>OBEQ012092826.1_pt1 | contig 40414 bp, 42 predicted proteins | sample 1670901 | NCBI WGS metagenome assembly OBEQ01 (sample SAMEA104232315, study PRJEB22302) | groundwater metagenome | biome: forest; feature: aquifer; material: groundwater | place: USA | collected 2011-08-07 | depth 5.4 m | reverse complement strand
GCGACGAAGCAATCTCATAAATAAAATTCTTTTATGAGATCGCCGCACCCCGATCCAAGATCGGGGCTCGCGATGACTGAAAAGAGAAGCGGCCAAAGTTATTGAGGGATATTTGATAGAATTTGAGCGTTGAAGGTGGCTTATGGCCACCTTTTGTGTTTACTATCCAGGATTATGAGTTGTCTTAATTTGGCGGGGGATTTGACCAAGGTTCTGGAGCCCTTGTTGGCCCAGGAAGGTTTTGATTTAGTTGATTTAGATTGGAGACCCGAGCAGGCGGGTTGGGTGTTGCGGATTTATTTGGACCGGTTGAATAGCGCGACCAACGCGGGGGTTACCATCGCTGATTGCGAGAAAATGAGCCATACCGTAGGCGATTATCTCGACGGTGTTGATTGGATTCATCACAGGTATCAGCTGGAGGTTTCTTCACCCGGGCTTTACCGGGTGCTCAGGCGGGCCAAGGATTTTGTTCGGTTTCAGGGTCAGCGAGTGCGCGTAGAACTTAAGGAGTCTTTGCCTGGAAGTATCCAGAGGGTTTATGTCTCTTGGATTGATCATGTGAAGGGGGATTGCGTGGTGCTCAGTCAGGGTGGTAAGGATGCTGTTTCGATATCCTTAGATAATATCGCTAAAGCGAATTTGGATCCGATTATAGAGGTATAGATAAACAAGAGAAGAAGCAAAGAGGCAAAGAAGCTGAGAAGATAAGATGAGTTCAAAAAACGAGTTCGTACAATTATTAGAGACCATCGAAAAAGACAAGGGGATTCCTCGTCAGGAGATTTTGCGCTTAATTGAAGGCGCTGTGGCTTCCGCTTTGCATAAACATTTGGGCCGCGAGCTGCCGGTGAAAACAGAAGTGGATCCCGAAACGGGAGAAATCCACGCCTGGATTGTTAAAAAAGTGGCGGATTCAGTGGAAGACCCGTTGGAGCAGATTACTTTGAAAGAAGCTCGGGTGATAACCCCCGAATCTTCGGTGGGAGAGGAGATTGCCGTCAAGGTGGATACCGGGGATTTTTCGCGTATCGCGGCGCAAACGGCGAAGCAGGTAATTCTGCAGAAACTACGAGAAGTTGAAAATGAAAATCTATTTCAGGACTTTAAAAAGAAGGAAAGTTTAATTATCACAGGTTCCGTGTATCGTGTTGGCAGGGATGAAACTGTGTATGTTAGCTTGGGCAAGATTGAAGCTCTCCTTAGAAAAGAAGATCAGATCCCGGTTCCGGGAGGCAGGTTTGCTATTGGACAGCTTTTAAAAGCTTTGGTTCGCGCAGTCGAGCCTTCCGCGCGCGGTCCTCAAGTTTTTCTTTCTCAGGCGGCCCCGGATTTTGTGAAGGGATTGTTGCGCCTCGAAGTCCCGGAGGTGCACGATGGCACCGTTGAAGTCGTGAAGGTAGTCCGTGAGCCCGGTTTTAGGTGTAAGGTTTTGGTTCGATCTAGCAATCCCAAAGTTGATCCGGTGGGTTCTTGCGTGGGTATTAAGGGAACAAGAATACGGCCTATTATCGCGGAGCTTCACGGTGAGCGAATCGATTTGATAGCGGAAAGTGCTAAAGTTGAGGAGCTGCTTAGCTTGAGCTTGGCACCCGCTAAAATTAGCCGTGTTGAGATTGAAGACAGCGAGAGGCAAACGGCGATTATTCACGTAACGCAGGATCAAGCTTCCGGAGCTATCGGCAAAGATGGTTTAAATTTAAAATTGGCCATGGAATTAACAGGCTGGAATTTAACCGTGCAGGTTTTACCGGCGGCAGTTCCTGTGGCAACGCCGCCTCCCGTAACTGTGCCGGAGGTTGAGGCGAAATCAGAATCTGGTGAGACAATAAGTTCCTAATTGAATGCCTAAAAAAACAGTTTCACCTCATAAAACGGCGAAATCAGCGCCGGCAGTGAAGGCTAAAAAGCCTACCGTTAAAAAACCCCTCGTTACTAAGCGAAAAACCATTAAGGCCAAAAAAGCAACGCAAGCGGCTGTTCCCGTTAAAAAGCCGGAAACCACTCTAGTTCCATCTGAAATAAAGGCCAAACCTAGCGCCAATGTGGAAGCGACGCAAAAACCGAGCGCGGTTGTAGCGCCGACTGAAGCGCAACCCCGGTCCAAAGAAGTCCAGGGCCCCGCGTCCCTGCGTGCCAAGGTAGCAGTGCCTCCGCCGCAAGTGGTAGTGCCACTACCGGTTAGGAAGAAAAAAATTACCATTACCCCTCGGATGACCGTCAAAGATTTATCCCTAGCCATCGGTCTGAGTATTGCCGATGTGATTAAAAAGCTCATGGGTTTAGGCGTGTGGGCCACGATTAATCAAAAACTAGATCCCGAGGTGGCGAGCCTTATCGCGGGTGATCAGGGATTTGAGGCGGTCGTTGCCAAAGAATTTGTTGAAGAGCAGTTGCTTCAGACTTCTGAATCATCCCAAGATAACGCAAAGATGGAACCGCGCGCCCCTATTGTGACCATTATGGGTCATGTGGATCATGGAAAGACCACCCTACTCGACGCAATTCGAGAAACCAAGGTGGTAGAGCAGGAATCCGGTGGCATTACTCAGCACATCGGCGCCTACAAGGTTAAAATTCCAAAAGGTGAAATCGTGTTTTTGGACACCCCGGGTCACGAGGCTTTTACCGCGATGCGCGCCAGGGGTGCCAAGGCAACCGATTTGGTGGTTTTGGTCGTGGCCGCGGACGATGGAGTTATGCCCCAGACTGTCGAAGCCATTGATCACGCGAAGGCCGGCAATGTGCCAATTATCGTGGCCATCAATAAAATTGATAAACCGGAAGCTAATATTAACCGCATTAAGCAGGAGTTGAGCAATCTGGGATTGGCCCCCGAGGATTGGGGCGGCAAAACAATTATGGTTGAGGTTTCGGCTAAACGGCGGCTGAATTTGGATAAGCTTTTGGAAATGATTTTGCTCGAAGCGGAAATTCTTGAGCTCAAAGCCGCCCCCGCTCGCCGCGCTTTAGGCGTGATCCTGGAGGCAAGAAAAGATCCCAAAAAAGGCAATATGGTTACCGTATTGGTTCAAGATGGAACCTTAAAGGTTGGCGATTCCTTTGTGGCCGGCTTAACTCGAGGCAAGGTGCGGGCGATTTTAGATGAGCATGGCGCGAAACTTTTGGAAGCCAAACCGGCAACGCCCGGGGTTCTTTTGGGTTTTGAGGATGTTCCTCAGGCGGGCGACAATTTTATTGTTGTTGCAAATGAGCGCCAAGCCAGAGAAATCAACGAACGCAGAAAATTAGAACATGAAGCCATTTACGGCAAGGGCGCCGGCAAACATTTAACGCTGGAGGATTTACACAAGAAAATCGAAACGGGAGAAGTTAAGGAATTCAAAATTATTCTTAAAGCCGATGTGCAGGGTTCCCTGGAGGCGATTGTTGGCGAGTTATCCAAACTTCACCACGCGGAGGTAGTGATCAAGGTGCTCCACTCAGCGCTGGGCGAGATTTCTATCGGAGATGTTCTTTTGGCGGCGGCTAGCGATGCCGTTATCTTAGGTTTTCATGTGAGCTCGGATTCTCAAGCTGAAGAAAAAGCCAAAAAAGAAAGCGTCGAAATTCGGCCGTATTCCATTATTTACGAGCTGATTGGGGATATTCGCGCGGCTTTGGAAGGTCTTTTAGCTCCTATCATCACGGAAACGACTGTGTCGGCATTGGAAGTGCGTCAGGTATTTCGCGTTTCAGGGGTGGGGGTTGTGGCGGGCTGTTATGTGAGCCAGGGTAAAATTGCTCGCGGCGGCCTAGCGCGAGTTTTGCGCGGCGGCGCGCGTGTTTTTTCGGGGAAGGTAACTACCTTAAAACGTTTTAAAGACGATGTGACGGAAGTAGCCCAAAGCTTTGAATGCGGTCTGGCCATATCCGGATTTACCGATTTTCGCAAAGGCGATGTTATTGAAGGGTATATTCAAGTCAAAGAACTTAGAAAATTAACCAGTAAAGCTTCCTAATCTTTAGAAAATGTTTCCCGAGCGCATTAATCGCATAGAAAGTATGTTTAAATCCGAAATTGCCCGGGTTTTCATTGAACATCAGGGTGCCATCGCTGCTGAAACGGGCGGGGCATTGCTTACCGTGACCCGTTTTGAGATTTCTAGAAATTTAGAACGCGCGACTGTTTACTACTCCTGGTTTAATCTTCCGCAAACCATTCCTCTCGAGCAGGCGGAAGCTGTTTTAAAGAAGATGCTCTACGGTATTATTCGCGAGCTTCAGGATAGAGTGGTATTACGGCGCTTTCCTCGAATTAGTTTTCAGTATGATGAGTCTTTCACGAAGGCCGGGGATGTTTATGAGATTTTGGAGAGTTTAAAGGATGAAGAAAGCAAGTAATTTAGAGCTATTTAACAAAAGAATTAAAGCAGTCCCTTCGAATTTGATGCGGACTATTCGCAAGGGGGGAAGTTTTTTTGTAGTGGGTCATATGCGGCCGGACGCGGACACGATGGGTTCCGGTCTGGCTTTAGCGAGCTTAATTAAAAGGGTAAGTCCTCGATCAAAAACCATAGTAGCTAATGCGAGCGCGGTGCCCACGCAATTACGGTGTTTGCCTAATTGGGATAAGGTTCTAGCTCCGGCAAAACCCCAAGATGCCCGCGGCATGCAATACGCGGTCTATTTGGAATGCAGCAAACCCGAGCGAGCGGGTGACATCGCGCTTCCTAAAAACTTTAAAGCCACAATTAATATCGATCATCATAAAAGCGCCCTTCCCTTTGCCACAATCAATTGGATTGACGCGGGAGCCTCTTCCAACGCGGAGCAAATTTATTTTCTTTACCAAGCGATGAAAGTGGAATTGCGGCGAGACGAAGCGACCCTGTTGTACGCGGGTATGGTTTCTGATACCGGGCGTTTCCAATATTCTCTAACGAGCTCCGTGACGCACTTGGTTGCGGCGGAGTTTCTCAAGCTCGGGGTCCCGTTTACTCAAGTTAACGAGGTGCTCTTTAACATTAAAAGCCCCGGTCACTTAAAGATTTTAAGCCGCGCCCTGGGAAGCCTAACGTTCCACAAGAATGAACAGATAGCCATAATGAGTTTGTCTAAAGAGGATTTTGTTGATGTCAAAAATCCCGAAGAGCAAACCGAGGGCATTGTCAACTATGGTTTGGCCCCCGCCAGTGTTCGCGCCGCGTTGCTGATCAAAGAGTCTCCCGCTTTAGATCCGGGCGTGATCTCTGTTTCCCTTCGTTCGCGAGGGACTGTTGACGTGTCTCGTGTTGCCGGGGCTTTTGGGGGAGGCGGGCACGCCAATGCTTCCGGCTGCGAAATTAGCGGCAAAAGCTTAGGCGATGTGAAAAAACTTTTATTGGAATTGGTAGAAAAAGTCCTGTAGCTTACGCCGTGGAAGGAATTTTTAATGTTTACAAACCTGCCGGAATTACCTCTTACGATGTCATCCGACATATCAAGAAGGTAATTAGAAATCAGTTAGCAGCTAGCAGTTCAGAAGAGAATAAATCTTCGTTCGTTAAATCAAAAATCGAAAATCAAAAATCGAAAATCAAAATTGGCCACGGCGGGACGCTCGATCCTTTCGCGCAAGGCGTTCTTATGGTCTTGCTGGGTAAAGCTACCAAGTCAGCCTCGCAGTTTTTAAATTGCGAAAAAGTGTACCAAGGCGTAATTTGTCTAGGGGTAGAAACGGATACCGGAGACTCTATGGGTAAACCCACTCGCCGAGCGGAAATCGATGATTCTTGGAGCTTGACGCATCTCCAGGAAACGGCCTCCTCGTTTCAAGGTGATACGGAGCAAACCCCACCTATGTATTCCGCTCTGCACTATCAGGGAAAGCGCCTCTATACCCTGGCTCGGGCCAATGTTGAGGTGCCCAGGATGCCGCGCAAAGTATTTATTAGGGAGTTCAAAATTTTGGATTTTAAGCCGTCGCGAGTCTCTTCTCGCGACACGTCGCTGGAGGCAAAGGATGGCCTCGTAGCTTCCAGTCCACGAGTTTATTTTAGGGCCACAGTGAGCGCGGGTACCTATATTCGCGTTTTGGCCCAGGATTTCGCGATACGCTTAGGTAGCGTTGGTTTTTGTGAAGAGCTTACGCGAGTCGCGGTTGGTGAATACAATATTGAAAACAGTGTTAAACTAGAGGATATGGAGCAGGTTCTAGCAGGGGCACCCTTAATACAATGAACTCCAAGGGTACTGTTTTGGCTCTGGGAACCTTCGATGGTCTTCATCGGGGGCACAGTAAACTACTGCAAGTTTTGCTACGAATCGCTCGTCGAGACCATCTAGCGCCCATGGTGGCTTTCTTTCCCTATTCGCCGCGCCTTTATTTAAGGCGGGAAAAAGTAGTTCGTTTATTGACCACGCCGCAAGAGCGCGCCAATATTTTGAGGGAGGAATTTGGTATCGAGCGCGTTCAGGAATTGCCCATGACGAGGCCCTTTTTTAATATGAGCGCGCGCGATTTTCTAGAAAAATTTGCCGTCAAAAAATGGGGTGCGCGCGGTTTTGTTTGTGGAGAAAATTTTACTTTTGGGTGCAATCGCGCTTGTTCGGTGGCCACGTTTAAGGATTTCGAGAAACCATTAGGCGTAACATTTCATGTGGTAAAACTTTTAGGTAGTGTTCAGCCCGTTTCTTCGACATTAATTCGAGGATCCCTGGCGGAAGGAGATATCGCGAGCGTTAATCGTCTTTTAGGCAGATTCTATGGCATTACCGGCAAAGTGGTTCGCGGCAGAGGAATAGCTCAGAAACTCTTGGGTTTTCCGACAGCCAATCTCGAGGTTTCATCCTACAAGATGCTGCCGCACGGAGTTTTCTATGGTTGGGTTTGTGAACTCAATCGTTGGGCTGTGATTAATATTGGCTACAGGCCAACTCTGGGAAGTTCAAAGTTGCCCACGGTGGAAGCGCATATTTTGGGGCACAAGGGAAATCTCTACGGGAGAAATTTGACCCTGCGGCTGCACAAAAAGTTACGAGGGGAAATAGAATTTAAGACCGTGGATCAACTGCGCCGGCAAATCGCGCGCGATATTAGCTGGGCTAAAAATAAAAGTAATTTATAAAGTATAATCTGACTAAATAGAAATATGTTAACAAAGAGCGAAAAAGCAGAGATTGTGCAACGGTATGCTTCCAGCAACCCGAAAGATACGGGCAGCTCGGTAGTGCAGATTGCCCTGTTGTCTAAGAGAATCGATTCCGTCCAGGAGCATCTCAAAAAGTTCGATGATGACCATGCGTCACGTCGCGGTCTTTTACAAATGGTAGGTCAGCGCAGATCTCTATTGACCTATTTGAAAGGTAGGGATTCCGCGGCGCACGATAAGCTTAAGTCTGACCTGGATTTGAACTGAAGTATTCTTCGCACTTCCCCAGTTTGCTCTTCAAAGCATAAAAAAATAATAGGAGCTGTGACACAATAATAGTGACAAATTTGGAGGCCCAGGTTTGAAGCGATTTCAAGGCGCGCGAAGGGAGCAATGTCTAGACATTGTAACCGACAAGCAACGCAGAAATCGCTCAAAGATGGGCCTCCCCAAAGGGGCTGGATGATTTTGACTCAACTCCTTGCGTGTCCTCGTGAACGTAGTCTTAACTACGTTCACTGTGGGCCGCCTCGATCTGAGTCAAAATCGTCTCAGCCAAATTGTCAATATTATTGTGTCACAGCTCCCAAGTAGAGGTGAAATTATGGAATTTTCTTTAGATCTTGGCGGTAAAACAGTCCACTTTCAAGTTGGCGAATTAGCCCAGCAGGCCGGCGGTTCGGTGCTCGTGACATTAGGGGGAACTGTGGTGCTTTCTTGCGTCTGCGGTTCCAGAAAACCCAAAGCGGACGCCCACTTTTTACCCTTGAGCGTGGATTATCGAGAACGCGTGTACGCGATGGGCAAGATTCCCGGAGGTTTCTTTCGGCGCGAGGGAAGGCCTCGCGATACGGAAATTTTGGCTTCCCGCCTAAGCGATCGATCTTTGCGTCCTTTATTTCCGGAAGGTTTTTTCCATGATGTAGCGGTTCAAAGCGTGGTTCTTTCTTCGGACGGGGAGAATGACGCGGATGTTTTAAGCATGCTCGGAGCTAGCGTAGCGCTCACAATTTCGGATGTTCCTTTTAATGGGCCGATGGCCGGTGTCCGCGTTGCCCACATTGAAAGCCAATACGTTCTAAATCCAACCTTTGAAGAACTCGCCAAAAGCGATATCGACCTGGTGGTTTCCGCGACCGCTAACGGTATTGTCATGGTCGAGGGTGTAGCCCCGCTTGTCAGCGAAGAGGTTTTTGTAAACGCTATTCGTTACGCGCTGCCTTACTTAAATCGCGCCTGTGACTTGCAGAAGGAAATCGCCTCCAAGGTGGGTAAGCCAAAGTTTGCTTTTGTTCCCGTGACTTGGGATGAGACCTTAAAAAATTCCGTTGAAAAAGCCGCGGCCGAAAAGATTAAAGCTCTCCTGCACGCCCATAGCGATAAAAATACCCTCGATCTTGAGCTAGAGAAATTAATCGTCGCGTTGACCGAAAGTCACAAAGAGCGTTTCCCGTTGCTCATAGCGCAGGTTTCCGGTATCCTACGAGACTATTTTGACGCTCAGGCGCGCCGCATGATCCTAGAGGAAGGCGTTCGCGTGGATGGCCGCAAATTAAATGAGATTCGCCCTCTGAAGGCTCGGGTGGGTGTACTGCCTCGAACGCATGGATCCGCTATTTTCCAGAGAGGTTCGACACAGGCGTTGGCTACGGCAACTTTGGGTACCGCCAAAGACATGCAGCAAATGGAAGAGTTAGAAGGCGAGTACATGGAGCGCTTCTTGTTTCATTACAACTTTCCCGGATTTTCCACGGGTGAAGTCAAAATGGATCGCGGTCCCGGCCGAAGAGAAGTCGGACACGGGTTTTTGGCGCGCAAAGCGTTACTCGCCGTGCTTCCTAAAGAAGAAGACTTTCCTTACACGATACGAGTAGTTTCGGATATCTTGTCTTCGAACGGGTCAACTTCTATGGCGAGTGTTTGCGGCGGATCATTAGCGCTTTTTGACGCCGGCGTTCCCATGACGGATCATGTGGCGGGTATTGCCATGGGTCTAATCTTGGAAGGTAAGAAACACGCCGTTCTTACTGATATTATGGGACTCGAAGATCACTTAGGAGACATGGATTTCAAAGTGGCCGGCACTCGTTCAGGAGTAAGCGCGGTCCAGATGGATATTAAGGTGCCCGGGATTAGCTTCGAAATTTTAACTGAGGCCCTAGAGCAGGCGCGCCACGCGCGTCTTGCTATTTTAGACGTCATGACCAAGACCATGAGCAAGCCTAGAGAGTCTTTGTCGTCATACGCGCCTAAACTCGTGGTGGTATCGATCGATATTACCAAGATCGGAAGTTTGATTGGTCCCGGCGGAAAGAATATCAGGAAAATTTCTGAAAGCACCGGCGCCGAAATCGAGGTTGAAGATGATGGCCGCGTGTTTATTCACGGTGAGGACTGGGCGAGCGTGGAGCGAGCCAAAGCCATGGTACAAGGATTAACCCAAGATCCCGAAATTGGCAAAACCTACAAAGGCCGCGTTGTTTCTATCACGGATTTTGGGGCTTTTGTTGAAATTATGCCCGGCCGAGACGGGTTGCTTCATGTTTCTCAAATATCAGTTGAGCATGTTCGTCATGCCGGCGATGTGTTGAAAGAGGGCGAAGAAATTGAAGTCAAGGTTTTAGATATCGACAACGAAGGCAAAATCAGGCTTTCTCGCAAAGCTTTGCTTTCTCCAGGCAGCGAAACCCAAGGCTCTTCCGGTGGTAGTCATGGCGGTCCTCACCGAGGACCAAGATCGGACGGGCCTCGAGATAGACCGCGGGGTCGTTTTTAAATATAGGAGCTGTGGCACAGCTCCATGAATCGGGTAGCTCGCGGCAGTCCCATTGTCCATTCGTTGGAGACCCTGTATCGCAAGATGCAGGAGGCGGGGGTGCAGTGGATGGAGCTCGAGATTGCTCAAGGCGAAAAACTCTCCATTACCCGCGCTAGCGGCAAAAATAAAGATTCAGGCGCGGCTTCTTCATTAACCGTTTCTCGATTACAAGAATCAGCGGTTGAGCTAATCGGTACCAAAATCCATGCTCCTTTAAGCGGTGTTTTTTATCGCGCCACCAGCCCTTCCGCGGCGGCTTTCGTGGAGGAGGGGGGCCATATCAAGCTTGGCGATGTTCTTTGTATCATTGAAGCGATGAAGGTGATGAATGAGATTAAAACTACCGTCGTGGGTCGCGTGCTCAAGGTGCTGGCGGTCAATGGCAAACATGTCAAAAAGGGCGATGTCATTATGATCGTTGAGGCTGGTAAGTAAGATGACCCAGGACGTAGAGGCGACAGCTTTGAGAATATGGCAGGAATTATTGAACAATCCCGGGGAAGGTGGTTATCGAGAAGCCATGAAGCTTAAAATGAGTCTCGAACTTTCAGCGAGTAAGTTTTTTTTGGCTCTAGGTTGGTTACTGCGCGAGGGAAAAGTTGAGATCGAACCATCGGAATTTGGGTACAAACTACGGTGCGGGCGAACAAATCCTCTAGACGATCGAAATCTAATCGAAAAAGCTACTGGTTAGCAATTAGCGCCGCGAGCCTTTTGGGCGCTCTTCTGCTGGCGATTGCTTTTGTTAAGCCCTATCTTTTGGGCGGCTTGGGCAGTTGGCTTAAAATATTCACATTAAGAGTTTTTGGTTTTGGCGCTTACCTTTCGCCCGGTTTTGTTTTTTGGATTAGCCGCAACGCTTGGCGCTTGGCCGAGGAAAAGTGGAAACTTTCCGATTTTATGGGCCGGGTCTTAGCCCTTCCTTTGTCCGGTTTTTTGTTGATTAGCGTATTTTTGGGTTATCTTTTGCGTCATCATCCGGATATTGCCGGTATTGTGCCGCTTGAATTTTTGTCACCTATGGAGCAAGCCGTTGGTGCTATCGGAAGCGGTATTTTGCTGGTTGGTTGCATTGCTTTTTGGAGCAGTGCGGCTTTTGAAGTGTCCTGGCTGGGTTTGATCAAAAGAGCACTGTCTGTGCTCTACGAAGACTGGATTAGCTGGAGAAGACAAAAGAGTCTGGAGCAAAAAACCGAAGCCGCGTACGCTACCACGCTTACCAATGGCAATAAAACCGAGCCGGCCAAGCCAAATCCGCCAAAATCCCAACTTTTCCAAGAAAAGGCCAAGGTTGTCGAGGATAAGCCGATTCGTAAAATCATTCCCACGGGAAGCTGGAAGCTGCCTCCGCTGGATTTATTAATTCCGAGCGATTCCAAGGGCGGTTCACGCGATGTAATCGAGCTTTCAAAAACCAGGGCTCAAGATTTGATCCGGGCCATGGCCAGTTTTGACGTGCAAGTGGAGTTGGCGTCTGTGGTGCCGGGACCGGTTATTACTCGATACGACGTTATTCCTCAAACCGGGGTCAAAGTAGGGGAGATCTCTGCGCTGTCTAACGATATAGCCTTGGCCTTAAAAGTGGCTTCCGTTCGTATATTGGGGCCCATTGCGGGCAAGGGCGCTATTGGCATTGAAGTACCGAATGAGTCGGCTGAATTGGTGCGTTTAAGGGAGGCCTTGGAAGAACCCGCCTTCAGTCAGTCGGGAGATCTTGTTTTTGCGTTGGGCCGCGCGGCCGATGGCGAAGCCGTTGTTTGTGATTTAGTGGATATGCCCCATTTGCTCGTCGCGGGCGCCACTAATTCCGGTAAAAGCGTATTGATTCATTCATTGATCGTTTCTTTTCTGTACCGCTTAACGCCGGATCAGCTGAAGTTGGTTTTGATTGATCCCAAAAGGCTCGAGCTCCCTTTTTATGCCGGAGTGCCCCATCTTTTTGATCCGCGTAAACGCGCGAGCGAGGTGGGTGTCATTACTGACGCTAAGGAGGCCTCGCGCACCCTCAACGCCCTGGTTGATTTAATGGAATATCGCTACGAAAAGTTTTCCGCTAAAAGTGTTCGCAATATTGCCTCTTACAACGAGGCGGCTCAGAAGAAGAACGAACCCCTGGAATCTTATGTCGTTGTGATTATTGATGAATTGGCTGATTTGATGCTCATCGCCGGCCGCGAGGTTGAAACTACGATTCAGCGTTTAGCCCAAATGGCTCGCGCGGTGGGAATCCATTTGGTGCTGGCGACACAAAGGCCCAGTGTGGATGTCATTACCGGTGTTATCAAGGCTAATTTGCCGGCAAGAATCGCTTTACAGGTTGTTTCTAAGACCGATTCCAGAGTTATCTTGGATACTAATGGCGCCGAAGAACTTTTGGGTGCCGGCGATATGCTTTATTTGTCCAGCGGCGCGCCAAGACCGGTGCGTTTGCAGGGGGCCCTGGTAACGGATGAAGAAATCCAAAAAGTAGTTGGTTTTTGGAAAGAACAGGGTTCCCCTAGCTACGCGGAGCCCAACGAACTCTTGGGCCGAGAGCAAGAAGGCCCTGAGGGCGCTACCAAAGAAGATCAGGAAAATTTGGCCAAAGCGTTGTCTCTAGTGCTTGAGCGAAGGCGGGTGTCTCAAGATTTGCTCAAAGCCCGCTTCGGGTCTTCGGCGAAGGCGAGCGATATGCTTTCCAGGCTTGAAATTGGCGGGTTTGTGTTTAAACCGGAAGGGACGAATCGCTGGGAAATTCGTTTCGATAAGATTGAGGATTATTTAAATGGACTCAAGCCGCATTTTTAGGGAGCTGCGCTTGGCAGGGGCTTCGTCGGGTACGTTGGTGCTTTTCGTTATTGTTTTGTTATTGCCTGTTGCGGTGTTCACGCAAGAGGTTGCGGTTTCAACTCGGCCGGCTATTTTTAACAAGTTAGATGAGCTCGAATCCAACATTGAGCGGGCAACTTTCCGTTTTCGCGAAGATTTTGTTTTGTTGCCGACGAACGAACGCGAGTCCATTAAGGGCATGGTGTATCTAGATAAGAAGTTAAATAAGGTGCGAGTCGATTACAGTGGGCGAGTGAAGGCGAAGGTATGGTTGGAAAATAAAACAATATTTTTTTACGATGATGATTTGAAACAGCTCATTATTCGTCCATGGGATGATTTTTTAAATTACCATATGCAGGCATTTTTGGATATTCCGATTCTCTGGAACACGAAGGATTTTGAGAGTCAATTTAATTTGAGCGCGGTCAAATCCTCCACCCCCACAATAACTCAGGTGATGGCTCGGCCCAAACGCGACGCGCCTTACCACATTGTTTTGAGCTTTGACAGCGCTACGGGACAACCCGAGGGCTTATCCTTGCGCATGGAAAATTACCAGGCGGATGTTCAAATCGAGGATTTTAACACAAAGGCAAAATTTAGAGATAAAATCTTCGAGAGATCTCTGCCCCAAGATGTTGCTATATTAGATATGAGAGGGGCTAATAAAAAATAAATATGACTAACAGCGGCGTTGCGGAAGTTTTGCGCGGCAAGCGTATTGAGAAAGGCGTGACCGTTGAGAAGGTGCGCGAGGAAACTAGAATTCCCGTCAAATTCGTGATTGCCCTAGAGGAGGGAAACTTTAAAATTTTCCCCGCTCGAGTTTATCTCCGGGGATTTTTTCTGATGTATTGCAAGTATTTGGATATCGATGACGCGATGCAGCTTTGGGACGCGTTGCAGAAAGAATTTCCGGTTGAAAGCAAAAGGCTCGATACCGAAGGCAACGGAAAACAGTCTAAGCCTCAGATCCTCACGAATCACCAATCCACACTGGGCGTTGCCTCTAACTTGGCGGGCGACACATTTTCGCGCTTTTGGGGGCATTTCGTGCTTTGGGTAACGGAAGGGCAAAACTGGATCACGGCCTTTGTGGTTTTGCCGCTTTTAATATTAGGCATCGTCATCGGCTTATCTTCGTATGTTCGTTATCGAAGGTATAAGGAATCTCCGGAAAAATCTTTGGATGTCAGTCGAATGTTAGGACAAACGACAACGGCAAGAGCCACCTTACCCTCGGTGTTAACCAGCGTTTCAGAAAAAAAATCCGGTGAGCGGCAAAGTTGGACCGTTGAGTTGTTAGCTAAAGATGAACCAACCTGGGTCAATATTGATTTAGATGGCAAGCGCTCTTTTCAGGGAATTTTATCTTCCAGTCAGAAGAGAACTTTTAACTTTAAAGAATTCGCGAAATTAAAAGTAGGCAATCCCAAGGGTTTGACCCTTCTGGTTAATGGAAAAGAGATGGCCTTTGCGGCGGAAGATCTAGAGCGCGGCGGTCCCATCGAGGTAGAGCTCAATTCCCAAACGTTGAAAAATTAGTAATAAGCTTTTGTTCTTACCTAATCATTTAACCGTAGCTCGCATTTTTCTTACTCCCCTGTTTGGGCTTTGTTTAGTTAAAAATAATCCTTTCGCTTTGAGTTTGGCTTGCGCGATCGTGGTTGCCGCGTTTGTGTCAGACTTACTCGATGGTTATTGGGCTCGCAAAATGAACCTCACATCCAGTTTTGGCATTTGTTTTGATCCTATAGCGGACAAAATATTCATCTTGGGGGCTTTTGTGGCTTTGCTCGCCAATGGTGAAATCAGTCTTTCCTTGACGGCGTTGATTTTGATTGTTGTTCGGGAGTTATCCGTCACGGGCTTAAGAATCGCGGTGCTGGTTCAAAGCGCGAAGCTTTTGCCCAGCGAGCATTATGGAAAAATGAAGACTGTGGCGCAATTTGTTTGGCTTTTGGCGGCGGTTTGCGTGCTTTTATTATCTTCGTTGGGAATAATAGTGGAGCCTTGGGCGCGATGGATGGGGCTTTTGTTTTGGGTGGTTTCGTTGTACACCGTGATCAGCGGCTTGCTTTACATCTGGAAGAATCGTCAGGCCTTGTCGTATTGCTGGAAATCATGAGCAAGGGCTATGTTGGGCGGAAGTTTCGTCGGGTACGGCGCCATCTATTTGGCCCCTCGTCCCTCCGGGACTTGGTGGGTCCTGGACCTCTGGGCCAGGGCGCCTCTGTCCTCGGCCCGTGTATACCCAGTCGGGCCTGCGGAGGCCCCGCCGAATCTTCCGCCCAACATAGCCCCATCGCGAGCTTTAAGTGTTGAATAGGGTGGCGGTGTTTTTGGCTAGCGGGGGACTGCTTTCGCACTGCATTTATAATCGCACCAAGAACCTTCCAAAATTTTTTAGAGGTTGTGGTATTGTTGGCACCGCCTGGGCCTTTTTGTTCTGGTGGATTTTTCCTTGGGGAGCGCTTTTGCCCCGCCTTTTGCTACTCGTGGCAATGACTTTGCTGAGCGTTAAAATTGCCCATATGGCGGAGGTGTTTTATAACACGGAAGATGACTCTCGGATTGTAATTGATGAATTTGTAGGGTATTCTTGGGCCATTATCGCTTTTCCCAAAACACTGCCTATTTTTTTGATCGCGGCGTTTCTTTTCCGCGTGCTGGATGTTTGGAAACCCTTCGGTATTCGCCGTTTAGAAGCTGTTCCTGGTGGCTGGGGCTGTATTTTGGATGATGTAGCCGCCGGTCTTGTCGCGGCCCTTATGGTTTTTGCGGGCTCTCAGATTGTGTGATTTAGTTTACCTAGAGCCTTGTATAGTAATTCCCTTCCACTAGGCAGATAAGGATTGCTGCAGAGACGCATAGTTTTTTATCGAACGAATCGGGATAATCTCGGGAAAAGTCCATAGTTAGTTTTGCTGCAACGGGCCGAAATATGGTATTTAAAAATTTATAGGAACAAATTTTCGTTTTATTGGCATAGATTGCGAATTCTAACCCGAGTGTTCTGTGGAACCGGGGGCGTCTTATGCCCTCATCTTTTAGCGAGACCCCAATTTTAGCCCCATTCTTATCTTTAATTGTCCAAGAGTAACCGAGTTCTCTTTTGAACACACCGATCCTGTCTTGGTTTGTTGAGGTATATACATCAAAACTACCGAGAAAATTAAAAATGTTATTGCCTTTGATGTAGAGGAATTCTTCTTGAGTGTTAGCGGCATATACGTAGATATGAGTTTTTAGTGTAAACGGTTTGAGTTTTACAATCAAGACAAGATTGCCAAGGGGATCATAGATGTTAAAAGTTTTTGTGAAGAGGGTAAGCTTTTTTTCTTGAACAGCATAAGAGTAATGCTCAAATACTAAAGAATTGGTCGCTTGTAACTGCACGGTTTTATGGGCTATTATATGAAACCATTTTGTCTATCCCAGGGACACGGGACGGCTGACGTATGGTGCCAGAATTTTTAACCTGCTGTTAATATGGTGGGCCATACATAAACATGCTAAGCTGGAACAATACATGATCTTGTAAGGGCAGTTTTTAGATGAAATATGACAAGGCAAGAAACCATAAACCTTATTCGAGAAAATCACAAAAAGTACTCTAGCGAAGACATTCGTCGAAGCCTTCTGGAAACTGGTTATACAACCGCAGCAGCCGACGAGCTCATTAAAGAGGCGCTTAAATATCGGTCAAATATTTTTATAGCTTGTTTGGGTTTATTGGTTCTCATTGGCGGTGTCGGGGCACTATTTTTAATGAGGGGTATTCGGGAACCCCGGCGACAGCAAGAAGCCCATTCTCCTTCTGGTCAGCTAAGAGTGCCTGTGGCTATAGGGAACTTTCAGGTCCTTGTTCCAGGTGATTGGCAAATTGAGCGTAAAGAATCCAAAGAAACTACCGCGGTAGTGTTTGGGGATGGTCGAAATACAATTAGCGTAGCTACTAAATTATTACATCCCGATACTTTTGCTTTAGATTGGAATCGGTGGAAAGAAGATTTGGGTAGCAGTGTGCATTTGGTAACGACTTCTGGGTCAAAGGATGTTCAATCCGCGGAAAATGTTCAAGAGATCAGTGTCAGTGAGGATTCTAAGCTTTTGTATTTTCTTGTCCATACGACACACAAAACCACTGTTTTATCTGGGGTCTTTGCTAAACAAGAGCAGTTGTTTGTGATCATGGGCACTGGGCCCGACGAAGGTATTTTAAAAGCTGTTACAGAAATCTTGAAAACGTTAACCGTATCTTCCACATATAAAAAAGTAGCGTCACAAAATCTAATTCCTGCTTCAAATGTTCGATGGGTTACCTCTGAGGATGGTGTTTTTATGCTTAAAGTTCCACTAAATTGGCGCATCGGGAAGCTGACGGAAGCCGAAAGACTTGCGTTAAAAAAAAGCAACGCCAAAACGCTAGAGAAATATACCGTGGAGTATCAATACCTGGAAAACAACGTGGATCCTAAAAAAGTCCTCGCATTGGAAATTCCCGATAATGCCAACTTCCTTCATCTTGCTGTCCATCCGGAACCTTTGGGTAATTTATTGCCAGAAAAAGTTGTGAGGTTAGGAATTGAAGCAGAAGCAAGGCTGTATCCCTCAGCAGATATTTTAAAGCCTAAAAAACTTGATAATGGGTTGGAATTGCAATGCTATATACATAAAAATGTGGAAGAGAAAGTGTCTCAATTGACTGATTCTTTGGCTGAACCCATAAAGGTTTTATATTGTTTTTTTATCTATAAAAACAGGCTATATTCTTTTGACGTTAGCGGTGTGTCTATCGATTCAAAGGGGAGAATGTTTAATCTGCCGATTCCCTACGATGCCATTAACAGTACCTTTGGTAGTTTAAAAGGTGTTGAAGTCAGTACACCCTGAGTTGGTATCTTTAGCGTGCTTAGATGTCTGGAAGCCCTTTGGAATCAGGCGCTTAGAGGATTTGCCGCACGGCTGGGGCTGTATTTTGGATGATGTGGCCGCCGGTCTTGTCGCGGCCCTTATGGTTTTCACCGGCCTTCGGATTTTTTAGCCCTGCCATCGCCTTACCCGCAGGCTTGTGTTTTTGCATACAAACCGCAAAATTTCAAGTTGCTAAATTTAGGAATTCCAACGGCGTCACGATTTTTAGGTATTTTGATCCTTTTGGAAAATCCTTAATATTGCCTGTTATTAAAAAATCCGCCTTGGCTTCTAGAGCCACTTCCAGAAAGGGCTGGTCTGTGATATCGGATAAAGGTGAGGCTAGTGGCCTTGCCGCCACATGTTCTGATTCGTGATAAATAAATTCTAAAAGGTCATTGACGTCCGATTCCGTGAACTTAAATTTTTTTCTTGATAAGACCTCTCGGTATTCATCTAAAATGCGGTCGTCTATAGCTAGGGTATGAGCACCGGCTAAAATAGCGTCCAAAACGCGAGCAGGTGACCCGTGGGGATTGAGTAAAGCGGAGACCAAGACGTTGGTGTCTGCGACCAGTTTCATGGATTGGGCCGGGCTAATCTTTCTGTCTTTTTTGCCTATTTTTGCGAACTGTTTGAATCTCTGTCTCGATTTCTTGCTCGGATGACTGGGCAATACCGCTTTTTGCCGCCTGTTGGCGCATATGGGTAACGGCAATTTGAGCCTTTGCCCGGCGCAGGGCATTAAGTGTTTCCTCTAGATTTTGGGCGGTAACGGTAGTCAATAGGGCGATCGGAGTTCCTCTTGAGGTTAAGATAAGTTCCCCCGCCTTGCTTAGGTCTTTCCAAACATCTCCGGGATTGAGCCTTAAATCACGCACGCTGACAAATTCCATAGATACCTCCATTGATACCACTGTGTACTACATTAAGTCTACATTAAGTACTACATTGTGTCCATGGGACCTTTGGGGAAGTTTAGCCTAGGACCTTTGGTCCCTCAACCTTTGGTCCCTCAAGAAGGGACTTTGGGCCCTACGAATTCTTGTGTGTGTGTTAGTATCTCATTGGATACGCAAAATGTTCGTAATTTCAGGAGGAAAAAACCGTGAGTAAAACGAGAATCTGGATAGAGAAAAGTTTGTTTATAGCGTTGGTGCCATTGGCGTTTTCTGTTGCTTCAGCTGAGTTTCCACCCGCGGAGGATCAACCGCTCGCGCTGCAACGAACTGGTGTTGTTACCGAGTCCTACGACGCGGGTGGTACGATGACGCTGGAACAGATTGAGCGATATGCTAGAGACATCGTTCCTGCTGATACTTTTGCCGCGGAAAAAGCGCGTGTAGAGGCCGGTCTGGCGGATAAGTTGGGTGCTGAAAATTGCCAAGACGCGGTTGTTAGGGTTTTTGAGGGCGCTTCCAATTGCGTAAGATCCATGAGTGAAAACGGTGAACTTGTTCGGCAATACGTTGAGGCTAAATTATTTTTAGAGCAAGCCAAGTGGCGCGTTACAGGCGGCGCCCATGCGTTGGTTCAAGCTAGGGCGCTTGTTAATTTTGATGATGCCGAAAGGTTTCGGAAGATGCAAGAAAAGGGGGCGCCTATCTACGAATGGACCCTTCAATTAGCGGATAGAGTGGAGCGGGTTCAGAGAGGGGCTGATAACGCGCGGAAAAGGTACGACCGCGCGGTCGCGGCGCGTGACGCGATTGCCAGGCGTGTTCCCGTTTTGCGTCAAATTTTGGTGGTGAGGGGGGTATTAAGGCGGCACCATAATGTTTGGGCGGGGGGCATGCGTTATGAATTTGATGGCATTAAAGAGGGCGTTGACTACGTAGCGGTGCCAGGCCTTTGTTTAGGAAAAAGGGCTTGTTAGCGCTTTAATTTCTTGTAGATCTTTGGAACAAAAGAGAGCGCGATGAGTAGAATCGCCGCTATGGCCACGTGCATATAAGCCTGTCGGTTTGCCCGCGTTGCTCCGGAGAGCAGAGCGTCAGCAAAATAAGTGTAGACCACAGTTGCTGGCAACATGCCAAGGATCGTGCCCAGCGCGTAGTCTCGGTATCGTATTTTAGACATACCGGCCCCAAAATTAAGTCCGTTGAAGGGGATGGCGGGCAGTAGTCGCAAAGTCAAAATGGTTTGAAAACCCGATGAGGCCGCCTTTTCATCTAAAATGCCCAGCTTGCCTTTTTTAAATAGTGATCCGATAAAATCCTGTCCTAAAAATCTGGCTTCAAAAAAAGCAAGAGAAGCTCCTAAATTCGCCGCAATGGTAGTATAGATGGTTCCGTGGAGAGTGCCAAAAACAGCGCCACCCGCTAAAGTTAACAAGGATCCGGGAATGGCAAAAGCGCACGCGGCGGCATAGAGCGTAATGTAAGCTAGGGGACCCCACCATTGATCATTCAAAGACCGGACAAATTGAACTATGGTTTCTTTTTCAAAATAAATTGAAAGCGGGGTGAATTTGGCAAGCGCGTAAACGAGTCCTAAACCTGTAACGAGCAGTGAAAACTTAAGTATCGTTTTTGCTTTTAACTCAGTTCTCATCACACTTAATTAATAAATGGCATGGCCAAGAGTTTTGGCAGGGTAACATCTTTGAAATCGGGATAACTTTTGAGACCGTAAACAATAGTTTCTTGGGAGACGTTGGCGGGTGAGGTGTAGCTGCCTAGGAGCCTGTCCCATATAGAAAAAAGGTTGGAATAATTGGAATCCGTCTGGGTGTTGATGCTCGAGTGATGGATGTGATGGATATCGGGGGTAACTATAACGGCCCGCAATCGGCTTTCCCAGGGCTCCGGCAGTTTAATATTGGAGTGATGAAATTGCGCGGCGGCAAATAAAAACGTTTCGTGGAGCGCTAGGGCGAACGCGCCGGGTCCCCAGAGAAAGCCAATGGCCATCTTAAAAACAGTCGATACGATTATTTCACCCACATGAAACCGGGAGGCGCTGGTAACATCTAAATCTAAATCGGTGTGATGTACTTTATGCAAACGCCATAAGAGGGGAACCTCGTGATAGGCGCGATGCCAAATGTAGGTTATGAAATCAAGAAAGATAAGCGATAAAACGACATTAGCCAAGGAAGGCAATCTCAGAAGATTAAGAATTCCGAAATTGCGTTCGGTAAGGAAGTTGTAGTAAGCAACCACCCCGCTCGTCATGACGATTTGCATGATCAGGGTGTTGGTAATGCCGAGCGAAATATTTCGCAGGTAATGCCGTAAGCGATTCTCCGCGAGCTTGTGCGAGGGTTGTTTGATTTCCCAAGCGCTAAATATCAGTAAACCCGCGATGGACGCAATTAATCTCCAGGCGCTTGCTATCAGAGCTATGTTCACAGGTTATTGAGGGAGCGGAAAATCAGTTTTCTTTGGATTTTGCCGCCGGGCTTGCCATCGGCTTCCGCATAACCATAGAGAAAATAATTTAAAGGCTGGCCTTTTTGTTGGGGGGCGAGGTTGATGCTGCGTCCCTGGGTAAAGGCAACGCGCTGGGCATCTAAGTTACCGAAGTAGAAGTCTCTTTTTTCCGGCCAAAGGTTGCCAAAGGCGGCATCGGCAGCCACCCAGCCATGGCGCTCATTAAAGAACTTAACCCAGCAGTGATAGCCCGGGTCTTCCTTGCCTTCTTTTTCTTTAGAAAGCCAGGAGCCCATAAGAAATTCAGACGGAATACCCACGCTTCTTGTTAAGCTCATAAAAAGGGCGTGAAAGTCGGTGCAGTTGCCTGTTTTTTCGTTCAAGCAGTAGAGCGCGCTGCCAACGCCGGAGGGTTTCAATCGATTAGGTTCTTTGCGATAGTAGGTGGAGTTATTTTGGATGTATTCGTAAATCTTTTGGGTTTGCTTGAGCTTGTCTTGTTCTTGCCCAAGAATGGATTGGGCTAATTTTTTTGTCATCGCATCGACAGGAATGTAGGGCAAGGGCGCAAGATATTGCCGGTAATTTTTAAGTTTTGTTTCCGTGGAGCTGGGGTTAGGAAGCTGATACGATTTTCTTTCCAAAGTGAAAGAAACCGATATTTCCAAGGGAAGTTTTTGGACGTTTTTGGTTTTTATGTATAAAAAGCGATTTGGGGTTTTAGAATCTTTTTTGATTGTAAAAGGCACGGGGGAGGAAACTTTTAGATTTTTAACGGTTTGCCACTCGTCTTCTAAGGGGAGTTCAAGCCAGAGGCGGACTTGTTTTGTTTTGGGGTCAATGTCCGTAACAGTGAAGTGGTCTTCGATGGCGTAGAGTAAAGCGGTGGGCGCCTCAACACTGGTCGAGGCGCCCACAAAGCCCGATCTTAGTGACATAGCCGCCAGTAAAACGGGTAAGGCGGCCTTGAATCTCATTCTATTGATTTACCGGGACCATTTCGTTTTTATCGTTATAGGTGTAGCGAGGTTGGCCGTTTACTTTATGGACAATTACCTTGTCCACCGTATACACGCCTTTGTCGTCTCGGGTGGCGTAAAAGTCTAAATCCACCTTCGTTTTGTCTCCTTTGGTCACGGATTGAAAATCCGCGCAGGCAAAGCAACGAAACGGCTTGTCGCTAAGGTGAACAATTTTATTTTTGTGCACCTTATCAAGCTTTAGCTCCCAATCTTTGCCTAGTTTGTCATCGTGGACTTTAAAAGCCCCGCTCGCAGATTGCGCTTTAACATAATCCTTAACTGATTGGTCGAATTCGTTGCGCAATTTTCTTTCTTCTCGCCAACCCTTGCTAAAGGGATGCTCATGCCCGGGATGCTCTTTCTTGGCATCCTTTGATTCGGTCTCCGAAGATTTCATTGTGGGATGTTCCTTGGGGTGCTCGGCCGCCATAAGCCCAATGGGCAACAGCAGACCGGCGATCATTGCTAATGTTTTTTTCATTGGTTTCTCCTTTTTTACTGTTTCAAAAATTGAACATCATCGTAATAAGCGACCGCTGATTCTTTAGTGTCATCGGTATCGCTCATGATGGCCACAAATGCCACCGGCGGCGGCTCTCGTTTAAATAATTTTTTGTAATCCTCATAAACATTGCGCTCTTCGCGGACCCATTGGCCGACATTTTTCTTGCCGCTTTCTATGACTATCATCTTGGCTCGATCGGTATAGGCGTTGTCGATGGCCGTTCCCACGGGCAACTTGTTGTCCCAGATATAATTTAGCGCTCCCTGGGGAGGGTAATTGCCATAAAGCTTTTTGGCGGTTCCGTACTTTGCTTTTTCCCAAAACGACGCCTTTTTGGGGTCGTATTGGAATGTGACGTAGACGCGCGCCGGATAATCATCGCCGCTTTTTTGGCTGGCATTGCCTTTGGCAATAATATTTTCAACTTTCCACCGCCAGGTTAGAATCGGGTAGTCCTTGAGATTAAATTTTGTTTCTTTTAAAATTCCCGAGGCGCTTTGCGAGCTTACCGCCTTCACGAAAAAGTTGTTTTTTTCTTGGACGATGCTGTAGCGCGAAGGCGGCAAATCCTTAAATATTAGCGGTTGCCAACCCTTGGGAATGCCGGCGACTTCCGTTTCTTTGGAGAAATTGTCTACCAAATATACTCCCGGTTCTTCCGCGCGCGCGGTTTTGCCGGTTACGGAGCACAAGCTTATGGCTGAAAATGATAATAGGGCCGATTTTCTTAAAGAGCGCAGAAGTTTTCGCGTTGCCTTGAGGCGGTTTGCCGGTTTTTTAGCGGCTTTGTCCATGAGTACTTTTAAATCTTGGAACGTGTCCACGTCGTTTTTAGTGGACAGTGTTTTCCATTTTAGGCCTTTTTTCTTAATTTGGTTCACGGTTTCTTTAAAAACCTTCTCTGTGGACCAGGTGATGTTTTCAAATAGGAAGGGGGAGCTCACTTTGCATCCGATTAGGTAATAACCGCCGTCCTTGGCCGGGCCCAAAACAACATCGTTGCGGCTTAAGCCGTTAAATGCCTCTTTGAAATCCCGCTCGCTTAATTCCGGAGAATCAGATCCAATTAATATCGCCTTAGTCGCCCCTCGGGCGAAAACATATTCGAAAGCGTGCTTGAGGCGCGCGCCAAAATCCTTGCCTTGTTGATGAAAAAACGAAACAGGCTTGGTACCCAACCAGGTAAGATCGGGATCTCGGTCACTGCCCGCGTCTAGAGCCAAAATAGCGTCTACCCTGGGCAGTTTTCCGGCTGTTTTCCAGGTGTCTTGGATAAAAGCGCGCGCAAGACTTGCGGCTTGGTCGTGAGTTAAGGGCGGACAAAGCCTCGTTTTCACTTTTCCAGCCGTAGGATACTTCGTGAATACTATAAGGCAATCCATGATTACTTGTATATACGAGCCAAAAACCGCGGTGAGACTCCTAAACTAAATAAGCAAGCCAAAACAAGATTTTTACAGGCGTTAAATAGCGGGCCGTTTTTCTTGTAGCGCCTGGCGGAAGTTAAAACTTTTTCCGGCAGTATGCGAACGATACCAAAAGGTTTGAGCCTAGCGAAAAGATAGTGTTCTTCAAACAAAGGCACAGGGGGAAAACCGCCAATTTGAAAATAAACCGATCTCGCGATGGCGATGGCCTGATCGCCATAGGGAACTCGAGTCGCCAGGGTTTTCCAATGATCAATAAGCGCCAGAAATCTAAAAAACAGCGATGGGTCATCAAAACCTAGCCGGAAAGCGGTGGCGGGAGGCTGAACTGGCAGCATCCAGGCCCTTCGCAAAGCTTCCTGCCAGTTTTCCGGCAAGATTGTGTCTGCGTGCAGAAAAAGCAGAAGTTCTCCCGTAGCTTTGAGTGCTCCTTGATGCAGTTGGGCGCCTCGCCCGTTAATTTTGGCCAATTCCACGTGGTCCGCCGCGCTTATGGCGACGGTGAAAGTTTTGTCAGAACTCTTGGCATCGATCACAATAATTTCCGTATCCCACAGGTTGGAGGTTTCGCGGATGTGGCGAATAGTTTTGGGAAGTTGCTCTTCCTCATTGAGTGTGGGGATAATGACTGATACTTTCACCGATTTTTAACAGCAGCTGTTTTCATTTTTTGTCGGAGCGCAGGAAATTGTTTTTTCCCGGGCTTGGGTTGGATTACTAATCGTAAATTGCCCTTGGTAGGGAGGCAGTTGCAGTTTGGTTGCGGTGTCGGTGCAGATTTCAAAGGGAATTCCGCGGTGGTAGATATGGCCTTCGTCGTCGGCGACCTGGTAATAAGGTCCCGAATAAGTCGCGTGTTGACCAATGTAAAGGCACTCTTGGCCTTTTTTAAATTTCCATCCCCGGACGGTGACAGAATGAAACTTGAAACCTTCGACTTCTTTGTAAAAACTGTGTTTGAGAATCTCAAGACCGTAGAACCCGGAGCTTTGAGCTGTTTCCATAAACTGCTCTTGCGTTAAGGCTCCGGCCAAACACTCGCCCCAGAGATTTTTGTCATGCGCTAGGTGTTCGGGCAAGGGTTTTTCCGAAACGATATCCGCGATCACGAAACGTCCTTTATCAGCGAGAACGCGGTGAATTTCTTGAAATACTTTTTTCTTATTGGTGGAGAGATTTAAAACGCAGTTTGAGGTAACTAAATCGGCCGTTTCATTTTCCAAGGGTATTTCTTCTAAGTAACCATGCCTAAATTCCGTGTTGCGAAATCCGAGCGTCTTGGCCACTAGCGTCGCGGCCTCAAGCGCGCGGCCCAGCATTTCCGGGGTCATATCAATGCCGATCACTCGGCCGTTTCGGCCTGTTTTTTTGGAAGCGACAAAAACGTCGATACCGGCGCCGCAGCCCAGATCCGCCACTGTCTCGCCCGCCGTGACGTGAGCAGGGTCGATCGGGGAACCGCAGCCGTAGGCTCGATCTAAAACTTCTTGCGGAATATGAGCGGTGTCTTGATCCGCGTATCCCCCCGGACAACAAAGCTCAGGCTTGGGTTCAATCGCCGCTTGCGCGTAAAAATGTTCTACGTCATCTCGTGTTACCGTCCCATTTCCATTAGACTTGCCGTTGGTGTTCATATGTTTTACCTCACTTACTATTGTTAAATTTTCGTCGCCATTAGCACAAGACAAACCCTGCATTCTGCAGGTGTAGCACGCCGAATAGGCCAACGGAAATGACTTGAGTGTTTCCGCGATCGTTTGTCCCATTAGCGCCCCGGGCTCGTCAATTAATATGGGGCACACATAAACTCCTTCCGCTGTCACCATGCGGCCGCTTGAGCATTGCAGGTTTTCGAAAGGGTAGTTCACGAAACAGGCATCGGTGACCCTTTCGTGCTCTTGGTAGGGTCTGTCCAATTTTTCCATAGCTCCCATTAAAAGCGGGGGAAGAATCTTGAGTCGCGGTTCTTGTTGCCCTAAAGAACGGGCCAAATCTTCAAAACCTTTTCTAAATTCTTGCGGATTCCGCTTGGAATCGGTTTGGCAGGCTGTAATAATGGGCTCAAAGCCCGCCATGCGCAAATTGCAGATCCCTTGAGTGGCCTTGGTAAATACGCCCTGCCCTCGGATTTTGTCGTTTTCTTCTTCCGTTGCCCCATCAAGACTGACTCTAAATGTGAGCGGGTGAAGCGAGAGCGTTTGGATATCGCGCAAGCGCTCGGCCATTTTTTGGCTAATTAGCATGCCATTGGTTAAAACGGTGGCGGGAGCAATGGTTAAGGCGTCGAGCAAAATTTCCGGAAGTTCTCGATTTAGAAAAGGCTCGCCGCCCGTGAAATAAAATTCCCGAATCCCCAAATCTTCAGCTTCTTCTAAATACAGCCGCACCTGCGCCCGGGACATCATTTTGTGGGTCGTATTTTCCGGTGAACAGGAAATAAAACAGTGGCTGCATCGCAGGTTGCAAATCGTTCCCGCGACTTGGAACCAGAGCGTTTTCAGTCCCAGCATGGGAACCTGGGGCATTTTTTCTAAATCTAAGACGGGCGGCATGCCAAATTCCTCCAGAAATCTATATATTGAATAATGATATCACAATCCAAAATAAATGGGGGATTTAGGGTGTTTTGTATCCGTAGAGCCAGCGGGAGAAAGTTTTGCCGGTGGTGCGAACGGTGTGTGGGGTGTTAGCCGGAATTAAAATTTCTTGGCCGAGCTGAGCTTTGATAACTTCGCCTCGCATTTCAAGCTCCATTTCTCCTTCAACAACCATAAAAAGCTCATCTGTGTCGTGGGTGTAATTTTTCCACTCTTGTTTTGGCGGGTCGATCCAAACCCCACAGCTGAAACCGCGTCTTTTCCAGGCCCCTTCAATGAGGGTTATGTCCATGGACTATCCGTCTTGTCTTCGCCTGTGCCATGGCGAATATCTTTGCCCAACACCATAAAAATAACGTCTTCAGCGATATTGGTGGCGTGATCCGCGATGCGCTCTAAGTTTCGGGTAATCAAGACAAGTCCCATCGCCCTTTGGATAGCGGAGGAATCCGCCCGCATGATTTGCATAAGCTCATAAAAAGCCTCGCTTTTTAGGCGGTCCTCTTCCTCGTCTCTTTGAATCACAGCCTTAGCCAATAGAATGTCTTTATTAACCAGCGCGCTTAGGCTATCTTTGAGCATTGCTTTGGCTACCTCCGTCATGCGAGGGATATCGAGGAGTTTTTTATCTAACTGCGGGGAATCGAATCCCGCTTCGGTAGTTTCGGCTATGTTGACGGCCTGATCTCCAATGCGTTCCAAGTCTGAATTAATCTTGACGCAGGCTATGATAAAGCGCAGGTCGGCCGCGATTGGCTGGTGCAGGGCTAAAAGCTTAAGGCAGCGATCATCTACTTCGATATGCAACTCATTGACCAACTTTTCATTTTCGCGAACTTTAGCGATCGGGTCTTTTTTGCTTTCTAAAAGCGCGCTGCACGCGAGTTCGATCATTTCTTCGGCCAAAGCGCCCATGTGTAGTAGCCTAGTTTTAAGCTCTTCTTCTACGGTTTCAAAATGCCTTTGCATGGTGTTCCTCCTGGGGACCGTGACGACATAATTTGAACATTTGGGAAGCCGAGGTTGGGCCGGATGCAAGGCGCTCCGACGAAGGCGTACCCCCTGTGGTACGTCTAGGAAGGAGCAACGCGGCAGATGGCCAAAGATCGGCTTCCCCTCCAAGGGCTGGACGATTTTGCCCCAGATTTTTGCGTGTCCTCGCTAGCGTACTTTCCAAGTACGCGTCGTTGCGGGCCACTTCAATCCGGCGCAAAATCATCTCAGCCAAATTGTTCAAATTATGTCGTCACGGTCCCCATAGTTTACCCAAATCTTCCCGTGACATAATCTTGAGTTTTTTGGTTTTGAGGATTGGTAAATACCAAATCCGTGCGGTCAAATTCCATCAATTCGCCTAAGAGCATGAATCCGGTGAAGTCCGAGATGCGCGCCGCTTGTTGCATATTATGAGTGACAATAACGATGGTGTATTTTTGCTTAAGCTCTATCAGTAACTCTTCTATTTTGGCTGTGGCGATGGGGTCTAAACTCGAGCAGGGTTCATCCATGAGCAAGACTTCGGGATTTGTCGCTAATAGTCGTGAAATACAAAGCCTTTGTCTTTGCTCCGCGGAAAGCGAAAGGGCGGAATCTCCCAATCTGTTTTTTAAATCTTCCCATAAATCTGTTTTTTTTAGGCTGTCCTTGACGACCGCAAAGAGTTCGTCTTTTTTGGCGAGTGAGTGTATTTTGGGGCCGTAAGCCACGTTCTCAAAAATGGAAAGCGGAAAGGGATTGGGTTTTTGAAACACCATGCCGATTCTTTTTCTGAGCACGGCTAGATTCATGTGGTCGGCATAAATATCTTGGCCGTGGAGTACCACGCGGCCGGTGACGCGGATATTGGGGATTAGGTCATTCATACGATTAAACACGCGCAGCAATGTTGATTTGCCGCAGCCTGATGGTCCAATGATGGCGGTGACGGCAAGTTCGGGAATTGCTATGGATACATCTTTTAGGGCATGGAAGTCGCTGTAGTAAAGATTCAGTTTTCTGGTTTCGAGCTTGGAATTATTGATCACCCAAATCTCCCGGTGATATAGTCTTCCGTGCGCTTATCTTTTGGGTTGGTGAAAAGGTCTTGCGTGGGAGCGTATTCGACCAGTTGACCCAAAAGAAAAAAAGCGGTTTTGTCGGCCACGCGAGAAGCCTGCTTGACGTTGTTGGTGACCAGAACGATGGCCATAGTTTTTTTGAGCTCTTTTAAGGCTTCTTCAATCTTTGCCGTGGAAATGGGATCCAAACCCGAGCAGGGTTCATCCAGCAGTAGTATCTCGGGTTCCAGCATTAGGGTTCTAGCCAGGCACAAACGTTGTTGCTGTCCACCGGATAAATTGGCCGCGGACTCCTTTAGGCGGTCTTTTACCTCTTCCCAAAGATAGGAGGCTCGCAGGCTTTGCTCCATTCGCGCAGTGAGCTCCTTAGAGCCGGAGATGCCGTTTAGCCTGGGCCCGAAGGCCAGGTTGTCGTAGATGGAAAGCGGCAGGGGGGTGGGTACGGAAAACACGAGGCCCACTCTTCTTCTGATATCGACCACGTCCACATTTTTTCCCAGGACGCTTTGGCCATGCATTAAAACTTGACCCGTTACAATCAGTCCTTCATCAAGGTCTACCAAGCGGTTTAAAGTTCTAAGAAAGGTGGTTTTACCGCTGCCCGCGGGGCCAATGATTCCCAAAATTTCTCCCACATTAATTTCTAGCGATATAGACTCCAATATGACTGTTCCATTGGCGTGAACGCACAAATCTCGGACCGTTAAACCCGTATTGTTTTCCATATTATTTTGTCATGCGCAGTCTCCGGCGGATTTTCGAGCGAACCCAGATAGCCGTAAAATTAAGAGCGAAGGTCAAGGTCAGTAAGACAAAAACTGTGGCATAGAGGATGGGCTTGGTTTGATCTACGTCGGGAGATTGTGTTGCCATAACGTAAATATGATAGCCCAGCTCCATAAATTGATCGTTTAATTTTTTGGGCAGATATGGCAGGTAATAGGCGGCTCCGGTAAAAAGAATAGGGGCCACCTCTCCCGCGCCGCGACTAATGGCCAAGATGGCGCCGGTCAAAATTCCTCCAACGGCTTGCGGAAGAACTACGCGGCGCACCATTTGAAGCCGCGTGGCTCCCAAAGAATAGGCCACTTCACGATGAGAAAATGGAATTGCCCTTAGCGCCTCTTCTGTCGCGACAACAACGGTGGGTAAAGTTAATAGCGCCAAGGTGAGCGCGGCCCAGATTATGGCGGGTTGGCCAAAAGTAAGCTGATCCTGAAAGAAAAATCGATCGATGCCTCGGCCCACAAATTCGATAAAAAACCCAAGTCCAAATAGGCCGTACACAATGGCGGGAACCCCGGCCAGATTTTGAATAGCGAGTCTAACCCAAGAAACAATAAGAGACTTTTTTGGGGCGTATTCATGCAGATAGAGAGCCGTCATGATTCCTAGCGGCATTACGGCTAAAGTCATCAAGAGAACCAGAAAGAAGGTTCCGAAAATAGCCGGGAAAATGCCGCCGGATGTCATTCCGTGGGTGGGAGCGGTGAGAAAAAATCGCGGGCTTAGCGTTGACCAGCCGTGCCAGGCAACGTTGCCTAAGATGACAATGACGATTGCCACAATAATCAGGCAGCACAGGCCCGATAGCGTCACAAAAATTTTGCCAACCATTATATTCCCAATACCTTTTTTTGAAGTTTCTTAACGAACCAGTGCGCGAAAAGATTTAAAACGAAGGTGAAAATAAACAATCCCGTGCCGATGAAAAAGAGGAGATGGTAGTGCGCGCTGCCGGTCACCACCTCGCCTAACTCGGCCGCGATCGTTGCCGATAAGCTGCGCAGCGGCAAGTTTAAAGCCAAAGAAACAATCGCCGCGTTGCCGGAGGACATCAGAACAATCATGGTTTCGCCGATAGCCCGTCCGAAGCCTAAAACGCACGCCGCCAAAATGCCCGGTAGGGCGGCGGGGAAAACTATTCTTGCCGCCGTTTCCCAGGCAGTGGCGCCCATGGCGATGGAGGCCTCGCGGTAGCTTCGTGGCACGGCGGTTAGAGCGTCATCGGCAACGGTGTAGATAATGGGGATGACGGCCAGTCCCAAGGCGATGCCGGCATTGACCGTGTTTAATCGGTAGGTGAAACCGAATATTTTTTGCAGAAAGTCCGCCATAACCATAAGCGCGAAAAACCCCAGCACTACCGAGGGAATTCCCGCCAAAAGCTCGATGGCGGGTTTGATAATTTCTTTGAGCCGGTCGGGGGCGAACTCGGCGGTAAATAAGGCCGCTCCCAGCGCCAGCGGAATCGCGAAAAGTAGCGCCACGAAGGTCACTTTCAATGTTCCAAGAAAAAGGGGAAGCAGTGAGTATTTTGGAAGCTCTGATACCGGTTGCCAGCTAAATTCCTTGGGCTCACCCGGTTCGGGACTCTGCGGCAGAAAGAGCCGCGCCGGGCCGGCTTCTTGTTGTATTTTGGCTGAGGTTAAAATGGGCAGGGCCTCTTTTCCTATAAAGACAAAAATCATCAGCAAACCGACAATAGAGATCGAAGCGCTGATTTTTATCAGCGCTTCGATAGCTCTTTCAGAGAACTTCCCCATGCTATTTTATGGGGAAATAACCAACATTGCTAACAATGGCTTGGCCTTCGGGGCCAGTTACCCAGTCGATAAACTTTTTTATTTCTCCGGACGGTTTGACGCGCGTGTAGTAATAGAGATAGCGGCTAATGGGGTATTTGCCGGATTTGACATTCTCTAAGGAAGGCTCGTAGGCCGCGACCTTGGCTGATTTTTTAACCGGGCAGAGCTTGATTCCTTTAGCGTAGGCCGCTCCGCCATAGCCGATGCCGAGTTTGTCTTTGGCGACCGCGTTGACGACGCCGGCGGTGCCGGGAAGGCTTTGAGCGAGCGGACTATAGTCTTTGCCGCTCAGCACGACCTCTTTGAAATACGCGTAGGTGCCTGAGTTGTTTTCGCGGGAATAAAGAATGATTTTCGCGTCCTCGCCGCCCACATCTTTCCAGTTGGTAATTTTGCCTCGGTAGATGCCCTCGAGTTGCTGGAAACTGAGCTCTTTGACGGGATTGGATTCATTAAGATACACGGAAAGCCCGTCGCGCGCGGCTGGGATTTCCGTTCCCGTGGTGTTGAAGCGATCGCGCAGTTTAAGCTTTTCATCTTGTTTCATCGGTCTGGAAGCGGCGCAGATGTCGGTTGAGCCGTTTATAAGAGCTGAGATGCCGGTTCCCGAGCCGCCGCCCGTTACCTGAATGACGACGTTGGGATTTTTTCCCATGTAGGCTTCGGCCCAGCGCTGGTTTAAGATGATCATGGTGTCGGAGCCTTTAATAGTGATGGTTGTAGCTGCGCTTAGGGGCAGCGCTATGGTCGCGAGTATCGTGCTTAGTATTTTTGTTTTCATTTTATCCTCTTTATTTTTAGAATTTGTATTGGAACTGCAAGGTTTTCGTGTCGTCTTTGACTTCGTTAAAACCTACGGTTACGGGATGTTCCCAGGCTAGCGTTAAACGGACGTTATCATCCCAAAAGTAGTTTCCGGCTAAAGTTGTCGTGTGGATAGCGTCCCCGTCGACATCGAGATCAGGGTCATACACGTCGTAACGCGCCGCTAGTTGGAATAAGTCTCCCAAGTTCTGTACCTCGGAGATAAAGTAACCTTGGTTTCTCGCTTGGAGCGCCGCCGGACTTTGCACGCCTTCGCCTTTCAACCATTCTCCGCCAAGGGATCCGCCTCCTGCAACCGGCAATTCGTAATAAAAGAAGGCGTCGGCCCCAATATGCTTTTTGGCCGTGTTCGCATTGCCGGAGCTCGTCAAGGCGAATCGTCTTGCGTATTCTCCTGAAACACCCAGATCAAGCCAGCCTAAGCTGTAGGCTAAACGGCCCATGGTGTGCTTGTATTTATCATTGTCAAACGTTTGGGGCGATTTAATACCGTTGCCGTTAAAAATGCCGGCTTTAAGATTAAGTCCCGGTGTTATTAAATCCGGGAATTCTATCCTGGCCCCTTTGTCTCGTTCGCCGTCAAAAACGGCCTTGCCAAAAACGCGGGAGCGTTCGGGGAACTCTCGGATACTTGAGGAACGTTCAATCTCTCGGCCAAAAAACCAGTTCTGTTGGCCGAAGACAAGATTAATGCCTGTGCCGGTCCAGGGTTCCGTTAACTTCACATACGCCTCTTTGAGGGTAACCCCGTCTTTGGTGGAAAGGTCGGGATAGATGACATACTGGCTGGTCGGGTTCGCGGTGTAGGTGAACTTGATGCGTCCTCGCCGTATGGCAAAACTATCTTGCTTATCGGCGGTCGCGCCCGGCGTTGTGGCATCTACCGGATGATCTTGGTGTTCTTCATAACGAGCCTGAATGTAGCCTGACACCTTTAATTTTTTTAGGTTGCCAACATCGGTGAGCATGGTTTGCTGAGTTTCGCTCATTCCGTCCATTTGGCTTTTCATTTCTTCGAGTTTCGCGCGCATTTCTTCCATCGTCATGGTATCTTGGCCGAAAGCGCGTACGCTAACGAGTCCGAGAACGAGCAGTCCGCCGATTTTTGTGACCACTTTTTGTTTTGTCATTAATCCTCCTCCTTTTCTATTCGCCTAATTTTATGGGAAGCTGTAGTCTTAGGCTATAGAGGCGAAATGAAGCTTAGATGACGATGACGTGACGGATTAGACTAGCTAGCGCCGGGAAGCGTGAAGCTGAATGTGGAACCCGCGCTCGGTGTGCTTTGCACATCTACGGAGCCGCCGTGGATTTCAACGATGTGCTTGACAATCGCAAGTCCCAGGCCCGTACCTCCCAACTCTCGGGAGCGGGCCTTGTCCACTCGATAGAATCTTTCAAATATTCTGGGCAAGTCTCCGCTTGGAATTCCGGGGCCGTTGTCTTGTACGGAGATAGTGATTTGCCCGTTTTGAGCGCTGGCCATCACGCGAATGACCCCCTGCTCCGCCGTGTATTTAATGGCGTTGTCCAAGAGATTGGTGAGTACTTGTTTTAGCTGATTTTTGTCGGCGCGCACTTGGGGAATGTCGCGAAAAGGTTCCAGGCGCAGAATGATTTGTTTTTTCTGAGCCAAGGGCATCATGCTTACCACAACTTCGCTGGCGAGTCTCATGGGGTCCGTGAGCTCAAAGACCGGCGGCATTTTGCCGGATTCTAGCGCCGAAATAGTCAGTAGATCATCCACCAAACGCGTCATTCGATCGGCGTTTTTTTCTATTTCTTGGATAAAGTCCATTCGGTTTTCGGTGTCATTAATGGCGCCGGAGCCTAGGGTTTCGGCAAAAGCCTTGATGGTGGCTAGGGGGGTTCTTAATTCGTGAGAGACATTGGCCACGAACTCTTTGCGGAGTTGCTCGAGCCTGCGCAACTCGCTCACGTCATGCTGGAAGCGTTCCGCCAGCAGGTTGACGGAAGCGCCCAGTTGGCCCATTTTAGTTGTCGGGGACAAATGTACCCGAGCGCTGTGTTCGCCTTTGGCCAGTTTTTCCGCGGCTTGGGTAATATTCGCCAGGGGATGATGAATGGAGCGGCGAAACCAGAGAAAGAGCGCGAGCGCCATAGTGCTCGCGCTAAGAAAAACGCCGATCGCGAAATAAAGTCCGGGGTTCAATTGAGTCGAATGCGATAGCCCACGTTTTTGATGGTCGCGATGCGCTCGCCTTCCGGGCCCAGCTTTTCTCTCATGCGCGCGATATGCTGGTCGATGGTTCGAATGTCAATGTCCATGGATTTTTCATTGCCCCAAACCTTTTCAAGCAGTTGATCACGAGTTAAAACCTTGCCATCGGCCTCAATCAAACATTTTAAAAATTCAAATTCTCTCGGGCTTAGAACAACCGGTTTGTCTTTCACGCGGATTTCAAATCTTTCTAGGTCCACCTCAAGACTGCCCGCCCGGACGCGGCGCGAGTCATTGCCGGCGGACGCTCGCCTCAAAATAGCTTTGACGCGGGCTAAGAGTTCGCGGACGCTAAAAGGCTTGGTCAAATAATCGTCGGCGCCAAGCTCTAAGCCCAAAACCCGATCCATTTCTTCTTTTCTGGCGGTTAGCATTAGAATGGGGGTTTGAAAGCGCTTACGGATGGTTTTGCAAAATTCAAAACCGTTTAGCTTGGGAAGCATGACGTCTAAAATAACGAGAGCCGGCTTCTCTCGCTCAAAAACCTTTAGGCCCTCCTCGCCGTCGGCGGCGGTTAAGACGCGGTAGTTTTCTTTCTCAAGGTTGTACTTAAGAACCTTAACGAGAGGTTTTTCGTCTTCGATGACTAATATTTTTTCCATTGTCAGAAAGACGCGTTGCCGGGAGTGCGGGGGAATGGGATCACATCTCGAATGTTGGCCATGCCGGTAGCGTAAAGAATGGTGCGTTCAAATCCCAAGCCAAAACCCGCGTGAGGGACGGTCCCGTAGCGCCGTAAATCCCGGTACCAGTTGTAGGTGTTTTTGTCTAATTTCTGTTCATCCAGGCGCTTGTCTAGCAACTCGAGTCGCTCTTCGCGTTGTGAGCCACCGATAATCTCACCAATGCCGGGAGCCAAAACATCCATCGCGGCCACGGTTTTCCCGTCGTCATTTAAGCGCATGTAAAAGGCTTTGATTTCTTTAGGATAGTTCATAACGACGACCGGGCGGCCGACGTGCTCTTCGGTTAAGTAGCGTTCGTGCTCGGTTTGCAGATCAACGCCCCAGCGCACCGGAAATTGAAAACTTTTTCCCGATTTCTCAAGTGCCGCGATCGCCTCCGTGTAGTTTACGCGCTCAAAGCTGGAGGTGATGAATTTTTCAACGCGCTCAACGCAGTTTTTGTCAACGCGGTCCGCGAAGAATTTCATGTCATCCGGACATTCTTCCAGAAGAGTCTTAAAAATGTATTTTAAAAATTCCTCGGCAAGATTAGCGTCTTGGGCGAGATCGGCAAAAGCGATTTCAGGCTCAATCATCCAGAATTCGGCCAAGTGCCTTGGCGTGGTGGAATTTTCCGCGCGGAAGGTGGGGCCAAAGGTGTAGACCTTACTTAAGGCCAGGCAGTAGGTCTCGACGTTGAGCTGGCCCGAAACCGTCAAATAAGCCGGCCGGCCAAAAAAATCTTTCGAGTTGTCCACCTGCCCGTTCCCGGGGCGGAGGGTATTGGCTAAATCCAGTGTAGATACCCGGAACATCGTTCCCGCGCCCTCGCAATCCGAGGCCGTGATGATAGGCGTGTGCACCCAGAGAAATCCCCGCTCGTGAAAAAATCGGTGTACCGCCTGACTTAAGCAGTGGCGCACCCGGGCTACGGCGCCAAAAGTGTTGGTTCTGGGGCGCAGGTGCGCCACCTCGCGCAAATATTCAAAGCTGTGCTGTTTGGGGCTGATCGGATAGGTGTCCGGGTCATCTACCCATCCCACCACCTCTATCTTATCGGCATGCAGCTCAATAGCTTGTCCTTTAGCTGGCGACTGCGCCAATTTGCCTTCGGCCGTGATGGCGCATCCCGTGGTTAAACGCAGAATCTCGTTCGCGTAATTGGGAAGGTTTTGGCTAGCGATAATTTGAATGGAATCAAAGCAAGAACCATCGTTTAAGTGAATAAAAGAAAACCCGCCCTTTGAATCCCGCCTAGAGCGCACCCAGCCTTGAATTTTGACCGTGGTGTCGGTAGGAACTTTGCCTTTTAAGGCGTCTTTAACTGAGGTGCCGGTAGTTTTCGCTAGTGTTGTCATGAATTTTCCGGGGAATACCCCAATTTAGCATTTTCCATGGGGAGGAGAGCCCCATTTTGCATCTTGTCGCGCTCGCCGCAGGCCAGAGATTATCCCCGCCGGAATTTTTTATTTTGTGTTTTTTCCAACAGATCAATGGTAATTTTTACTGAAGGATTGTTGGTAGGCGAAAGAATAAGGCGATCGCCAAATTGCCGAAGTAGAGGCGTTAAAAATTCATCGCCCCAGGAAGGGGAAAAAGTAATCACGCCGTCAAAATTTACTTCTACGTTTTCATCCGGTTTTACTTGGGCAAGGCTAGGCCTAAATGCCGCCAGGGCCTCTTTGCCGGTTTGTCGCGAAATTAACATTGTGCCGAATTTTTTTACTTCAATACGCATTAGAACTCCATGATTACCAGGCATCCTTTGGTAGCAATGTGCGACCCGGCAATGAGCAATTCATTATTGTTTTTTTAAAGACGCAGCGCGGCGTCACCGCTTTGAAAAAACAAATTCATGGAAATCGGAGGAAACCAGATTTAATTCACCGAAACAATAACCGTAAATTTGCTCCCCCTGATTCGATGGCTCGGTGGCATCCAATTCCCAAGGATTACAATCCTAACTCCCCATCTTTCTATCTTTGATAAAATCGGTACATGACACGCGCGCCGGTACGTTCAAAAAAAGCTAATCCGTTTCGCCTTGGCAGTGACATTTTGCCCGTTGCTTATGATATTACGCTGAAAACGGATTTCAAGAACTTCACCTTTAAGGGCAGCGAGACGGTTACTTTTCGTTCCAAAAAACCTTTCTCCAGTATTACCTTGCACGCGCTTGAGCTAACCATATCGAAAGCGGAGGTTTACGCTTCTAAGAATCCTTCGGCCGCGCGTCACAAGGCCAAGCGCGTTCGCTTTGACGCCAAAATGGAAACTGTTACCTTTGAGTTTGGGAAAAAGTTTAAGGCGGGAGAGGTTGATACGCTTTATATCGAATTTTCCGGAATTGTAAATGACAAATTGCACGGTTTCTATCGCACTTCCTATGAGGTGAACGGCCAAAAGCTTTGGGGTGCCGCCACGCAGTTCGAAGCCACGGACGCGCGCCGCGCGTTTCCCTGCTGGGATGAGCCGGATAAAAAAGCGACTTTTAAGGTCACCCTTAGCGTGCCCAAAGACATGACGGCGCTTTCGAATATGCCGGTTCAGTCGGAGCGTCTTGAGGGGGATACTCGCGAGGTGACCTACGAGCCCTCCCCCATCATGTCAACTTATCTTTTGTGTTTTGTGGTGGCGCATTTGGAGTATGTCGAGGGGCGGGATAAAAATAACGTTTTGGTGCGTATTTATACGACGCCGGGCAAAAAAGAGCAAGGGCGCTTCGCGCTTGATGTGGCGCTGTTTACCTTGCCTTACTTTAGTGAATGGTTTGGCATCCCTTACGCGCTTCCCAAATGCGACATGGTGGCGCTTCCCGATTTTTCCTCGGGCGCCATGGAAAACTGGGGCTTGATCACCTATCGCGAGACTGCGCTTTTGGTGGACCCGGTTAACTCTTCGGCCTCGGCAAAGCAACGTGTGGCTGAGGTGGTGGATCACGAGCTCGCGCACCAGTGGTTTGGCAATTTAGTCACCATGGAATGGTGGACGGATCTGTGGCTCAATGAGGGTTTTGCTTCCTACATGGGTCCCAAAGCCGTTGACAAACAGTTTCCCGACTGGAATATATGGAGCCAGTACTTGGCGCTGGAGTATTTGACAGCGCTTAAGGACGACAGCCTGCGAAGCAGTCATCCCATTGAGATTGTTGTTCAAAATCCCCATGAGATTCGAGAAATTTTTGATCACATTACTTATAACAAGGGTTCTTCCGTCAATCGGATGCTCGAGCATTACCTTAACGAAGAGGTTTTTCGTAAGGGTTTGCGCAAGTACTTGAAAAAATACGCGTGGGGCAACGCGAAAACGGGCGACCTTTGGAAAGCCCTCGAAGAGGCGTCGGGCAAACCGGTGCGCGCCGTGATGGCGGGCTTCACGAAAAAAGAAGGCTATCCGGTTATCTCAGCCAACGTGAAGAATTCCGGCAAAAAAATGTCTTTGGAGCTTTCCCAGCAGAGATTTATTTTTGATGGTTCGCGAAACGGTTCGGATTTCACTTGGAAAGTTCCCGTCACCTTGGCCGTTGGGGCGGGGAACCAGACGCGGGAGATTTTGCTTGATAAAAAACGCGCGAGCGTGGATTTGCCCGATGGCGCCGATTATTGGATTAAGATTAATCCCGGCCAGAGCGGTTTTTACCGTACGGCCTATCCACCGGAACTTTTGGCACGCCTGGCAAAGGCAATTGCTAAAGGGGAGCTGGCGGCGATTGATACCCTCGGGGTTGTTGATGACGCTTTTGCTTTGGCTCGGGCGGGCCATATCCCAACCTCCTCGACTTTGACCGTGCTAGAGGGTTGTAAAGATCAAACGGATTACAATGTTTGGTTGACCGTGGCTGGTATTTTGGGGGCCGTGGAGAACATTTTATCGGGCAAAGATTTAGATCGGCGATTCGCGTCTTTTGGCCTCGCGCTATTTACGCCCGTGGCCCAACGCTCCGGCTGGACGGCAAAGGCTTCCGATGGCCATTTGGATTTGCTTCTGCGCCCGCTTGCCCTTGGCCGCTTAGGCCACTTTGGAGATGAAGCGGTGATTGGGGAAGCCAAGAAACGCTTTAACGCTTTTAGCGCGGGAGGAGAGCTCGATCCCAACTTGCGTTCGGCCGTTTACGCGTGCGCGGCTGAGCATGGCGGCGAAGAAGAATACGAAAAACTGCTCGCTTTATATCGCGGCTCAGATTTGCAGGAAGAAAAGGCGCGCGTTTTGCGCGCGCTGACTTATTTGCGTATCCCCGCGGTTATTGCTAAGGCGTTGGCCTTCACATTATCGGCCGAGGTGCGTTCGCAAGATAGTTATATTGTTTTAGCCGGTTTTGGCGGCAACAAGTCGGCGCGCGCTCAAAACTGGGAATTTATTAAAAAGAGCTGGAAGACGCTATCGGATCGCTTTAGCGGAGGTCCCGCGGCTTTGTTTTCCCGCATTATTGATGGCGCGGTTTCCGGATTTACCACTGAAGAAGCCGGCCGCGACGCCGAAACTTTTTTAAAGAAGCATCCCATCGCCGGGACCGAGCGGACCGTGAAACAGGCGCTTGAGGTGGTTCGCGCCAATGGGCGCTGGGCCAAGCGTGACACGCAAGATATCGCCGCTTGGCTCGCTGCACGTTTTTAGATTATCTCTCTACCCATAACGAGCGAAGAGTTCTCAATCGAACACCGAAAACTGTTTTACGGAATTTGCCCGGTTGCCACTTGTGGAATGGATTTTGTGGGGGTAGGGTTGAACCGTGGAGCCTCCCCTGTCGCCAGCCAATGAAGCCAAACGTATCGAAGCCCTGCGAAGCCTTCAAGTTCTAGATACTCCTCCGGAAGAACGTTTCGATCGAATCACGAAAATCGCCCAACATGTTTTTGATGTGCCGATCGCGCTGGTTAGCTTGGTCGATGAGAGCAGGCAGTGGTTTAAATCGAAGCAAGGTCTGGAGGTTTGTGAAACAGGGCGCGATGTTTCTTTCTGCGGCCATGCTATTTTGAGAGATGACGCTCTGGTTGTTCCTGACGCTTTCTTGGATAAGCGTTTCGCGGATAATCCCTTGGTGACGGGAGAGCCTCACGTTCGATTTTACGCCGGACATCCCTTGGCCGATGCCGCGGGTTTTAAGCTAGGTACGTTGTGCATTATTGATCACCGCCCGCGCGATTTAAATTTGGCGCAACTTGAGATGCTCAAGCATTTGGCGGCCATTGCGGCCAATGAACTTGCTTCCATAGAGATGAATAAAACCGTGCGTCTGCTTCGAGAACGCGAGGGGCAGCTTGCTCAGGCGCGTGACGCCGCTTTAGACTCGGTTCGCGCCAAAGCCGAGTTTCTGGCCAACATGAGCCATGAGATACGAACACCGCTGAATGCCGTCATCGGCATGGGCAAGATGCTTTTGGACACAAATTTAAATACCGAGCAGAAACGTTTCGCGCGGGTGGTTTGCGATTCAGGCGAAGTGCTGTTGGCCACCATCAACAATACTTTGGATTTTTCAAAGATCGAAGCCGG
>OBEQ012932768.1_pt1 | contig 40431 bp, 50 predicted proteins | sample 1670901 | NCBI WGS metagenome assembly OBEQ01 (sample SAMEA104232315, study PRJEB22302) | groundwater metagenome | biome: forest; feature: aquifer; material: groundwater | place: USA | collected 2011-08-07 | depth 5.4 m | reverse complement strand
TTGGCACGTGATAAACGTCTCCTCGCTTGCGGAAAACTACTTTGTTTGGAACGTGAGGGTGTGCGACGCGTACGGCAATTGCGGGTTCAACTCAACAACCAACTTCACGCTGCGCGTGGACCGCACTGCCCCGTTTCCGCCCACCCTGCTATTCCCTTACGACGGCTCTAGCGGCAATCGGACTCCAGTGTTCGCCTGGACCGACGTTTCCGACCCGAGCACGCCGGTTTCCTTCGAGCTGCAAGTTGACCAGAGCAGCAGCTTCGCCACCCCATATGACTTGAACAAGAACGTCACCACCACTTCATACACCGTCCAGTCAGCCGAGCAGCTGGCAAACAACAAGCAGTTCTACTGGCGCGTGAGGGCAATCGACGCTGCAGGCAACGCGGGCGGTTGGAGTTTCTCGTGGCAATACGAAACTTGAGCCCACACATGCAACTGGGGGAGATGAAAGGGGATATGGCCGAGCAGCGTTTACCACGGTTTGGGCGCGCTTCTTGCAGGGGGCAGGCTGCAATGGAATTCATGGCAATTTACGCACTCATCCTGTTCATTTTCGTGGCAATGCAAGCATTTTACTTCAACGAGCGCAACAACCTCGATCAGGAAGGCACTGCAATTTCGGCACAGAAGGCAGCCCAAGACGCCGCCGACAAGCTCAGCTTGGTGAGCGAATCGGAGGGCATGGAATTGCAATCCGAAGTTTACGCCAGCCTCCCGCCAACTGGAACTCCGTACACGCTCACCATACGGAACTCATCTGCAACAATTTCATACTCGTACGGCGGCGAGCAAAAAACGGCTTCGGCGCCAGCGCGCGCGCTGCGCGTTGACAATGGCTCTGGCGCGACAGCGTTCAACTTGAGCGCCGGAACTTATGGTTTCAACAACACGCGCGGCACTGTTTTTGTCACGCGCAAGTACTGAAAGATTAAACGCCAGCATAGGCAAACGAAATGATTTTTCAAAAAGCACGCGGCCAGGTTTCCGCCATTGACGCTCTGGTGGGGATAACCCTTTTTGCGGGGCTGTTCCTTGTTTACTTGAGCGCGGCCTCAAAACTACAGCCAACAGGCGGGCCCTCTGCCGGCGAAGCTTTCATCAGGGCGGAAAGCATAGCGTTTGAATTGACTGAAAGCGGGGGGTCGCCTGCAAACTGGAGTTCCTCCAACTACGCTAAAATCGGCTTGATTGGCACGCAGCGCCTCGTGCTGCTAGAGTCAAAAATGCTCCAGCTGGCAAACGCCCCCTACGCTGGGGCTGCCGAGTCCCTTGGGGCGGGGGAATACAACTTGCGCGTGCGCCTCCTCAACACCACCGGCTCGCTGTACTCCTCGTCGGGGACTGCCCTGCAGTTTGGAAGCGACCCGGCAAACGCCACCGGAGTGATAGCGCCAGTGCGCAGGATAGCCACTTTCAACGGAACCACCGCAATGCTTGAAGTAACCTTATGGAAATGAACAAAAAAAGGGCACGCATTCAACCGTGGCACGATAAGATGAAAAAAGGAATTGTTTTTACCCTCGACGCGCTGCTGGCAGCAACGGTAGCCGCGTCCATCCTCACAGTGCTCGCATTGTCTTACCACGGCTCGCAGTACGAGCTCGCCGCGCCCGCGCAGCTGTACCAAACCGCGCAAGACGTCCTCACCGCAATGGACAAGCAGGGGGCGCTAAAGGCAGCGTTCCCGGAAAACGACGCGCAAACGCAGACCCGCCTTAGAAGCTTCATCTCCAACGCCCTGCCCGCCTACCAGGGAGGCAACCTCACCATCGAAGTGTTCGAGTACACTCCATCCAGCTCGTGCCCTTCCTCCTGCAGGCTTGACGGCAACTCGCCGGTCGGGGCTTTCTGCACTTGCCGCAGGCTGAACACAAACACCGGCGAGCCGTGCAACTCCAACGCCTCGGCGTCCAACTGCACGCAGCTGGCAAGGGCGCAAAGGATGTTCTACGACTACCGCGGCGGCTCTGACGTGTTTGGCCGCGCAACGCTGGAGGTGTGGCCTAAATGAAGCGCGGCTTCCTTTTCACGTTCGCGGCACTCTCGCTGTTCTCACTATTGTTGGTGATGGCTGCAAACAGCTTCTCGGCAGACTCGCGCTCCAGCCAATTGATAGCGCAAAGCACCTTGAGAAAAGTTTCTTACGCTTGGGATGACATAAACGACGACCTCTACTGGGCCGTCAACGCCAGCGTCAGCCAGGATGGAACCAACCTCACGATTGGAGACGGCCTGCCAGCCAGCCACGACTTGCTGCGCTCGCTCACCGCATACGGATTGTTTGTCCAAAACTATTACCGCACGCCCGACATCAACGTTTCCTACTTATCGATTTCAGGCCCTGAAATCCCGCTCTGGCAGCTAGGGCCGCCGTTGCAAGTGACGCCGTTTGGAATGAACTACTCTTACCCCGACTTCGGCAAAAACGAGCTGATAGTGCAAATGCCTACCGAAAACTTTTCTTTCTTAAAGCAGGTGCACCTAAACTTTACGCTTGCAGGCAACACGTTCACCGACAGCGTAAGCGACGCGTGCTCGCTTTGGAGCCCGCTAAAGCAATGCAAGCAATCCACTACAAACTGCTTCAACCTGACAGTGCGCATAACAGACTCGAAAGGCACGCTCTACAACAACGCGGGCTGCAGCTCATTAGACGCGGGCCAGAACAGCAACCTAAACATCAACTTGAACGACTCGGGCGGAAACAACGGCTGGATCCGCGTGCAGGTGGGCAAGACACCCGACTTGATTGACGTTAAATTCCAGAACGCCAACGCAAGCGTAAACTCGACGTTTGCATTCAACTCCACCGACTACCAGCTCAACGCGGTAATGCGCCTGCGCGTAAGCGACCTTGCGTTCAACGCATCCAAGACCGACAGCCCCCATTCGTGAAAGCAAGCGGGCACTGCAAAAACCCCGTAAAGCAGGGGGGCGGCAAAGGCTCCCAGGCAACAAAACCATTATTATTGGAGAAAGCGTTCGTGTTCCGGGTTGAATGACTTGAAGGAAGACATTGAAACCAGCCTAGACCGGCTGCTTGAATACGTCAACAAAGCAGGCAAAGTCCCGCTGGCAGACGCCGCTTCCGCCATCGGCAGGCCACCCACGCAAGTGGAAAGGCTCGCGCTGCTCCTTGAAGAAAAAGGGCTTTTGGAAGTCAACTACAACCTCACCGGCATAAAAATATCCGCGCCAAGGCCGGAAGGCAACGGCACCCAAGCCAGGCAAGATGAAAGCGGCATTGCGACGGCCCCTTTGGGCGTAATTGAGCAAGCCAAGCAAATCGAATCCGAAATGATTGCCAGCGAAAGCCTGCTCAAGTTTTTCGAAAAAGACCTCGAACGCCGCGTTGAGAGAGCGCAAAAAACGCTGCTCCTCATGGAAAAAAGCGATTACACGCGCGAAGAAATAAGCCAAACACTGCGCGAAATGGATTTGGCAATAAGGCAGCTCGACGCGTTTGAAAAAGAAATCTCGGCAATGGCCCTGCGCGGCAGCTCCTTTAGGCAGCAGCTCGTGGAATTCAAGCAAAAACTCGCTAAAATGAAGCCAGTGGCCGCCGCACAACGCACGGAATCACGGACCCTGAAAGCCAAGCTAGCCAAAATAGTGTGGAACATAATTGCGTTCATGGAGTTCATAAGGCGCGACTTGCAGAAGTTGCTGCACAATGCAACTGCAAGGAAAAGCACGCGCGCCACCCACTCAAGCAAGGCCGCGAAAACCGGTGGGAAAAACTTCGGCGCCAAAGCCGAAGCGAAAAAACAAAAGCGCGCACGAACGCCCAAATTGCCATCCAAGGACACGCAGCTGCCGCACACTCAAAAACACAGCATCCACGAGGGCAAAGCAAGGGTGGTGCGCCTGCGAAAGGACGGGCCAATGGAACATTACTGGGTGCTGGAAAAAAACAAGCGCAAGAAAGCCGCGTTCAAGCCACGTTCAAAGCGGGCAAGCTAAAAACGGAAAAAGTCACTGGTGGAAAAAATGGAAGTCTTGGCAGAATACGTGGTTTACAGCGAAGGCGTTCCGGCGGAAATCGCCATAGTGCGCGACGACGCCGACTTGGTTGACCGCTACGAGCTGCGCCACACGAAACTAAAGCCCGCAACCGCCGCGGCACTCTCTTTCCTAAAGCAAAAAATCATTGCAGGCGTCAACATCAAGATAAGCGAGATGCTCGACCCGCGCGAAAGCGAGAACATCCGCAAAAGGATTGTCAAAAACGCGCGCGAGCTTGTCGAGCACGAGCTAGGCGGGCTTAGCGAGGAAGAGGAAAACATCATCGTAGGCCGCCTGGCGCAGGAAATGATGGGCCTTGGCGAACTCGAGCTCATCCTTGCCGACGAAGAGCTCGAGGAAGTGGTAATCAATTCAGCCAAAGAGCCAGTGTGGGTTTACCACAAGAAGTTCGGGTGGCTGAAAACCAACCTGGTAATACCAACCGAGGAAACGATCCACAACTACGCCAGCATAATCGGCAGGCGCGTTGGCCGGCAGATAACCAACCTAGACCCGCTAATGGACGCGCACCTCATTTCAGGAGACCGCGTCAACGCCATGCTCTACCCAATTTCCACCAAAGGCAACGCAATCACCATAAGGAAGTTCGCGCGAGACCCCTGGACGATAATCAGCCTGATACAAAACAAGACCATCAACTCGGAAGCCGCTTCCTTGCTGTGGCTGGCCTTGCAATACGAGTTGAGCGTCCTAATAGGAGGTGGCACTGCAAGTGGAAAAACCAGTTTTCTTAACTCCATGCTCGCTTTCACCCCATCCAACCAACGCGTAATTTCAATAGAGGACACCCGGGAATTAATCCTCCCCGACTTTTTGCACTGGACGCCAATGACCACCCGCCAGTCCAACCCCGAAGGCAAGGGAAAAATCACCATGCTCGACTTGATGATAAACTCCCTTAGAATGAGGCCCGACCGGATAGTCCTAGGGGAAATAAGGAGGCAAAAAGAGGCCGAAGTGCTTTTCGAGGCAATGCACACCGGCCACAGCGTTTACAGCACGCTGCACGCCGACGACGCCGCGCAAGTGCGCAACAGGCTGATAAGCCCGCCAATCGGCCTGCCGGAAAGCATGCTTGGCGCGCTCCACCTAGTGGTAGTGCAGTACAGGCAGAGGCGCACTGGCGCGAGGCGCACTTTCGAAATAGCTGAAGTGATGCCAGGCGAGGAAGGCATAAGCATGAACGTCATCTACAAGTGGGACGCGCGCGAAGACCAGCTGCGCAAAGTGGGAAACATGCTGCGCGTAACAAACGAGCTTTCAATGCACACCGGCCTCACGCAAACCGAAATCTCCAAGGACCTCAAAGACAAGCAAACAATCCTCAACGCAATGGTCGGCCAGGGAATTTCCAAAGTCAACGACATGGGCAGGGTAGTGGGCGCGTACTACCGCAACCCCGAGCAAACCGTCGCCCTCGCCAAAGACGGCCATCTTGCAAAGCTCCGCGTAACAAGCGTGGCGTAAAACAGGTTAAGACAGCCAAGCAACGCGAAAAAAAACTGATGGTTTTACAATGGCCGCAACAATCCCTTTCACGCTCCTTCCCCCGCGGATTTTAGAAAACTTCTCCAAAAAATTTGCCAACGCAGGCAACGGCATAGCCGCCTTCACTCCATTTTTGAAAGACTCCCTGCTTGCGGCAGGATACGGGTATTCAGCACGCGAGTACGCCGCAGTGTCGCTTGCCAACGCACTGATAAACTCCTTGGCCGCCGGAGTTGCAATCGCCGTTGCTTGGGCAGCGTCAAAAAACGATTCCCTCCTGCCGGTTGCGCCGCTGGCTGCCTTGGTGGCTTTCCTCGCGACTTTTTTGACAACGCTCTACTACCCGCAAATAATCTCGATGCGAAGGATGCGCAGGCTGGAAAGCCAGCTCATCCCCGCAACCCGCCAACTGCTAATTGAAGTCAAGTCCGGCGTCCCGCTCTTTAACGCAATGGCCAGCATCTCAAGCGACTACGGGGAAGTAAGCGTGGAGTTCTCGAAAATAGTGCAGAAAATAAATTCAGGCACCCCCGAACTCGAGGCCCTCGCTGAAACAAGCACTGCAAACCCATCCCACCAGTTCCGCAAGATATTGTGGCAGATTTCAAACGCGCTAAAGGCAGGAAGCGACGTAGGCAACGTGCTAGAACAGCAAATTGAGGAGCTCACAAGGGAAAGGGTAGACCAAATCAGGCGCTACGGGCAGGAGCTCTCCCCCTGGACCATGATCTACATGATGGGCGCCGTAATAGTGCCAAGCCTGGGGGTGACAATGCTGATAGTCATAGTCGGCTTCCTCGACGTGGCAGTGCCAAAAATAGTGCTTGCAGGAGTGCTCGCGGGGCTGGTGCTGTTCCAGCTGTTCTTCATGAACTTCGTCAGCTCCCGCCGGCCGGCGATATAAAAAATGCAGTGCAGGCACGAAAGAAAAAAAATTAAAAGGCAACCGAAATGCTGGAAAAAGACTACCAAAAGATTTCCTCGCTGTTCCCCCGCAGGCTGGTGGTGGAAACAGGCAAGATAATGAGGCAAGGGGGCTTCCAAGCCGTCTCGCCGCGCCTCTACCTGGGCTTCACCATATTCTTTTCGCTCGCCATCGCCCTCACCGTTTTTTTCGCCGCGCCCTTCCTTACAGGCAACCCCCTATTGCAGGCCCTTGGCCCAATCGCCGCGTTTGCCGCCAGCGTGGGCTGCTTTTACCTCCTGCTTACAATGAGCGCCGACTCGCGCGCACAGCAAGTCGAGGCAATGCTGCCCGAAGTGCTGCAAATAATTTCCGCCAACATACGCGCGGGAATGACCTTGGAAAACGCGATATGGACTGCCGCGCGGCCGGAATTCGGCCCGCTTAGGGACGAAATAAAGCAAGTGAGCGCCGACACCTTCGGGGGATCCCCCATAACCGAAACGCTTGCAAAAATGAGCGAACGCGTGCGCTCCACCATCCTCGACAGGAGCATAAGGCTGGTAGTGGAGGGAATAAGGCTTGGCGGCGAAATGGCGCGCCTGCTCGACGAAGTTTCCGCAGACATACGCTCAGTGCAGCTTTTGCGAAAGGAAATCGCGACCACCACGATGATGTACGTGATATTCATAATTTTTTCGGCAGTGCTGGCCGCCCCCGCCCTTTTCTCCATTTCCACGTTCTACAGCGAAATGAATGAAAAAGTGCTTGCAAAGCGCACGCAAGGCGGCAACGTAGACATCAACGCGGCCGCGCAGCAGTCAGGCCTCGGCGGGCTTGCAAAACTCGGGCAGGGAGGCTCGGCTCACTCTGCAGACGGCATCACTTCCTCCGACATCTACTGGTTTGCCGCGCTAAGCATATTCATAACCAACTTTTTTGCGGCGCTCACGCTCGGCCTGATACAGCACGGCAAGGCAATGCGGGGAATCAAGTTCGCGCCAATCTTCGTTCCAGTCTCGCTTGCAATTTACTTGATCTCCCTCAACGTCATGCGCGCAGCATTCGGGGCGCTCTTGAAATGAGGCAAGACGCATTCCAACCCGCTTACGCAAAAATATAAGAGCACCAGCGCAGTGAAGGAAACATGGCAAAAAAACGCGCTTTAAGCAACCACCTGCGCAAGGCAAGGGTCGCGCTATCCAAGCCCAGCCACTCTTTCTCAAACTTGAAGCAAAGCATCGAGAACGCGCTAAAGGGAACGGGCTTGAGCACTGGAATGGACGGCATGGGTGAAATGATTTTCAAGCCAGTCCAGCAAGGCACCGGAAAAAGCGAAAGCAAGTCAAAAAACCGCTTCAGCCTCGGCATCCCTGAATTTGACCGCATCATTGAGGAAAAACGCTTTTCAAAAATCAAGCTACCGGAAATAGAGCGCATAAAGACGGGAATACCGGGCCTCGACGAGTTGATTACCGGAGGCATCCCGCGCCAGTCAACAGTGCTTGTGACAGGCAGCCCAGGGGCGGGCAAAAGCATTTTCTCAATGCAATTCCTAGTCAACGGCGCGGAAATGTTCGGCGAGCCGGGCGTGTACATCTCGTTCGAGGAAGAGCCAGAAAGCCTCCGCGAAGGCGCAAAGCTTTTCGGCTGGGACATCGCAAAACTTGAAAAACAGAAGAAGTTGACGATACTTTTCGAGGACCCCTACGAAATCAAGAGCTTTGCAACCTCGCTTACCGGCCAGATTTACAACACGCTGCGCGAAACCGGGGCAAAGCGGATAGTCTTCGACTCGATAACTTACTTGGGCGTCGCGCAGGAAAACCAGTACAAGCTGCGCAAAAACATTGCCGAGCTAGGCAAGCGCCTGAAGCAAATGGGGATTACCACGCTGTTCATTTCCGAAGCGCCGGAAGGCCCAAACGAAGCGCGCCTCTTTCGAATGGACGAGTTCGCCTGCGACGGGGTGGTGCACCTGTACAACCTGCTGATAAAAGACACTCGCCAGCGCGCAATAGAAATCGCCAAGCTGCGCAAAACCAACCACGACACCTTCCTGCACCCCTTCATAATAAGCGAGAAAGGCATCACAATCTACCCCAAGGAACAAGTCTTCAACGAGTAGGCGCCCCGGGGCAGGAACAAAATCGCCAGTTCAGCGCCCTCAAGGCCGGGCTTCCTGCCTGCAAATTGCAGAAACCTTTCCTCATTCAATTCCATGCGTCTCCTTCAATTCATGAAGAAGCTTGCCTGGATTAATTATCTTTATTCCTTCGAATTCTCCGAGGTTTGTAAGATGCGGGTCCCATGACGCAATATATGCCGAATTTGAAGCTACCGCGCATTCAAGAACTCGGTCGTCGTCATGGTCTTCCCCAACCACGTGAATAACTTTCGTCGGTTCTACGAGCTTTAGGAAGCTTAAGAAAACGCCAACCATTTGTTCCAAGCGTTCAATAGGAACATCAAAATCTCGAAGAGTAATTTCCCTAAACTCTTCCATAAGCGCAATTGAAGTATAGCCCGTAACCTTTCCTTCACCCGCCAGCTCAACAAGCCTATACGAGCTTCGATGCGTGCCGGGTGAAGCCATCGCAGAAACAAGTACATTAGTGTCGAAAGTAATTCGCATGTCAATTCACTTGTGTTTTCTGTGCTTGTGCTGCAATTCAACGATTTTTTCCGGAGATGCATCGAGCCCCTGTTTTCTTACGTGCTTGCGAGCCCACGCTGCCATCTCTCTAAACGCCTCTGCCGGGTTTGGCAAATCGAGCCTCTTGAGGAGAATAACGTCCGCATCCTTTCGGCTGTAAACAACGAACTTAGAGCCAGCCTCCAAACCCAGCTCGTCACGAACCTCTTCGGGAATAACCACCTGTCCCTTAGTCGACATTGTCGTAATCTGCGCTTCCAATTCAACCACCTTTTCTTTCCAATAATCTTACTAGTAAGAACATATTAATAAATCTACTTACCAATAAGAGGGAGTTTGGGGCATTTACGTCAGGCAAAAAAGGAGGGCGGCTGAAATGACACCCGAGCGCGCAATAGAAATCGCCAAGCTGCGCAAGACCAACCACGACACCTTCTTGCACCCCTCCATAATAAGCGAAAAAGGCATCACAATCTACCCCAAGGAACAAGTCTTCAACGAGTAGAAAGCGCCTAGGGGCAGCGTAAGAAGAAAACCTCAGAAAGCTAGAACTGCCCGATGTAACTGATTGTAAACAGTCTTCCGCTTACCTCCGCTAGCAATGAGTTTATTGAGTAATAAGTCAAATAATTACTATTTATAATGCGAACCTTTAATAAGTAGGCGGGCAAAATGTCGTTATGATTTCAAGGGAAATTCTACAGAGGGCAGTCAAGGGCCAGCGCCACGAGCTTGGCGCGCTCGGGCAGCTTGTGCAGCGTGAGCTTCTTGGGAGTCTGCAGGATTTTTCTTACAGGGGGGCAACCATTGTCAAGGGCGTGAGGCGATGTGGCAAGAGCACCCTGTTGAAGTTGCTGATGAAGGAAAGGTTTGGCGAGCGGTTTTTCTATGCGAGTTTTGATGATGAGAGGCTCTTCGGGTTTGCCGCTCAAGACTTCGAACCACTTATGCAGGTGTTCATTGAGGAATACGGTGATTGCAAGGCAGTGCTTTTCGATGAGATACAGAACGTTGTCGGTTGGGAGCTTTTCATCAACCGCCTCCTGCGGGAAGGCTATCATGTTTTCATTACTGGGTCAAACGCCGACTTGTTGAGCAAGGAGTTGGGAACCCACCTGACTGGCAGGCACTTTGATTTCGAACTCTATCCTTTTTCATTTCGCGAGTTTTGCCTGCTGCGGGGAACCAAGACCCCAAAAACGCAGACTACGGCGGAAGCCGCTGCGATACAGAAGACTTTCGACGAATATCTTACGCTTGGGGGGATGCCTGAAGCGGCAATCATGGCGAAAACGTCGGTCCTAAGCCCCTTGCTCGAGGACGTTATCCGCAAGGACATCATCCAGCGTTATGACGTGCGCAAAACCAATGAACTTAAGGGCGTCTTGAGGTTCATGATTGACAACGCAGCCAACCGAATCACTTTCAACTCCATAGCGAACAATTTCCAGATTGCCAGCGCCAACACCGTGCAGAAGTATTTCGAATACGCCAAGGAAGCATACCTGTTTTTTTCCGTAAGCAAGTTCGAGCGAAAAATACGCAAATTCGACAAAAACCCCCGCAAAGTCTATTGCATCGACAATGGCATTGTTACCCAGAACTCTGCTGGCATCGCCCAACAGCAAGGAGCCCTTTTGGAGAACCTAGTGGCAGTTGAACTAAAGCGCAGGAACGCGGCATTCTATTATTATGAAAACAAGAATGGTTCGGAAACAGATTTCGTAACTATTTCCGGCTCGGGGTTGGCTAGGAAGCCGCAAGCGGCGCTGCAAGTCTGCTTAAGCGTTGCCGACGCCCTTACAGCCAAGCGCGAGGAAAACGCGCTGCTGGCCACCCTTGAGGAGACCATGCTGAAAGAAGGTCTGATACTTACCAGGGCGCACGAGCAAACAAAACAAACCAAAGGAAAAACCATCCGCTACAAGCCAGCATGGAAGTGGTTGCTTGAAGCCTAAGCCGGCCGTTCCCGTGGAACATGCAATCAACTGGTACATTGGCAACTATTTGGAGAACCCGAACAACGCCTTGAGAAATGAGGAAATCTTTGACGGCGAACAAATAATCCTCCCTGAATGGATCAAGGAAATCGATGCCTTGAGGAAAGAACTGGCCGGGCGGGAAATGACGCACAAGCAGCTATTGGGCCGGATGAAGGAAAAGGGGATTCACGCAAAATACTACCTTTACAAAAAGCAAAAGCCGCCTTTTTTTTCTTGCCCGCCGGAAGCCCTTCAGTAGGTGATGAAATCATGCGCGGCCAATGTAATCGATGAAAACCGCCATTGCTTGAGGAAAAGCCGGAAGGTTCAGCGCCTCGGGCAGGCTAAGAAAAAAACTTCAGAATGCCCTAAGGATTAAATACCGCTTTTTTGCACATTCTATAATGCCCAAACTTTTTGTGGAATTATCGATAAAGATAAACGCTCCGGCTTCTAGGGTTTGGGCGGTGTTAACCGATCCTGCTCAAGAATATGGTAAGGAATGGTTCCATGATTTTGTTACCCTAGATTCTGATTGGAAGGTGGGTGGTTCAATGCACTGGAAGTTCTCCAGTGGACTAACCGCTGAAGGAAAAATTTCCGCCATCAAACCATGTTCGCTGTTGAGCTTTAGTTTTAAGGGGGGTGCGCCCAAGCCGGTGAACGAAACTTTCAAACTTAAAGAGCGGGAAGGAACTACTGTGCTTACGGTTTTAATAGGAGACTTCGAAAGCGACCCCGTGCTCAAGCACCACTATTATCCCCTAGCTGTTGAGAATTGGAACAAGTATTTTCTACCTAAAATCAAAGAGCTGGCCGAGAAATAGGGAGGATATTAGGTATGGGCTAGATGCCTTCATAAAGAGGTATCTAGCCCGCGTCTAGACGCCTCGGGCAGGACTCGAAAGATAATTATTTATACTACTTTTTACACTAAGTGTAATGGGTGTAATGAAATGGAGTACGTTACCGTGAAAATTCCCAGGAAAGCAATGCCCATCATCGTGGAGCTTCAGGCAGAGGAAACTCTTGCCGAAGGCAGGCGCGTAACGCAAGGCGAAGTCGTTTTTGATGCGCTACGGGAACGCGCAAAAAAAACCGTTGCAAAAAAGAAGAAGTACACTATGGACGACTGGATTGGCTCAATCAAGGGCGGGCCGAAAACAAATGTTGCAAAAGACCTTGATGACGTGCTTTACGGGGAGATGCTTGCTGATTGATTTTTGTTGACACGGGCGTATTTGTCGCATTGGCGAAAAAAACTGACGAGAACTACCAACGCGCAGTTGCAGTATACGCGGCTTTGAAGGAAAGTGGCGAAACGCTAGTGTTGAGCGAAGGCATTTTTGGGGAAGTAGTCAACTTCCTGCGAAGGAAAGAAGGGACGATTATGGCGGTTGAACGCGGGGAGGCCCTTCTGCAAACTCAGGAAGTAATACTGCTGATGCAAACTGAAAAAGAAGCCAAAGAATCACTCCCCTTGCTCAAAAAATACCAATTCGCCAGCTACACCGATGCCTTAACACTCTCAATGATGCAAAGCCGAGGGATAAAGAAGATTGCCTCCTTCGACTCAGAATTTGACAAAGTGCCAGGCATAGAACGGATATTCTAACTCTATGCTCCCAGCGCCAATATTACCGAAGACACCAAAATCAAGGAAAATATGGGAGTGCCGAGCGCAACCCTGAGGCTTCCGAGATACCATAGAAAGGCCAGCGCAGCAAACGGCGCCAGCAGGGGAAACGACGCGCCAACTTGCCCAAGCAAGGCAAGAGGAACTGTTTTTATAAGTCCAAGCCCGCCAAAAACCAGGCCGTCACCGTAGCTTCCGCCACTTGAAAATACGGTCACGGCAGACATTATGAACACCAGAGTGACAAGCGCCTGCGGCTCTGCAAACAATTCATTCAACGAAGGCATACTACCACTAAAGTAATATGTGGCGCCCGCCGTACTTTAATAAATGTGGTGATACTGATAACCACACTTTTAAAAACAACCAAGGGTAAAAGCAACTATGCAAGAGGCAATCTCGGAAACGCTGCAAAAGCTGGGACTCACTAAAAACGAAGCACTAGTCTACTCCACTTTGCTCAACCTCAAGCAAGCCCGCGCCGGGGAAATTACCTCAAAGTGCGGGGTGCACAGACGCAACGTGTACGACGCACTAGAAAGGCTGGAAGAAAAAGCGCTGGTAGGCTCGGTTGTAAAAAATAATCGCCGCCAGTTCCAGCCCTCGCCGCCACAGCGGCTGGCTGAAATCGAGCAGGAGCGGCTGCAAGTTGTATCGCAAGCAGTGCCCGTATTGGAAAAAATGCTTGAAAAAAGCCAGTCAAAGCGCGGCGTGCTAGTATACACGGGAATAAATGGCTACAAAGGAGTTTTCCACGACATTCTAGCTTCCTTGCAGCCGGGCGGCCAATGGCTGTCAATGCCCATTTCCTACAACATAGGCATAGCAAAGCTGCTGCCGCAATTTCTTGACCAGACGCACGCAAGGAGAGTAAGGCGCAAAATATCGTTAAGGGCAATACACAATTCCGACCCTGCAAGCCGCAAGCGCGCAAAGGAAGTAAGCTTGGACAAGCTCACAAGCGTGCGGACGCTGCCTCTAGGAGAGCAAATGCCAATCGGGCTCCACATATACGGGGAAAAAACGGCGTTAGTTCTTGTAGCTGAGAATCAAGAGCCAGTGATAATAGTGATTGAAAGCAACGAGACTGCAAACGCCTTCCGGCAATTCTTCGAGTTGCTTTGGCGGCAGGCAACGCCAGTGCGCTGATTTTCTAGCTGAAATTACACAACGTGCGCCTTGAGCAGGTTGGTCATGCCCGGCTCGTTTATGGGAATGCCCGCGGTGATTACGACTAGGTCGCCTTTCCCAACTAGGTTTTCGGCTTCCGCAGCGGCAACCGCCTTGACAATCAAGTCGTCAGTGTCCTTGGGCTTTGCAATCAGCTCCGGGATGACTCCCCACAGCAGCTGCAGCTTTCCAACCTCGCGCGGGTTTGCAGTTGCGGCAATTATGGGCGTGAAAGGCCTGTGGCGGGCAATGTAGCGCGCAGTGTGCCCCTGTGAAGTGTAAGTTATGATTGCGTTTGCGCGCAAATCCCGCGCCATCTGCACCACGCTCTTGCTTATTGCCTGGGGTATTGTCAGGCGGTGGTTTTCGCCGTTGTTTAGCAGCAAGTCGTACTTGAAAAGCGAGCCTTCCGTCTTTCGCACTATCTTGTCCATCATCTCAACTGCGCGAACGGGGTACTTGCCCATTGCAGTCTCGCCGGAAAGCATGACTGCGTCGGCGCCGTCGAGTATTGCGTTTGCAACGTCGGTTACCTCCGCGCGCGTTGGCTGCGGGTTGCGTATCATCGAATCAAGCATCTGCGTTGCGACAATCACCGGCTTTGCTTCGGCAGCGCACTCGCGCGTGATTTCCTTTTGCGCAACAGGCACGTCCTCTGGCGGGAGCTGCACACCCAAGTCACCGCGGGCAACCATTACCGCGTCGGTTGCCGCAACTATTTCCTTCAAATGCTTCAGCGCGCTGGCGGACTCGAATTTTGCTATCACGTGCGCGTCACACTCTAATTCAGCCAAGCGCTTTTTCAAGTCAAGTATGTCGTTGGCAGACTTCATGAAAGAGAGCCCCACAAAATCCACTTGCTCGCGCTTTGCAAACTCCAATAGAGCCATGTCTTTTTCGCGGAACGCCGGCAGGTTGGGCTCGACGTTGGGTATGCTCACGCCCTTCCTGCTTCCCAAATCCCCGCCAACTAGCACTTCGCACTCAAGCAAGTCGCTCTTTTTTGCAGTGATTTTGACTTCAAGCATGCCGTCGTCGAAAAACAGCGAAGTCCCCTTGCTGACAAGCGAGATAAAGCCAGGCAAGTCTACTTGAATTCGCTTTTCAGTGCCCTCTGTTTTCCCTTCAACTACCTCGATTTTGGCGCCTTCGCGCAGGAAAATCTTCCCTCCCCTCATCATTCCAGTGCGTATCTTCGAGCCAGGCAAGTCAACTAGCGTGGAAACTTGCGCGTTCATCTTCTTTGCCGCAGAGCGCAGCAACGCAAGCTGGCGCGAGTGCTCTTCCAAGCTTCCGTGCGCCAAGTTGATGCGCCCAACGTTCATTCCCTTGGCAATCATCTTCTCCAAAGTTTTGGAGTCGGAGCTGGCAGGGCCCATTGTGCAGACGATTTTCGTTCTTCGCAAACAAACCACTCTCGCAATGGCAAAAACGCCGTTTTGCCATAGAATATTGCTTCTAAAATAAATTTTCAGGCGGATAAAAAGAGTAAGCCATCCAACAATTAAAAGCCTATTGATTTGACGAAAAAATTGTCGTCAATTTACGAGGGTATTTTTTGGCGTTGCAAAATAAAGGCATAAAAGCAGCTTTCGGCTTTGTTTGTGCGTGGACAAAAAAATATTCATCTTGCTGCTGTTTGCACTCTTCTGCCTGCAGCTGGCCTCTGCCAAATCTTACTCCATTTCCAAGGCAGAAACCTATTACACAGTCTTACCCGACGGGCTTGTGCAAGCACAGGAAGACATTTCCTTCGACTTTACAGGAGACTATTCTTTTGCATACCGCGACATCCCAAAGGGAAGCTGGCAGCTTTCGGAAGTGCAAGTGCTTGAAAAAGGCGCGCCAGTTGCGTTTACCCTAGACGACAGCGGAAGCTATAGCCGCATGCGCTGGACTTTTTCAGCCAAGGACGAAAGGCGCACTTTCACGCTCAAGTACACTCTTGCAAAGGCAGTAACAGCCTACGATGATGTGGGGGAGTTTTACTGGAAGGTTTGGGGCGCCGGGTGGGCGGCGCCGGTTAACGAGCTTTACGGATGGATTGCGCTCCCCGCTAGTGTCATAGACGCAAAGAGCGTGTACTCTTGGGGTCACCCGGAAATAAACGGCAAGCTCGGCTTGGTTGAAAACAACTCAACGCTCCTGTTTCAAGCGTTTGGAATTCCCGCCAACCAATTTGTGGAAATACGCGTTGCCTTCCCGCGCGGGCTGCTCTCTTCCACGCAAAACGCGTTTGTAAAAAACGAGGCGGGCTTGCAGAAAATAATTGAGGAAGAGAACAATTACAAGGCGCCTTCAAATGACTCATTAAGCCTCCTTTGGTTTCCTTACGTTGTCGGCGCCATAATCCTGTTCATAGCATTTGCACTAAAGTCAATTCACAGAAATAGCGCAAAAAATAAGTTGATAACAAAGGTATGCGTAGCGCTCGTCCTGCTTTTTCTTGCAATAGTGGCAGGAGCGCTGGCGTTGCTGGGCTTTTGGACAGAATTTGGACTAATGATTGCACAGCTGGCAATTTTTGCAGGCGCGTGGCACTTGTACGGTCGCGAGCCACCTGCTCCACAAGACTCTATTTACCAAAGGGATATTCCATTCAATTACAGCCCCGCAGTAGTAAGCGCCCTGTTTAACAGCTGGACGCACGAACCAGAGCTTGATCAAATGGCTGCAGAACTACTAGACTTGTGCCTTAAAGGAAAGCTAAAGCTAGAGGAAGTGAGCAAGGCAGCTTTTCTCAAGCCAGCTGAGTACAAAATAATAATCAAGGATTCTTCAACCAAAGGGCTTCCAGAAAGCGAGGCAATGCTTCTTGGATTACTAGCCGAGGAAGCGAAAGGCAAGTACCAAGGCTGGCTGTTTAAGACATTCAAGAAAGACGACACGCCAAACGAGCTGCTTCTCTCAGAGCTAAAGAGCGCGCTAATCAACCAACCGTACAAGAGCAGGGAGTTTGCCCAAAACTGGCAGGAGTCGGTAAAAAGGCAGGCCGAGGAGCTTGGCTTCTTTTCGCAAAAAAGCGCCACGCTTCCTTACGCAATTGCCAGCCTGGCTTTGATTGCACTTACTACGCTGTTCAACTTACCATTTGCAATACTTTTGACAATCGTGGCAATACTGCTTCCGGCAGCGTTTCCCGAAGCGCTGCCAAACCGGACGCCCAAGGGCGCTGAACATCACGCACGATGGTTTAGGTTGAAAAAATTCCTAGAAGACTTCAGCTCGCTTTCAAGCGTGCCGCCAACCGCGCTGCCAATGTGGGAAAAATACTTGGTTTACGCCATTCCACTCGGCGTTGCAGACAACGTGCAAAAGGCAATGGGCGACGTTTTCAAGGACTACAAGGGAACACAAAATTCGGCAATATTTGTGGCAGGCGCAAGCTCTTTCAACGCAGCGAGTTTTGCGTCAAGCGTCGGCGGCTTTTCGTCGGCGTTTGCATCCGCTTCAGGAACTTCCGGCAGCGGAGGGTTTGGCGGCGGCGGGGGAGGCGGGGGCGGAGGAGGAGGCGGGGGTGCAGGCTAGAACGCTCAAGAAAAAGAAATAATTACATTAACTTCTGCAACCCTTCCGAAAAAGCCCCGCTGTAAACCAATGCAAAGACGAACAAGAACCACAGCACACGCGAACCCGGCCCTGCGGCGAATATTGCCATTGCAGTGACAAAAAACAAGTACGCAAAGTAAATTACCGGCAGCGCAATCAACGAAAGAAGGCGCGAGACCGCGTCTTTCTTTGCACCCCATTTTTCTTTCGAGCGCTTTAGCCCATCCACTGACATGCGCAGGTCGTGCAAGCTCGGGAAGGAATAGATTGCAAACGAAAAGCCAAGCCAAAGCGAAAACAAGCCGTACAGCGCGCCGTCAACTGAAGAGAACGCCTTTAGAGACTCGAAAAGAAAGAAAAGCGCCAGAAAGTTGTTGAAAAAGAAGGGCCCCAAACTAATTATCACTGAAGCGCTGCCGCGCACCCGCTGGTGCACAACGTAACCGCCCTTTTGGCTCCAGAGAACTACTTTCGCTACCTTAGACCCTGCAAGCCAGCAGCCAATCACGTGCCCCAACTCGTGGGCAATGAGGCCTGGAAAGAACCAGAAGTTGAAATTGAGGCGCAACGCCCTTGCCACAAAAAAGTCCTTGAAAAAATCCTCTTCACCATGCACCCAGTCGCCGGAAGAAATTTCAGATTCCCCGCGGGCAAGCTCCGGATCTGCACTCGAGTGCGCAACATGCTTTCTTGAAGTTGCAGCGCTTCCTGCGGCTACTTCATTTTTGCCAGCATAATCCCTGCGCGACTCAAAGTGCGCGCGCGGGTGCTTTTGTGAACCCATGAGCAACTAGAAGAAAAAACTTGTTTTAATAACGATGCGTTGAAAATGTATATTGGTAAGGAAATGAAAAAAGAGCGCAATTCAAAAAAAGCAGAAGTCATTGGCAACAGCAAGACTGTTTTGGCACTGCGAGTTCTAGACGTTCTTGAAAGGCACTTGCAAGGAAAGCTCACGCACTTGGGGAGAGAGAAGCAAAAAGTTGCTTCAAGCGAGGTGCAGGCAGTTGCCTTCCGCGTGCTGATAGGCACCATCCTATCCCACCGCACTAAGGACGAGCGCACTGAAGCGGCAAGCCAGGCGCTGCTCTCACAATACCCGACTCCTGAAAAGCTGGCAGCCGCGCCAATCGAAAAAATAAGGGAGCTGATCAAGCCAGTTGGTTTTTACAACTCCAAGGCGCAGTACGTAAAGAAATGCGCTGGCGAACTTGTCGAACGCTTTGGCGCAAACGTGCCGCAAACAATGGAGGAGCTCACTGGCCTAACCGGAGTTGGAAGAAAGACCGCAGGCTGCGTAATAGCTTACGCATTCAACCTCCCTGCAATCCCTGTAGACAGCCACTGCCACACGGTAAGCAACAGGCTAGGATTGGTTAAAACAAGCACGCCGGAAAAGACGGAACAGGCGCTGATGGAAATCGTGCCAAAAGAGCGCTGGGCGCAAGTCAACGAATTGTTCGTGCTGCACGGGCAGGCTACCTGCGCACCGGTTTCGCCTTTCTGCAGCAAGTGCCCGCTCAATGAAATGTGCCCCAGAGTGGGAGTGAAAACCTCCCGGTAAGGCGGAGGGCAACTGCCGGCAAATTGACCGGGCGCGCTTCCAATTCCAACGCTTAAATATACCCTGCAGGCTAATTGTTGCGGAAGGCGTGGCTTTAATGAAAAAACTCTTAGGGCTGGTCCTGCTGGCTTGCGCATTTGCCGCGCTGCCATTGCAGGCAGTTTCAGTGCAGACTGAAGAAATAGGCGTAAATGCCAGCGAAGTCCCCGTGCTAGTGAAAGTCAGCGCGAACCTCTCTTTCGGCAACTTGATTCCAACGCACTTGTACTCCTCACAAGTGAAGGTAGAATGGGCGCTGCCCAACCAAGCGCTTGCAAACATTGCAGAAAGCCAAGTCATACTTGACGTAAAAATAGAGCCGCGCGTCAACGGCTCGTGGATTTACTTCAAAAAGGGCGGCATTCTCACCAAAAGCTTTTACGCGCAGCTTTACTGCGTTGTTGAAAACGGCGCGTGCTCCAACGCCTCGAAACTTTTAGAAACTGCAACTGCCTACTATCAAGCCCCCTTGGATGCGCAGTACCCGCACCCGGACGGGGTGAAAGTAAGTGCTTCAATAATTCCAATAGCGCAAGCCCAAAAACAGGCAGAATTTGAAAGCAAGGCCATCGCGCAAATCGCCTCAATCGAAAGCCAGCTCAAAGGCAAGCAAGGAAACGACGCGGCTCGACTGGAGCAGCTGCTAATAGCGGCCAAAACGCTTCTTGCAGAAAAGAATTTCCAAGAGCTAAACGAAACGATTGCCTCGCTTGAAGCGCGCATTGCAGGGTTGGGGGCCGCACGGGGGCAGAAGGATTCACAAAATACGGCCGCTCACGCTGATGAAAAAGCCCCTGCAGAAAACGCAGCCAACTTGCCTTCACAAAACCAGGCAAATGAAACTTCCAACGGCACAGTCGAGCAGAAAGCTGCAAGCCCTCTAACGGGTTTCTTGATAAACTCTGCAACAGCCGAAGCTGCGGGTGGAGTTGCGCTGGTAATTCTTGCGCTACTTGGCTTTGCAGTCACGCGCAAAAACAAGAACAACGAATTCAGGCGCCCAACTCAAGCAAGCAACTCTTGGGAAGGCAGCGAAGAGCACGCCATGGGCAGCGGGCAAGCACCATCCGATGGAAAGCCAGCTTACACGCCCCCCTCAAGGGAGCGGAACACCGGCGGGCAGCAAGACGGTTGGCCGGGCTAGTTTTAGGCAAGTGAAAGAAAAAACTGGAATAAAAAGAAAAAAATGAGTAAAGCGCCGGCTTACTTCTGGCCAGGCGTAAGGGAAGACTCGGGGTTGGCTTCCAACTCGATTTCAGTGACTATTTCGTCGAGCTCCGCCCTCTGCTTTTCAAGCACCTTCTGTATCCTGCGGATGCGCTTCTGGTTTAACGCAATTTCGCGGTACTTCCTTGCAGCCTTGTTGAAGTGCTCTATGCTAAGCGTGTTGTACGGCTCGGCGTCCATTGAAGTTGAAATGTCTGCCAAAATCTCTCCAAGCAAAACGTTTGCAGCAACCTTGACGTCTTTTTTAATCTGGTGCTCGTTTTTGAGCGCAGACCTAACTATTCTCACTACGCGGGCGTTGGGGAAAGGCAAGTGGTCGCTTTCCTCGTCTTCTGCCTCGTCTCCCTCTATTCCCTCAATTTCTTCAACTGCGCCCGCAACCGGGTTTGCCTGTTCCATTGACTGCATTTTTTCCTCTGCCAAGTGCACCACCCTCTAAAACCAACTGAATAAACGCAAAACGAATACTCTTGCTTTCACTCGCCTTGAACCTAAAAATGCCTCTCAAAAACGCCTTTTCCCTAACGGAATAATTGGGTTTTGAAAGCTTAAAAACCCATTTCATCACGAGGCAAAACGAATAAAAAACGAAAGGTTAATCAAGCAAAACAGTGTCTTCCGCGCGCACTCCAAACTCGCCTGGAACGTATATGCCTGGCTCTATAGTAAACGCCATTCCCTTCTTCAACTTCGTTTGGTAAAAGTTTCCTCCGTCGTGGACGTTTAGTCCAATGAAGTGCCCTATGCCGTGGCCTGCCACCCTGTGCGAAAACTTGCCCCAGCCGCACTCCTCAATTACTTTGAGGGCAATCTGGTCAAGCTGCTTGCCAGTCATTCCAACTTTGGCTTTGCTTGACGCAGCGTCCTTAGCTTGGTTTACAACTTGCAGCGCCTCTGCCATCTTGTTTTTGCGCCCCCGCACAGCCTCTTCACCTGAATAGTAGGAGCGCGTGTAGTCGGCGCAGTAGTAGTTGAAGCGCGCACCGCAGTCTATGAGCACCACTTCGCCTTCCGCAACCTTCCTGTTGGAAGTCGAGTTGTGGAAAAGGCAGGTGCGCTCGCCCGAGAGCGCCATTGGCGGAAACGCGTCCAAACTTCCACCCCAAAAGCGCGCGCGTTCCTCAAGCATCCCCGCAACCTGGTTTTCAGTCTTTCCAATAAAGCCTTGCAGCTCTGTCTCGCGCAAAGCTTTCAAAGTAATTTCACATGCCTTACGGATGCACTCCAGTTCCGACGGCTCTTTTAACACCCTCATTTCAGAGAGTTTTTCGCCGAAAGGAATTATTTCCAGCTTGAGCTTTTGCGCCAGGCGCAGCCCGCTTCCCGCACTTGGGGAAAAGTCGTCTATTGCGAGCTTTTTGACTTTCCCTTTCTTAAGCAGTTCCAACAGCTTTTTGCGCGAGTCCTTCAAAGCAAAGCTTTGCTCAAACAAGTTGCCAAACTTCTGGTAAGAGAGGGAAAAAATCGTCGCCTCTTTCTCGGTTGCAACAATTATCGTCGGGTGCGTCTGGTCGCCAGAATAGTAGTACGAGTTGGCGTCAAACCCTTCAGAGGCTACAAGCAGCAGCGCGTCTGCCTTGCTCTCGCCAGCCAATTTCTTGAGCTTTTCCAGCCTTCCTCTAAAATCAAACTTCATTGCAATGCGCCACCAATACAAAGAAAAACCGTTCCATCTTAATAAGAGAACACATGCCAAACGACAAGTACCTCCAAAAGCTCGGCGCACAGATTGCTAGAGCAATGCTTATCGGCAGAAAGCCAAACCAAAAAGGCTTAGCGCAAGCAGCAAAAATATTTCCACGCATAAAGGCAATTGCGCAAAAATACGACGGCAAGAAGCTCGATGAAAAGCAGCTAAAGCAAATGGGCTTGACAAGCGAGAAAATCGCAAAGCTGCTCAAGCCCGACTTCGGCCCGGTTTTAGTAAAGAAAGGCAAGCAATTCGTCTTACGCTCAACAATTGGCGAGAGCGTGAGGCTTCGCTACCACCCCGACAACTGGCCGCTTGCCAAGCACATCATCATAGAATCTGCCAAGCGCGGCGCAAGCGTCTGGCACACGCCAGGCAGCAGCGAGTTTGCACGCGAGTACACGCAGAAAGCATCGCTCGACGTTTTAGAGGACTTTACGCCGCTTAGCAAGGCAGTGATGGAAAACTTGGATGTAACAATTTACCTAGAGGACGACGACGACCCAGAGTGGCGCAAGGGCTTGCCAACTGCCAGGCTTACTGCAGGCAGGGAGAAAGGCCAGCGTTCGCACGAAATACTCGACGAAAGGAAAGTACGGTGGCTATACACTGGCTGGCCGTTTGCAAAAACCGCGCGCAAGCTAGGCTGCACTCCCTCGTTTTTCGAGAAAATGCTTTTCTCCGCGCTTGAGGAAAGCTTCTCCAAATCAACTGCAGCGCTTGTCGGGTATTACTCAAAGGCGTTGCAAGGCGCCAATTTGATGCGCCTAAGGCACGACGACGGCAGCGACTTGGCTTTCTCGATAAAAGGAAGGCCTATTTTAAGGGATTTGGGCAAGATTGGCCAGCACGACTTGGACATTGGCGACGTTGGCCTCAACCTGCCAAGCGGCGAAGTGTTCGTCTCGCCGCTTGAAACAACTGCCGAAGGGCACGTCTACTTCCCAAAGATTTTTGTAGACGGGCACGGCTTTACAGAAGGGCTTACGCTCAACTTCAAAAAAGGAAAGGTGGAAAGCTATTCTGCTGAAAGAAAGCAGGAAAACTTTGACAAGTACTTGGCAGAAAACACTCCTTCAACGCGCGTGCTTGCCGAGCTTGGCATTGGATGCAACCGCGCCGCCAAATACAGCGGCTACATACTCACCGACGAGAAGATTTTCGGCACAATTCACTTGGCCATTGGCAACAACACTGGCAGCTACCACGGAAAGAACAAGGCCAGCGGGCATTTGGACATGGTAAAGGACATGAAGCACGGCGTAATGTACGCCGACGGCAAGCCGGTGATGGTTGGCGGAAAGCCCGTTGAAAGGTGAGAGCACTATTGCCGCGGGGATTCACTTTCAACGATGCAACTCGCAATCTACTTAATTTTAAGGAAATCCCCACTGAACACCATACTCCAATAGAGCACCGATTGACTCACCACGTCAACGCCATGCACAATGCGGGAATGCCAGGGGGGAACAAGGCGCGCTTTGAGGCAGGGGTTGGAAAGTACCTTGCCGGCTTTGCCGACCACATGCCCAACGGAACCAGCCGAGGCCCAGCACCCACTCCACTGCATATCTCCCTCGACTACGCGATAAGCAAGATTGACAAGTCCAAGTTCGACCTGGCAAAATGGCAGAAAACAATTCAGAAAGGCGTTACTGGCTCTATGGCGGGCGCCGACGTTGCAACACACACTGGCAACTACCAACTCTGGCCGCTTTTTGTCGAAATGCTCAACCTAGGCTGGAATCCGGCTGCTTTGCGCGCCTAACCTGCAGCGAGCCAGAATACACCCAGCCAAACACTTAAATAAACATGCGAACCTAATTTTGTCGTTCAGGTGCAGCTAAATCCTGGAGTTCAAAAAGCACTCTTTCTGGAGCGCAGGGAATTCCGTTGAAGCAAAGCCTGACTGTAAAGCAATAGAGCAAACAAACAAGGTGGAACCAACATGAAAATAAGCGAACTGAAGCCTGGAATGGGAAACGTGAATCTGGAAGCGGAAGTAGTTGAAGTAAAGACTCCCCGTGAAATCAATAAGTACGGAAGGACGCTGCGCGTAGCAGACGTGATTTTGCGCGACGATACTGGAACGATCACACTTGCCCTGTGGAACGAGAACATCGAGAAAGTCTCGGAAGGCAAGAAAATCAAGCTCGAAAACGGGTACGTCAACACCTGGCAGGACAACATCCAGCTAACCCTGGGCAAGTTCGGCAAAATCTCGGAAGCCTGAAGACAGGCTCTAGGGCCCCTAAAAAGGGCAAACTACTTTTTTCCCAACTTTTTGTTTTTCGTTTCACTAGAGTTTACTTTGCTTTTTGGGCCGCAAAAACTATTTTTTTTCAAAGAACTAACGCGTTTTACGCCCTTGAAGTGCGGGTCGCCGGTAACAATGGTTGCACCAAGCTTATGTGCAACTGCAATTACAAATGCGTCTGCAAGCCCAAAAGAACTGAAACCTGGCGCGTAGGCCTGCCCGATAGGAAGGCGCGCGAATTTACGCCAAAAACACTCAACAGCTTTTTTGCTACTCGTTTAGGCAAATTCAAAACACCAGCTATTTGCGAGAAGATCTTTTGGCTGCCGGATATTCCTCCTTGAAAATAAATGCGCGCTATTTCCTAGCCTTGCCCGAAAGCTCTTCGGCCGCCTGCTTTTGAGAGCGCGAGACAACTATTACGCCGGTGCCCAGCTCCAAGCCCGCCCAGACATTAGTCCTAGGTATTATTTCGCAGTGGAAGTGCAATCCACCGCCTTTAGGCGAGTTGTGGAAAATTACGTTGTAGTCCTGCGAAACGTTAAACACCTTTGAAATGCTTTGCGAGAGAGAACTCATGAACTCCTTTTCCTCTTGTGCAGAAAACTGCGTGAAATCCTCGACGTGCCTTTTTGGAACCAGCCAGAACTCGAATGGAAAGCGCGCAAACGAGGGGCGCAGGGCGACAAAATGCTTGTTCTCGAAAAGCACGCCGCCCTCAAGCTTTTTTATTTCGCAGAAGTAGCACTTGCCCTTTTCCTTCTTATAGAGGGAAGAAAATGCCATTTCACGCAATATTACTGGGGGCACAAAAGGCAGTGCAGTGATTTGCGCGTGCTCGTGCTCAATGCTTGCGCCGCCCGCCTTTCCGTGGTTTTTAAACAGGAAAACGCATTCCACTCCCTTCCTGGTGGATAGTTGCTTGAAGCGCTGCTTGTAAGCTTGGAAAATCAGCGAGAGCTGCTTGTCGTCAAGGTTTTGGAAAAGCGTGCCGTGCTGGCTTGTTTCTACTATCACTTCGTGCTCGCCAAACGCCGGCGACTTCCAGGAAAACCACATGCTCGGCGTGACAAACTTCGCTTTCGCGTCAAGGATTGGAAATCCGTTCCTGAAGCACCGCACTTGCCACTTGCCTTTTGCTGGAAGCGCGAAAGTAGTTGGGGGAGTGGTGTGCTCGCTGCCGGGGCAGAACGGGCACGCGGCAACGCCTTTGCCAAATACCGTAGGGCGCTTGGCGCGCTTGGCTGCAACTACCACTATCTCCTGCTTTGTCGGCTCGAGGACGTATTCTGGCATGAAACGGTTACGCGACCACCGTTTTTAAAACAACGCGCGGCAAATACTTGCGCAACGGAGAGAAACGCCAAATGAACAAAAAGCCAGTGCAAGCAAAGCAAAAAGTGATAGTGGCAATCCCCACTAAGAACCGGCCAGGACAATACCTGAGGGCGGCCTTGCACAGCGTTGCCGAGCAGGCTGCACGCTTTGGGCACGACGTTGAAATAGTGGTTTCCGACTTGTCGGACGGCGAGATTGCGCAAAAAAACGAAAGACTAATTGAAAAGCTGTGCGCCCGTTTCCCATCAGTGCCAATCCACCACTACCCGCAAGGGGCCACCCCAATTGACAAAGCCTTGGAAGGCGCTTCGCAGCCGGAAATTGATGCGTTTGAAAACCTAACTCCCACCGATGGAAGGTGGGGGGCAAACAGAAACCGGCTGGCATTGCTTGCAGCCTACCACGGGGGGAAAAACGCAGCGTACCTGCACTTGGATGACGACACGCCTTTGCTTCACCTTGATACTGGCATAACGCTCAAAAGAGTATTGAAAGCCACAAAGAGGCTTGCAAGCCTAAAGAAGCCGTACTTTCAGAGGGGAATTGCGGAGAAAAGCGGCGCAGACGTGATAGGCCAATTCCTCAAAGGGCTGGCAAAAGCACGACAACGAGGATATAATGGGTTTGCGGGAAGGATAAAAGGCGTGCCTTCTGGGCAGACTTCAGTTCGATTAAGAAAACGCACGGGCACGCTTAGAACATACTTGGAACACCCAGAATTCTACAAAGGTTCTCACGGCGGGCCCGGAAGAATCCTGTCATTCCAGGGAATATCCAAGCCATATGAACCGAGATGTACAGGCGAAACGCAAGACCACAACAAGGATGCCAAGGTGTTCACTGGCGGAAAAAAGCTATTTAACCTAACCGCCCACCCAACTATACTGCACATCGGAATGGACGGCTACACCCCGCCATTGAACGTGAAGTTTGCGCCCTTCACCCTGCGCGCCTACTATAAGGCTTGGGAAAGCCTGGCAGAAAAAATGGCGGAAATGGGAAAGAAGAAAAAATAAGCTCTTCCAACGCAAAAGCGCGCCCAAGCCAAACAAGTAAAAGAGCTCCCACTGCTAATTGTTGCAATGATGATATGCAACACTACTGAGGCGCAAGCCTGTGAGGATTGACGGACGGACTGATGTATTCATTTAAGGTTGCAGTATCGGATAGCTTGCAAAACACGCTATGCGATATTTGGAGTAAGAGCCTTCACGGCCTGCGCCCTGGACGCAATATTCCCATTTGAGCCAATTTTTGCTTCATCAACTCGGCAAATTGCTCAGGGCGGCACACCACCAATTCTTTGCCGTGCTTTTTGGCAAGCGCGCGGGCTTCCTTTTCTTCCGCACCTACTTCTGCACGCACCACGTTTAGCTCCCGTGGCTTGTTGCCCTTTGCGCTGCGGCGCAAGACTATTTGTTCGGGAGTTGACTTAACCAAAACAATCAAATCAAACACGTGCGCGGCGCGCCTAAGAACTGGGAAAAAAGCAGGCTTTTTCGTTCGGTTAACGGAACTGGTAAAATGCCCGTCAACAAACACTAGCCTTTCTTTGCTTTCTGCCCCAAGACGGTCAAGTATCTCTCCAACGGCTTTAAGTTGGAAGCCTTTTGAGAGGTTACGCATTTTCACTCCTCCATTGAACTTAGCCCTAGGCGCCGTGAGCCTCACGGTAGTTGCAAGTTCCAAATGCCCCGCGCGTGGAAATGACGCCATAAGCGAGCGCAACGACTGCGACTTACCCGCAGTGCGCGCCCCACCAACGAAAACAATTGCCAAACCAATTCACCCAAAAATCTACAATCTTATTTTTACTTACGAGCTCGTTTAAATTCACTTCATGCTGGAGTCAAATTGCACCAGAAGGCTTTTTCCCATAGGGAAGTAGTTGAGCTTGCGCTCCTTGCTTACGCGGAAAACCTCGTAATCGAGAATCAAGTTGGGGAATTTAGAGCGTATGGCGCGCAGGATTTCGATGAACTCATCCTGCTCTTGCACCTCTGCCTCGATTTCAAGCTGCCACTCGCCGAGCACTTCAACTAGGTATACTACGGTATTGAATTGGCTGCAGAACTTGTATAGCTGCTCCTCCTGTTCCTTGCTAGGATTGCCGAGCTTTACTGCAGCTTTGCAATATTTCCGGCCTATTTTCCCCAAGTCAAGCAAGATCCTATAGCCTTGGATTACGCCGTTTTGCTCAAGCCTTAGGGTGCGCTGCTTTACCGTGTGGTAGCTTACCCCAAGTTTTCTGCCAATTTCATTGCTGCTCTGCCTGCAGTTCCGAGAAAGCTCGGAAAGCACGCCCAAATCAAGCTCATCAAGCCGTTCCTCTATCGGCTCAAACCCATAGTATTTGGGCTTGAACTCGGCTCCACGCTCCCTTCCGACAAGGTAATCGCGCTTGAAGTGGTAGTTGACAATTGAAGCCGAGACATTGCACTTGTACAAACTTCCACCAAACTCTTCCTTGATTTTTTTGAGCATGTTGTTGAAGTGAATCGAATTTTTTGCCACAAAAACTGCCTCAACGTCCCAAGAGCCGGCAAGCTGGGCAAGCCAAAGAACGTTGGGGTGGCTCTTTAGTTTGGCAACCAGCTTCTCCTCGCCAGCAGATGCGCCCTTTTGCCGAAAGTACACCCTGTACGTGCAGTATCCCAATTTGTGAACGTCTACAAGCGCCATGCAGCCAAGCAAAACGCCTTCCTTAAATAGCCTCGAAAGGCGGTAGCTGGCATTCTGCTTGGAAATCCCCGTCTTGGCAGCAAGCTTTGACAGGGGGAGCCTTGCCGAATAGTCCAAGTTCCACAAAAGCCGGCAGTCAATAGCGTCAAGTCGCATAACAAGATAAGTAGAATAATAGTATTTAATTTCTTCTATTTGTAAAAGAAATTGAACTAGAAGTTTTACATACTCTAAAATTCAGATAGGCATATGACAAAATTGGAGGTGGCGGCAATGCCAGCAAACCAGGAAATAACAGCATATCCCATAACTGAAGAATTTTTCGACAGCCTCGAAACTCTCCCTAACTGGGAGGAAACGCAGTTCAAGCAAGGCTGCGCAGTCGAATCGCACAAGCACTCCCACGGGGCAATGTATTTCACAAAAGACGTCAAAAGCCTAAAGACGGAAGGCAGCAAAAGGGATTTGCCAAAATACGCGGCAGTCTACGTGCCAAAAGGCAGGGAACACGGCTGGAGCGGAGTTGCGCAAGGCAGCACCCAGGCAGTAGTGGGCCACTTCCACACCGGCCACGGGCTTCACTCACTAGTGCCAGAATACTAAACACCCGGCCGGCGCCCTAAAGAGGTGACTACACCATTGCACAAAGTAGTCACCCAAAAGCACTTAAGGCATGCCCGACGGGTCCCAGCAAGTGCGATAGTTCTCGTTCAACGCGTCCAGCTTGCTCATTTCTTGCTGCGAGAGGGAAAAGTCGAACACCTCGAAGTTTTCTTTTATTCGCTCCTTGTGCGAGGACTTTGGTATCACTATTAGGCCTCGCTGGAGCGCCCAGCGAATCATGACTTGCGCTGGCGACTTTGAGTGCGCAGAAGCAATTTCTTTTAGCAGCGGGTTGTCAAACTTGTGCGTGCGCGCAAGAGGCGAGTACGCTTCCAAGGCAATTCCCTTCTTTTGGCAGTATTCAAGCAAGCCCTTCTGGTAGAGGAAAGGCGAGAACTCCACTTGGTTGGCTGCAGGCACCACTGAAACGCCGTCGTCAAGCAAGTCCTCCAAGTGGTATACGGTAAAATTGCTCACGCCAATGCCGCGCGCCCTTCCGCTTTCCAAGATTTTCTCAAGCTTTCGCCAAGTTTCAATTCTCTTTTCAACCGGCCAATGGATAAGGTACAAGTTAACGTAATCGAGGCCAAGCTTTTCCAAACTCTCATCGAACGCTTGCTCAACCCGCTCGTGCGAATTGTTCCAAAGCTTGGTTGTAACGAAAAGCTCTTTGCGCGGCACGCCGCTCTCTGCAATTGCCTTGCCAACGCTTTCCTCGTTTCCGTAAATTGCCGCAGTGTCAATGAGGCGATAGCCCGCCTCAATAGCCCATTTTACGGCGTTTTCCGCCTCGCTGCCTTCACGCAGCTTCCAGGTTCCAAAGCCAAGCTGGGGGATTTTTGCGCCGTTGTTGAGTTTAATTTGCGGGACGGAATCCAAAACAAACACCTATTTTTTAGAGGCAAACCACATTTTCTTAAAAAACGGCAGTGTGAGGGTTGAGAGCATGAATGCAAGTGCGGGAACTATTGCGTGCAGCCAGGCGTTTGAAACGCCTATTGCCTGCAGGTAAGCGCCTACTGCAATGTAAGTGAAAATAGTCAGAAGGAGCCTTCGCGCGTAGCTTGTTTCCCAGCCCTTGTCAGTTTCAACACGCGAGTTCCTTTCTTCAAGTCTGCGCACGCGTTGTTCCAAACTAAGTTTAGCCATTAAACCCACCGTAGTCAGCGAGTGAAGACGTCGTAAAAAATCTTTGCGAAAGTGTTCACTGCCCGATCTAATTCTGCACGGCCGCCGGCAGTGAGAGAATATGTTTTCTTGCCGTCTTTTGTGTGCAAAAGTATTGCCTTCTTGCGCGCAAGTTCCTTCAACGCCGGGTAAATAGTTCCAGGGTTGGGCCGGCAGCCCTTGCGCTTCTCCAATTCGTCTGCAAGCTCTGCTCCCGACATTACCTTCTTGCTAAGCAGCCAAAGTATTAGAAACGAGAGGAAGCCCCGCATGTCGCAGGCGGAAGCGCACTCGTCCTTGCCATGCCGTTCCATCATAACCACTAAAGGTATTGTCCATCCAATAAATATATTAAGTAGTATTGCATATCCAATATTGTGCACCCAATATGGGTGCGGAGTTGGTTGCTATGTATGGTGAAATGCAAGTCATGTGCGGGCCTGCCGGATGCGCGCCCTCTTGCGCTGAAATGGATTACGCGCGAGCGCTTTCAAAGTGGGCTAAAGTCGAGCTGCTAAAGGAGAAGGTCAAGCAAAAGCTTGACGCAAAGTACGGAAAGCAGCTCGACAAGGTTGCCGACCTCATCGTCGAAATAATGACCGAAAGGGCAAAGAGCCAAGTTGACTTTGCACAAAAGCAACAGGAGCTTGAAACCGCGCTGGGCGAAATGGCTTCAGACGAGGAGGGCGAGTAAGCCCCCTCTTTTCATTTTTTTTATTTTGGCAATTTTGATTTCTTGCCTCAAGGCAAAAACTAATGTAAGTTCACAATTCGCGCTTATCGAAGTTAAAAAAAATATTTGGTGATAAAATGGACGTTCAATGGGATGACAAAAGGACAAAGCAGATTGCAACTTCAGTAGGCATTGTTTCAAGCGACGGGCCGCACGGGCCCAACGCAATGGCGGCCGAGTGGACCCACCAAGTGTCGTACGCGCCAGCGCTGCTGATGATAAACGTCAAGCTCTCAACTGCAACTTGCGACAACATTCTTGCAAGCAAGGAGTTCGGGGTGAGCCTTGCGGCAGGCGACCAGAACATCCTAGCCAGCATAATGGGAACTACCACCGGAAAGGAAGTTGACAAGATTGCGCTTTTGAAGAAAATGGGCTTTGAAACGTATGCCGGGAAGAAAATCAAGGCACTCATGATAAAGGGCGCGGCAATGAACGCTGAATGCAAGCTTGTTGAAAGCAGGCAAATGGGGGATAGGATGATGTTTTTAGGAGAAATAGTCGAGTTGAGCGCAGATGAGAGCAAGCAGCCGGTCGTTTACCAGGCGGGAAGCTTTTGGAATATGGGCGAAAAACTGGAAAGGCCTCCGGCAAGCATAATTGAGGAAATACAGAAGCTAAAAGACAAGTATAGGAAGAAAGACAAGCCGGAAGGCACTGAATAGAAGGTGCCAGCGCGTTAGGCAATACTGTTAAAAGCGTTGTTCGCCAAATTTTTTCGCTTTCAACTAAAAAGAAAAGTTCAATGGAGGAATGGTTCAATGGCCGCCAAGCACGACGTAACGATATACACTACTCCCACCTGCGTGTACTGCAGGCACACTAAGGAATTTTTCAAGCAGAACAACGTGCAGTACAAGGAAGTCAACGTTGCAGCAGACGAGCAGGCTGCAACGAAAATGATAGAGAAAAGCGGCCAAATGGGAGTGCCGGTAATTGAAGTTGATGGGAAGATAATCGTAGGCTACGACAAGGAAGCGCTAAAGGCAGCGCTCGGGCTCTAAGACTATTTTTTCTTCGCTTCCACCCAAACTAAATTGACGGCCTGCCCCACACTGCCTGCAAAACCAAGTATACCACCAGCAAGCCTATTGCAACCGAAACTATCGCCTTGGACCTAATCCAGGCGTCGCTCTTCTTGTAGATGACCTGTGAAACTGCTTTCCCGAAGTCCGGGTCCCACAACATCCAAGCACCTACAAGCATTGCATAACCAAAAATTGGCGCGACCACGTCAGCCAATTCACGGCCGGAAAAAACGAGAAAGAACACCACCATCGCCAAAACAAGGAAAACTGCTGCCAACAGCTTGTGCGTTTTTTTCCAAAAGGCAACTGCAAACTTCTTGACGGCGGCGGGCCAAAAAACTGCGGGAAGACGCGAAAAAACTATGAGGAGGCCTGCAAATATGGCAACTGCTTCAACCTCATTCATTGATGGACACACCCATTGGAAATCACCTAGTTAAAACTTACTTCCTCTTTTTGCCCGGCGTTTTCAGGAACGCCGCGTCGTACACCAAGCCTGCAACCACTGCCCCAAGCAACGGGCCCACCCAGTAAACGAGGTGGTCGGCCCACCTTCCGCTTACTAGCATTGGGCCAAAAGCGCGCGCGGGGTTGAGCGCGCCGCCTGTTAGGGGCAAAAGCACCATTGCGCCAACTGCGGCCGACAAGCCTATTGCAAAGCCCGACAACGGCGTGCTCCCTCGCTTGTCAACAACCACTCCCCAAACCGTGAACACCAGCAGGAAGGTAAAGAGCGCCTCTGCAAGAATTGCCGAAAGCGTGCCAACTCCCTCCCCTACAACTGGCGCTCCAAGCGTGGCAGTGAAAGGCGAGGAAGGCAGAATCAACCACAGCGCAGCGGCGGCAACTGAAGCGCCAACCAACTGCGAGGCAACGTAGTACATTGCAGTGCCGCCTGGCATGCCGCCTGAAACCCACTTCGAGACCGTCACTGCAGGGTTTAGGTGCGCGCCGCTCAAGTGCGCGGTAATGTAAGTGAAGGCCATTAGCGCAAAGCCGTACGCGAGCGCCACGCCAGCCAAGCCAAGCCCGCCTTGCGTGTAATCGTTTACTGCCAGCGCGCCCGCCCCAACCAATACCACTCCAAATGTACCAAGCCCTTCAGCCAAGAACGCCTTCCAGCCAGCCATTCAAACAACCCCCACAAAAATGCTATTAAATACAGCAACGCACAGCGCCTTTTAAAGCTTGGCAAACTGCCTTGCGGTTTCCCTTCCACAGGCAGGGCGCCGGTCCCCAGCCGCAAGCGAACTTGCCAAAGGCCATCGTTAACTTTACAAGAACAATTGTTCCTTAAGTAGTTAACGTGTTGGAGAAGTTGCTTCGCTCAAGGGCAGAGGCCGCAATAAGCAAGGCGGAGGAATTACTGGCGCTCGTAAAAACAAAAATCCATTGAAAGCACTCGACAGCAAGTGCATTGCCAGGAAGCATTCCACAAAAACCCCCAAAGGAAATGAATATATACTACAAAAAAAAAGATTTCGTGTCAGGCAAAGCCTATTGGCTTGCCTTGCGTTTGCTTTGGGGTAGAAAAAATGAAATTCGTTGTTTCCGCGCTGTTTGCAGTAACCCTTCTTTTCACCGTTCTAGCAATAACTCCTCTCGCTGCAGCGCCATCCCATCCGGAGCAAGTCTATCAGCTGCGAGACGGCCTCGTCTTGGAGTACCACTTGGAGGGGGGAAGCCTCCTGCAATCCAACGGCATAGTAGAGGACTCGGCGCCGTACGGCTACAACGGCCAGACGGAAGCGGCAAAAATAGCCGTGGCAAACAATTGCGTGAGGGGTTCGTGCTTCCAGTTCAACGGACGCGACAGCTTCGTGGACGTCCAGCCCACCTTAGCCAGCCTGCTGGAATTCAGCGGCAGCGGCACCATCTCATCTTGGGTGAAATTGGACGCTAGCGGCCTTAACAGTCCTCAGACGATATTCCAGAGGGGGACCGACGGGCCAAGCGGCGGCTGGGGGTTCGGGCTAAAGTACAACGGCGCCGTGTTTTACGCAACGGCAGTTTACACGCAACCTGCAACGCAACAAATTAACGTGGTTGGCACTGCCCACCCAGACGACGGACGATGGTACTACCTCACTGCAGTATGGAGGGATGGGGCAGGGCTGGACTTGTAAGTCGACGGAGACCTGCAAGCAAGGACTCCAACAACCAGCAGGAGCCTCAGGATTTCACGCGAGAACAGCACCATAGGCTTCAACAAGAACGCGGGCCCCGCGGAATTCTTTGCAGGGCAGCTCGACGAACTGCGCGTGTGGAGCCGCGCGCTCTCCAGCCAGGAAATAAAAAGCCTATACGACAGCGAATTGAAACCTAACGCTGGCAAATGCGCTGACGGAACGCCGGCGGGTCAGTGCTCGGCTAAAAAGCCGTACTACTGCGAAGTGATAGACATCTGTAAAGGCAGGATTGGCTGTATGGCCCCGAGTTACATTACCTTAACAGAAAAAGCAAGCAAGTGCGGCTGCCAGGTCGGGCAAATACCGCAAGGCGATTCTTGCGTAAGCGGTCAGGCCACTTGCACTGACTCGGACGGTGGAATAAGCTATGGAGTTAAGGGAACCACGGTTAGGGGTTCTGAAACTATGATTGATAATTGCTATAACGGCCAAACCTTCGGCGCTTCGACAGGCTATGCGGTGACAGAATACTATTGTTTGGATGACAAAATTGCCTCCACCACAACAAACTGCGCTGATTTGGCGACAGGATACGTATGCGAAAACGGAGCCTGCATAGATAAAACTGAACCTCCTGTGCCACGCAGCATTTGCAGCGACACGGACGGCGGACCTAATGACTACGCAACGAAAGGAAAAGTAACTTCAGGGAAGGTTTCCGCAACGGATTCCTGCGCAAGTTCAACCATCTTAACTGAATATGGTTGCCATCGACAAGGCATCTTTGTTCCTCGTAGCATCGACTGTCAAGCCAACAATCAAGTGTGCTTAGATGGAGCCTGCGTGAACAGCCAAGCCACCTGCACTGACTCGGACGGCGGCAAAAACTACTTAGTCAAGGGATATGTCAGGACTCCCAGCATCAGTGGAAGCGACTTTTGCCTCGGCAACGACTTGCTGGAATACTCTTGCGTTGGCGGCAACTCGCAATCGGAGCAGGTAAGCTGCGAAAAACAATTTGGAACAGGCTCGACGTGCAAAGACGGGGCGTGCTCGGGTAATAGTGCGCAAGTGAGCGAAATTGTGAGGTGCGTCTTCAACGGCAACGCGCCTGGAACTGAGCAAAACTGTTACTCCGAGAAGGGAAGCTGCCAAGGCACGCAGACAGCTGGTGGCTCAGGGTCATCTTACTGTGATGTCAAGGTAAGCGGTTGGAATGGTCAGCAAGTGGAGTGGAAGAGTTCTTGTGGAGGCTACCAGTATTCGAGAATGGATGGCGAAACTGAGAAAGTTATGTTTGACTGCAATCAGACTTGCGACGATGGCACGCCGGTAGGCAAGTGTTCCACAAAGCAACCCTATCATTGCGGCCTTGCGTGCCCCGCAATATTACACACCGGGAACGAAGAACCTAGTTGCTATCCGGTACTCACAGAACTCCCAAGCGCCTGCGGCTGCCCGGCGGGATTCACTCCAAATGACAACAATGACAAGTGCGTTCCAGCCAACGAAAAGCCGCAAACCAGAGTTATCTCCGGCCCGCACCTGTTCTCGGGCTCGTTTGAGGCGCAGGAACTTGGAGAAGCACTGCAACTACCACCCGGAGAATCTCCCAAATACTATCCCTACGCAATGTTTACGGTTCCAACCAATAATCTTGCCGCAAACCGCGTGGAATTTGAGGCCGGAAAGCCCGCCATCGTTTTAAGAAACGCTAACATTTGCACTAGAAAGGCCGGGGCTGGTCTGCCGTTTCTACTAAAGAGAGACACCTCGAAATCTGGCGGCTGGTATATACTCGGCATAAACAACTATCCTGACACGGGTTGTACCAACGGAGTGTTGAAATCCCTCACCGGCTATGACCAGGATACTACCGCAGAAAAAACCGTGGCATACGCGGGTGAAACGCTATATTGGGCATTGCGTTTTGTCAACCCTGCAGACGTTAATTTGGCTAAACCCGTACTTAACTCGAATGCAGTCTACTACGTTGAAAAAAGCACTGGCATTTCAACGCCAGAAGTCGAATGCGTTCCTGCTCCTTGCGGGGGCGACAAATGCGTACTCTATCGCAAAGGCGACCCAATACCATTCTGCGCAGCCGACTCATACCCGCCACTTCTAAGCCCATTTTCCTGCAAGTTGGACAACGGCAACTGCCTGAAAGTGCCACTGGAGCCGCCGATTGTTACCACCACACCCCTGCCTACGGGAGCACCGGTTTGCGTTGAAACCGGGGACACTGGATTGCAATACACGGCGCGAGGAACGGTCACCATAACAGACCCGTCTGGAGCGCAGCCCTACACAGACTACTGCGTCACTCCGGACACGCTGCAGGAATACGCTTGCGCCGGAGATGGACTCGGCGCGGACAGGGTAAACTGCGCGCAAAGAGTGGGAGCCGGCTCTGTCTGCCAAAACGGGGCGTGCGTTCCCCGCCAGCCAAATGTTTTCGAGCAGCTCATTGGCGGCATCATTAGCCTATTGAGCGGCGGCCAAGGCAGCCAGAATCCGGCGGTTACCGTTTCAACGCCTACTCCAAGCGCGCCCCAGGCTCCCACCTGCATCGATTCGGATGGAGGCATAGCGTACGGCGTGCGTGGTACTGCCAGCGGAACTGAAGGAACGGCGCTCGCGCCTTATTCCCTTCAAGACTGGTGCCTAGATTCCAGTACCTTGCGCGAATTGTTTTGCGTCGGCAATCAGATGTCAGCTAACAATGTAAACTGCGTGGAATTAGCGGGGGCCGGCTCAGTCTGCCAAAACGGGGCTTGCACTGCCGCGTCAATTCCAATACCCGGGGCTGCTTCTCCCACTTGCGTTGACTCCGACGGCGGAATGAACCTCGACGTGAGAGGAACTACCACAACCACTGGCAGCGAGTGGGGTGCGGGCGGCACTGACTACTGCCAGTCTGCCACAAGCCTCGTTGAATATTCTTGCAGCATCTACGGGCACAGCGTGCCTTCTGGTGAAACTTGCCCCTCCGGGCAAGTGTGCCAAGACGGTGCCTGCACTGCCACGCCAGTGACTCCCACGCCCATTCGCACTTGCGCGGACTCAGACGGCGGGCGAGCCTACAACGTCGTGGGAACTGCAACTGAAGGCAACGAAAGGTGCACTGACTCGTGCAGTGGCCCGGCCACTCTCACGGAATGTTATTGCACAACAGACAACACGGTTGCAACGGAGAGCGTGAGTTGCCTCACAAGCCCGGCAGGAACCACTAATTACGTCTGCCAAACTGGAAAGTGCGTGCAAACAGGAGGCGTGCCATTGCAACCCAACGGTTTGGAAAGGCTCTTGGGCAACTTCATCAAGGGACTAAGTGGCTGAAGCGCTTAACGCGCCGCTTATTTTTTCTTCTTTCATTTCCCCAGCAGCCGCGCTATTTCGCTGCAGAAAGCCCGTTTTATGCAAGGAGATTGCGGTTTGGCTCGCGTCATTAACGCCACCCAAAAGAATTTATACTAATTTTATCACAATTTTATCACAAGGTGGTTGATTTGGGTAATTTGAACATTTCTCTGGAAGGCTATGCAAACCGAGTTGTTGAATTGATGGTTGCGGCTGGTTACGCCAAGACTAAGACGGAGGCACTGCGCCTTGCGTTGCACGAGTTTGACCGCACTCACCAGATAGTTCCAGACGAGGAGACTGCCTTCGCGTTGGTTGCGCAAAAAGTTCTTTCGCAAGTTGATTCAGGCCAAAAGGAGCAAACCAAGAAATTCTCCTTAAAGGAGCTTGATTGAGCTTGGAGCTGCGCCAGACCGGCACTTTCGAAAAAGACGCAAAAAAACTTGATGCTGCGCTAAAGGCAAGGCTCAAGAAGGCAATAGAAAAAATTGCGGCAAATCCGGAGGGGGGAAAGCCACTAAAACACCTCCCAAACGTATTTTCGGAAAGAATAGAGAACTACAGGCTCATCTACCGCGCAAGCGGAAACGAAATACTGCTAGTGTGCTTCAAAAACAGGGAACAGGTATACGAATTCCTCAGGGAGCACTACTGACTCAATTTGCGCAAATGCAAACTATTTTTCAAGCAAACGAATTATCTCCCTGCAGAACGCGGGCAAGTCGCCAGGCTTGCGCGAGGAAACTAACTTGCCGTCAACAACTACCTCCGCGTCCGAGTAGAGCGCGCCTGCGTTTATCACATCGTCTTTTATCCCGCCAAAGCAAGTGCACTTCCTGCCCTCGAGGATGCCTGCGCTAACCGGCACCCACAAGCCATGGCAGATTGCGGCAACGACTTTGCCAGACTCAAACATTTGCCTTACAAATTCAAGTACTTCGGGGTAGCGGCGCAGCTTGTCAGGCGCATACCCTCCCGGAATTACAACGCAGTCAAAATCTGTTTCTTTTAGGTCTTTGAACAAGAGTTCGGGCGTGCAAGGGTAGCCGTATTTGCCCAAGTAAGCGCGCTTTTCCCTCCCGGCAAGGAAGGTTTGGCAGCCCGACTGGCGCAGCGAATAGTAAGGGCACCATACTTCAAGCTCCTGGTACAACTCGTCAACCAGCACAACCACTTTCTTTCCCTGCAAATCCATTGAAACCACCTTGAAAACAACCAATGTACGTCAAACGCTTAACTCATTTTTTCTTTCAAAGCGCTTAAAACAGTTTGGCAGCAGAAAGTAATTGATGGAAATGGTTTCCAAGGCAGTTTACAAAGTGCAGGGCGGCAAGCTAGTCAAGATAGGGCTTGAAATCCAAGGCGGGCAAATAGGGCGAGTGAGGATTACCGGCGATTTTTTCGTGCACCCCGAAGAAGCGCTCGCTGCATTGGAGCAATGCTTGGAGGGCTGCCAATTGGATGAAAAAACGGTTGCGGCAAGGCTTGAAAAGAAAATTTACGAAATAGGCTGCCAGCTGGTTGGCTTCTCTCCCGCAGACATTGCAAAGGCAGTCCTCATGGCGGCGAATTCAGGCACTGAAAGCACAAGCTGAAGCAAGCATTGGAAACTCAAGGCAGGTTGGTGGAAACTTTGAAGTGGCGCGTAATACAAATGCAGGAATACTCTGGTGCAATGAACATGGCACTCGACGAGGCAGTCAGCGAGAGCGTCCGCAACGGCGGCGCGCCTACCCTGAGGTTCTTTTCGTGGAACCCCGACTGCGTTTCAATAGGCTACCACCAGTCGCTAGAGGAGGAAGTCAACCTAGAAGAGTGCGAAAAGCGCGGCTTTGGGGTAGTGCGCAGGCTCACTGGAGGCGGCGCAGTCTTTCATGACAGGAAAGGCGAAATAACTTACAGCGTAATAGCCCCAGAGTGGATGTTCCCTAAAGACATCATTGCCAGCTACAGAGAAATTTGCGGCTGGATTGTGGACGGGCTTGGCGAGCTTGGAGTGAAAGCCGAATTCAAGCCAATAAACGACATAGTGGTGAATGGAAAAAAGATTAGCGGCAACGCGCAAACGCGCCGCGGGGGCGTGCTGCACCAGCACGGCACTATCTTGTATGGGTTGGATGTAAAGACGATGTTTTCCGTGCTCAAGGTGAGCAAGGAGAAGATAAGCGACAAGTTGATTGCCAGCGTGGAGGAGAGAGTGGCCAGCCTAGACAGGGTTTGCGGCGCCACGCGCGGGGAGGCCTACCACGCGCTGGTGAAAAGCTTCACTAAGGGAAAGGAATTCGAGTTCGGTGACTTCACCAAAGAGGAGATCAACCGCGCAATCGACTTAGCTACCGAAAAATACTCCTCAAGGGAATGGAATTACCAGCGGTAGTCAACGCATATATTCTGCTTTTGAGAACGATTTGCATGACAACTCACAGCGTCATCATTGCCTACCGCGAGAACAGGGAGCACCCGCCAAAGGTAGTTGAACGCAAAGCCAAAATGCTGGGTTTGAACGTAGAATTTCACATGCCTTTTATGTCATTTGCCTCGCACGAAGAGCCGCCTTCCCGCATGTCCCTTACAAAGCCAGTCTGGCTGGTCCACTTCAAGATGAGAAACCCAAAAGAAAGAAACCCGATGCCAGACGTGAGCAATCTCCACAGGAGGCACCAGCTGTTCTACATAGGAATGGGCGGCGTGATAGCAGAAATTGACAGGGAAAAAATTGGGGCAAAACAACTGCCAGCTTACTTAAGCAAACTGGCAGAAAGCGGGCTCGAATATAACGAGGTCACTGAAGCGCAAGTTCCAAACGGAAAAAGGTTTGACGCAATGGTTCTGCGCCTATCTGGCCCAAAAGACACGCTAGAGGACCCACTCCTGCACAAAAAACTAGGAGTTGAACTGCAGGGGCTCATCCACGAGAAAAGAACTAACATACGGCCTGGCTTTGAAGGCAACTAAAGGGCATGTAGAAAGCAAATTACTTAAGAGCCGAAGCGTAAACTTCGCCAACTTCATTCCAGTTAATGACATTCCACAATACTTCAACGTACTCCGCGCGCCGGTTTTGCCTAAGTAAATAGTGCGCATGTTCCCACACATCTATTCCAAATACTGGCTTGAGGCCCTGCATCAGGGGACTGTCCTGGTTGGGCAAACTAATTACCGAAAGCTTGCCTGAAGAGTCGGCTACAAGCCAT
>OBEQ010478392.1_pt1 | contig 40480 bp, 42 predicted proteins | sample 1670901 | NCBI WGS metagenome assembly OBEQ01 (sample SAMEA104232315, study PRJEB22302) | groundwater metagenome | biome: forest; feature: aquifer; material: groundwater | place: USA | collected 2011-08-07 | depth 5.4 m | reverse complement strand
GCAGTTGGCAGGCTTGCGCTGTGCACATGCACAGCGCAGTGCCTCAAAGAGGTGGTGGGATGACGCATGCGATGACCCCGCGCCCCATCACGACGGCATTGGCACAGCGCAACGGCCATCATCCAAAGGCGATGGATCGCTTCGGCGTGGACTGGAGCGACCGCGCCGTGTTAGTCGTGGGACTAGGGAAAAGCGGGATCGCGGCGGCGCGGCTCTTGCACCGGATCGGTTGCCGCGTCCGCATGACGGAGCTGGCCGACAGCGAACCGTTGCAGGCGCGGGGAGCGGAATTGCGCGCGTCGGGCGTCGCCGAGGTCGAAGTCGGCCGCCACAGCCGACGGATGTTCGACGGCGCAGACCTGGTGGTCGTCAGTCCCGGCGTACCCGACGCCGCCTCGCCCGTTCGCTGGGCCGAGGAGCGCGGGACGCCGATCATCAGCGAGATTGAATTGGCCTTCCGCTTCTGCGCCGCGCCCATCGTGGCGGTCACGGGCACCAACGGCAAGAGTTCGGTGGTGACGTTGATCCAGCGGCTCTTGCAGGCGGCCGGGCGCCCCGCCGTGGCGTGCGGGAATCTCGGGACCCCCTTTGCCGACGTGATGTCGACGATGACCACCAGCACCGTTGCGGTCGTCGAAGTCAGCTCATTTCAATTGGAGCGGTGCGAGACGTTCCGCCCGGCGATTGGCGTGCTGCTGAATCTCGGCGTGAATCATCTCGACCGGCATCAGGACCGCCCGGCCTACATCGCCGCCAAAGCCAGGCTGTTCCAGCGGCAGACCCCGCAGGATGTCGCCGTGTTGAACGCCCACGACCCTCACGTGGTCGCCCTCAGCCGCACCCTCCACGCCCAACGGATTTGGTTCGGAGACCGTGCGGTCAACCCGCCGGCGTTTCGTCTGGATGACGCGACGCAACGCGTCCTGCCCGACAACATGCAGGCGGTCCTGCAGGTGGGACGGCTCCTGGGCATCCCGGATCCACTGACCTACCAGACGATCCGGGAATTCCGCGGCCTTGAGCACCGCTTGGAATACCTGCTGACGACCGATGGCGTGCGCCTGATCAACGATTCCAAGTCGACGACGCCGGACAGTCTCCTCTACGCGCTCGCCCAGTGCCCGGGCAGCCTGGTTCCGATTGTCGGGGGACGCGACAAGGGGTTGGATTTCGAGCCGTTGGGGCCTGCCTTGACCCAGGAGCGGGTGCGGGGCGTGGTGCTCATCGGCGAGTCCCGACGGCGGATCCGGACCCTCCTCAACGGCTCCACGACGGCCCGGGAGGGCGAGACGTTGGAGGAGGCCGTCCGCGAAGCCATGCGGCTTGCGCACCCCGGCGATACGATTCTGTTTTCGCCCGGGTGCGCCAGTTTTGACATGTTCAGGAATTTCGAGGAACGGGGGCGCGCGTTCAAGGCGTTGGCCCGCCGGCTGGGACAGGCGGTCCAGACCAACGGACACCAGCCCGGATGATCCCCCCACCTCTTTGTACGCGTCTGCCGATAGGCAGACGCCTGTCAACTGCAGTTGGCAGGCTTGCGCTGTGCATGTGCACAGCGCAGTGCCTCAAAGAGGTGGTGGGATGACCGACCAGGCGCTCCGACGAATGCTGTTGGTCATCACGGTGACCCTCCTGGGATTCGGATGCGTCGCCGTCTATTCGGCCACCGCCATCCAAGGCGTCGTGACCTACGGCCAGAGCGTGGCGTTTGTCGGCCACCATCTGATCGCCATCGCGCTGGGACTGCTGCTGGGCCTGGGCTGCCTGGCGATTCCCCAGGAGCGGCTGCGCCGCTCCGCCAAGACCTTGATTCTCCTGAGCGTGGTCCTCTTAGTGGGCGTCCGGCTCTTCGGCCAGGAGATCAACGGCGCGCACCGGTGGTTTCGGATCGGGCGCCTGAGCATCCAGCCGTCGGAATTCGCGCAGCTGGCGTTGGTGCTGTACCTGGCGGATTTCCTGGCGCGCAAGCGGGCGGCGGTCCGGGAGTTTCGTGAGGGGTTCTTGCCGCCGATGCTCATCACGGGGCTGATGGCGGGTTTGGTCCTCCTGCAACCGGACCTTGGCACGGCGATCGTCATGGCCGCGGTCGCCATGCTGTTGCTGGTCGTCGCGAAAGCGCAGTGGAAGCACCTCGGGCTCTCCGGGGTGTTGGGGGTTGCGGCCCTCATTGTGCTCATCGGCGGGGAGGCCTATCGGCGCCGGCGGATCCTCGCCTTCCTGAATCCCTGGCAGGACCCGCAGGGTGTGGGCTTTCAGATTCTGCAATCGTATGCCGCCCTGGCCAGCGGCGGGCTGGCGGGCCAGGGGATCGGCGCCTCGATCCAAAAACTCTTCTATCTGCCCGGCGCGCATACGGACTTCATCTTTGCCATTATCGGCGAAGAGCTCGGTTTGATCGGGACGACGGCCGTCCTGGCGTTGTTTGGGCTCTTCGTCGGCTGTGGCATCCGCCTGGCGCAGGCCGCGGAGGATCCCTTCAGCAAATATGTGATCTGCGGGTGTGTCGGCCTGATTGGCTGCGAGGCGATCGTGAATATGGCGGTGGTCACGGGATTGCTGCCGACCAAGGGGCTGCCGTTGCCGTTGGTGTCCTACGGAGGAACGGCCATGGTCAGTAACCTCCTGGCGTGCGCCCTGATACTGCGCGCCAGCCGGGCCGGTTCGACGGCCCTGATCGGAGCCGCGGGAACATGAGCCCGGTGATGGAAGCGCCGATGGCGGCGACGGGTCGCGCAGCGTTGGGCGTCAGGCGGGGACTGGCGGAGCCCGCGCGGATCCTGTTGGTCGCGGAAGGCAGCGGCGGGCACCTGATTCCTGCGCTGGAAGTCTCGCAGACGCTGGCGGCGTCCGGCGAGCGCGTCCTGTTGTTGTACGCGCAGCGGCCGCAGGTGGCGTCCTTGCTGGAAGGGCTGCTGCAGGACATCGACCAGACGCATCTCCAACTGCGGCCCTTCTCGCTGGCTCCGTGTCCGCTCGCCGCGGCGCGAGGCATGTGGCGCCTGTGGCAGTCGCGCACGGTCTGGCAGGTCGCCTGCGAGTGCCTGCGGACATTCCATCCCCAGGTGGTCGTCGGATTCGGCGGGTGGCTGTCGGTGCCGGTGATTCTTGCCGCGCGACAGCAGCAGATTCCCACCCTGTTGCATGAACAGAACGTCCGCATCGGCCGCGCCAACCGCTTCCTCCTGGATTGGGCCGACCAGATCGCGCTCTCCTTTGCGGAAAGCCGGCATGACGTGACCGGCAGTCCGGCCGTCCTCACCGGCCTGCCGATCCGCCGCTCCATTGGCACGGCGTCCCGCGAGCAGGCGGCGCAGCGGTTCGGCATGCGCGCGGAAGCCCCCACCGTGCTGATCCTCGGTGGCAGCCAGGGCTCCCGCACCTTGAACCGTGTGGTCGAGGGGCTGCTTCCTGAATTGTCCGTAACGGAGCGCCAGACCTGGCAGTTTGTCCACCTGGCGGGGACGGAGGATGCGCCGAGCCTCACGCGCGCCTACGATGCCCTGGGACTCCGCGCCTGGGTGGCGGCGCACCTCACCGACATGGCCGCGGCCTACGCCCTGGCGGACGTCGTCGTGGCGCGAGCGGGCGCCTCGACGGTGGTGGAGCTGGCGCAGTGCGGCAAGCCGGCCGTCCTGATCCCGTATCCGCATGCGGCTGGCCATCAGCTGGCCAACGCCAGACTCGTGGAATCCGCGGGAGCCGGCATCGTGATTGAGGAACATCTCGCCAGACCCGAGCGGTTGCTGAGCACCCTGCGGCAGATGCTCCGTGACCAGCGCCTCCGATGGATCATGGGGACGCAAATGCACACGCTGGCCTGCCCGGATTCGACTCCTCGGTTGGCCCGCGCGATCCTCGCCCTGGCGGCGACGAGTCACTGGAACTAACGGATGACACACGGCGCGCACATTCACCCCGTTAGAAAGGCAACCACGTTGAGTGGAACAAACGCCCATGCCAACGGCGTCGAACTGGAGTCCACTTCCAGGCTTCCGCTTTCTAACGGGGTTCACTTCATGGGGATCGGGGGGATTGGGATGAGCGGGTTGGCCAGCATCCTGCGCGACCGCGGCATCGCCGTGCACGGCTGCGACCTCAAGATGAACGGCACGCAAGCACTCCTCCAGCAGCGCGGGATTTCCGTGGCGGCCGGCCACGACCCCGCGCACCTGACACGCGACGTGGACCTGGTGGTGTTCAGCGCCGCCGTCTCGTGTGACGAGCCCGAGCTGCGAGCCGCGCGGGCCCGCGGCATCAAGACGATCAGCCGCGGCGAGTTGTTGGCCGACGTGGCCTCGAGCGCCAAGCTCGTGGCCGTGGCCGGCGCACACGGCAAGACCACGACCTCCGGCATGGCGGCGCAGCTGCTGATGCAGGCGGGGTGGGATCCGACGGTGGTGGTCGGCGGGCACATGCTCTCGCTGGGGAGCAACGCCCGCTCAGGCCTCGGCCGATACCTGGTCGCGGAAACGGATGAGTCGGATGGGTCCTTCCTCTTGCTGCACCCCTCGATCGCGATTGTCACGAACATCGACCGCGAACATCTCAACCACTATCAGTCCTTCGACAAGCTGATCGCGGCCTTTCAGCAATTCACCAGTCAGATCGCGCCCGATGGGACCTTGATCCTCTGCCAGGACGATCCGGTGGCGCGCGAGGTGCTCACCCATCACCACCTGATTCGGTATGGGTTCGGTCCCGGCGCGGAGGTCACCGCGAAGTCGATTGTTTCGCGCGGGTTGGGCAGCGAATTCACCGCGGTCTATCGGGGGCAGCGGCTTGGAGTCTTTCAGCTCAGGGTGCCGGGCCGCCACAATGTCCTCAACGCCCTGGGGGTCATCAGCCTCGGGATGGCCTTGGAGCTGCCGCTGGGCGTGGTGCGGGAGGCGCTGCAGGCGTTTCAAGGGACCCGCCGGCGCTTCCAGGTGGCCCAGCTGCCCGACGACATCTGGTTCGTCGACGACTATGCCCACCACCCCTCGGAAATCCGCGCGACGCTGGCCGCCGATCCGGCGGCGGGGCGGCATCGGGTTGTCGTGTTCCAACCGCACCGCTTCTCGCGCACGCAGATGCTGGAACAGGAGTTCGTGAACTGCTTCGACCAGGCCGACGGCGTCATCGTCACGGACATCTACGCCGCGTTTGAGGAGCCCATTCCCGGCATCTCCGGGGAGCGGCTGGCCGGCCTCATGAAAGCCAAGGGTCAGCCTTGCGTGCGGTATGTGCCGCGGCGGGACCTGGCCCGCTACCTGACCGCCTTCATTCAACCACGCGATACCGTGTTCTTTCTCGGCGCCGGGGACATCGGACAACTGTGCTATGACGTGGCCAATCGACTGCGTACAACACGCGGAACGTCTCGCTAACCATACGAGCTTCCGGATCGGCGGGCCGGCGGAGTGGTTCGCCGAGCCGTCGAGTCTTGAGGAGCTGCAGGCGCTCCTCCGGGAGGCCTCTGGCCGCGGGATGCCCGTGTCGGTGATGGGGGGCGGGACGAATCTGCTCGTCGCCGACGAGGGCCTGCGCGGCCTGACGATCCATCTGGGGCGGGCCTTCCGTCTGGTGGACGTGACCTCCGACGCCGATGACCCGACGGCGCTGGTGCAGTGCGGGGCGGGGTTGTTCACCCAACATTTGGTGATGCTCGCGGGCCGCCATGGGTGGGGGGAGCTCGAGGCGCTGGCGGGGTTGCCGGGCCAGGTCGGGGGAGCGGTGGTGATGAACGCGCAACAGATCGGCCGGTTTGTCGAGTGCGTCACGCTGGTGACGTTTGACGGGACGGTGAAGCACGTCCGGGGCGAACAGATACAGTTTGCTTATCGGTACACCGCGTTGGAGCCAGGCATTCTCGTCGGGGTGCTGTTCCGGTTCCCGAAGGTGACGCCTGAAGAGGCGGCGGAACGAATCCGCCAGGTGCTGCGGAACCGCAACACCACCCAGGACCTTCAACTGCCGTCAGCGGGTTGCGCCTTTAAGAATCCCAGCGGGACCTCGGCGGGCCGGCTCATCGACCAGGCCGGCCTGAAAGGCAGCCGCATCGGGGATGCCCGCGTGTCGTTGCGGCACGCCAATTTCATCGTCAATCTCGGCCAGGCGACCTGCGACGATGTGCTGGCGTTGATGGAGCATGTCCAGCGCGGTGTGGCGCGGGAATTCGGCGTCTGGTTGGAACCGGAAGTCCGCCTCTTGGGCGCCCGATGGAAGTAATCCCAGAGGACCCGAAACGCCTCAAAAAGCTCCGCACCACGCTCAACATCAGCGTCTTGATGGGCGGCCCGTCGGCGGAGCATGCGATTTCGCTCAAGAGCGGGCTCGGGGTGGCTGAGGCGTTGCGGGCCCGCGGATGGCAGGTCGCCAACCTCGTGATTCCGCAGGACCTGACCGTGGACGCCGCCAGCCAGTTGGCGCGCCAGGCCTTGGAGCGCAGTGAGACGGACGTCGTCTTCATCGCCCTGCACGGCCCCTTCGGTGAGGACGGCACGATTCAGCAACTGTGCGAGGACCTCGGGTTGGCCTACACGGGTTCTGACCCCGCGGCCAGCGCGATGGGGCTCGACAAGGTGGCGTCCCGACGGCGCTTTGAATCGCAGGGCTTGCGTGTGCCGCGATGGCAGAGTCTGGAAGCCTCCCGGCGCCCGCACATCGAGCAGGCCGCCATCGCAATGGGGTTCCCCGTCGTGGTCAAACCGACGAATCAGGGCTCCAGCCTCGGGGTGACCATTACCCACGGGCCTGGCGCCTTGGGCGAGGCCGTGACGAAGGCCGCGGCATTTGACACCCGGATTCTGCTCGAGGCGTTTGTGCGGGGTCGGGAGCTGACCGTCGGGATCATCGAGGGGCAGGCGCTGCCGGTCGTCGAAATCCAGCCTCGGCATCCCTTTTTCGATTACACCGCCAAATACACGCCCGGGGAGACGCGCTATGTCGTCCCGGCCGAGCTGGAAGAGGAGATCCGCCGTCGCGTGCAGCAAGACGCGCTGCGGGCCCACCAGGCCCTGGGCTGCCGGGATGTGTCCCGGGTCGACCTCATTCTCGACGAAGCCGGCGAACCGGTCATCCTCGAAGTCAACACCATCCCTGGGTTCACCGCCACCAGTCTGCTGCCAAAAGCCGCGGCGTGCATAGACCTCTCCTATGATGACCTGTGCGATCGGCTCGTCGGGGGGGCCTGCGGGCGCCTGCCGGCGGCACGCCGGGCCGGCCGCGCGCGCGCCTCCGTCGTCGGGTGATGGCCAGACGTCGCGCCCGTCGTGTGAAAGGATTGTTGCCACGGCTGTTGGCAGGACTGTGGCGCGGGGTGGTGTGGTTCGTGCGGCATCCTCAACCGCTGGTCGTGCTGGCGGTGCTGGCGGCTGCGCTCTTGGGGGTGTGGCGGGTGGTGACCCAGAGCGAGGCCTTCCGCATCACCACCATCCAACTGCCGTCGGACAGCACGCTGGAGGCGCCGCACTCGCTCATCGGACACAACCTCTGGACGGTAGACCTTGCGGCGGTGGCTCGGGAGCTGCAGGCGCAGCAGCCGCGACTGAAACACGTCCGCGTCATCCGCGACCTGCCGAACACGTTGCGCGTCGAGGTGGCGGAGCGCATGCCGGTGGCGCAGCTGCGGCTCGGGCAGTGGTACGCGGTGGCCGCCGATGGGTTTATTCTGCCTGGCGCCAGCGCCAAGCCCCTCGCCGGCCTGCCGGTGTTGAAAGGGCTGCAGACCCCGAAGGGCTCCTTCAAGGCGGGGCGCGAGAATACCGACGGACACCTGCGGGCCGCCTTGCAGATTGTGTCGCGGCTGCAGCGGGCGCCGGTCCTTGAAGGACACCAACTCGCCACGGTCGACGTTGGGGATGCCCGGCAGCTGACCTTTGTGATTGACGACGGGACCGAGATTCGCTGCGGCAGCCCCGCAGAGCTGGCGGCGCATCTCGAGCGGCTTGGTCCGGTCCTCCAGATGGTGGCCAGGCAGCAGCTCGCCATCCGGTACATCGACCTGCGCTTCAACGACCCGGTGATCGGGCCGAGCACCTAACCGTGACCGATTCGCATGCGATGAAACGACAACCGCTCGTCGTCCTGGACGTCGGCTCCACGAAAGTCGCCTGCCTCGTCGTCCAACCCCGCGAACGCCTGGTGCCGGTGTTGGCCGAGGTGGGCGGTCAGGACTCGTTTGAGGTGCTAGGGTGGGGGATGGCGGCCTACCCGACGCTGCGCGGGGCATGGCCGAATGACCCCACCATCTTGGCGGACGGCATTGAGCGGGCCCTTGCGAGCACCAAGCTGGCACAGTGGCCTGACCGCGCCGTCGTGGCGCTCAGCCATCCCGCCCTCGCGCATGCGCGCGTCAAAGCCCACATCGACATCGCCGACGAACCGGTGACGATTCATCGCCGCCATCTCCAACGGCTGAAGACCCACGCCTTGGCCCAAGCCCTTGGCATCGACCGAGACGCCCTCCTGTTCCAGCCGCTGGAGTATGCGGGCAACGGCTTTCACGGAGTTGCCGATCCGTCCGGGTTGATCGCGACTCGCCTGAGCGGGGTCTTTCAGCTGGTGAGCATCCCCATTTCTGTTCGTCGAGTCGTGATGCAAGCACTTGAGGCCGTTGGACTTGAGACAGACGTGCTGGTCTACAGCCTCCAAGCCGCCGCGGCCGCCTGTCTGTCGCCAGAGCCGCTGCAGACGCTCAGCCAGGCGGTTCAGGCGGGCTTGTCGGTCGCCCACTCACAATCGGAACGAAACGGCGGGATGCCGCCGTCAGCCGGACGCAGTCTGCTTATAGATATCGGCGGCAGCTCCACGGACCTCGCCATCGTCGACCAAGGGGTGTTGCGGGATTCGCAGACGCTCGCCTGGGGAGGGACGTCGGTGGCGGAGGCCGTGGCTGACGCCTGCCGGCTGCCCAGAGAGCAGGCGCTGTCCGTCAGCCTCGAGGGGCTTCCCAGCACCAAACCGAGAGTCCGACACACCGTCGAGCAGCAGTTCCGCATCCTTAGGGACGGGCTCCATCACCTATTGACGGGATCCTCAACACCAGACCGGGTTGTCGTCACCGGACGCGGCGCGCTCATCGACGGAACTGTGGAGTGGGTCGAGCTCATGACCGAGCGGCCCACCAGTCTCGGCCGAAGCCCGCGCGCCAGCCAATTCGGGGAGTTGGGGACTCAGCTCGCCCTCAGCCAGGCGCTTGGGCTTGCTGAGATGTCGTGTGCCGAACCACCACCACGCTCCTCACGGACGCCCTCCCGCCTGGTTGACCGAGTCCTGCATCGCACCCGCCAATTGCTCGTGGAGTATTTTTAGCTTCGCTAACTGCTCTGTCGAAAAGTCCCGTTTCTCATGGCTTCGCGGGTCCTGCCGCTGCGCAACCGAGCCGCCATCAGGGCGGCGACAGGCGTGCCGCACGCCGCGGGGCGTGCGGCCCACCCCAGCCGTCCTCGCCGCGCCGCCCTCTCGGCGCCGTCGGCTCCGGGCGGCCGGGGGCCCCGGCTCCACGTCACCCACGAAGCTGGCGAGGAAGCTTTTCGACCCTTCGACGCGGGCCCAGGCCTTGGCCTGGGGCCCTTGCTCAGGATGTCGCCACGTAGGGGCGAAGCAAGAAGGGGCCCAGGGCTTGCCCGGGGGGCTCCACAGAGCCATCGCTTCTTGACTCAATCCTCGACGAGATCCGAGTGGTTTTCATAGAGAACCGTGGTCAAATTATGTTTCATGTTAAATTTTAAAATTGTTTTAAAAAAGCTAGACATTTCAGGAACCCTATGGTATACTCCCCAGTGAAAGACAAGAACGACTCGCACCGAGAAAGGCACTCCCGTCGTAAGGCGGGGTCGCAAAGCCACAAGTCCAGAGGGATAGTTGGGCTGCCGAAAGCGAGACATGAAACAACGTAGGAATCAGAAGACCACCGTAATTCGAAGCCACCGCTCCGGTGACAAGCGGGGCGTGTTCGGGCTGCTGTACATCTACCTGGTGGTCTTTTTCATTTTCTCCTTCACTACCGTCCTCCTGACCCGCGGCTCCAACGACCTGCGCATCGCCGAACGGGCGCTTGGCATCAACCAGCAATTCTGGGGGGCTGAAGGTTCGTTGGACCAGGCGGTAATGACCCTGCAAACCACGACGCCGCCGAAGCTGGCCGCCGGCGCCTGTGCGGACCCCGTCATGACGGCGTATGGGTCCTACCTGCTGTGCGGAACCTCAGCGGCCGCTGGCTCAGATTCAGGAAACGACTCTTCGTTCTCCAGTGGGACGTCCTTGGGTGGCGGGGGCGGCTCGGGGACCACTCTGGGTTTCGGCGGCGGGGGGGCGTCCGGGATGTCTTCGAACGGTGGCTTGACGGCCCCCACGCTGGCGAAGGTGTGTGAGCCTGGCGCGCCCTGTGACACCGGGACTTCGGAAGGAGACGGACAGGCGACCTATGCCCTCACCGCGAAGGGCAATGGGGTGGACCCGTCGAACGTCACGACCAGCTTAAGCATCTTTCCTCCGCAACCGTCTCCTGATGTGATTCGCACCGTCGGAAACGATAACCCCACCCACGGCGGCGGCGACGGCTACATCGACTTGGACCATAGCGACGTGCCTGATAGCTCCTCGATCCGGAGCGGGAGGATCCCGACGGATCCGACCGACGTAACCGTGAATCTCCGGATGAGTCATGTGGGGGGCGATGTCTTTACGTTTAATCCGCAGAACGTCGTGATCGGCAAAAACTCGGCGGTTGACGGAGAGATCATCACCTTGAACGGCGATCCGACCATCTACGAGCCCAAAGAGGTTCCACCTGATGCCCAGCTGCTCAACCTCTCGGGACAGGTCAACCTGGAACTCGAGCGCACTAAGCACTACGTGGCCGATGCCAAGACGATTAATATGAAGGCGAGCAGCATTCTCACGGTTGCAGATGGCAAACCGGGGTCGGCGATTCTCCATATCTTCGGCTCCACCCAGGCCACGGCGGTTTTTTCGGGAGATATCGGCGATAGCCCGGACGGCGACAAGAAGAAGCACAAGAGCACCAAGACGGTGCATTTGGTGATCGTTGACCACCGCGAGTCCGGCGAGATCCAAGTGAACGAAGGAGTCATGCGCGCAGGCATTGAGGCCCGGCACAGTAATGTCTTCTTCCGCAGCACCGATTTTAAAGGGTGGGCGGTTGCCAGAGCCGTGACGGGCACCACCAGCACGCTCACGCGGAATACGCTGGGCGACGGAGATGACAGTCTCCCCAACACCCTGAAGCCTGTTGTGGACTCGAACGGCTGGAGGAATGGGACGACCGTGACGGCGACAACGCCGACGCCTCCCGGCAATACAGATTCTACTTCCGGCGGGCCTTCCAAGAAGAAGTAATCCTCTCTCGTTGTAACATCCTCCTTATTGGTATGCGTTTCCCATCTGCTATCGGCGATGTATTGTTTACTGCTGGCAATCTGCCGTTAGCGTGGTGGATCCTGCCACCATCGTGCCTTTCATTGACGGTGCCTTCCTGCCTGTGTTAGAGTCCCTGCCGTGCTTTCCAGTGGGGGATGCGGAGTGTGGATTGCGGAGTTGAAGAGCGTTCAGAGGATCGTGGTTCATCCCGCACGCCGCACCCCGAACTCCGCACGAAGCCATGACGTCCAATGCGTCGTCCTCAAAGGATCTTCTCGCGCGGAATCTGGAGAACGTCCGGCGACGGCTCGAAACGGCCTGTCAACGCAGCCAGCGCGATCCCTCCTCGGTGACGCTCATCTGCGTGACCAAAGGGGTGGCCCTCGAGCGCATGCGCGAGGTCGTGGCACTGGGCGTCAGGGATCTCGGGGAAAACCGCGTCCAAGAAGCCCGAGCAAAGCAGGAGGTCTTAGGTACAAGGTCCAAGGTTCAAGGTGCAAGTTTTCAAGATCAAAGTCTTGAGCCTTGTACCTTGAGCCTTGCGCCTATCCGGTGGCACCTGATTGGGCATCTGCAGCGCAACAAGGCCAAAGCCGCCGCCCAGTGCTTCCAGATGATCCACTCGGTGGATTCGGCGGCGCTGGCACGCGAGCTGGAGCGCCACGCGGCCAAACAACAGGCGCAAGGTGCAAGTCTCAAGGCGCAAGGACACACCAACCTTGAACCTTGTGCCTTGAACCTTGAACCTATTCAGGTGTTCATCCAGGTGAACGTCTCCGACGAGGCCACGAAGTTCGGCTGCACGCCGGCGGAGGCGCCGCAACTGGCCGACACTATCACGCAACTGCCGCATCTGTGGCTGCGCGGGTTGATGACCATCGCCCCCTTCAGCGATGACCCGGAAGACGCTCGTCCCTCGTTCCGTCGTCTTCGGATGCTGCGCGATGAAACGGAGGTTGCCTTGCACCTTGCACCTTGTACCTTGCGCCTCTCGATGGGCATGTCGCAGGACTTCGAAGCCGCCATCGAAGAAGGGGCCGATTTCGTCCGCATCGGCACCGCCATCTTCGGAGACCGGAGACCGGAGACTGGAGACCGGAGACTGGAAAAATAGAATGGAAAAGACGACGAGTAAATCTGGTCGGTCTCATGTCTCAGGTCTCAGGTCTCCTGTCTCGATCTTGCGTGGCACAACGATCGGCATTATTGGGTCCGGCAACATGGGGCAGGCGCTCATCCGGGGCCTGCTGGAGGCGGGACTGCCCGCCAAGCGCCTGCGGGTCGTCGAAGCCAATCCCCAGACGCGGCGGCAGGTCGAGAGCCGGTATGCGGTGGCGGCGGCGAGCCTCGAAGACGCCGCTCGACGCTGCCGCGTCGTGATTCTGGCGGTCAAACCCCAAGACGCGCGGCCCGTGCTGACAGAGTTGGGACGTGTGTTGAAGCGCCGCGGGTCGAAGCAGGTGCTGGTGATTTCGATTGCGGCGGGCCTGCAGCTCCGTGCGCTGGAACGTCTGCTGGGGCCCTGTCCGGTGGTCCGGGTGATGCCCAACCTCGGCGCAACCGTTGGAGCGGCCGTGTCCGTCCTGAGAGGCGTGCGGAGGGCGAAGCCGTCCCACCGCGCGCTGGCCAAGGCCATCTTCGAATCGGTGGGGACGGTGGTGGAGCTGCCGGAACGCCTGTTTGATGTCGTCACCGCCATCAGCGGCTCAGGCCCGGCCTATTTCTTCCTCATCTTTCAGGCGCTGCGGGACGCGGGCGTGCGGGGCGGCATGCCGCAGGCCGTGGCGCAGGAGCTGGCCGTTCGCACCGCGCTGGCCAGCGCCAGGCTCGTCAACGGCTCGACCGAAGACCTCGAGGCGTTGATTGAACGGGTGGCCTCGAAACGCGGCACGACCGAGGCCGCCCTGCGCGTCTTCCGACAGAAGGGGCTGGCGACCATCCTGCAGGCCGGGGTGCTGGCGGCGGCCAAGCGCTCGAAAGAATTGTCATGGTTGTTGTCGAAACATGACGCAGGCGGCGGCTGATGTTCTTCGTCAGCAATTTTCTGGTCGCGGCGGCCACTGTGCTCAGCAAGGTCCTCGACGTGTACCAGCTGGTCGTCGTCGTTGCCGTGCTGATTTCGTGGGTGAGCCCCGACCCCTTTAATCCGCTGGTCCGATTGCTGCGGTCCGCCACCGAGCCGGTCTTTGACCTGATTCGCCGCAAGATCCCGATGGTGATGCTGGGCGTGTTGGATTTGTCTCCCTTGGTCTTATTCGGGCTGATCTGGTTCGCGAAGATGTTCCTCGTCACCTCGCTCTACGATCTGGCGCGCGCGGTGAGGTAGCCAGAGCCGATGGCCCCTGAAACGATGGCCCCCGTGTCGGCGCGGGTGCAGGAGACGCTCCAGGCGATCCCCGCGAAGCTGAGAGGCAGTCCTCGCGTCGGCATCATCCTCGGCACGGGGCTGTCCCAGCTGTTGCAGCACGTCAGCCAGACGACCACCATCCCGTATGCCGAGCTGCCGCACATGCCCCGCTCCACGGCGCCGGGCCATCGGGGACGGCTGGTGTTCGGCCGCCTGGGCGACAAGCCGGTCGTCATCATGGACGGGCGCTTTCATCTCTATGAGGGTTACCGCGCCGATGAGGTCGGCTACCCGGTGCGGGTGATGAAAGCCCTCGGGGCGGACAGCATCCTGATCTCCAACGTGGCGGGGGGACTGAACCCCGCCTTCGCCATCGGCGATCTCATGCTCATCACCGACCATCTGAATTTTCTCGGGACCAGCCCGTTGGTGGGGCCCAATGAGGAAACACTCGGTCCGCGCTTTCCAGACATGATCCATCCGTATGATGCCACGCTGCTGGACCTCGCGGAGGAGATTGCGAGCGCCGCGAAGCTCCCAGTCCGTCGAGGGGTCTATGTCGCGGTGCTGGGCCCCCAGCTGGAAACGAAGGCCGAATACCGGTGGCTGCGGGCCGCCGGCGCCGATGCGGTGGGGATGTCCACCGTGCCTGAGGTGATCACCGCCGTGCACAGCGGCCTGCGGGTGTTTGCGGCGAGCATCATCTCCGACCTCTGCATTCCGGAGACGCTCAAACCGGTGAAGATCGAAGACATCATTGCCGTCGCGGCAAAGGCCGAGCCCCTCCTGACCAAGTTAATGACGGCAATGGTCGAACGATTGCAGGGTTGAGCCGGTTGAGCCCGTTGAGCCGGTGATGAAGATTACACGATTTGGAGATTTGGAGTGTTGGCAAGAGGCGCGCAAATTGGCGAACGCCGTCTATGTCCTCACACGAGCCTTCCGCGCGAATCATAGCTTTCGTCTTGCCGACCAAATTGAGGGCGCAGTTCTGTCGATCATGAACAATATCGCAGAAGGGTTTGACAGCCAATCGAATCGCGAGTTCATGAGATTCTTGGCGTATGCGCGACGCTCGGTTTCAGAAGTTCAAACCTGTTTCTATGTCGCGCTCGATATCCGCAGGATCTCATCCTCTCAATTTCAAGATGTCTATCAGCAAGCCGAAAAGGCACGAAAAATCATTGATGGCTTTCGCCGGTATCTCCGAGCGCACCAACGGGCACAAGTAGCCCAACGGGTCTAACCGGTAACCGGCGTAACGGGCTAACGGGCATAACTGGCACAACCGATGGACTACAAGTCGACGCTGAACCTCCCCAAGACTGACTTTCCCATGAAGGCGGAGCTGCCCACGCGCGAGCCGGAAATCCTGGCGCTGTGGGAGGCGATGGGGCTCTATGAGAAGATCCAGCAGGCGCGGCGCGGCCGCCCGCCGTTCATCCTCCATGACGGGCCGCCCTATGCCAACGGGGACATCCACATCGGCCATGCGTTGAACAAGGTGATGAAGGACGTCATCGTCCGCTACAAGACGATGCGAGGGTTTGCCAGCCCCTACGTGCCGGGATGGGACTGCCACGGCATGCCCATTGAGCACCAGTTGTTCAAGGAGCTCAAGCAAACCTTGCACCAGATTGACCAGGTCGCCTTCCGCGCGAAGGCGCGCGCCTACGCCCAGCGCTTCGTGGAGGTTCAGCGGGAGCAGTTCAAGCGCCTGGCCGTGTCCGGCGACTGGAGCCGCCCCTACCTGACGATGGCCCAGGACTATGAGCTGACGATCCTGCGCACCTTCAAGGAGCTGGTCAAGGCGGGCTACATCTATCATGGGAAGAAACCCGTGTATTGGTGCGCGACCTGCGAAACCGCGCTCGCCGAAGCGGAAGTCGAGTATGAGGAGCGACAGGACTCATCCATCTATGTAAAGTTTCCCCTCAAACGGCCTCCAGCCGTTGTTCATGAAGGCGGCGCATGGGACGGCGCGGCGGTTGTTGCCTGGACGACCACGCCGTGGACGCTTCCCGCTAACGTCGCGCTTTGCTTTTATCCAGAGGAGATATACGTCCTAGTGAAGGCCCACGATCGCCACGGCCGAGAACAGCGGTTGGTTGTCGCGCAGTCGCGGCTAGATGAGTTATGCCAGATATTAGGATTGAAGGACCTCTCCGTGCTTCAATCGGTGCATGGTAAGGTGCTCGGTGCTTCGCGCGTTGCTGGCGAACGGGCCTTGGCGTGCGCGCACCCGTTCGGCCGGGCCGACACCGTCGGCGTCACCGATGAGGGCGTGGATTTGGGCGAGGGAACCGGGGTGATTCATATTGCTCCTGGACACGGGCACGAAGACTACGTCATCGGCCAGCGCTTTGGCCTCGAAGTACTCTCGCCAGTTGATGAGCAGGGCCGATTTACCAAAGATGTTCCGCAATGGGCAGGGGAATCGGTATGGGAGGCCAATCCGAAGATTATCGCGGACCTCAAGAAGCGGCAGTTACTGCTGCACGAAGAGTCAATCATTCACTCCTACCCGCATTGCTGGCGCTGCAAGCAGCCGGTCATCTTCCGCGCCACGCCCCAGTGGTTCCTCAGCGTCGAGCACAACGGGTTGCGGCAGCGCCTGCTGGAGGCGGTTCGGACAGTGCGGTGGGTGCCGGAGGCCGGCCTCAACCGCATCTCCGGGATGCTCGAGAGCCGGCCCGACTGGTGCCTGTCCCGCCAGCGGTACTGGGGCACGCCTATTCCGGTTCTGCATTGCGTCGCCTGCGAGAAGCCTCTCTTGGATGTCCGGGTGATTGAGCAGATCGAGCAGACGCTGACGAAGCAGGGCGCCGATGCGTGGTTTACGCTGACCCCGCAGGAACTGGCGCCCGGGGCCACCTGCCCGACGTGCTCCGGTACTGCGCTGCGGAAGGAAACGGACATCCTCGATGTGTGGTTTGATTCCGGCGTGAGCCACGAGGCCGTGCTGAAGGCGCGGCCGGAATTGACCTGGCCGGCCGGGATGTATCTCGAAGGCTCCGATCAGCATCGCGGATGGTTCCAAGTGTCTCTGGTAACGGCGACGGCGCTCTACGGCAAAGCGCCCTACGAACAGGTGCTCACCCACGGCTTCGTCGTCGACGGGGAAGGGCGCAAGATGTCCAAGAGCCTGGGGAACGTCATCGCGCCCCAGGAAATCGTGGCCCGTTACGGCGCCGAGGTGCTCCGGTTGTGGGTCGTGTCGTCCGACTACCGCGAGGACGTCCGGATTTCCGACGCGATCGTGGAGCGCATGGTGGAAGCCTACCGCAAGATCCGCAACACCTTCCGGTATCTGCTGGCCAACCTCTATGATTTCGACCCCAAGCGGCACGCGCAGCCGTACGCGTCATGTCCCGAGATCGACCGCTGGGCGCTGCAGCGCCTGCAAGCCTTGCGGGACACGGTAACTGACGCCTACGAACACTACCAATTTCACCAGGTGTTCCGCGCCGTCTATCAGTTCTGCGTCCTGGAGTTGTCCTCGTTTTATCTCGACGTCCTGAAAGACCGGCTGTACACCGAGGCGGCCGATGCGCCGGGGCGGCGCTGTGCGCAGACCGTCTTGTATGGTATACTTTCTGGGCTCGCGAAAATCCTGGCCCCGGTTTTGCCGGCCACAATGGAAGACGTGTGGCAGGTGATGCGGGGCGGGAACATGGTTGACGAGCCGTCGGTGCATCTGGCATTATGGCCCGACCGGTTCTGCGAGAGCGCCGATCAGCCCCTCGCGCAGCGATGGGAGCGGTTCCTGGCGATCCGGGATGCCGCAATGAAGGCGCTGGAGACGAAGCGCGCGAGCGGACTCATCGGCAGCCCGCTCGAGGCGGAGGTGACCCTGCTGGTGACCGACCCGAGCCTCAGCCGGCTGTGCGAGGACTACCGCGAGGCGCTCGCCGAGGCGCTGGTGGTGTCCGGCGTGCGGGTGATGCAGGACGGGAAGCCCGGCGCGGGAGTGACGCCCGCGGGCTCGGTTGAGGGGCTGGCGGGCATCGGCGTGGAGCGGGCTCCGGGGGCGAAATGCCAGCGGTGCTGGAAATACCGCCCGAGCGTCGGGGCACATGCGAAACATCCGCAGTTGTGTGACCGCTGCGTGGCCGTGGTGTCGACGGTGACGGCGTCTGCGGCAGAGGGCAGGGCAGGATGAGCAGGCGCAAGGACGAGAAGGACGAAGGACGTGGGCCATGACCAAACGCCAGCTGAAAGAGTTTCGGAGAGCGCTCATGGTGGAACGCACGAAGTTTGCCGGCGAGATCCGGGCGATCGCCCGCGAGGCCTCCAAGACCCCCCGTGAGGCGTCGGGCGACCTATCGTCCTACCCCGTGCATATGGCCGACATGTCCGCCGACACCTATGAGCGGGAGTTGTCGGTGAGCATCGCCTCCAGCGAGCAGGAAGTGCTCTACCAAATTGATGAAGCGTTGAAGCGGATTGACGACGGCACCTACGGCGTCTGCCAACAGTGTTCCAAGCCCATCACCATGAGCCGCCTCAAGGCGGTTCCGTACACCTCGATGTGCATCGGTTGCCAGCGGGCGAAAGAACAGAAAGCCAAGCCGTAGCCTGCCGAGACCTCCGACGGCCGGCGTTCGCGTTCCCTCCTGTGTGCATCAGCCCTCGCGCCTCGACCGAGGTCCGGTAGTCCGTGGAGAGGTGCGGTCATGACGAAGTGGCTGATCGTCGCGCTGGTCGTGGTGGGCGATCAGATGGCGAAGCGGGCCATCCAGGCCGCCGTCCAACCCTCCCAGAGCCTTCCGCTCATTCCGCATGTCCTCCACCTGACGTATGTCCAAAATACCGGGGCCGCCTTCGGGCTCTTCCAGGGGCATCCAGGGGTGTTTGTGCTCATCTCCGTCGCCGTGGGGCTGTGGGTGGTCGTGGAGTTCGTGCGTCAGTCTCGGCACGGGTGGCCCACGGACGTGGCGTTGGCGTTGATTCTGGGCGGGGCCATCGGCAATCTCATCGACCGGGTGCGGCTCGGCTACGTCGTGGATTTCCTGGATCTGCGCGTCTGGCCGGTGTTTAATCTCGCCGATTCGGCCATCACCATCGGCGTAACCTGGCTGCTGTGGCAACTGTTCGTGAGAAAGCATCGGGGGTGACGAGTGAGGAGTGACGAGTGAACGGCAAACAAGGAAACCAGGGCATCGGGCCACTCTTCACTCTTCACTCACCACCCATCACTCGTTACTGATCTCATGCATCCCATTCTCTTGAAACTCGGTCCAGTGACCGTCTACAGCTACGGCGCAGCGTTAGCCGTGGCGTTTCTCCTGGCGGTGGGTCTGGCTTCGCATGTGACGGAGCGCGCGTTGCAGGAGGGGGTCCCCATGCGCGAAGCGGCCCTCCTGGACTGGGGGTGCTGGACGATGATCGGGGGCATCCTCGGCGGCCGCGTGTTGTACGTCATCTTGAATTGGGAGGCGTATCGGAGCCAGCCGCAAGAAACCCTGGCCCTCTGGCACGGGGGACTGGTCTGGTACGGGGGATTTATCGGCGGGCTGCTGGGCCAAGCCCTGTACTTCAACACGCACGGGTATCCGTTTCTCCGCAGCACGGATCAAGTGATTCCGTTCGTCGCTCTGGGGCATGCCGTGGGGCGAATCGGGTGTTTCGCCAATGGCTGTTGTTACGGCAAGCCCACCGATGCCTGGTTCGGGGTCGCGTTCCCCGGGCATGCCCATCGGGTCATCCCCACACAGTTGTTTGAGTCCGCCAGCCTGGTCGTGTTGTACCTCTTGCTCAGGAAACTGCAAACGCGCACGAGGCTGTCCCGTCCAGGGGCGCTGCTGGGCTGTTATCTGATCGGGTATGCCGTCATCCGTTGGACGCTGGAATTCTGGCGAGGGGACCAGCCGGTGGTGTGGGCGAGCTGGACGCTCCCGCAGCTCATCAGCCTGCTGGCACTGATCGTGGGGATTGGCTTGGTGATAAAGAGGACAAACGCCCCACGCGATCAGCAACCAGCAGCCAGCAGTCAGCAGTCAGCAAAAAGCCGACATGGCTAACAGAGTGGCTTATGTGTTTTGCTGATTGCTGATTGCTCACGATGCCGCGCCGCTATCAGTTTGTCGTCGGGGCCCAGGAATCCCGTCAGCGGCTGGACCGCTATCTGGTGCGCCATTTGCCGCAGACGCTGTCCCGCGCCGCTATCCAACGGGCGATCCGCCAGACGGCGGTGACCATTAACGGACAGGTCGCCAAGGCCCATCGGCTGTTGCAACCCGGCGAGACGATCCTGGCGCGGTTTGACCAGTTGGGGGCGCTTCCGAGCCGTCAGGCCGACCTTACCCCAGAGCCCATCCCCGTGGAGGTCGTCTACGAAGACGGACAGGTGCTGGTGGTCAACAAACCGCCGGGCCTCGTGACCCATCCCGCACCGGGCCACTGGTCGGGTACCTTGGTGAATGCGATTCTGTGGCACCTTCGGGAGAGACAAGAGACCGGAGACAAGAGACAGGAGACCAAACCAAAAAGTCTCAGGTCTCAGGTCTCAGGTCTCAGGTCTGTGCTGCCGAGGGCCGGGATCGTCCACCGCCTCGACAAAGACACCTCAGGGCTGTTGGTCGTGGCCAAGACCGAAGGCGCGCTGCGGGCCCTGGCCAAGCAGCTGAAGGCCCGGACGCTCACACGGGTGTACGTCGCGCTCGTCGAAGGCCATGTGGCTCAGGACGAGGGAACCATCGAGGCCGCCATCGGGCGCCACCCGATCCATCGCAAGGTGATGGCGGTCCGTTATCTCGGGGGACGTCAAGCGGTCACCCACTTCCGGGTGCTGAAACGGACGCGGGCACAGGAGGCCCAGGGCGCTTTTCCGTATTCCATCCTGCAGGTGTCGCTGGAGACCGGACGGACGCATCAGGTGCGGGTCCATCTGAGTCACTTGGGGCATCCGGTCTTGGGTGACCCGGTTTACGGCAAGCGACCGCCGAGTTTTTGGGTGGCACACGAGATCCACCGCCAGTTGTTGCACGCGTATGGGATGCGGTTTCTCCATCCGACGCGCGGCGAAGCGGTGCAGGTGATCGCCCCGATCCCGCCGGATATGGCGCCGTGGCTGCACGACTGTCCGCTCGAGTTCGGCGTGGGCCAGGCACGGGAGCGTGCCACACCGACACGTCGTGCGCAACCTTGACCCCACCACCTCTTTGAGACTGCCCACCACCGGTGGGCCGCCGCCGACGGCGGTCGGCGGCGTTGCGCTGTGCAACAAGCACAGCGCAGACGCTCAAAGAGGCGGTGGGGTTGACACGCCACGGGAGCTATGTTAGTGTCAAGGACATCAAGGCGGATGCGACCATGGAGTCATCCACGGAGCCACAGGATCCGGCACAACAAGATGAGGAGGAAATGAGACGGACATTCTTCTGGTTCATCGGGGCAGTGCTGGTCAGTGCGGGGCTCGTGTGGGCGCTGCAGGCCCAGGAGCAACAAAGCGCCAAGGCGGCCGCAAGCGGATCGTCGGCCCAACAGGCCGCCGCGCCGTCTGATGCGGGGGAACACGTGGCGTTCCGGTTTACGGACGAGGCCCAGATGGCGGAGTACACCAAGGTGCTGCAGGAACGCCAGGGGATTCTGATTCGGATGCAGGTGCTCCAGCAGTACTTTTCGGAGGAGCAGAGCCGGCTCAGCGCCCTCAATAAAGACATTATCGCGAAATATCAGCTCGATGAAACCAAGGCCTACATCTTGGATGCCGAGCGGAAGGTGCTCGTTGAGCGGGAAGCGCCACCCGAGCCACCACCAGCGCAGCCCGGCTCAGCGTCAACTCCCACGGCCGCCGGCAATACCGTTGCTCGATAACCGACCGCAACGGCTCTCTCTCAACACCTACCTTCCCGCGCGGAAGGTAGGTGTTGGTGTTTTCCGTCCAGTCTGACCGCGGCCCGTACCTTGTGTTTTGTTTCAGATGTTGGGTATACTTTTAGCCGAGCTATAGCAGAGTCCATCGTCGATAGTCCGTAGTCCATAGAGGGAGCGACTTGGGCTACGGACGCCGGACTGAGGGATGGAGAGCGATCGCCTCTTACAAGCCATGGTCGAGCAGAATGCCTCCGACCTGTTCCTCAAGGTCGGGGCGCGTCCCTTTCTGCGCGTCGCCGGCCAGCTCCAGGCGTGTCACACCGAACCGTTGAGCCGGGCGGAACTGCTGCAGTTTGCCTACGACCTGATGGGCCCGGAGCGGCAGCAGCTGTTCCAGACGCATCGGGAACTCAACTTCGCGTTTGAGCGTGAAGCCGCCGGCCGGTTCCGCGCGAACATCCTGTGGCAGCGCGGCAGCGTGGCGCTGGTCATCCGCCGCATCCAGGACCGCGTGTTCGGTTTCGAGGCGCTGCACCTGCCCGTGGCCGCGCTCACCACGCTGGCCGACGAACGGCGCGGGCTGGTGCTCATTGGCGGTCCGACGGGCAGCGGCAAATCCACGACCGTCGCCGCCATCCTCGAGCATCTCAACCAGACCACCGCCTGCCATATTGTGACGCTCGAGGACCCGATCGAATTTCTGTTTACCGAGCGGCAGGCCGTGATCAACCAGCGCGAAGTCGGGGTCGACACGAAGTCCTTCAGCGAAGGCTTGAAAAACGTCCTCCGCCAAAGTCCGGATGTCCTGTTCATCAGCGACATCCGCGACCGGGAGGCGATGGAATCGGCGCTCTTGGCCGCGGAATCCGGACAGTTGGTGCTCAGCTGCATTCACACGACCAACGTCCTCACCACCATTGAGCGAATCGTGGCCTTCTTCCCGCCTCACCAGCAGCAGACGGTCCGCTTTCGACTGTCGCTCGCGTTGAAAGGGATCGTGACGATGCGCCTACTGCCCCGGCGCGACGGCGCCGGGCTCATTCCCGCCTGCGAGGTGCTGATCATGACGCCGAGGATTCGGGAGTGCCTGCGGGAGGGGCAGACGGACCAGATTCCGCCGCTGCTCCACGACGGGCGTCTGCACCAGATGCGCACCATGACGCAGGCGCTGCACCAGTTGGTCCGGGACGGCTTGGTGTCGCTGGAGGAGGCGATGCGCATTGCGGACAAACCGGAGGAACTCCGCCTCGCGGTCTTGGAGATCCGATCGGCCACAGATGCCGCAGATGCGGCCACACGCACCGGCGCTGATGGCTGAGCTTGAGCGGCCGCCGATCGTGACGGAGCACGACACAGGCCTCGCCCAGGAGCCCAGCCGCGCGGACATCGTGGGGCTCCTGCGCATGGCCTTGGAGCAGCGCGCCTCGGACCTGCACATGGTCGTCGCATCACCCCCCATTCTGCGGATTGATGGCGCCCTCATTCGGACCGAGGGGCCGCCGTTGACTCGCGACGACACCAAGCGCCTGATCTACAGCCTGCTGTCCGACCGCCAGAAGGCCTATTTCGAACGGGAACAGGAATTGGACTTTTCGATTGCCGTGCAGGACCTCGGGCGGTTCCGGATCAACGTCCACTACCAGCGGGGCAGCGTGGAAGCGGCCTTCCGCATCGTGCCGAGGAAGATCCGCAGCCTCGAGGAACTCGGGTTGCCGCCGGTGGTCACCGAATTGACGCGGAAAACCAACGGTTTGGTGCTGGTCACCGGCCCCACGGGCGTCGGCAAAACCACCACGCTGGCGGCGATGGTGGACCTCATCAACCACGACCGGTCGGAGATGGTCATCGTCATCGAAGACCCCATTGAGTACGTCTTTCACCACCAGCGGTCCATCATCAAGCAGCGCGAAGTCTATTCCGACACCAAGTCCTTCGCCGAGGCCTTGCGGCGGGCGCTCCGGCAGGACCCCAATGTCATTGTCGTCGGAGAAATGCGGGACCTGGAGACCATCGCCACCGCCCTGACGGCCGCCGAGACGGGGCACTTGGTGCTGGCGACACTCCATACCCCGGACGCCCCGCAGACGGTTGACCGGATTCTCGATGTCTTCCCGCCCTACCAGCAGCAGCAGGTGAAGATCCAGCTGGCGGATTGTTTGCAGGGCGTGGTGTCTCAGCAGCTCCTGCCTCGGCTTGACCGTCCCGGCCGCGTCGTGGCGTATGAGATCATGGTGGCGACCCCGGCCGTCCGGCATTTGATCCGTGAGCATGCGACGGACCAGCTGCCGACGGTCATTCAAACCGGCGCCCAGTACGGGATGTGCACGATGGATAATACGCTGAAGGAGCTCTACCACCAGGGGGCCATCTCCTACGAGACCGCCGTGGGGCACTGCAAGCACCCCGCGGATTTTCTGCCGCTCAGCGAGACACGAAAGCGCCACCGCTAGTGCTCCGTCCACTTTGAGCTGCGTAGTCGAGCGCTCCGCCTACGCTGGTCACACTCGCGGGGTGTGGACGGAGCAGTCGATAGTCCAGAGTCCGCAGTCCATAGCAAACAACGAGTTGTCGCCTTGGTTGTTTCGTCTGACTATCGACCATGGACTATTGACGATGGACTGCTTCGACAGGATTGAGCCTTTGGATCTCTCATGTCAATCCTGTCGAAGCACTAGCACCGCACACGAAAGACGACGGACGACCGCTTCGCTCGGACGAGGGACGCACTCGGCCATCGTCTCTCTGACCACCGTGGGTGGAGAGGCGTTCGCGCAGCCGCGTCCTTCGACTCCGGCTCAGGACGCGGCCCTGAGCATCGTCGAAGCGCCGCTTGACCCGTCCCGTGAAATCGCATACAATCAGGACATCTGTGACGGCTGTTGGGAGACCCTGAGGCTCATCCCGTCCGATTGCTGGAGGCGCGATGACGGGGCTGGCGTGGCACTGTTGGCAGGACCCGGGCGTGTTCCAAGCACAACAGCGCGAAGCAGGGGCAGGACGTCCGTCACGCGACGGTTACGGCCCCATCGTCTAGCCTGGCCCAGGACGCATGGTCCCACCACCTGCCGCGTCGCTAAAGGCGACACCTCGGCGTTGGCCGAGGTTGCCGCTTCGCGGCAAAGCGACAGGTGGTGGGATGGTTCTCAGCCATGAAACACTCCGATGAAGAGAGTGGGGCAGAGCTATACGGGTGGGGCGGCATGGCGCTATCGTCTAGCCTGGCCCAGGACGCTTGGTTCTCAACCAAGAAACCCGGGTTCGAATCCCGGTAGCGCTACGATTCATGAGACGTAGCGTTGCCAATCGTCATCGGGGCTGGGGCTGCCATGCACTGGACGCAGGGATGTATGTGGCGCACCACAAGGGCGCTCCCAACACCGCGCCGTGAGCAACAGACAATTCACACGACGACGCACGACGACATAAGAGGCACCGAGCCCAGCACTGCCGCGATCGGACGGTGAGGGGCGAGACACGGTGCCTTCTTTATTGTCTTCGGCTGACGCTAAGGGTGTGGGCGGGCCGAAGGGTGGGGGGGAAGTGACAACCGAGGAGGAGTTGGAGGAACGATGAATAAAGGCTACGGGATCGTCAAAGGCGGGGTGATGGTGTTCAAGGTGCTGGCGTGGTTGAGCTTGGTTGTGCAGGTGGCGGTGGGCTGCATCCTCTTATTCGGCGGCGGGCCGGCAGTCCCCATCGGAGGCCTTGAAGTTCCGGCTCGGGTGGTCGGTATCCTGAACTGTGTGGCGGGAGCCATTTACTTTTTCCTGATGCTCTTGACCGCAAACGTCCTGACGTTGCTGCTCGACATCCGCGACCGGCTGGATAAGGGCGCCGCCTAGAGCCGTCGGGTCGAACCGGTTCGGCGCGCGCAGGGCGGGCCTGTCGCGACCAACCTCAAAGAACAGTTGGAAGGATGACGGTGAGCCATTGACGATGGCGAACCCCCAAGCGGCCTACGAGCAGTTGAAGCAAAGCCTGCGCGCACACCTGGTTTCTCAACTCAAGACGACCGGTCGGAACGGCCAGCTAGGGTCACTGGACCGTGACAGCGTCCTGTCGCAGTTGCGGGCGGCGCTGGAGGCCGTGCGGACGGAATCCCATAAGTTGTCCGTCGGGCCCCAGGAGCAGGAGCGCGTGCTGGCCGAGTTGGCCGACGAGGTGATCGGGCTGGGGCCGCTGGAGGCGTTGTTGGCCGATCCCGAGGTGACGGAGGTGATGGTGAACGGGCCGCACCAAATCTATGTGGAGCGGCACGGCCGCCTCGAGCGGACCGCCGCGACGTTCCGCGACAGCCAACACCTCATGTCCGTCGTCGAGCGCCTGCTCGACAGCGTCGCGGTGTCGGTGACGGGCTCGGAGCCCTGCGTGGACGCCAGCCTGCCCGATGGGAACCGGCTCAACGTGATCATCCCTCCCGTGTCCTTGAACGGCCCCGTCGTGACCATCCGCAAGCGCCTGCAGCAGTGGAACATGACGGGCTTGCTCGCAGAGCAATCTTTGAGCGAGCAGTCCGCCGAGTTTCTGAAAGCCTGCGTGCGAGCCCGCGTGAACCTCGTAATTTCAGGCGGCACCTCCACCGGCAAGACCACGCTGGTCAGCGTACTCTCGGAGTTCATCCCGCAAACCGAGCGGATTATCACCATCGAGAATGTCGCGGAGCTGGAGCTGCCCAACCGGGAGCACTGGATCCGGTTGGTGGCCCGGCCCCATAACGTTGAAGGCCGCGGCCAAGTGAGCCTCCGGATGCTGGTCAGCAACGCCCTGCGGATGCGCCCCGATCGGATTATCCTCGGAGAAGCCCGTGGCGGAGAGGCGCTGGACGTCGTGCAGGCCATGCATACCGGCCATGAAGGCGTGATCACGGTCCTCCATGCGAATTCTCCCCAAGCGGCCCTCGAACGGTTGGAAACCCTCATGCTGATGAGCGGCCTTGACCTGCCGCCTGCGGCCTGCCGGATGCAGATTGCCAGCGCCCTGGACCTGGTCGTGCACATGGGCCGCTTTGCGGATGGCAGCCGGCGGGTCTCAGCGATTAGCCAAGTCGTGGGGATGACGTCAGACGGCTTTGAGCTCCAAGACGTTTTTGTCTTTGAAGCGCAGCAATTCACGCCGGAGGGGAAGCTGCGGGGAACGCACCGCTATACCGGGGTGCCACCCAAGAAGCTCTTGGCGAAATTCCGCCTGAACAATGTGGAGGTACCTGCATGGTTGGCGACGTGATGGCGCAATCCGGAGACGGCGTCCCGTCTCGAGGGGCGCGGATACGACTGGTCTGGGTAGGGTTGCTGGTGGTCGGGCTTTCGGGGGCGGCCGGCTGCGAGAAGGTGACGAAGCTGGTCGACACCCTCACCGGCAAAACCCCAAGCGAATCCCCCGCGGCCACGACGGAGCCTGCCGCCCCCGAACTGCCGTCCCGTCCGATCGTGGCGGACTCCGCCGTCGTAGCCCGGGTGAACGGGAAGTCCATCAGCCGGCAGGATCTCGAACTGACGATTCAGGAATTGAAGGCGACGTCGCAGGCCCTCGGCCGCCCATGGACCGCCTTGTCGCCCGACAATAAACCCGACGAGTATGACCTGCATGACCTGCTGGATGAGCTCATCATCGCCGAGCTGCGCGTCCAGGACGGGTTGTCCTACGGGCTGGCCCGCGACACGGACGTGCAGCAGCGCTTCTGGTACCGCTTTCGGACCTTCTTCGCCCAGGAGTGGGTCAACAAGCAGCTCCGGCAGATGACCGTCGGCGAGGACGAGGTGGACCAGTTCTACAAGCAGAATCAGTGGGGTTTTCGCGAGCCGGAGCAGCTGCGCATCCGTCAGCTCATGGTGGGTTCCGAAGAGCAAGCCAGGACGGCCTTGGTGAAACTGTTGGAAGGCGGCACCGATTTTACGACCATCGCCCAGCAGATCTCCCTTCGTCCTGAGGCGGCCAAGAGTCCCTTGGTGGACCAATGGGTCATGCGCAGCGCGGAGAAGGCCGCCTACGCCCCCTCAGATGAAAAGGTGCGGGCATTGCTGGACCCGACGCTGGAGCAGGCGGCGTTCGCCATCGACAAGGCCGGCGGGGTGAGCAGCTACGTGAAGGGGGCGGACGGAAATTTCCACGTCTTCCAGCTGTTGGAGCGCAAGGCGGGACGACAGCGACCCCTGCTGGAAGTGGCCGATAACATCCGGGATTTCCTGCGGCTGCAGAAGCTGGCCCAGAAAAGCGACGAGCTTCGTAAAAAAGCCCGGGTCGAGCTCATCGAAGACCGGCTGAAAGAGGTTCAGCAATAAGGCCAAGACGCGGCTGGAAGGCCCGACGAGCAGGCGGGACGTGGCAGCTGGCGGCGTGACCGAACGCGGCTCATTCATGGTTTCATAAATGGTGCAGATACCCGAACGCGTCAAGCGAGCGTTGCCGATTGGTTTTGCAGGGGTGATGGGGTTGGTGGCCGTTATCCTCTTGAATCAGTATCTCATCCAGCAACGCCGCAAGCTGGAGGGGGAACGCCAGGCGCTCCTGGCGAATTACCCGCAACCCATCGAGGTCATCGTCGCCGCCAAGGATCTGCCGACGGGAACGAAACTGGAGATCGCCCTCCTGGCGAAAGCGGCGGTCCCGGAACGGTTCGTCCAACCCTATGCCGTGACCTCACCCAACCAGCTGCTGGGGAAAATCACCGTCGCCCCCATCGCGGCCAAAGAACAGATTTTGCTCAACAAGCTGCGGCGTCCTGACGAGCTACCGGAGGGCTCGACGCTCTCCACGCTGACGCCCAAAGGCAAGCGCGCCGTGACCATCTTGGTGGACAGCATCACCGGCGTGGGAGGGTTTGTGCGCCCCGGCGATCTGGTGGATGTCCTCTGGACGATCCCCGGCTCGAACCAAGTCGAAGGGCAGGTCGTGACGCTGTTTCAGGACGTGCCGGTGCTGGCAGTGGGCAGCGACTTGAGCGCTTTTGAGTCCGCCGGGTCCAAGGAAGCCAACGACAAGAGCCAATTCATGGTGACCTTGGCCCTCGCCCCACAGGAGACCTCCTTCCTCTTGTTTGCCCGAGAGCAGGGCCGGATTCAGTTGAGTCTGCGCCCGCGGACCGAAACCGGGCCGGTCGCCGTCGCGCCCGCCAACATCAGCACCCTCTTAGAAATGCAGTTGGGGATTCGGCCAAACGTCCATCCTCCTAAAGCGCAGCGGGAGGTCGAAGTCTTCCAAGGTTCGGAGCGCAAGGTGATCACCCTGCCGGAGCAGGACGAACCGAGTCCGTGAGGGATCATGCGCATCAGGGTGGTTCCATGACGCCTCGGACGTCATCCGTCTGGCCCCTGTGGAACGGGAGGCTCCTGGGTGTGCTGGTGGGCGTGCTGGCGCTCAGCGTCGCGGGGCACACCTTCGCCCAAAACGACCAGCCGGACACGGTGGACACCGACACCAAGGCGGTGGACGTGGTTCCGGATTTGTTCACCTCACCGCCGTCCCCGGAGACCAGCGGGCAGCCGACTGGCTCCGTGATTATCCTGGAGCCGGGGCAAATCTACAACCTCTCCACGGAGAAGCTTCGGCGCATCGCCATCGGCAATCCCCTCGTCGCTGATCTGACCGTGGTGTCCTCATCCGAAGTCCTGGTCAAGGCGAAGGCGGCCGGGACAACGAATATCATCGTGTGGGACCAGCGCGGGACGCGCACATGGACCATTCAAGTCATTGACCGCACGCCGGAAGCCCTCGAGGGGCAGCTCCACCAGTTGCTGACCGATTTGCACATTCCGGGCGTCTCGGTGAAGCGCGAGGCCAACAAGGTGTTCTTGGTGGGAGAGGCGACCAAACAGGAGGACCTCGACCGCCTGGAGCAGATGCTGACGTCGTTCAAGGGCGTGACCAACCTCGTGAGCCTCCATGAGGAGCCGGCAGCGCCCACACCCCCGCCGGGTTTGGTCAAACTCGCCGTCCAGGTCCTGGAAATAAGCCGTTCCGACTTGGACAAGCTCGGCGTAAAGTGGTCTGACTCGGTCGCGTTCACCGAGCCCTCGGAGACTGATAAAACACTCTACGATGCCCTGACGCATTTCGGCACCTCGCTCACGCGGAGCAGTTTCAGCGCCACGCTCAACGCGCTGATCCAGAAGAACCGGGCACGGATTCTGTCCGAACCCAAGCTCGTCACGACCAGCGGCAAAGAAGCGTCCTCGTTCATCGGCCTGGATGTGCCCATCATCACCGCCACGTCCTTCGGCACCGTCACCGCGACCGTGAGCGCCAGCATCGAGTTCCGCAAGACCGGCGTCCTGCTCAAGATGACCCCGACCATCGTGAAGCTGAAGGACGGACGCAAGATCACCACCGTCATCGAAGCGGAGCTCTCCGATATCGATGACAGCGTGGCGCTGCAGGTGCCGGTGGGGGCCCAGACCGTGACGGTGCACGGGTTCAAGGTGCGCAAGGCGAACACCGAATTTACCACGGCCTCCGGCGAATCGATTGTCATTGCCGGCCTGTTAGAGGCCCAGAGTAGCGAGGTCGTCACCCAAGTGCCCGCGTTGGGCAACGTGCCGGTGCTGGGGCGGCTCTTCCGCACCCCGGAGAGCAAATCCTCCCAGCGCGAAATCGTCATCGTGGTGACGCCGGAGCTGATCGCGGATGAGGAAGAGGCCCCGGCGGAGCGTCAAACCGCCATGGAACACGCCCTGGCCGTGATGGAGGTCACCCCGACCGTGCAGGACCCGACGCTGCGTTACGCCCTGCAGATCCAAGACCGCATCGCCAAAGCCATCCACTACCCTTCGCAGGAACAGGAGCAAGGGGTGAGCGCCGCCGCCAAGCTTCGGGTGCAGGTGTTTCGGGACGGCACCTTGGGGCAGGCGGTCATCTCGAAGTCCTCGGGGATTCAATCGTTCGACAGCGAAGTCCTGAAAGCCGCTTGGGCCCAGTCACCCTACCCGCCGTTTCCCGCCGAGCTTCGCCAAAAAGACCTCTGGTTAGAACTGCCCATCCTGTTTCGCTTGTAGCCGGCGCAGTAATTCCGAAGCGCCGACCATCAGGGTCGGCGCGGAGTGCCGGAACCGGCAGGGTTCCGGCCTCCGACGTTGAGCGTGTGAGGGGCACGATCCCGCCAGGCGAGCCCCGGCGTTGGCCGGGGGCGGGATGTCGCCCCACGCGAAGCGTGGTACAAAAGAAACCACGGGCTTGCCCGTGGGGCTCCACCGGCCCCACACCTATTGGCCGGGCGCTTCCGTTTGAAAGCACGCGATGCGAAATCGAGAGCACGGACCTGGTTTGCAACATCGTCACGACGAAGCCAATAGGTGTGTGGGCAGGCGGCAAAATATGCTATACTTTTTGATAGGATTTATGACGATTTATGCGCCCTCTCAACGGTGCACAACCCGGACCCCTGTGTTGAGGGACTCCCAAGGTCAGGTAAGGGGATTCGGCGAATCGCAGGGAAGCAGCCTCTGATGGAAGCCAAGGGAAAAGTCATTGCCATCTTCAGCACCAAGGGCGGGGTGGGGAAGACCCTCATCGCGACCAACCTCGCGGCGACCCTGCGCGTGCACCTGAATCGCACCGTCGCCTTCCTGGATCTCCTCGCCGACCAACAGGATGACGCGGTCACCATGCTGGGCGCAACCGATGTCTACAAGGCCAAGGCGCCCGCCAGCGACGCCACCGTGCCCTCCCAGATTGCCGAACTGCGCAGCAGTTTCGACTACGTCGTGATTGATGCGGGCTCGGTGTTCAGCCGGTTGGCGGTGGCCGCGTTTGAGCATGCCCACTTGATTATCCTGGTGACCACGCCGGACATCATCGCCGTCCGTCGGACCAACCGCGTGATTGAGATGTTTGAGTCGATGCAGTTCCCCTCGCAGATGCTCAAGGTCATCATCAATCGGGCCGAGAGCCGGGGGAACCTGCGCTCCCGCGAGCTGAAGGAGCAGTTCCTGGTGTCGGTGCTGGCCGAGATTCCCTCGGACGGGATGGAGGCGTGCCTGTCCATTAACCGCGGCCAACCGCTGGTCCTCGGGCAGGAGAACAGCCGCATCAAGGACCTCTTTAAGCGCCTGGGAAAGCTGCTCGTCGACAATCCCAGCCTGTGGGTGCAGGATTTCACGGTGGACCGCTCCAAGATGCCGTCCGACAGCCCCGAGGCGATCGCCGTGAACTCGCACCGGGTGCTGGGGGATCGCGCGCGTGTGCCCGACGACCCGGTCATCGAGCTGAAGCGCCGGGTGCATTCCCGCCTGATTGAGAAGTTCGACCTCAAACGAATTGACCTGCAGACGCTCAACGACCCCCAGCGCATCCGCCAGCTCAAGGAGCAGGCCGGCCGGGTGACGCTGGAGCTGATCGCCGAGGAAAAAGGGTTCATGCGGGACGGCCAGCAGCGCGAGCGGCTGGTCAGGGAGATCGTGGACGAGGCGCTCGGCCTGGGGCCGCTGGAAGACCTCGTGGCCGACGATGACATCTCCGACATCCTGGTCAACGGCAAGGACGACATCTACATTGAAAAACACGGCAAGCTGTTCCTGACCGACCGGCGGTTCATCTCCAATGACCAGGTGCTGACGGTCATCGAGCGCATTATCGCGCCGTTGGGCCGCCGCATCGATGAGTCCAACCCCATGGTGGATGCGCGCCTGCCCGACGGCTCGCGGGTCAACGCCATCATTCCGCCGCTGTCCCTCAAGGGCCCGATGCTGTCCATCCGCAAGTTCACGCGGCAGCGGTTTGTGATGGACGACCTGCTCCGCCTGGGGACGCTGACTCCCCAGATGGCCGAGTTCCTCAACCTCTGCGTGCGGGCGCGCAAAAACATCATCGTGTCGGGAGGGACCGGCTCCGGCAAGACCACCGTCTTGAACGTCCTCTCGCTGTTCATCCCGAAGGGCGAGCGCATTCTCACCATCGAGGACGCCGCCGAGCTGCGCCTGAATCAGGACCACTGGATTCCCCTGGAGGCCAAGCCGCCCAACATCGAGGGGCGCGGCCAGATCAGCATCCGGCAGCTGTTCCGCAATGCCCTGCGGATGCGCCCCGACCGGATTATCATCGGCGAGTGCCGCGGGGATGAGACGATGGACATGCTGCAGGCCATGAACACGGGCCACGACGGCTCGCTGACCACCCTGCACGCCAACTCGCCCCAGGATGTCATCTCGCGCCTGGACTCCCTGGTGCTCATGAGCAACGTGGACCTTCCGGTCCGGGCCATCCGCGAGCAGATTGTCGCGGCGGTTGACCTCATCATCCACACCTCCCGCCTCCCCGACGGCTCGCGCAAGGTCACTTACATCACGGAAATCACCGGGATGAGCGAGCAGGCGGATGTGCTCTTTCAGGACCTGTTCCTCTTCCACCAGCGCGGGCTTGGTTCCAATGGCGAGGTGGTGGGGGAATTCAAGCCCACCGGGAAGCTTCCGACCTTCTTCGACGCCGTCCAAGCGATGGGCTTTCGGATAGACAAGAGCGTCTTCCAGCCCTGAGGGTCGGTTGCGCCCATGCCGGTCACCATCCGGAATCGCACCACCAACGGGGTGCTGGCCGAGCGAGCGGCTGTTGCCCATACCCCCCTCCAGCGGATGCTGGGACTCCTGCCCCGCCAGCGGCTTGAGACCGGCGAGGCGCTGGTGATTCCGCGCTGCCGCTCCATCCACACCTGCTTCATGCGGTTTCCTATTGACGCGGTCTTCCTTCGGCAGGGAACGGTCGTCAAAGTGGTGCAGGGGATGGGCGCCTTTCGGCTCGCCGGCGCCCGAGGCGCGGACACGGTCATTGAGCTGCCGGCCGGCACGGTGGAGCGCCTGTCGGTGCAGGCCGGAAACCAGCTGGAGATGCCCCTCTCACCGTGACCCCTTCCAGCGACGGTGGAGAGCGCTAACGTCCCGCCGCAACTCAGCTTGACAAAATAGCCCCTGTGGGTTATACTTGAAGGTACCGTGAGGCTCTTTGAGAACAGGTATCCTGCCACTCAAGCTTTCGACAAAGGCAAACCTCTGCAGCCGGCATGGAGAGCGTGTCGGAGGCGGACCCTTGACACGGAAGTGTCAAGGGCATGGAGACATGGGGGCGCAAAGCTTCGGGTCTTCCATCCGTCGAGCGATGTTCCGAAAGTCCTTGAGATCTGTGAGAGTTAGACGCTTGGCGGAGTGACATCGACACAAAGAAGATAGCCGGGCTACCGAAAAGGTAGCCTGGCTTTTTATTTTGGTAGTATCTAAACAGATATAAAAACTATATTAACCACATATGCAAATAGATGTCTGCATGGAGTGATGAAATGCGAGGAGCGCACAGACGCATGAGGAACGCGCAAGCCGGACAAGCGACTACGGAATACTTCTTGATCTTTGTCACCGTCGCACTGATGACGATGATTGGGTACACGACGTTCGACCAGAGCTTCAAAAACGCCCTGCAGAATTTCTACGACAAGGTCTCAAAAGCGGTGGCCCAATAAGCCCATGACGCGCCCAGCGAGCCTGGCTCAGGAGTCTCACGGTCGGCGGATGCGCCGAAGAGGGCAGTCGCTGCTGGAATACACGGTGTTGATCACGGTGACGGCCGTGGCGCTGGCTGGCATCGTCAAGTACGCGCTACGCGCGGTGCAGGCGAACCTTTACGAGTTGGAGCAGCAGGCCAACGCCCAGGCCGTGTCGCCCTGACGGCGGTGGGGCAATGTGGGGATCAGGGCGAGGCAGACGACAGCAACGATGAGGGGGTGAAACGCACATGGGGAATCGGCGAGGGGTGCGGGGACAGAGCGTGGTGGAATACACGCTGCTCATTGTCACGGTGATCCTGGCGGCGCTCTACGGCATCACGCAGGTGATGTCCCCGAAGCTCAAGACCCAGATGGACAACAACGGCACCATGATGGATGGCGCCTCAACTGAACTGCTGACCCTTACGGGTCCATAACGCCGCGCGTGGCAGAGACTGGGCGGATGAGAGCCGTCATGGAGCGCACACGCGGACCTGAACGACGAGAAGGAGGTGGAGAACGAATGAGTCGATTGATTCGATCGCATCGCGGGCAGACTTCAGGGGAGTATGCGATTTTGCTGACGTCCGTGCTGGGGATCATCGTCGGCGTGATGACGTATGTCGGGCGCGGCGTGAAAGCCAAGGTGAAGACAGGCACGGACGCCTTTACGGCCATCAGCGGCACGATCGACGTGGGCGGCAAGACGGCGACGATCGGCAACACGCTGACGCAGTACGAGCCCTACTACCTCGAAAGCGCCGGCCAGACCTACCAGGAGAACGTTAAGCAGAAGCACTACGGCCTGGGCAAGGAGCAGGAAGAGATCGTGTCCGATGTGACGGCGCGCGTGGCCGGCAGCTACCAGAAGCAAGTGGGTGTCAAGGACAAGGTGACCAAAGAGAAGGTCTTCGGAGGACCGTAAGGACCTTGGTCTGGCCGACTCGTCTGTGTCTCGTCGCATGAGTGAACAAGATCGAGGAGGTGAACGGCTCACATGAAGATGCGCAACAGGAAGCGGGGACAGGGTCTGTTTGAGTATATGCTGACGTTCTCCCTGGTCATTTTAGCCGTGATCGGGGTAGGGATCCTGATCAAGCGCGGGGTCGCCGGCCGGCTGGCGGACACCGCCAATCAGATCGGGTCGCAGTTCACGACGAACGAGCAGAACACGATGGAAACCCGTCAGCAGAGCTTCCGCGATGAGAAGACCGGGGTGAAGGATGCTAGTGGGCAGTACGACGATTGGACGAAATCCACCGTGATGACGACCGTGGAGGCAAGCGCGACAAATCTCAACATCGCCGATGTGGGAGCAAAGGAAGCAGCCTACACCGGACATGAGACCAACCGTCAGGACTGGGTGGCGCAGAACGTGGGCGCGGGCGCGATCGGCGCGCACGGCGTCTATGACTCTGGCAAGCTCAGCGAAATCGGCATCCATGACGATGACTAAGAGCCGATTTCAACACCTCAGGATGTGCGGATTTCGGATTGGGGAGTGTGGCATGGCTGGTCGGAAAATTCCGCATTCCGCACTCCGCATTCCGCACTACCAGGTGGTTTGACATGCGATCTAAAGGGGGCCAGGGCACGCTGGAGTACCTGTTGATGGCCATCGTGGTGCTATTGGCCATCTTGTACGGTGTCCGGAAGAACGGGCCGCTCCAGCTGGGCATCAACAAGGTGTTCGCCAACGCGATGACGGTGGTGGGAGGTGCGGCCGATGCGGTGGCGTCGAAATTCTGAGCGAGGCAGCAACCTGACCGAATACGCCCTCGGGGTGGTGATGCTCGTGGGGGTGCTGACGGGCATGCGGACGTATGTCGCCCGGGGCCTTGAGGCGCGCTATAAAACCGTCGTGGACGGGGCCATCACGGCGCTGAAGCCCACCAGCACCGCGCAGTATGAGCCGTACTACACCCTCAACGGCTCCACGGTGACGCAAGACGAAGCGGAAACCTACACCTACGCGACCGGCGGCGCGGCGACGCGCGTCACCAACAGCACGGTCATCCGAGACCCCGGGGCGGTCGAGCAGGTGTTGCCAACGTTCGAGGCGGATGATGACTGGAAGTGAGAACCCCTTGCAACACCTTGGCAGTGCGGATTTCGGAGTGGGGAGTGCAGAGTTGGTGGTCGGACATTCCGCATGCCGCATTCCGCACTCCGCAATACCAGGCGGCTATAAAGTGCGCTCTACGGGGTTTGCCGGCCACGAATACCTGTGGCTCATGACGCTGGTGATCATGGCATTCGTCGGCACACAGGTCTACATGAAGCGGGCCAAGGAGGGGCAGATGGCCAATGCCGCCGATGTCATCAGCGACCAGTTCTCCCCGGCGCTGTCCAACTTCACCTACACCAAGACGACGCATGCGCGCACCCAGCTCACGACGACGCCGGACGGGGAGCACGCCGCCGTTCTGCTGGATCACGCGGTCGCGAACCGCAGCAGCTTCGTGGACGATTTCTCGGACAAGAAAATGAGCGAGGAGGGCCTGTTTGAATGACGCGGCGGTACCAGGGGGAGACCGGCTACGCAGTGCTGGAGTATTCGCTGTTGATCGGCCTTGTGGTGGCCGCGCTGATGGCGTTCCAAGTCTATTGCGGGCGCGGCATGAAAGCCGGCCTCAAGATTGCGGCCGACCGGATGAGCCCCTACTACCCCGCGGACCCCAGCGGCACGCTGGCCCAGATTGCCGGCATCAGATACGAGTCCGGCGACCGCCAGAACAAAGCGTTCGTCAACGGCGCGACGGTGGATACACGGTCAGCCTCCCAGCGCAACATCCTCTCGACGGTCCAGACCGACGTGGCGGCGGACGGCAGCGTGACCATGTCGCACCCGGTTCCCGAGACGACGGTCAGCACGCCGATGCTGAAGACCGTCTTCCCTGATGTGACGCAGATCGAAGGCATCGCCAACAACGGCGATGACGCCTCATCGGTGTCTGTCACGGTGGTCAGTGTCGATGTGCACAAGTAACCGTCCTCATCATCAGAACACCGTACGCCTGGCCGCCGCGAGGGATGGTCAGACGCTGTTGGAATACACCATGATCACGGTGATCCTGTCCGCCGCGCTGGTGAGCGGTGCGATCTATCTCAAGCGGGGCGTGATGGGCGGCATCCGCAACTCCGCGGATTCCATCGGCGCCCAGTTTGACCCCAAAGACACCACCTCCTCCACCACGATGACAGCCGTGAACGATACGCTGACGGTGGCCAACTACGTGATCTCCGAAGACGTGCAATTGGACCCGGACAACGACCCGAGCAAGCTCGGCGATCTGGGCGTCATGGTGACCACCAGCATCGTGAATGAGGACCAAACAACCAAAACCGGCACCGAGACCGTCGGGCCCCTGGGTGCCACCAAGGACGTCTTCAAATAAAGAGGATGCGGAGTGCAGGATGCGGGATGCGGAGTTAAAAGAGCGCACAAAACAATTCGCGTTGGCGGTACTCGCGTTCATCCGTGAACTCCCGAGTGATCGCCAAACGGACACGATTGTCCGGCAACTCATGCGGTCTGCTATGTCGGTAGGCGCAAACTATCGAGCCGCGTGTCGAGCGCGATCTCGTGCGGATTTTATAGCCAAGATGGGCGTCGTGGAGGAAGAGGCAGACGAATCTCGTTATTGGCTCGAAATTCTCCTCGAGGCCGGGTTGATTCACAAAGGAAATGTCGAACCACTATTGGAGGGAGCTGACGCGATCTTAGGGATGGTTGTCGCCTCCATCAAGACTGCTCGAAAGACCCCCATGGCAAATTCCGCACTCCGCACTCCCCATTCCGCACCGCATTCCACGCTGGTCCATGGGTCGGCGATGATTGAGTTCGCGATGACCAGCATCCTGCTGATGGTGGTCATGGCGGCCATGCTCCGCTTCGGCCTCAACTTCGACGCGCAGCAGCAGGCGGACATGAAGGCCTTTCGGGAAGCTCTGAAGATCGCCGTCAACCCGAACACCACCGGCGGAGCCACCTATACCCTGGTAGAGGACCACTATGCGGCGGACCCCACCAACCCGTTTGCCATCGGCTCGGCCCTGCCCGTGGTGGCCACCGGCAACGTGACGAGGGATAATCACCTCGATGAGACCGCCGAGTTCACGAAACCCAATGAGCTGCCACGGATGCAGATAGTCTTCCAGGGCAAGCCGTTTGATTGTCCCAGTCCTGGACAGGGCTGCACGCTCGCGGGCTTCAAGACGTACGATGACATCACGGAGGACCAGTTGAACCGCATCGAGTTCGTCCTGGGGGGGGTCAACGTCTGCTCGAAAGCGGATTGCGGCAGTGAGGACGACTTTCCGAAAAAAATTATCGCCATTGATTCCGGGTATGGAGAGCTCATTGACAAGCAGACGCTCGAAGGGCAGGCCAAGCTCTGGCGGGATGATATCTACTGTGAGCTCAAATGCACCCAGGGCAAGTCGCCGGACGACAAGGACACCAACTGCTCCAAAGACGACGGCCTCTGCAGCGAGACGCTGCCGGATGTGCCCTGGTATGCCGAAGGAACGGAAGATCCGACCACCCACTTCAAAGGCGGCTCGCACACCTGGACGTTTCCCAACCTTGACGCCCTCTTCCCCCAGAACAAGGCGCTGGCGATCCAGCCGGGCTACACCAAGCAGGTGCTGTCCCTGTCCCCCAACGTCTTCAAGTTGACCAAGACGCAGACGGGCGGAGGCTCCCCGCAGCTCACGACGACGGATTCGATGGATTGGACCGAGAAGACCACCAGAGACTTTACGTACATTGGCCAGGATGTGACGGGGACCGACTCCGATCCCCATACGGTCCTCAGGACCACGGAGTCGGTGGAGTCGGTTTCCAAAGACCAACACGACGCCTGGACGTGGACAACGCCATCGGAGTAGCCCTATGCGAAGGCGGTCCGGACAAGCTTCATTGGAAATGACGGTCGCGATGCTCTGCCTGATGACGCTGTTATTCGGCAGCGTGAAGGTCTTCCTGTGGCTGGTGGAGCGGGTGGCCACCCGGCAGGTGGACTACAGCAACACACGAGTGGAGGCGGGTAGTTGCGACGACCCCTGCGCGGGGATCTGGAACGACAAGGCCTCGAAGCTCAAGTTGAAGATCTTTAACTAACAGGAGGCGCGGCGCCCATGATGAGACGATTACGGAGGCTGATGTCCCTGGACAACCTCTCGGACCGCCGCACGCGCGCCCGCGGCCAAATCATGACGCTGGGGCTCCTCGTCGTCATGTTCCTGCTGATTTTGACCTTCATGGGGCTCAGCCTGTGGATGAAAGCCCAGACAGCCCTGAAGAGCATGAACGCCGCCGACGCCAGCGCGCTCATGCTGGCCTCGCAGAACGCCACCAAAGGCAATAACATGGCGGTGGCGCTGGGCGATGGCGGCCCACCGGTCGTGAAACACTGTGAAACAGCACCCGGCTGGATCGTCCAGCTTGTGGCGGTCGTCGTGGCCGTGGTGCTGACCATCCTCTCTTGGGGGACCCTGACATGGGTCGGCGTCATCCTGATTGGGCTGGCGGCCGGCGCCGCCGCGGCCATCACGGCCGCCTTGCTGGGTGGAAACACGAGCCAGATTTTGGGCGCATTTATCTCAGGCTTTTCGATTGGCACGGCGATTGCCGGAGGGGCGTCTACTGTCGGCAACTGGTTCGGTGCCACGTCCACGGAAGCTGGAACCGTGATCGGGGAAGGGCAGACGGCAACGTTGTCCACCGAAGGTGGGACCGCAGAGGCGACGGGGGAGTTGGCAGGAAACGCCGAAATTGGCGGGGAAGCCGCAATTACCCAAGGGGGGACCGAGGCCGTCACCACCGGAACATTGCTCGAAGGCTTGGTCCCTTCGGTGGCCGGTGGCATCGCGGGTGGAGTGCTTGGAGGCGGCTTAGCCATCTATAACGAAGCGTCCATGGCCAAGGCCACCGCGGCCCAACTGAAGGACCTGCTCAACCAGATTAACGGCTTGAACGCCAAGACCGCCAAGCGGTTGGGAGCGGCCGTGGGGGTGCTGTCGCAGACCGTCACCGACCCGAACATGGTCAGCGGCGGCGCCTGCTACTGGGACGGCAAGAAGTTCCCGGTCGGCGACATCCCGCCGGAGCTCCTTGACACCGGCGGCCACGACCTGCCCTGCCTGGCCTACTGGCTTGCCCTGCTGGTCAAGTCGCTCAAGGACGGCGACGGAGAGAAGAGCGGGGAGTTTGCCCTGAAGAAGCTGGTGCAAGCGTTCATTGACGACACGCTCGTGCCGGAGGCGGACTTCCTGAAGGGCCAATACCAGTACGACTCGAAGAAGCCGAGCGTGGTGCCTCTGCTGGCCCGCAAGAACATCGAAGGCGCCAGTGGAACCTTGGAGCAGCTCGCCAAATCCATCTATAACGCGCCGGCCGCCGATTGTCCGGCGTGCAATTTCTTCGTCACCAATGGGCCCTTCATCGACCCCACCGGCCCGACGCTCGCAGACTACCTGAGCTGGTTGGG
>OBEQ010969103.1_pt1 | contig 40485 bp, 44 predicted proteins | sample 1670901 | NCBI WGS metagenome assembly OBEQ01 (sample SAMEA104232315, study PRJEB22302) | groundwater metagenome | biome: forest; feature: aquifer; material: groundwater | place: USA | collected 2011-08-07 | depth 5.4 m | reverse complement strand
TCCTTTCGCTCTTAAGAAGGAATGGTCGGCGTTTATTTTGAAGTTGCCGCCATTATCGTAACGCTGGTTTTATTAGGCCAAATGCTGGAACTTAAAGCCCGAAGTCAAACGAGTTCAGCAATTAAAGCGCTTCTCGGTTTACGCCCCAAAACAGCGCGTATTGTTCGAGCCAGCGGAAATGAAGAAGATATTCCGCTGGAACATGTTCAAGTTGGAGACAAGTTGCGTGTACGGCCCGGAGAGAAAGTTCCTGTGGATGGAATTGTGCTGGAAGGTGCAAGCTCGATTGATGAATCCATGATTACCGGTGAACCAATTCCGGTAGAAAAGGAAGGTGGATCAAAAGTAACCGGCGCAACGATTAACGGCGCTGGCAGTTTTGTGATGTGTGCCGAACGAATCGGAAAAGACACGCTCCTTGCTCAAATTGTAAAAATGGTGAGCGAAGCCCAGAGAAGCCGCGCACCCATTCAAAGACTTGTAGATTTGGTCTCCGCTTATTTTGTGCCTGCGGTGATTCTAATCGCGGTCATTACGTTTGTGATTTGGGCATGGGTCGGGCCTGAGCCCAGATTGGCACACGCGCTTGTCAACGCAATCGCAGTTCTCATTATTGCTTGCCCTTGTGCTCTGGGACTTGCAACGCCGATGTCTATTATGGTTGGGACAGGCCGGGGAGCGACGGCGGGAGTCTTGATCAAAAACGCGGAAGCGCTCGAGAACTTTGAAAAAATTAATACACTCATCGTTGATAAAACCGGAACGCTTACAGAAGGAAAACCAAAATTGATTTCAGTTGCCGCTTCCGGAATTTCTGAGAATGAATTACTTTCTTTAGCGGCAAGTTTGGAACGGCAAAGTGAACATCCATTGGCCGAGGCCATTATGAAAGCGGCAAAAGAAAGAAATTTATCTTTCAAAGAAGTTAGAGATTTTAAATATGAAAAAGGAAAGGGAATCACAGGAATAGTAGACAGCAAACAAGTTTTAATTGGCAGTGCAAAGATTATGGAAGAAAAAGAAATCAACATTTCCATTTTTTCTGAGAAAGCGGATCAGCTTCGCAGTGAAGGGCAAGGCGTGATGTTTGTTGCGGTGAATGGCAAGGCGGCAGGATATGTCAGCGTTGCCGATCCCATTAAAGAATCCACTTACGAAGCAATTAGGTTGCTTCATGCGGAAGGAATTAAAATCGTGATGCTCACCGGAGACAACCGTCAAACTGCGGAAGCGGTTGGTAAAAAAGTAGGCATTGATGAAATTCAGGCCGAAGTTTTACCCGAAGATAAAGAAAAGCACATTAGGAAACTTCAAGAGCAAGGACGTCAAGTGGCGATGGCGGGCGATGGAATTAATGATGCCCCTGCTTTAGCCAGAGCTGATGTGGGAATTGCGATGGGAACCGGAACTGATGTTGCGATGCAGAGCGCCGGCATTGTGCTGATTAAAGGTGATCTACGTGGAATCGCGAAAGCTCGGAAGTTAAGCCGCGCAACCATGCGAAATATTCGTCAGAACCTATTTTTTGCCTTTATATATAATGCGCTAGGCGTACCAATTGCGGCCGGAATTCTTTTTCCTTTTTTTGGTCTGCTTTTGAGTCCCATTTTAGCCGGAGCTGCCATGAGTTTCAGTTCTGTTTCCGTTATTTTTAATGCTCTGAGGTTAAGAAGAATATCGATATAATTAAAAATGAGTAACGAACAAATGAAAAAACAATCAGATGTTAAACGGTACAAGGATAATTGGCAGGGGGAGATAAACGGAGCATTTCTTTATCAAGCTCTGTCCCAGGCCGAGAAGAATCCCAAACTTGCCGAAGTATACGTCCGCCTGGCGGTCATTGAAGACCGGCATTCGAAATTGTGGGAACGAAAACTTCAGGAAGCAGGTGCAAAGCTTCCAAAAAGAAAAATCAGTTTCCGTACTCATTTTTTAAGTTTTCTTGCCTCAAAATTTGGACCAACTTTTGTTTTGCCTGCTGTTAACGCTTTGGAAACCAAAGATACAAACGCTTATGACGATCAGGTTGAAGCGCGAGAAGCCAAACTTCCACAGGATGAACGTTCTCATGCACGAATCATTCGAACGCTGGCCAAACAGCGCCACGGCATGAAAGGTGAAAGTGTTGCCAAACTTGAAGGCCGACATCGCGGCGTTGGCGGAAACGCGCTCCGCGCTGCTATTCTTGGCGCCAATGACGGACTGGTTTCTAATTTGAGTCTCATCATGGGAATTTCAGGTGCTAATTTCTCCAGCACTCAAGTCCTTGTTTCTGGGCTTGCCGGTTTGCTTGCAGGTGCTTGTTCGATGGCGATGGGCGAGTGGCTTTCAGTTCAAAGTTCGCGTGAACTATATCAAAAACAAATCAGTATCGAAGCAGAGGAACTTCAAGATGCGCCTGAAGAGGAAGCGAAAGAACTCGCGCTTATTTATGAAGCCAAAGGTTTGCCTCGAGCTCAAGCTGAAGAACTTGCTTCCAAACTGATGAAAGATAAAGACAATGCTTTGAACACACTTGCGCGTGAAGAGCTTGGAATTGATCCCGAGTCTTTGGGCGGTTCGGCTTGGGAAGCGGCAGGGGCTTCCTTTCTTCTTTTTGCTGTTGGCGCGATTATTCCGGTCGGCCCATTATTTTTTCTTAAAGGTAATTTTGCAATCATGGCAAGCATCATCGCCAGTTCGGTAGGCCTATTTTTGATTGGGGGTTTGACCACTCTTTTCACAGGCCGCAGTTTCTTCTTTTCAGGAACGCGTCAACTTGCGATTGGTCTTGGCGCGGCCGGGGTTACGTTTCTGATCGGAAGATGGATTGGCGTCTCTATTTCTTAAAGATTGCTAATCACGGTTTAAAGTTTTGCCGTTGCATTAAGCGGGGAGGAGAAGTATTGAATCTTTGCCTGAAGGCAGAAGGTTCTCGTTTCTGACCCCTTCGGGGAGCCATTCATAAAAAATCCCAGGGGCGGAAATATTTGCAGAGCAGATCAACGGCAAGATTAGGGTTATTGTAGAAAAAAAGTCCCTCTAACAATCAGACGGCAGTTCTTGTCAGGTGAGAGATCCTTTTGGTATCATACCCTCCAAGAAAATATGAATTCCACCTTAAGTCCAGACCAAATTCAAACAAACGAAATTAATCATCCTTCGAACCCAATCGTCAATCCTTCGCCACTCAAAATTCTTGTGATTATTGCTGGCCCTTTGGGCAATTGGGTGGTCGCCTCAGGCATTTTTCAGGATATTCGAACTTATTATCCCAATGCAACAATTTATCATTTAACCCAGCCCGCTTTTTATGAGATGGCCCGAAAGCAAGGTTGCTTCGATAAAGTGGCTGTTATGATTTGGCCCCGGCCCCTTAATTTTTTGGAATGGATCCAAGCTGTCTCTGAAAAATTTATTTTGAAACCCAAACTCCATAAAATTGGATTCGACCTTATTTTTGATTTTCAAGGAACGACACAATCAAAACAAATTTCTGGACGTGTTCGAAATACAGCTACAAAAGTATTTTCAAAACAAAGAGAATACCCGCACATGGTCCATGTTTACCGGGACATGTTGAAAGAGGCAGGAGTTTATTTTGGCCGCGACCCGGTTTTGCGTTACGAAACTTTGAATGAAGACGATCAATATGTTTATGTGAACCAAACAAAAATAAAAAAACCATTTTCAATTTTAATTCCGAGATCCAAGAATGAACACGAAGGAAGAAACTGGCCTTTGGACAAGTTCAAACGATTGGTTTTTCATCTAACAGAGCAAGGCTGCACGCCTGTTATAGTCGGGCATCAGCGTGACCGAAAACCGCTTAAGCCATTAAGCGACATGGTAGGCTGCGTTGATTTAACGGGTGAAACCAAAGTTGAAATGTTGGGCGGACTTTTTAGTAAAGCTTCGGTTATCGTGGGGGTTAACACAGGCCCCTCTCACATTGCTTCTATTATCGGCGCACCCACGATTGGTTTGTTTGGCCGCCGGGATAAAATGGAAGTCTGGGGTTTGACGGGCCGCCGCGCTTCAATGATTTATGGAAACGGCATGGATGCGATTAGCGTCGATACGGTTTGGAAAGAATGTCTGAAGCATTTGAATTCAAACCGCATTTCAGAAACTAAGCATTTGCCCGAGATTTCAAAAGAGGCCAAACTTACTGACGGAAAAATTTCTGTGGTCGTCATTACCTTTAACGAAGAAAGCAATATCCGCGAGTGTCTTGAAAGTATGCGGTGGGCTGATGAGATTATTATTGTCGATTCATGGAGTACAGATCGAACGGTTCAAATTGCGCAAGAATATACATCTAAAATTTTCCAAAGGAATTGGACAGATTTTGGCGACCAAAAAAACTTTGGACTGTCCAAAACTCAACATGAATGGGCCTTATTTATAGATGCCGATCAGCGTGTTTCTGAATTGCTGGCGAAAGAAATCCAGACAGCAATTAAAGAAAATGACGATCGCTATCAAGGTTATTACGTTCCGAATCAGAATTTTTATTTTGGAAAATGGGTTCAATATGGAGAGTGGAATCCTGATTTTAAATTGAAACTGGTCAGAAAACAAAATGCGACCTGGGTTGGGAGAATTCACGAACGGATTTCTCTTTCGGGCCGTGTTGCGTATTTGAAGAATCCGGCGTATCACTACACGTATAAAAATTTCGGACAGCATGTTCAAAAATTTATTTCCTACAGCAGTCTTTATGCTGAAGAAGCTTTTGCAAAAGGGGAGCAGTCAAGCTTATATAAAATCTTTATTAAACCTCCTCGCCGGTTTGTCTATGGTTATTTGTTAAGACAAGGTTTTCGGGACGGATTTACCGGATTTGTAATTGCAGCGATGCAGGCATTTGAATTGTTTTTAAGATATGTCAAATTATGGCATTTGCAAAAAACGCACCATCGGGAGACAATGAAGTCACGCCAGCATGAAAATCGCACTTGTTAAAAGAAGATACAATCCTTTTGGGGGCGCCGAACTCTTCCTCGATCAATTTCTCCAGTTGCTTGTCGCTAAAAACCACGAAGTTCATTTATTCACCCATCATTGGAAAAAGAATCGTTATTCTAGAGATGCGTTTGTGCTCCATCCGGTTTCTGTTGAAGAAAAAACAGCCCCTTTTTTCCAAATGTTGAGTTTCTCATCTGATTCCGAGCGGCTTTTGAAACAAAACCGCTTTGATGTAATCCACGGTTTTGAACGCTGTCCTTTTCTTGATCTCTATCAGGCCGTCGAGGGCTGTCATCGGGCCTGGCTGACTCAGCAAGCCAAAAATGACAAATCCTTAGCACATTTAAAGCAGGACATGCTCCATCAGGTCACGCTTGCTTTGGAGCGCCAGATTTTTACAAATCCCAGAACGCAGTTGATCGTGTGCAATTCTCTCCTCGTAAAACGGCAAATTCAAAAATATTATGATGTACCGGATAAAAAACTGAGAGTCCATTTACAATGGGGTTGATTTAGAACGTTTTCATCCAAAAGTGAGAGAGAAATATGGGTCGAGAATCCGCAAACAATATGGAATTTCTGAAAAAGAGTTTGTGCTTCTTTTTGTGGGTTCAAGTTTTGAGCGAAAGGGACTCCCTTTGATTATTCGTTCGCTTAGGAAAATTTGCAAGAAACTGGACCAAGCAGCGAGGCTTGTGGTCATCGGAGAAGGAAACATTCAAAAATACGAAGCTTTGGCGGAACGTTTGGGATGCAGAAAAAAAATTCTATTCATCGGATCTTGCTATGATCCCCAGCCGTGGTATGGAGCAGCAGATCTATTTGTTTTGCCGACAATTTACGATGCTTGCAGCAGCGCGGTTTTAGAAGCGCTTGCATGCGGAATTCCCGTGATTACCACGCGCTTTAACGGCGCTTCTGAGATTGTAGAAAAAAAAGAGTGCGGAGTTATTTTAGAAAATCCGCGTGACAGAGAAGCGTTTACCTCTGCAGTGGTTGAGCTCTTTGATGAAAAAAAACGTCAGAAAATGGCGCTTGAAGCGCGCAAAGCCGTAACTCCTTACTCCGTAGAAAACTTTTTAAAAAACACCGTTCGGTTTTATCATGAAATCGCCTAAAAATTTCCAGAGCGGTTCATTTAATAAGAACACAATCTTAACATGATCAAAAGAATGGTGAAATCGATTTTCAAGCAAATGGGCTACGAAATCAGAACGAAACCATTTTTGATGATGTCGACGGAGTCAATGGGCCTTCTTCGTTATTTTGGCAGGTTGTTTGATGAAATCGCACATGTCGAGGGTGATATTGTTGAATGCGGCGTTTATCACGGCAGAACGTTTCTCATGCTCGCTTATTTATTATCGGAAGAGCAAAGTAAATTTAATCGAATGATTTGGGGATTTGATTCGTTTAAAGGCTTTCCGCAACCAACCGCAGAAGACATTTTGTTTCGGATCCCGAACAAAGGAAGATTCCGAGCAACTTCACTTGAAAAGGTTTCTGAATTTTTTCGCAGTTCCGGACTCAGTCGAGAATTTATCGACACTCAAATTCGTTTAATCCCGGGCTTTTTTAGCGAAAGTTTGAAGAACTTTCCAGATCGCCCGATCGCTTTTCTTCACATTGATTGCGATCTTTATCAGGCGCATCATGAGGTGCTAACGAATCTTTTTCCAAAAGTGGCCGAAGGCGGAATTGTTTCGTTTGATGACTATCACGATGTTGATTGGCCGGGCGCGACCAAGGCCATTGATGAGTTTTTTGCGTCGACGGGATATCCCATTCGTTATGACCCATTGCCACAAAAATATTTTGTGATTAAAAAACGATGATTTCTCCGAAACATATTTGCATACACACGCCGCTCCATTTGGGAGATTCGGTGATGAGCTTTCCGTTTGTTCAGAACGTGAAGGCACATTTTCCAAACAGCCGGCTGACCCTGCTGGTTAAAGAAAAACTATTTGATTTATGGAAAGATGAGTTTGCGGATTCAGTTTTAACGGTAAGAATGTTCAATGATCTTTCGAAAATTTTGAAGAAGGAAAAATTTAATTGTTCTTTTATTCTTGCGGCGGGAAAAGAAATTGCCAAGGCCCATGCTAAAGCTGAGGTTCCCTTAAGAATCGGCTATGATTTTTGGAACAGGAAATCTTTTCTGACCCATTTTATTCCAACCAATGGTTTTCCTAATGATCCCAGTCTGGTTCAAAATCACGCCGTTCAAAATTATTTGAATTTACTTCGATTGGTTTCCGTTAAGCCAAGTTTCATGCCGCCAAAGCTAATCCTATCCGAAGACAGAAAAATAAATGCAGCACAATTTCTTAGAACTTCGGGTTTGAGCTGTCGTGAGGAAATTGTTGGCATTGCAGCGGGCGATCGTTTTGGCTCTTCCAAAAGGTGGCCAAGCAGTTCTTATTTAAAGTTAATTGAAAAAATTGCCAAAACGCTTCATATGAAAGTCATTCTGCTTGGTTCTGAAGAAAATAAACGATCGCTTGCTCCTTTGTCTAAGACGTTTAATACTCAAGACGGAGCCGATTTTATCGGTAAGACAACGCTTGATCTGCTGATTGGTTTGGTTGCTCACTGTAAATTTGTTGTTTCTAATGATTCCGGAATTTCGCATCTCTCGAATGCGCTCGGCATTCCCACAGTTACCATTTTTGGTTCATCAAGTCCTCAATGGACCGGTCCGTTGGATTCGCGTTCAGAGGTCGTGTCGAAAAAATTGAGCTGCAGTCCCTGTTTTTTTCCCGTTTGTCCGTTAGGTCATACCCGGTGTCTTAAAGATATTTCTGTCGAATCCGTATTTCGCTCGGCAACCCGTGTGTTGGCCAAAATAAATTCTTCAATGTCGACAACGGAACAGACAATCGACAAAGAAAGGAATCAATTACCATGGGCTATGGCGACGATTTAATGACCACCGGAATCGCCCGGGAATTGAAAGCGCAATTTCCTACGAGCAAAATTCTTGTGGGAGACGGGGAAGGTGAATATTTGTCACCTATTTTTTGGCACAATCCAAATATTGATCATCTTACTTTCGTAACGCCAAAAGATCATGTGGTCTGGATCAAAGATTATCCCACGCACAGACCTTATCTTGATTATCAGAAGTCGAATGAGGACAAACAAGTTTTCATTCCTCATTTCAAAGCGGTAAACGGCAATCTTTATTTCACGGATAAGGAAATTGAAACGGCAAAGAAGTTGGTTAAAGCACTTGGTTTTTTTATTGTAGTTGAACCGAACGTGGCTCCTAAATTTGAAAAGAACAAGGATTGGGGATTCAATAAATGGCAGGAACTTGTAGACCGATTTCAGGGCAAGGTGGATATTGTTCAAATGGGCAGTGAACAGAAAATGCTTCGAGGAGTTCACCGAATCGTAACCGAAAATTTTAGAATCGCATGCGCCGTCCTCTCACGCGCAGGTCTCTTCATCGGCACGGAGGGAGCCCTTCATCATGCGGCAGCGGCTTTAAACATTTCCGGGGTTGTGATTTTTGGTGGTAGAATATCTCCTGCATTAACCGGCTATGATCTCCACACCAATTTTTACATCGATGCTCCGGACTCTCCTTGCGGCTGGATTTCAGATTGCGCACATTGCATAGAATGCATGAGAAAAATTGATGTCCAGCAAATTGCAGAAGCTTTGGAAGAAAAACTTCTTGAAGTAGATCTTAGTTTTAGCAAACAAATCATAGGAGATAAAAATGGGCGCTAAAATTTCGTTGAACCAATTTGTCCGACGCGAAGATCGTATTATTTGGAAAACCATAGAAGGTAAAGGTTTTTTGCTTAATTTGGAAAATGGTTCTTATTTTGAAGTGAATGATGTGGGTTTGACCATTTGGGAAAAATGTGACGGAAAAACTCCGCTTGGCGAAATCGCATCTTCATTAGAGAAAAAGTTTTCTCTTGGTTCCAAACGAGCGGCCGATGACATTTCAGAGTTTGTTGGCGCGCTCAAAAGTTATAAAGTGATCTCAATTCTAGATGAGCCGGCTGATGACTTGGAAAAACCAACAAGCTTAAATTATTTTAATTGATTAGGAACTTGCAGATACAACTTGGCGTATGGTTCCAATACGTTTGATCGCTGGTTTTTTATATTTACCGGAGAGTTTATTTTTTGAATGTTGCGGCTTCTTCATTTAAAAAAGGATTTTACTCATAGTTTTTGGTTCCGTCAACCCTATTTATTCAGCCATCCGTTGTTTATATGAGTGAGAATTTGATTTCAGAAGCAGTATTATTTGGAACGAGCATGCTTCCTTTTTTTAAACCTGGCGATATCATTTATTTTGAGCCGATTCCTATAAACTCCGTTCGCGTTGGAGATGTCATCGTGTTTAAGAAAGAAGCCGGCCATTTATTTGCGCATCGCATTATCAAAGTAGTTAAGGAACGTGACGAAATAAAGCTTCTGGCGAAAGCAGACCATCGAATTACCTGCGATCCAATTTTAACTCAGAAAGAAATGGTCGGAAAAGTGATCCGAATCGGAAATCGTGATCTAACCTCTGCAACGCAGCGTTTTTTGGGCAGTTTAATCGCGCGAGTTTCTTTTTTCGAAGCCCGTTTATACTTGTGGATTTATAAAAACCCTCTCAATTATCTTCGTCATAAACTGGAAAAAAAAGGATGGTTTCCTAAAGTCAAGCTTCTGTCGTGGAATTTAACGCCGCTTCGCTTTGTAGGACTCGTGGTAAAACTTTTTCAATCCTCCCGAACTCCGGAATAAATTACGTTTAACGGTTCAAGGTTTGCGCGAATTTTTTGGTCCATCGGTCTGCTCCGTGGAGACTCCAAGGATTTGTTTCTGAAATACTTTCGGGGTGTTTGCGCCAGATGTAATGAACTTCACCGGACAAAGCCAAAAATTGTGTAAATCCGGCAATTTGGAGAGCCAACACATAATCTTCGTTTGAGAGCAGCGCTTCATCAAATCCTCCGGCTCTCAAGATTGCGCTTTTTCGAATCACAGATCCCGCAAACGCCACGATATTTCGCCGGAAGTCATTCCTTTTTTCTTTCAGAAGTACCGGATCGATGGCAATCGGATGTCCGGATTCGTCAATTTTTAAACGTTCACCATAAATCCATCCCACTTTTGGGTCAGTTTCCAGAATGTTGACAAATCTCTCGAGGAAGGATGGAAACATCAAATCATCAGAATCGCAAACAGCAATGTATTTCCCCCGGGCGAGTGAGAGAATTCGATTTCGTGTGGCCGATACGCCAATTTGTTTTTGATTTTTGAACAGCTTGATTCGCGGGTCTCGTTGGTATGGTTTGGCCAATTGGAATGTTTGATCGCTGGATCCGTCGTCCATCATAATCAGTTCAAATGACTGAAAAGTTTGATTTAATACGCTCTCAATCGTTTCTCGGATCCATCGCATGGCGTTATGGGCGGGCATCATAATGGTGACGAGAGGCGAGGATGGAAGAAAAGGGCTATAATTGGCCACAAGGCCGCATTTTCTAAGAGCTTTAAGATATTCTTCGACTTCAATTCCCAAATGTTTCTCCCCGAGCCGCCCCGTTATTTTTTCTGCCGAAATCGAACCATCCAATAAACCCCAAATTTTTTTACTTACCGGATCAAGACTAAAAATTTCCTTATTTTGAAGACTTGCTACAGCTTCAATTTGTTTTCCGTTTTTTGATCGGATGGCAAACCCTGTACGTATTAATTTTTGGGAAGTTTTTCCGGGCTGTATATGAATCGACGAGTGTTTTGGCAAAATATTCGGCTTTTCAATTTTACGGCGAGAAAGTAGATATTTTCTAAGCCGCCATTCGATCTCAATTTGAGATGCCTTGCGTCGGCCGGTCAAAATTGAATTTATAGAATTGGTTTTCGGTAAAAGACGGTGATCAGATTTTTGTTTGGATTGCAAAATTAGTTTTAAACTAAATTGCCGATAACCTTTCGCTTTGAGCCTTGATTGATATTCGCCTACAGCGTTTTTGAAAGAAGAAAATCGTTCATTGAAAAATCCGACGCAACTCATTGCGAGTCTGGAAGTCACAAAATGGCCACTGGTCCGCGGAAAATTTTTTTTGAAAACATCAGCCTCTCTGACAAAGCAAATATATTTTCCGTTTGCTTCCAAAATTCCACAATTGGCAATTTTCGAAAAATTATGCCCCGCCTGATTTACGATGATCCATTCGTGAGGAACATGAATTTGTTCTGATGCATTTTTAACGAAATTGCTGAATGATTGATGCGGAAGGTTGGCAGTCACCACAACAATTGAGAGAATAACTGGATCAGCTATTGATGAGTTTTCGGAACAGGGTAGGGATTTCGGGAATATGCTTCGTGTCATATAAAATTTCAAACGCTGTTGTTTGATGAACCAGACGCTCAAATAAAAGTAAATGTTTTTGAGAGAGCCGGTCCAATTTACTGGTTTGGAATAAAACAAAATAATCGTCTTTGAGAAGTTTGGCCAGAGCCACAGAGGAATCGAGCCGCTTTTTTTCGATTGTCCCAATTCCTTGATGAAATTTAGGAAATATCAGCACTTTGGGCTGGCACGAAGATGTTTCGGAGTTGGGCCATATTTGTTCTATCCGGAAAACCAAACGTTTTTCAGGTGACATTTTTCGGAGCCCAGAGAGTTCCGGAAATACTTCAGCCACCTTAGAATCAATGCGTATCCTGCGCGGAAAAGCAGACACTTTTACCGAACCATTTTCCATTGATAAAATAGGCTGTTCATCTCCCAAAAACTTGAATCCTGCGCGTACGGCACTTAAGCTCAAGACACTTTTCCCGGCGCCGGAGGAGCCCACAATTAAAACGCCCTGATTATTTTCGGCCACACAGCCGGCGTGAAGAAAAAAATGACCTTTTTGTTTTAGCCAAAAATTAATGGGCTGACTGAAACAACGGTGATAAACAGGATCCGGAAACAGAACAGGATCCATTGCCACAAGCGCTTCAATTTTGCGCTTGGTCTGATGCGCCATGACCGTAACTAAACTTGCCCCATAATTTGTCATGAATATATTTCCGGAAATAAGTTTGCTTAACATAACTTCTTGATGTTTTGTGAAGTGAGGAAAATATATTTGGTTCGGGGAAGAAGCTTTCAAAATGAGACGGACTGTTTTTTTTGTGTCAAATTTTTCATTTGTTCGAAACATCCGCAGATCCTCCGCGAACGTTTTAAAAAGAAGGGAATTTGATGAGGTGATTTCTAGCGGAAGTCCGTAAATATTATACGACGCTTTCATAGCCAGCCGCTCAATTGATCTAATCTCATGCGGCATATCCGGAGATTCGACCATTGACACGGGCTTGATGAACGGCACGTGAAAAAATGATCCAGCTTAATATAATCACAATCGTTGTGGTGATATAAAAAGCAGCCCATGTTTTAATGGGATCGTTTACAGCAAACGAAGGACTCAGGATTCCGCGAATCAGCATAAGCGCATGTGTTGTTGGCAGAAACCAGGTCAGTATTTTTAGCCACTGAGGAAAAAAACTGATTGGGAAAAACGCTCCGCTCAAAAAAAAGATTATTTTTGATAAAAACTGATTTAAAAATGTCCATCGTCCCCACGCCAGGTTTGGCGAAGAAGCCAAGAGCCCTAAAGAACCCATAGTTAAGGAAGTCAAAAGACCAATTTCCATAAGTTTCAAAATTCCATCCCATTCCAAAGCGGCTCCATAACTAAATATTCCTATAATCAGCATAAGCCCGGCGTTTACATTGACCAAAATAAAATTCCAAATGCTTGATAAAAAGACTAGCAAGGGAAGCGGATAAGCCGTCATCCAAAGAGATTCCAAAGAACCATTTGCCTGTTCGTTTGCGATGCGGGTAGAGAAAATTGAAAATCCCCGCCAGATATATTGTGAAAATGCAAGCCCTGCAAGCCCGTACGAAAAAAGATTTCCTGATAGTTTTGATGAAAAGTCTGTTTGCGGTCCGGAGTGCTTAATTAAAAAGAAATATAGAAAATACCAATAAATTAACCACAAGCCGGAATCAACGATGAGATAAAGCGGATAGAGGAAAGGATGATTTTTCAGAGCATCACGCCGTATGAACGCAAATATTACTTGCATGAATACACCTGATCTTTGCTGTCGATTTTCAAACTTTCAGGTGAGCCATACGAGATGATTTGGCCTCGTTTCAAGTGAGCCACCTGATCACAAAGTTCATGGACATCTTCCATTTGGTTGGTTGCGATTAACAACGTTTTTCCCCGCTTTTGGATTAATTCGGTCCGGATCCAATCTCGAATTAATCCGGCCATCCACGGATCAAGTCCTTTAGTCGGTTCATCAAAAAGCAGAATTTCCGGATCGTGAAGTAACGTGCGCGCGATGTTTAAGCGCTGACGCTGACCCGTTGAATAAGTCCACACGGGCTGATCGCCCATCTCAGACAAACCAGTTGTATCCAGAAGCTGATCAACTCGTTCATCGGTTAATTTTTCCGGAATTCTTTGAAGCGCGGCGAAAAATTTCAGATTTTGTACGGCGTTTAAACGTCCCCAAAACCCGTGGGCTTCACTCGTGACAATTCCCACCGAATTTTTAATTTTTTCAGTCTGATTCATCGGATGTCCCGCAACGGATACAAAACCGGAAGAGGGTAGAAGAATAGTCGCCAAAATTCTGAGCAAGGTAGATTTTCCGGATCCGTTGGGCCCGATGATTCCCAAAACCTCACCAGCCTGGACTTCGAGTGAAATTTGGTTAAGCGCCAAAATGTCACGCGTTTTAAGCCAATTTCGAATGTGAAATTTTTTAACAAGATCTTGTACGAAGATCGCAGCAGGCCGGGGCATTTTGAGTTAGTTTCTGAGAACAGCTTTAATTAACGTACGCGTACCGTGAACGCGAACAATGGGAATAATTTTATGTTTAAATATCTTTAATGCTTTTTGAGCGCCTTCCACTAAATAATCAGGATGATCTAGAGCATCTAGAATTTGATCTGTGAGTGTATCCGGATTAATTTGCGCACCACCGCGCGCAGTCTCAAGAAGTTTATGAGAAGTTTCATTTCTTCTCCAGATTAGTCCAAATTCTTTCATCAGTCTTCTTTCCTTCTTGCGCATGTCCAAAGGCTCTGCAAAATAAAGAATCGGCACACCTGCCGCTGCCGGTTCAAATAGATTTCGTTCATATCCCACAATGGCCAAATCAGCTGTTTTGAAAAAACTGAGCAATTCACCTCGCGTATTCAAAATCACAATATCCGATTTTCCGAATGAAGAAAGACTTTGAGCATGTTTGCCTCGTTTCGTAACTCGAAACCCCATTTTTAATAAAGAATCTTTTAGTGAATGATCCGGTTCATTCTCAGGCGCGTTCAATCCCAAAATGAGAAGAGGCTTCGGATTGAGGGGAAGGTTCCGGTAGGCCTTAATAATCACTTTAACTTCGTCTTGGTCCGGGCTGGAGGCAACAATAATTTTACGGTTCGCGGCTATGCGCATGTTTTGACGGGAAAATTTGGTTTGTTTTTGGATTAGATTTTCAGGATGGAAATATTTATATGGGTCAATTCCGATAATTAATTCATTTTTCAGAATCCTAGTGAATCCATAAGTATCGAATTGTACCGAAAGCCAATCCGGAGAAGGCGTACGATCTGCAATCACTTGATAGTTGGAAAAAATTCTTTTTGCGAAGTGCTTAATTGCATTATCCGCATATCCGACAACCACGTGTTTTTGGGGAATTTTCAAAATTTCAATGAATCCTTTGGCTGCTTTTAAGTGGGAGATGACTCTTGCGCGAAAGAAAAGACGGGTGCCTTTTTTATGGAGCAGACGGTTGAGCTTATTAGATGTCATTTCCGATTGTTCCGAAGATTCTAGCCAGAAGTATATCTCCTTAAATACTTCTTTGTCCAGAACACTGTACTCAGCTAAAATAAGGCATACAAAATGTATTCAATCATAAAATGGATTCGAAAGTTACGTCACAAAGGAAAATCTCTCCGGTTCATATTTTCAGAGGTTCATCGTAAGAATATTTGGAGGGGCAAAGATTCTTTATCCGGCGCGGGTTCCGATCTGGTGCAAACCTCGCGCATTCGGAAGGAAATTCCGTCTTTGTTAAAACGAGTCAATGCGAAATCATTACTTGATGCGCCTTGCGGAGATTTTCATTGGATGCGGGACACCGAACTAGGTTCGGTCCAATACACGGGAATTGACATCGTTCCGGACTTAATTGATCAAAATCAGCGCCAATACGGCAATGAAATGAGGAAATTCGTAAATTTGGGCATCAGCGAAGACAATCTTCCGTGTGCGGATGTAATTCTGTGCAGGGATTGTCTGGTTCATTTCTCATTTAAACATATTGTTTCCGCGCTTAAGAAGTTTAAAGAAAGCGGGTCTAAATATCTTCTTACCACAACCTTCATCAATTTGCCGAAGAACAAAGACATCATGACAAGTCGATGGCGGCCCATTAATCTGCAATTACCTCCCTTCAACTTCCCAAAACCAATCGAATTAATTTGCGAACAATGCACTGAGGCAAATGATAAATACTCTGACAAGAGTCTAGGCTTGTGGAAGCTTGAAGATATCTGCATATGACCCGGCCATTTATACCCTCATGAGAAGCAATCCCAACCACTCCGCAATGAAAAAAAACTGCAGGAGAATGCAATTTTAGAGGTATAATGCCTCTTTATTGCATTCCTTATCCCTATCTAGGAATTTTCTAATTTAGTTTGCTTTCAATGGCACTCGTCCAAGAAAGAACCGGTCCAATGGCACAAAAATTAGCTTATCAAAGAGGGTTTCTACTTTATCACTCAACCCATGGGCCTTGTCGCATAACCGATATTATTAAACAGCCCCAATCCGGTAAAGATCAGTTCTATTACTCACTCGAATCAAAGCTACCTAATTGCCGAGGGGCAAGATTCTTAATTGATAGCGATCAGGTCGAAGCATCGGGATTTCATCTCGCCATATCTCCGAAAGAAGCGAATAAGATTTTGGGTTATTTGAAGACAAGAGATCTAAATAACTGCGGATTAGGCAAGGAGCAGTCAGAAGTAATTCTCGGTCTCATTAGGGAAAACACCCCCTGGACGTTTAGCAGAGTGATCTTGATATTTTCCTTGGAAAAAGACGGAAAGGCCGCCAAAGGAAAAAGAGAAATGTTAGATCGGGCGGCAAAAGGACTTATCCGTGAACTTTCTTTTGCTTTGGAGATTCCGGAGGAAGAGACGTTTTCTAGAATGAAGAAAAGTTTGAAACGCAGTCAAAAAACCAATCCTTGGGTCCTCGACACAATCTCGCATTCTTTAGTTGATCTTTAAATCCTCGGGCCGGTTCGCATGATTCATTTATCTGGTCAGAACACTTAAAATGGCGAAAATAAAATCCAGAGGCGATCAATTTCCTGTACCAGTGAAAATGACAAATGCGGTAGGGATTATTTTTTTTACCGTCATCCACTTGGTAGGCATTATTGGAACTCCTTTTTACATTGTTTATCGCGGGGTTACGCCGATAGAATGGGTTCTTTTTATTGGCTACGCTCTGTTTACAAACATGGCGATTACGCTTGGTTATCACCGCCTGTTTGCGCACAAAACCTTTAAGGCCCACTCGCTGCTTCGATTTTTTCTTTTATTTTTTGGCGCCGCAACTTTTGAAGAGTCTGCGCTCAAGTGGGCTTCCCAACATCGGCAACACCACCACTTCACCGATTCCGATCAAGACCCTTATAATGTGAAGCAGGGATTCTGGCATGCTCATGTGGGATGGATTCTGATGTGGAAACACAGAGTTAATTATGACAACGTAAGTGATTTACAAAGTTCAAAACTCGTCATGCATCAACACTCCTGGTACAATTTTTGGTCGGTTTCAACCGGAATCGTCATTCCTATGATGATTGGGTTTGCGATTGGCCGGCCGCTTGGCGTTTTCATCATGACGGTTTGTTTAAGATTGGTGCTCGTTCTTAACTCAGCTTTTTTTGTTAATTCTTTTTGTCATACGTTTGGGGATAATTCCTTCGATCAGACCATTTCCGCAAGAGATCACTGGATGGGAGCCTTGCTCACAAACGGAGAAGGTTATCATGGCTTTCATCATCGTTTCCCAAGCGATTATCGTAATGGCATCCGGTGGTACGATTGGGATCCAACCAAGTGGATCATTTTTGTTCTCTCTAAGATTCAGCTCACTTGGGATTTAAAAAGGACTTCTCCCCAAAGAATTCAAGAAGCAGTATTAGTCAGCTAAGCGAGCGTCGTATCATTAAAAAGTCATGTTGTTTAAAAAGGTAATTCAACTATCCCAAGCAATGATTCTGCAGCTAAAACAGCGGAGCATTGAACGTTCTATTCGCCCTTCCGATATTTTAATTGCCAGTTATCCGAAATCAGGCAGAAGCTGGCTTTCTTTTATGATCAGCAAAATTCTCAGAAAAGATTTGCGCGAAGAAAAAACGTTGTGGGATTTTGAACAGGACATGTTTTATTTTAATAACCCCAGGATTGATCAAAAAACACTTTCTAGATTGAACCAACTTTCGAATCCGCGATTTTTCCAAACACATTTAACCTCAGCACCTTCATTTTCTCGCGTCATTTATCTCTTACGGGATCCGCGCGATGTCATGGTTTCTTATTGGCATTACAAGCGGCTCACTGAAGAGAATTTTAATCTTTCGCTAAAAGAATTTGTTTTCAGTAAATCACAATGGCCTTGTCAGTGGCAAGAACACGTGACTCGATGGCTTATGGACCGTGATTCTGGTGCAAATATATTAATGATTAAATATGAAGAATTGCTCGAAGATGCCGGCGGTATCTTGAGAAAGGTGTTAGATTTTGCAGAGTTGAAATATGAAGACAAAGATATTTCTTGGGTTGTTGGCGAATCTACCTTTGACAAAATGAAGTCTATGGAAGAAGAAGAATGGAAGTTAAAAGGCGGAGGACCTGAGGAACGTTTTATCCGTCGCGGTCAAGCGGGCGGATGGAAAGACGAACTTGATTTAGGAAGTTTAGAAGTGATTGAACAAAGGTGCGGTGACGTTATGGAAAAAATGAGATACCCGCGCCACGCGAATTATTTTGTTGAAACTAATAAAACATGTTGAGTGCCGAATTTAATCAAGGAGAGAGCCATGGCTAAACCGATTCCAGAAGGATATCACGCAGTTACCCCAAGTCTCACATTTAAAGATTCCAAGAAGGCGCTGGAGTTTTACAAAAAGGCGTTTGGCGCAAAAGTGTTGGATTATATGCCGAGTCCGGCCGGACACGGAACGATGCACGCAACGATGCAAATCGGCAATTCGATCTTAATGATGGGCGATGAAATGCCGCATTGTAAAAGCGCCGAAACGCTCGGTGTTTCGCCGATCAGCCTGTATGTCTATGTGCCGGATGCGGACGCAACGTTTCAACAGGCTGTTTCTGCCGGAGCTACGGTAGTCATGCCGGTAGCGGACATGTTCTGGGGAGACCGTGCAGGAAATGTCAAAGATCCATTCGGCTATCCATGGATGATTGCGACGCACAAGCAGGATCTCAGCAACGATGAGATTGCAAAAGGTGCGGCAGACTTTTTTGCGCAAATGGCGAAGAAATAATTCGCACAAGTTACAATTTTCAGATTTTTTAAATATTCGTATAATATTCCTATGTTCAAAAGCCGCTTCTTAATTCTGCTCGCCCTCATCATTTCCGGCTGCGCTTCTACAGGATCAACATTCGAAGCAGGTCTTGACTCGGGCGGACAGCCGGTTTGCCTCACGGACTGCGCACAAATTCCTTCCGCTATTGCAAAATATACGAAAGCTCATGACTTAACGACCGAAGAAGACGAAATTGACTATCTGTTCTACCGCATTCGCTTCTCAAATGACAAGTTCATCCGCAATGGGTTAGAAGTTGACTCGGCCTCCGCAGCTGATTATCTAAGATGGAAAATGGGATGGTTCGAAAAACATCATGGTAAGAAAATTGATGATGACGAAAAGCTGGTGGCCTGGGTCATGAAAGGATCTGAAACAACAGGAAAGCCTTACGTGGTCATTTTGCCGGATGGAAGCAAACACAATATGCAGTTCATTATGCAGAACGAACTCAATAACCTTGAAGCTTATCAAGGCGAAGCGCCCGAAATTCCTCCTACGTTCTAAACTCAATTTAAATCCTCTCTTGGGCTTTGCTAACTGTATAATTAGAAAAGTCTATTAAGCCATGTCTAAAACACAAATTATTTTGAAGAACAATCGTCGTTGGTTTCTGAGCCTGCTTGCCGTATTGGTTGCAACTTGTCTTGCAGAGTTAGTGAAAACCGTGTTGCCGTCGCGGGATTTAATTATGTTTTATTTGCTTGCGGTGGTGGTGGTTGCGCTCCGGTGGGGGCGTGGCCCCGCAATCGTCGCATCTCTTGCGAGCGTGCTCGTTTTTGATTTTCTATTTGTCCCGCCGAGGTTTCAACTCATTACTCTTTATGCCCAAGATTGGGTGGTGCTTGTCATTTTCTTATTTGTCGGAATTACCATCAGCGCTTTAACAGCGCAGACGAGAGAAAATGACCGGACGATAGAATTGATGCGCGAAAAGGAAAGACTTCAAACCATTCTTCTAAATTCTATTTCTCATGATCTCAAAACGCCGCTTGTTTCCATTACTGGTGCGCTCAGCAGTCTTTTAGATGAGAAAAGTTTAGATAAAAGCACACGACAGGAATTAATTGAAACCGCCTATGAAGATTCGAACCGGCTTAATCAATTGGTAGGGAACTTATTGGACATGGCGCGGCTTGAAGCCAGTGCTTTGAAGCTTTCTATAAAACCTTGTGACATCAAGGATCTTATTGGGGCGGCGCTCCAGCATTTCTCCAAGGAACAAATGGGCAGTCGGGCGGTAAGTATTCATACAGCAAAAGAATTGCCGGAAGTTCCGGTGGATTTCACATTTATGATGAAAGTTCTGGTGAACATTCTGGATAATGCTCTGAAGTATTCTCTTAAAGATTCGCGGTTAAATATTGAAGCGAAAGCACTGGGTCCGCATCTTCATATCGAAATTGTGGATGAGGGTTTTGGGATTCCGGAAAAGGACCTCAAGCATATCTTTGACAAATTTTACCGTGTGAACCAAACGCAGAAAATTCCTGGAACTGGCTTAGGACTTGCTATAGCCAAAGGAATTGTCGAAGCTCACAAAGGAAAAATTTGGGCCGAGAAACAATCACAAGGGACAAAAATAATCGTAGCTCTTCCTTATTAACCAAACACTTAATTATGGCAAAAAATAACGGACTGCGCATTTTGGTTGTGGATGATGAGAAATCCGTGAGGCGGTTCTTAAAAGCCGCGCTGGGCTCGCAAGGCTACCGGATTTTTGAAGCACAGGATGGTCAAGCTGCCCTGGACGCCTTAAACGTAGCTCTTCCGGATGTCATTTTTCTCGACCTGGGCTTGCCTGATCGTGACGGAGTTAAAATTACTCAAGAGATCCGGCAGCGTTCGCAAATCCCCATCATCATTATTTCTGTCCGCGAACAAGAAGAAGACAAAATTGCCGCTCTTGACGCAGGCGCAGACGATTATCTGACGAAGCCTTTTACGGTGGGCGAACTGTTGGCTCGTTTGCGGGCTGTGATGCGGCGTTTGATGCCCGGCAATGACCAAGTTTTTAAAACAGGGGAATTGATGTTTGATCTCGGGAAACGAACCGTTAAAGTTCAGAATCAACTCATCCGTTTAACGCCGACCGAATTTGAAGTGCTTAAAATACTTGTGCTGAAGGCCGGTAAAGTGGTGACCCACAAACAGTTATTTCAGGAAATTTGGAACGAAGATGAAAACCGCGAAAAAATAGATCATTTACTCCGCGTCACCATCAGCACGTTAAGAAGCAAGATTGAACCCGATCCTGCCCGCCCAAGTTATGTGTTAACAGAGCCGTGTATTGGATACCGGCTTTCGATGAGTTAAATACGATTTTGTAATCTTCGAAGACGATTTTGTTGATCCCGTCTTGACGAATGCGAGTAATTCATTGCCCTTTTTTTGACTCCCCATGACCGCATTAATTTTTCATCAGTAATAAAAAAACAACACACCATTAATTGGCGCATGCCTTGAAGAAATGATGCAAACTTAGGCGATTTAAACACTTTATTGTCCTAAATTTATGAGACACTAAAAAGAAAGGGAAACTCGATTGTTTCTTCCGTTGACGATGCCATACGCATTCGCACAGGCGAAAGCGGAGATACAGCTGTCGATTAATCCGTCTTTATCTGAATTTTAGAAGTCGTTTCCGATCTTTTCGGAAATTATGAAAACCGGAGTCGCTTGATGCGGCTTCGGTTTTTTATTTGACCGATTGAATCCACAGGGTTAATCTGTTCACACTTTATGAGCCAAACCCTGTCGAATAAAACAATCTTCAATGCGTAAGAAACAGCTGGATGGTTTAAGATTCGTCAGTTTTATCGGCATTTTTTTGTATCATACCGACCTTGAACGGTTCTGGTTTGGAAATTTCGCGGTCCCGCTTTTTTTTGTGCTTAGCGGTTTTTTAATTACGAACCTTCTTTTGGAACAGCAAGCGCCATTTAAAGAAGCGCTTTTTTCCTTTTATATGAGAAGGTTTCTACGGATTTTTCCGGCTTATTACTTGGTACTGACCGTCGCGATTCTTTTCAAAAAAATCCAATTTCCTGTATGGAACTTGTTTTATCTCTTTAATATTAAATTGTTTCTGCTCAGCATGGCCAACCAGGCGTGGCTTGTTTTAGAGAATTGGCGGAGTTCCGGGGCTCATCTTTGGACGATTTGTGTGGAAGAACAATTTTATGTCATTTATCCGCTGATCCTTCTTGCCGTGCCGCCGAAGCGGCAGATTCCTATTTTAACCGGGCTTCTTTTCGCCAGTATTCTGTGCCGCTTTGCGTTTAAATTCTTTCTTCCTTCAAGCTATTACGGCATCCTATTGCCGGTGTGCGGCGAGTATTTAATGTGGGGCAGTTTGTTTGGTTATGCGCAAGCCAAAGCGGCGTTTAAATCTATAGCCCCGGCTCTATTTTTATATTCAGGCTTGGCCCTTTTGGCCATTCTTTTTCTGATGGGCAGGCCTCATATATCGGAAAGCATGTCCTTTCATCCGCCGGACCGTCAAACCTTTTTCGGGCTTGGTTTTTCTCTTTTGATTCTGGGATTGTGGGCTGACGACCGGTCGTTTCCGGCTAAATTTTTGTCCCTTCCATTTTTCTCATATTTGGGTAAAATCAGTTACGGGTTGTATTTAATTCATCCGTTCACTTGGGAATTAGGAGCCTATATCAAAAACGTTTTCCCAGGCTTATCGTTCATCAATTCCACCGTTCTTCGGTTTTCTCTGACCGTCTCTTTGGCGGCTCTTTCCTGGCATTTTTTTGAATCTCCCATCAATCGGTTAAGAAAACATTTTTTCAACTCCGGAAATCCGTTACATGCCCGTTAACGCGTTGGTTCGACTGGCCAGCATATTAAGCATTTTTATTCTTGTGCAGAACACATCGGAGTCTGCCTGTAGTTCTATTTTTTTCAGCTGTGCTTTGGCCCATTATTTTATCGGTTTCGTTTATTCAAAAAACCGGACATTGGAAATTATTAAGCAGCCAAAAAGCTATTTACCATCGTTATTTATTGTTGCCGCGGGCGCGCTCGCTATCTTTTACAGATTTCCGTTGTGGGTCTATTTTGGAACGCATCATGTGTTGAGCGAATTTTATCGGATTAACAATCCCAAATTTATTTCTGAAAACCGCTCACTCGTATTTTCTATCAGTTGTTTTATGCTCAATAGCTTTGGTTATTTATTTATCATTCGTAATCAGCAATCAATTTCTTGGCTACCGGCGAAATATGTCCTTTCCGCCTTCTTGGTCTCAAGTGTTGTGTTTTTTTGTTCTCTATATCAAAATCGGACCGCATTTCCCAAAAATCTTTTGTTTGATCGCGGTTTATTTGAAGGAATCAACATTTTGCTGGTTTTTGGTTCTCTTTTTTTCACCGTTAACTATAGACAAGTTATTCTGTATCACGCTGTTTCCTGGGCTGTTTTTTCCGGCTTTAGAGTCAAGGAAAAAGGGCAGCTGCCATTGATTCGTTATTTGATTTTAACCTTTGTCATTAACGGCGTTCTTTTGTTTTTGTCGCCTTCAGCTAGAATGCCTTTTCAAATTTCTTTTCCGACATTATCAAACCAAGTTGATTTATGGGGTTATATTCATATTACCGCGTCGTTTGCTCTTTCATCGTCTAATCCGAAATGGATCACCAAATGGTTTTCAAATCGTGACACAAGCGGTTTACAAGCCAAACAAGGCACTCTTTTACAGGGCACGCTCATTAATTGAAAGACTTGAAATGGACTCATTAGCATCAAAACAATCTTCTTCTGTCGGCGAAATGATTCCTAGAATCATTGACCATTTGACTGCCGCCATCGAGCGGGCGCAAGTTTTTGACAAGCCGTTTTCTCATTTCTACATGGTGGACTGTTTTCCAAGCGATATTTACGCTCAAATGATTTCACATTTTCCGGGGCCTAAATCTTATTCGGATCCTACATTCAAAGTAGCGCTCCGGGAAGACGGCACAAAATCGAGGCGAGATTTTAAGTTTACGAGGGAAGAGTTGTCCGGTCTTAACGAGGAAGCAAGATCCGTTTGGTATGCCGTTTCCGAATCGGTTCTTTCCACGCAAATAAGAAAATGTTTTTTTAAAAAGGTGGGCAAGGACATGGCTAAACGGTATGGGATTCATCCCGAAGAACTGGATCAGATCCAAGCCTATCCTTCCCCGATTCTTTATCGGGATCTGCCGAGATATAAAACCGAAATTCATGCGGACACGATTTCAAAAATCGCGAACATGCACTTATATTTGCCTCAGGATTTAAGCCAGCGGGATCTAGGGACCTCGATTTATTCTTTTCGACTCGGGGCTGTGAGCGCGGTGCTTCACCGCTGGGGGGTTCCGGGACAGTTTAGGAAAGTAAAAACGTTTGAGTTTCAGCCCAATTCAGGCTATGGATTTGGGGTAAGTAAAAACAGTTGGCATGCCCGAGAGGTGATAAAATCCGAGTCAGGAGTCCGGAACTCTTTGATGGTTAATTATTATCAAACAAGCAAAACATTCGTTCAATGAGCTTCATTTAATAATGGACTGGAAAATTTTTGCTTTCGGATCTGCTTTGTTTGCGGCAATGACCGCGGTCCTTGCCAAAATCGGCGTTAAGGACGTTTCTACGAATTTGGCGACGCTTATAAGAACGGCAGTCATCTTCTTCTTTTTGGGCCTTCTGATTCTATTAAGGCAAGAGTGGCGAAGTCCGCTTCAGTTAAACCGTCAAAGTTTAATTTTTTTAGTTCTTTCCGGAATCACAACCGGTTTATCTTGGATTTGTTATTTCCGCGCGCTGCAAACAGGGCCCGCTTCGCTGGTTGTGTCCATAGATAAATTTAGTCTTATTTTTGCGGTCCTGCTTTCTGTTTTTTTTCTGCACGAACATTTAAATGTTTCCGAATGGCTGGGAATTGGCTTGGTGACTGCAGGAACATTTCTGATTGTTTTTAGATAAGCGCACCGTTAATGGCCTGGGCGCGTTTCAGATTAAAAAAATTAAGAGTTCTTACCGCCTGGATCGGAGCGCTTGTCCTTTTTTTGAGCGCCCGAATTGATAACGCCAGTTTTTGGATCGGCGTTCCCATCGCGATCGGCGGGGGACTTTTGCGCATTTGGTCGCTGGGTTTTATGGAACGGAAGGGAAAGGTGCTGACTACGAGCGGCCCGTTCAGCTATGTCCGAAACCCTCTTTATGTCGGAAATTTTTTTATTGGCTTAGGAATCCTGATTCTATGCCGGAATCTTTTTTTGCTTGCTTTCTTTTTGATCGGATTTACGATCCTGCATTGGGCGCTGATTCGCCAGGAGGAAAAGGAATTGGGCGAAAAATTTGGAAACCTTTATACGGAATATTGCAAACACGTCGGGCGCATCATTCCCACCTTTGCGCCTTTTTCGGGCGGGGGCCGGACTCATTTCGAGCGCAAACGTCTTTGGCAGCACCGTGAATATATGACGTTTTTAGGGTTAGCGGCCATTATTGCGGCGTCGATCCTGTCTCTTCGCCTTCATCTAAAAGTTTTTTAATCACTTCTCTTGCTTTGACTGTCAAAAGCCATACGGTTAGAATACTCTTCCGATGGATATCTTTGCGATAATCTTCCTCATTTTTCAAATCTACATCATCTTCACCATTTTGGTTCTCCTTCTGGATAACCGGGAACCCGCCGAAACGTTCGCTTGGATCTTTATCTTTCTTCTTGTTCCGGGAATCGGTTTGGTTATTTATATGATCATTGGTCGGGGCGGGCAGAAAGCTTATAACCGCAAGAACAAACAACCGCAATTAATTGCCAAAAGCATCGTCACTTTATTCAAGCCGCTGAATGATATTCAAGAAGAAACCATTAAACTTCTGAAAAGCCCCACTTCAGTTTATCAAGATGATTTGATGACGCTCCTGTACCAAAATTCTCACTCCCTAATCACGACTCACAATGAGACCAAAATATTTCACAACGGAAAAGATAAATTCGACAGTTTGTACGAAGACATTAAAAAAGCGAAGAAATTTATCCATCTGGAATATTTCATTTGGCGTTCACACGATCCGGTGGGCCGTAAGATGAAAGAGCTTCTGCTTGAAAAAGTCAAAGAGGGTGTAGAAATTCGGATTTTGTATGATTACTCGGGCTGTTTTTTTACGCTCGGCCGCGGTTACATCCAGAGTCTTAGAAAAGCAGGCATTCAAATTTATCCTTTTTTCAATTATTTATCCAAGCTTCGGATGCACACCTTAAATCACAGGAACCACCGCAAAATCGTCGTGATCGACGGGAAGGTCGGCTATACCGGCGGCATGAACATCGGCCAGGAATATATTGACGGAGGAAAAAAATATGCGTCGTGGCGGGACTCACATTTAAAACTGGAAGGGGAAAGCGTCAGCATCTTGGAAGCCATTTTTGCCATTGATTGGTACAACACGGTGAGCCAGGAGGATATTTTTGATCCCAAATATTATCCGTTAATTCCGGAACGCGCAAAACCTGACGGCAAACTTCCGATGCAGCTGCCCACTTCCGGTTTTGATTCTCCGTGGCCTTCGATTCTTCATTTGTATTTCGCCATGATTACCGAAGCGCAGAAAAATATTTATATTGTCTCGCCTTATTTTATCCCGGAGGCAAGCTTGCTCATGGCTTTGAAGACCGCCGCCATGCGCGGAATCAAGGTGGTGGTATTAATGACAGGCGTTCCCGACAATCCGATTCCTTATTGGGCCGCTTTTTCATATTTCGAGGAAGTACTTAAATCCGGCGTTAAAATTTTTCAGTATCAAAAAGGTTTTATGCACGCAAAGATTTTTTCGAGCGACGGGAAAATCAGTTCAATCGGAACGGCCAATTTTGATATCCGGAGCTTGAAACTCAATTATGAAATCAACGCTGTTTTTTACAATCAGGAATTAACGAAGCAAATTGACGCTCAAATCGCCGAAGATTTGACCGCATGTAAAGAAATCACTCTGGCGGATTTAAATCAGAAATCAATCTTATTCCGGCTGAGAAATTCATTTGTTCGCCTGATCGCTAATTTACTATAATGATCACCTATAGATCATGAAAACAGACGCAGAAGACTATTTAACAATCGAAGAGCTCCAGCAAAGCTGGCCGGTTTTGTCGGCCGAAGAACGGGCAGAAGGATTTGCTTTGCTCGACCGCAATGACGCACTAGATTTTTTCATGACGTTATCGCCCGCCGAGAAAATGCAGATCCTGCTCGAAATTCCTGAGCATGAAGCGCGTCTGTGGATGTGTCTTTTACCTCCGGATGATGCTGCGGACGTGATTCAAGCGGCTCCGTCCAGGCGCCGGGCGAAACTATTTAATTTTCTGGACGAAAAAACCCGAAAAGAAGTGCACGCTCTTCTTTCTTATAAGCAGGATGTCGCAGGCGGACTCATGAACCCGCGTTTTGCGCGTCTTCGCCCAGAACTTACCGTCGATGAAGCGATCCGGTATTTGCGGCTCCAAGCGCAGGAACAATTAGAACACATTTACTATATATACGTGCTGGATGACACGCAGCATCTCCTCGGCGTCGTCTCTTTCCGCGAGTTGTTTAAGGCGTCTCCGGAAAAACGGGTCCAAGAAATTATGGTTCCCGATGTCATTACGGTGGCTGAAAATCAGGACCAAGAAGAGGTCAGTAATTTATTTTCTCGCCATAAGTTCATTGCGTTTCCGGTCGTTGATGCCGAAAAGCGTCTGAAAGGAATTATTACCGCCGATGACATTTTAAAAGCGGCCCAGAAGGAAGCAACCGAGGACATTCAAAAGTTGGGCGGTATGGAAGCGCTCAATATTCCTTATTTTCAAATTAGTTTTTTTCAAATGCTTAGGAAGCGCGCCGGCTGGCTGTCGGCCCTTTTCCTCGGAGAAATGCTGACTGCTAGTGCCATGACTCATTTTGAGAAAGAAATTGCCCAAGCGGTCGTGCTTGCACTTTTTATTCCACTGATTATTTCGAGCGGAGGAAACTCCGGCTCGCAAGCCGCCACCTTGACGATTCGGGCCATGGCACTCGGGGAAGTCCGGCTTCGCGATTGGTGGCGCGTGATTTACCGGGAAATTGGAATCGGCTTTGGACTCGGATTAATTCTGGCCATCATTGGTTTTATCAGAATTATTTTATGGGAGTCCGTCTTTCACTTATATGGACCCCATTACATTTTAATTGCCAGCGCTGTCTCGTTAACTTTGGTGGGAATTGTTTTGTGGGGAACGATTGCCGGTTCGATGCTGCCTTTTGTTTTCAGACGTTTGGGTTTTGACCCCGCCAGCGCTTCAGCCCCTTTCGTTGCTACCTTAGTAGACGTTTCCGGAATCGTGATTTATTTTACGGTTTCCTCCATTATTTTGCGCGGAGCCCTCCTGTAATCATTCAGTCTTTTTTATTGACCGGCCTTCCAGAAAGAGTAAACTGCCTGCCTCGCTCATGGATAAAGAGACCCCGCAATTTAAAGATAAAGTGGCCTTAATTACAGGGGCTGCTTCCGGCATTGGAAAAGCCACCGCATTGGAATTTGCCGCAAAAGGCGCCCGGATCGTTTTGGCTGATATCAACGAAGCAAAAGGCCTCGAAACGCTGAAAGAAATTCAAAACGGCGGCGGCCAGGCAATATTCCGGAAAACGGACGTTTCTCAAGCCAAAGAAGTGGAACAATTAATTGCGGAAACAATCCGGTCGTTTGGGCGGCTTGATTTTGCCCATAACAACGCAGGAATTGAAGGCCGGCGCGCGAAGCTGGCCGCCTATTCCGAAGAAGAATGGGACCGCGTGATCGAAATCAATTTAAAAGGGGTTTGGCTGTGTATGAAGTATGAAATTCCGCACATGTTAAAACAGGGCAAGGGCGCGATTGTGAATACTTCCTCTGTTGCGGGACTGTCGGGGCTCCGGAAATTTTCACCGTACTCCGCGAGCAAGCACGGAATCGCCGGCCTGACGAAAACCGCAGCACTTGAATATGCCCGCTCAGGAATTCGCATCAACGCGGTGTCTCCCGGAATGATTGACACGGAAATGATCGAACGCGGTGTGCTCAGACTAAATAAAGAGCTGAGCGGATTTTCCGGATGGGTCGAGCGGATCAAGAAAAAGGTGGCGTACCGGTTTCTTGAAAAAAATCAGCCGCTCGGACGAATGGGAAAGCCCCAGGAAGTTGCGCGGGTCGTGGCGTGGCTTTGTTCTGAGGAAGCTTCATTTATAACAGGTTCGGTTTGGCCCGTTGATGGAGGATATTTATCCGGTGAATAAGACGGAAGGAAAACCAATTCCAGGTCCAAGCGTTGCTGAATACGGCTGGGCCTATTTCAAAAACGGCTGCGATTTTTTGCGCTTGGCCCGGGCAATGACAAAAAAATACGGGGACATCGTCCACGCGCAAGTCCGCATTCAACACCATTTTTATATCAACCAGCCCGATCTCATTGAAAAAATTCTCCTTGCCGGTGACCGTGTCAGAGCTTCACGCCCGCGTCCCATGCGTCACACGCTCGGCCTGGGTTTAATTACGAGTGACGGCGATCTTCACGGCCTGATGCGCCGCTTCATGCAGCCTTTTTTCCAAAGGCAAAATGTGGCCAGCCAAGTTCCCATGATTGTTGAACAAGCGGAAAATATTTCAAATACTTGGCGCTCCGGAGAACAACGGGACATTTTTAAGGACATGACCAATCTGGCACTTCGCAGCATCATTCAAGTTTTATTCGGCACGGCAATTCATGATGAACAAGTGATTCACAAAATCGAGCGCGCAGCCGGCGTGGTTCATCATTACGGGCACCAAAGTGTGGCTTCCCACATCAATATGGAAATCGAAAGAATGCCTGTTATTGGCCCCTGGACATCCGCTGCGAGATCCAGAAAATATATCGAAGAAATTATTTATGAACAAATCAGGAAGCGCCGGAGCGAACCGAACACGGAAAGCAATGATTTGCTTGCAGTCCTTCTCAAGCTTCAGCAAACGCCGGAAGGGAAAAAATATCTGACCGACAAACAAATCCGCGATGAATTGATGACTTTATTTTTTGCCGGCCACGAAACGACCGCGAGCGGACTTTCCTGGACATTTTATTTGCTGTCGCAGCATCCAGATGTGGAACAGAAACTTCATGCAGAATTAGATCAGGTGCTTCAAGGCCGTCTGCCGACAATTAATGATCTTCCGAATTTAAATTACACCCGGATGATTTTGTCCGAATCCATGCGGCTTTATCCGCCAGTTTGGACGCTCGGAAGAAGACCGCTTAGGGGCCATGATTTATGGATAGATGGTTACCGGTTTCCGAATAAATCCATGATTTTGATTTCACCGTACTTGATACATCATGACGAACGTTTTTATCCGGACCCGGAACGTTTTGATCCGAACCGTTTTACGCCGGAAGAAGAAGCCAAACGGCCAAAGTCCGTTTATTTTCCATTCGGCGGGGGAAACCGCAAATGCATCGGTGAGTCGCTTGCTTGGCTGGAAAGTTTTATGACCTTAAGCGTGATTGCTTCGCGCTGGAAGCTTCGGCTTGTTCCGGGCCACAGAATCGGAATGGAGCCGCTGATTTCGCTGAAGCCAAAATACGGAATGCGAATGATTTTGGAAAAAAGATCGACTCAGGAAGTTTTCTCTGAAAAACAGCAGAAAAGCGACGCCTGCTGCCCGCACCAAAAGATTTAATTCAAATCCACAACTTCGTGAATATTGCCTCTCACATTAGTTTTGCTTTCGCGGAAACGTTTGTCCTGGGCATGGACCTTTACGCGAATTCCGCCGGCCGGCCTAAGCACCAATAACGCTTTCCGGTTCACCTTTGTTCCTGGCGCCAGACTAAGCCGGTAACGAAGCAAAATCTGTGAAATTGCAGTTTTGATCGTCATCAGCGCAAATGCTCCTCCGATACAAGCATGCGGACCGGCTCCGAAGGGAATGTAAGAGTACGGAACATTTTTGTGCGTCACCCAGCGTTTCGGATTGAATTTATTGGGTTCCGGATAAAATTCCGGAATCCGGTGCGTGATGTATTGGCAGATTGCGACTTTGGAACCTTTTTCAATGTGATAAGGACCCAATTCGACGGGTTTTGTGACAAGCCGGTAATTGTACAGAATCGGGGGAAGCATTCTCATGGATTCCCGAACTACATTTTCAAGATGCGGCAAATCGTTTAAACATTCAAACGAAGGAACACCGCCGCGTGCAGCGGATTCTAGTTCATCATAGAGTTCCGCCGTGACTTCCGGATGTTGGGTCAGGAAAAATGAATTCCAAGTCAAAGAACTCGCGGTTGTTTCATAACTGGCGTCGAAGAGAAGATTAATCAGCCCGATTAACACATCTTCTTTTAAAAAAGTTCCGGGCTCATTTTTTTTCCGGATCAAAATGGAAAGCACGTCTTGGGCCGTCGGCGACAGATTTTTTTGCCGCTCGTTCATGATTTGTCTGGCGCAGCGTTCAATTTTCTCGGCTGTGCGCAGCATCCGCCAATAAGCAGTACCCGGAAAATCATATGGGAAAAAGCGAACGGCAGCAGAAAAGTTCATATCCAGCCAGGTGGCCGAAAGAGAAGTCATTTCGTTGGACATGGTAGTATTGTCCAATCCGAAAAGAATGCGGGCTGAAACCAGCTTGGTTAATTTTTTCATTTCTGCCCAAAGATCAACCGTTCCCCGGTCTTTCCAATCCGCGATCAATTGATTGACGATTTCAACCACGATCGGATAAAACGCCGTGATCGCTTGCGGATGAAACGGCGGATTAACAAGCGTTCGATGTTGACGATGCGTTTCTCCGTCCATCGAAAGAAGGCCGTTTCTTAATTTTCGTTGAGATGAATTTTCAGGACCCGCAAAGGTGAGCCCGATCGTGTTGAACGTGTCGGTATTGTTGAAGATTTGTTGATTGTATTTGGGACCGAAAGCAAAAATCATACTTGGCTCAGGCCCGCCGATCATTTTTGCGACGTCGCCGTAATTTTGGTACAAATTTTCCAGATATTTGAGCGGATCGCTTAAGAAACGCGCAATATTGCCGCGGTAACCAAAGCGGGAAAGCGGCGGGCCCGGAATTTTTTCGTGCGGTAATCCGGTTGCGGAAAAAGTTTCACTGACGGTTTCCGGCATAACTTATTGGGTGACCCAACCTCCATCGACGGACAATGCATGCCCCGTCATAAAAGAAGCTTCATCAGAACACAACCACACCACTGTTTTTGCGACCTCTTCGGGTTTTCCCAATCGGCCCATCGGTTCAAAGTTTGTAATTTGCGCAATCACTTTGGCATCTCCGCGAGTTTGGCGCTGGAGCATCGGTGTGTCGATTAATCCGGGACAAACGGCGTTGATTCGAATGCCGAATTTGGCATATTCAAGTGCGGCGGATTTTGTGAGGCCGATGATTCCATGTTTGCTGGCCACATAAGCAGGAAGTTCTCGAAAGCCGACTAAGCCTGCCAAAGAAGAAGCATTGACGATTACGCCGCCGCCTTGTTTCAGCATTTGAGGGATTTCATATTTCATGGAAAGCCAGGTTCCTTTTAAATTGACACCCAATACTTGGTCCCAGTTTTCTTCAGAAAGGTCAACTGTAGAAGCAATCGCGCCCTCGGTCGCTGCATTGTTAAAAGCGCAATCGAGCCGGCCGTAAGCCTCGACCGTTTTGTTGATAAGAGCAGAAACTTGATCCGCGCGGCAAACATCTGTCTGAATAAAAATTCCTTCGCCGCCGAATTTTTTAATTAATTTGAGCGTTTCTTCACCAGCACTCACCGAAATGTCGGCCGCGACAACTTTGGCGCCATTTTCGGCAAAAGCCAAAGCCGCAGCCCGTCCGATTCCGGAACCGCCGCCTGTAATCAACACAATTTTATCTGAAAATTTGGAAGACATAGACGGCCATAATAGACCGTCTCCTCCGATCTGAAAACAGAAATTTCTATCGCAGGATGAAGCCGGCCTGTAAATGCAATTAATATCAGGGATTACAGCTTATAAAACGAACGTAAATCAAAACATGCGTTGAATCTATCCGGCATGTCGATAATAATAAAGGTGGTTTTCTAACCTTGGGAGGCAAAAATGGCCAAACGATTTAGTCTTCTTTTGGGAGTTGTTTTTGTTGCCGTAGGAATTCTAGGTTGGGTCTCAGGGGGTCATGGCCATGTATTGATTATATTTGGGATCAATATGACCCATAATTTAGTACATTTGGCTTCCGGAATCGTTGCCTTGCTGGCGGTATTTACAGGAGGCGAAAAGTACAGCAAGCTGTACTTGCTTGTTTTCGGGGCTGTCTATGGAGTTGTGGCCATTGGCGGTTTTTTGAATGTTCCGCAAGTCGTAACGATGCTCAATATTAATCCGGCCGACAATTTTCTCCATCTGGCCATTGCGGCAGCCAGCCTTTACTTCGGAGCTACTTCTAAAGGGTAATTAGTTTTGGTCCGGCGCCGTAGTGGTTTTACGGCGCCTTTTTTTGCCTGAATTCATCCGGCGTCGGATGAATTCAAATCGGCCGTGCAATAAGCCATTTTTTCAGTATAATTCCTTCTATGATTCCGCGTTTTTTTACTTTTCTCCTAGCAGCCATGTTCTGCTTCAATTTCGTTCCCATCAATGTTTCAGTTGTTTCAGCCCAGACCCAAGTGAAACGCTGCTGCTGCAAAACGGGCATTTGCAAATGTCAGCACAAAGACGGAAAAATTTGCCCGCTCCAAAAAACCGCCGCCTTAAAAGAAAGATCTCAGGAAAAAGTTCCGTTTTGGACCGCGCTCGGCTGCGGATCTCATGAAGAAAAAACTCAGATTCCGAATTATGCGAAACATTATTTTAATCTTGAAGATAAAGTATTCATTTTTCATCCGGTGGTTACCTATTTGAATGACCGTTACGTCTCCTTTCAGTTTTTATTCGACTACCGCTTTGACCGGCCGCCCCGGGAAGTTCTGCAGTTTCCTCTCTAATTTAATTCGCAATTAATCCTAATTTATTTCAAAGGAGTCACTATGCATTCTTTAAGGTGCATTTTTCTTACTTTCATTCTATGTTTTGTTGTCTCACATTCTCTTGGCGCCCATCACACTGGCTCAAGTCCTTCCGCCCAAGTTGTTGATTTTGAAACGATTTCAAGCGGATCAATGATCAATTCTCCCACGGCTTCTACCTTGGGTGAGCATCGCGTCTACGGCGGTTTTGCGTTTGAATATGTGCGTTATAATTCCATTCCCGCGGCCAATGCGCACCAGCTTCACCATCAAGGAAGAGATGTGCATGGGAAAAACCACGAACAATCATACGATTTCAATTTAGGATACGGCGTGCTGGAAGATTTGGATTTGTATTTGTCGGCGCCGATTGTTTCCAAGAATTCAATTGAAATTCACGATCACGCCAATCTGGGCAAAAAAGAACGCGCCACAGGTTTTGGCGATATGCGTCTTTCGGGTCACTATCGGTTCTGGAAAAAATATGTGGAAGCGGCCGTTCTGGCCGGAATTAAATTTCCAACGGGGCTGACAACGGCAAAACGAAAATCAGGAGACAAGTTTGCGCCCGAACTCCAACCGGGAACCGGTTCCTGGGACGGGCAATTCGGAATCGCCGTTTCACGCAGCTTCAAAAAACGATTTTCGGCAGCAACGAGTTTTGAATATCTTTTAAACGGCGAAGGCGCTCAGAATCAAAAAGCAGGCGATGCGTTCCGTTATAACGTGGCCGGTTCTTACGCCATTCGCGATTTGGGCACAACGCCCAATTTAAGCGTGATTTTAGAACTCAATAACGAATGGGCCTCAAAAGATCATTCGCGCGAAGAAGACCGCGTGTTTGACAGCGGAGGTACCACGATTTTTCTTGCGCCTGGTGTTAGCGTGCAACTGACGCGACATATTTCAATTTTTTGTTCTTCTCCGATTCCGATTTATCAAAACTTGGGCGGGGAACACGAAGAAAAGAAATTTGAGTTAATCGTAGGAAGTAGCTTTAGTTTTTAAGGTCCGTTCTCTATAATGGTTTTATGAAAGATTTAAAGCTAGAGCAGGAGAAAACGTTACAGGATCCGCGCAGGCAATACTCATTGTTAGCCCGGATTCTCTTTCTTTACATGGATACTTTCTATGGGCGACGGAAGCGTATTTCAAAATTCAAAGTCTTAGAAGTCATCGCACGAGTTCCTTACCAGGCTTGGGAACACGTGGCCTATATTGCGATGACGCACACCTATACGGTTCCCGATTTTGCCAGGAGGATTTTTGATTTTGTGAAAGAATCCCGCGCTCAGCAGGACAATGAACAGTGGCATTTGCTGATTTTGGAAGAGATGACTCAAAAAAAAGGGATTCGGGAGAATTTTTTTCTGTACCGGATTCTGCCCCAGTTCATGGCATTTTTTTATTACCACATCAGCTGGCTCTTGTACGTGATCAAGCCGTCTTTAAGCTATGGTTTAAATGCCGACTTTGAAGATCATGCTGAGCATGAATATATGGAATTTGTCCGCGAAAATCCTCAATTTGAAACTGAACCGTTCCAAAGCGAGTTCAAACAGGATTATGGAGATTTCAAAAGCCTCGCGGACTTATTTCGCAACATCGGCCTCGACGAGCGAATGCACAAAGAAGAAAGCTTGAACCGCATCGTACACGCCCGGTTTAACTAATCTTGAGTGATCAACCGTTTGACCTTGGAATTATCGGAGCCGGCGCGGCCGGACTCATGACGGCCATTTCCGCCGCCCGCGAAAGTGAACGGCTCAAAAAACCGCTGAAGATTCTTCTGCTCGATTCAAAAACAAAAGTAGGCGCCAAAATTTTGATGTCCGGCGGAACGCGCTGTAATGTCACCAATGAATCGGTTCAGCCGTCAGATTTTGAAGGCGGGCCAAAACATTTTGTGAAACATGTTTTTGAAGCCTTCACGCCGGATGCAACCATGGAATTTTTTAAGTCGATCGGCGTCGAGCTGATTTTAGAGCCGAGCGGAAAATATTTTCCGGCAACACATTCGGCCCAAACCGTTTTGAATGCTCTGTTAGATGAAGTTGATCGTTTAAAAATTAAATTGGTCACCGGCAGTCCGGTCACAGAAATTCAAAAAACAGGAACAATATTCGCGCTGAAAAGCGGATCGCAGCCGTTTGAAGCCAAAAAAGTGGTTTTGACGACGGGCGGTTTGTCCCATCCGGGAACGGGAAGCGACGGGGCCGGTTACCTCATCGCTAAAAAATTCGGGCACAGTGTGATTCAGACATTTCCCGCTTTGACGCCGCTTTTGACCGAGGACAAGGCTTGGAAATCTTTGAGCGGAATTGCGTTGGAAGTGGAACTTTCGTTTTATCAGAAAGGGAGAAAACAATGCAGCCGAAGAGATTCGTTTTTGTTTACGCATTTTGGATTCAGCGGTCCGGCCGCGCTTGATATCAGCAGATATTTCGCTGCATCAGAAAAACAAGATCAGCCGGAAATCAAAGTTAATTTTTTACCCGGGCAAAACGAGGAATTATTCAAGAAAACATGGGAAAGAATTCAAACAAAAAGCGCGGACAAAAACATTAAGAATTTTCTGGTCCAGGAATTTCAGGTTCCGGTGCGGTTTGCGGAAACATTTTTGGAAAAAATCGGATTGGCCGCTTCCGTTCCGCTGAGGATGCATTCAAAGGAAAAATTGCGTTTGCTGACCCAGTCCATTTTTTATTACCCTTTGGAAATAACGGGCGTGTACGGATATCAAAAAGCCGAAGTGACCGCAGGCGGAGTTGATTTGAAAGAAATCAAAGTGCAGACGATGGAATCAAAAATTTGCGAAGGTTTGTATTTTGCCGGTGAAATTTTGGATGTCGACGGCCGGATCGGTGGTTTTAATTTTCAGTGGGCTTGGAGCACCGGTACGATTGCAGGCCGCGGCGCTGCGCGGAGTCTGGCATCATGATTTATTTGGCCTCCACATCGCCTAGAAGAAAAGAACTGCTCAAGCAGAAGCGGATTCAATTTAAAATCATTGAGCCTGATTATCATGAATCGAACCGGCAGAATTTAGGGCCGGTGCAGCTAGTCAAAAAACATGCTTTTGAAAAGGGAAAATCCTGTGTTCCTCAGATTAAAAACGGCATCATCTTATCGGCCGATACGATTGTTTACATTGATGGCAGAATTGTTGGAAAGCCGAGGAATTTAAAGAACGCATTCAGAATTTTAAAAGAACTCCAGAATCGCTGGCACCGGGTGTATACCGGGGTTGCGATCCTTGAAGTTCATTCCGGAAAAATCACCCGGAAAAAAATATTTTCCGAAAGCACCCGGGTTAAATTAAAATCTATGTCTGACGAAGACATTAAACGGTATTTTAAAAAAACAAATCCGATGGATAAAGCGGGCGCTTACGCGATCCAGTCCAAACGAACAAATATTATTCGTGACGTAAAAGGTTCTCTGACCAATGCGATCGGATTGCCCATGGAAACACTGCTCAAAAAAATAAAAGGCCTAAACCGATGAGAACAATCATTTTATTAGTCATCTCCAATATCTTCATGACGGTCGCGTGGTATGGTCACTTGCGGTTTAAACATTCAGCGCTTTGGAAAGTCATTCTCATCAGCTGGCTCATTGCTTTTGCCGAATATTGTTTTCAGGTTCCGGCCAACCGGTTCGGTTCCTATCAATTCACGACGGCGCAGCTTAAAACCATCCAAGAAGTCATTACGCTCATTGTCTTTTGCGTTTTTTCAGTGGTCTATTTGAAGGAAGAACTCAAATGGAATTATTTGGCCGGCTTTGCCTGTATGGTCGCCGCTGTATTTTTTGTATTTAAGAAAGCATAGTCAATCTGTATAGTTCACCCGATGGAAATTTTTCGGTGAATGATTTAAATTTACCTATTAACGAGGTGCGGAAATGAAAAACTATTTCTTTATTATTCTAATGAGTTTATTTCTTTCGACTCGCGCATACGGCGCTCTGGTAACTCAGACTGTTGAATACAAACAAGCTGATACGGTTTTGGAAGGTTATTTGGCTTACGATGATTCCGCGGCCGGTAAGCGGCCTGCTGTCATTGTGATTCATGAATGGAAAGGGCTCGATGACTATGCAAAAAAACGGGTGGAGCAGTTAGCGGGTCTCGGTTATGTGGCTTTCGCTGCGGATATTTATGGAAAAGGAGTTCGTCCGGTGAGCCATGATGATGCCGGAAAAATTGCCGGAGCCTTCAAAAAAGACCGGACCTTAATGCGCGAGCGAGGAAAAGCCGCTTATGAGTATCTTAAAAATCACGAATTGGTGAATCCGGACCGGATTGCGGCAATGGGATATTGCTTTGGCGGTACCGCCGTTTTAGAAATGGCCAGAGCAGGGCTTCTATTAAAAGGCGTCATTAGTTTTCACGGAGGACTGGATGCGCCGGTTCCCGCAAAGGCAGGAGAGATTAAAAGCAAAGTTCTCGTTTTTCATGGGGCGAACGACCCTTTTGTCCTGCAAAAAGACGTGTTAGACTTTGAACAAGAAATGAAAGATGCCAAAGCAGATTGGCAGCTTGTTATTTTTGGAAATACGGTTCACCGGTTTACCGTATCTGATGCTGGAGACGATCCTTCTCAAGGCTTTGCGTACAATAAGGAAGCCGATGAACGGTCGTGGGAAATGCTCCAGCAGTTTTTGAAAGAAATTTTTTTATCGGAATTAATCCCTTAAGACCAACTATTTTTTCCTTGATTGAGCTACTAACTCATGGTAATTTCGCCCCAGGTAAATACCCCATCAAAAACATCGGGAGGAGTTAAAGATGGACAATCCGACATCGTTCAATTTCCTCTTTTGTTTTTATCTTCCTTCAACAAACAAGACTTGGTTACAATTGGCAAAAGGCGGTTTAACAACAAGGAGCACGTTATGAAGAAAGCACTTACTTTGCTTTTACTAGTCGCGTTAATTTTTTCAGTCGTTCCGTCTAGTGCTTATGCAGCAAACACGGCTAAGCACGGAGAAATTACGGGAAGGTCTGTGGTTTCAGGTCTTACCTCATTTCTTCTTTGGCCGGGTATCGGGCAATACTTGAATAAAAATGAAACCAAGAAAAATTGGACGCATGCAATTGCTGGGCTCTTTCCTCCCTTTAGATTTTGGTCCGGCTGGGATGGTCTGATCAACCGCCAGGGCGGTCGCTGGGACGGTAAAATTTAGTTCATTCACTCCTATTCAACGTAGAATAAGGCAATCCCTGCTTTGCGGGGTTGCCTTATTTTGCATATAATCCTCACTTAATTCATGGAACTCATAAAAGAATTTTTCTCAAACCTCTACCGCTTTGATGAACTCATCCGGTGGGGCGGCTACTTTGTCATCATATTAATTGTATTTGCGGAAACCGGCTTGCTCGCCGGTTTTTTTCTGCCCGGCGATTCTTTACTGGTCACAGCGGGACTTCTTTCAGCCGTGGACGGAACTTTAAATATTTGGCTGCTTAATTTAGGATTGATGGCCGCCGCAATTTTGGGCGATACGACGGGCTATTGGCTGGGTTATCATTTCGGCCCAAAAATTTTTAGCCGTAGCGATTCCTTTTTCTTTCACAAAGACCATTTGAACAGAACCAAGAATTTTTATGATAAGCACGGCCCAAAAACGATTGTGATCGCCCGCTTCGTTCCGATTGTCCGGACTTTTGCGCCGACGGTGGCTGGCGTAGGACGAATGGCTTATTCCAAATTTATTTTGTACAATGTTGCCGGCGGGATCGGTTGGGTGGCGGGGATGACGCTGGCCGGCTATTTTTTAGGCCGCTCGATCCCCAATATTGAAAAACAAATTCACTGGATCATTTTAATTGTTATCTTTCTTTCGTTTATTCCCGTTGTTAAGGAATTTTGGGCGCACCGAACGTCTAAGGCGTCATGAAGTAAGGAAAGGTTGGCCTAACGAGGTCAACAATGTTTCAGCCAATAAAAAAGCCGGTACTTAAATGTACCGGCTTCTCATTTTTTGGTATGAAATTAAAGCGTTATGTTTTGGCTGGAATCCGCATGTGGTAAAACGATCTCCAGACAAAAAAGATCCCGATGGCCAGAAACACTCCGCCGATCGTACGTGTCATCGTGGGATCCATCTTGATGGCAATTTCCACGGCGAGCATGCCAAAGAGCGTTGAGAATTTAATGATGGGGTTTAGCGAAACCGACGTCGTGTCCTTGAATGGATCGCCGACTGTATCACCTACGACCGTCGCCGCATGAAGCGGCGTGTTTTTTTCTCCGAGATCTACTTCCACCACTTTTTTTGCATTGTCCCAGGCACCGCCCGCGTTTGCCATAAACAGGGCTTGAAAGAGACCGATCACGGCAATGGCAATCAAATAGGCAATGAAAAAGAATGGATCAAAAAGTGCGAACGCAAGTGTGAATGCCAGAAGGCCGATGAAAATGTTCCACATGCCTTTCTGAGCATAGATCGTACAGATGCGTACGACCGTAATTGAGTCCTCACGCGCCGCTTGTTTTTTGTTGAGATTCAGATTTTTCTTAATGAATTCCACAGCCGAATAGGCTCCAGTCGTAACGGCCTGGATCGATGCACCGCAGAACCAGAAAATCACAGAGCCGCCGCAAAGAAACCCCAATAAAACAGGAGCGGATGTCAGCGAAAGTTTTTCATGAAGCAAAACTTCTCCGATGTTTGCTGGAACGATTCCGCCAACGGCTGTTGCCACAGCGCCGGCGTGAAGATGTTCCTGGAGCAGGAGAATAATCGAAAAAATCATGGTGGTCGCCCCGGCCACGGCGGTTCCGATGAGCACCGGTTTGGCAGTTGCTTTAAACGTATTGCCGGCTGAGTCGTTTGCTTCGAGATAATGCTTTCCTTT
>OBEQ010170895.1_pt1 | contig 40497 bp, 41 predicted proteins | sample 1670901 | NCBI WGS metagenome assembly OBEQ01 (sample SAMEA104232315, study PRJEB22302) | groundwater metagenome | biome: forest; feature: aquifer; material: groundwater | place: USA | collected 2011-08-07 | depth 5.4 m | reverse complement strand
CATTGCCTTTGGTGAAAATTCGGAAAGAATCAACAAAACCAGCGTCAATAATTTTTTGAATTCCTTCGCGTTCCTCTTTGGTGAACCCTTTCAGGCCTTCATTTTCTTTCGGGCGGGCGAGATCGTCCGCAGTGTGCGCCACATTCAAGTCTCCGCAGAATATCACGGGCTTCTTTTTCTCTAAATCTTTCACATATTCTAAAAATGCTGGGTCCCATTGTTTGTGGCGGAGGGGGATTCGGGATAAATCGTCTTTGGCATTTGGAGTGTAGACGCTAATTGCATAAAAATCCTTGAACTCGGCGGCAATCACTCTGCCTTCGGTGTTTGGATTGCCATAGCCATCGTCTTTCAATTTATATTTCGCGGCAATTTTCTCCGGCAAGTCGAGTATTACAGAAATTGGCTTTATTTTTGAAAAAATAGCCGTGCCCGAGTATCCCTTCTTCTCCGCCGAGTTCCAGTATTCTTCATAGTCCGGTAAATTCACTTCACTCTGATGCTGTTCCGCTTTTGTCTCCTGCAAGCACAAAATATCCGGCTGGTATTTTTCAATGAAAGGCACGAATAGCCCCTTTTTATGCACCGCCCGTATTCCGTTTACGTTCCAAGACATTATTTTCATAAATTCATTATAGCACCCTCACCCCTGACCCCTCTCCATTTTGTAAAATGGAGAGGGGTGCCAAAGGCGGGGAGAGGTTATGTAGAAGATTTATTCAAAGTATAAGGAAACCAGTTCACTGTATATTCTTCCATTTGGAAAATATCTTGGCTGATAATTGTGCTGCTGAATTCAACTTTGATTCTGTCCAGAATTCTCTTCAAAGCTTCTCTATTTCTGACAGCAAATTCCACCGCAAGATCATACTTACCCAAGATGAGTGCCTATGTAGTAAAAAACTACTTGGTCATTAGTCAGATATTTGAAAATAGCACGAAAATCTCCCGTAACATTTATACTGCTATATCCCTCATATTCTCCATGCAGTTTATGATTATCTAGTAAAACATTAAAAGGGTCTTGCCTAAAAAGTTTAATTCTCTCACTAGTTTTCTTCTGTATAAAATTGTCTCTCTTTTTAAGAGATTTCTTGAAATCTTTGGTAAAGGCTACGCTAATCATAAATTATAACAATAGAGCTTTTTCAAAATCTTCGTGAGTTTTGTAGAATTTCAACTTGCCACTTTTTATCTCCTTTTCTCCATTTCTGATCGCTCTCCTCAAGCGAGCATTTGGTATCTCTGGAACTGCAAATTCTATTCTCTTGTCTACAACTAGTCTTTTCAAATAGGCATTTAGGGCAATAGAAAAATTTAGACCCATGGAGTCGAGGACTTGTTTCGCTTCGCTTTTTAATTTAGCGTTTGTATTAAAATTTATAACTGCGTTATTATTAGCCATGTATACATTATATATATACCATATACATAAGTCAAGCAAGCTGGTATTCGGCTTGAAATAAGGCATGCATCTTGCATTTTTTACCACTTTATGCTAATATGTGAGTATGTTAGCTACAAAGAAAAAGCAGACAATTATTAAGAAAAGCCAGATTCATGACAAAGACACGGGCTCTCCAGAGGTGCAGGTAGCTGTGATTTCTGCGGCGATTGATGAACTCGCGAAGCATTTAAAGAAGCATAAAAAGGATAATCATTCTCGCCGAGGGCTGATCAAGATGGTGGCAGACCGACGCACGCATTTGAAGTATTTGGAACGAACAAGCAAGTCTCGCTACAACGCGCTCATGAAGAAGATTGAGCTTGTTTAATTCTCCTCTTGAGGAGTACCCGCTACTGCGGGGGAGGTGGATGAATTTTATCCACCCCGTCTCGATTACGAGCCACCCCTCAAGAGGGGAATAATGCTATAATATAGACATGACAGTCATAAAACATAAAGAACAAAGAGTCGGGGTTTTTATCGATACGCAAAATTTATATCACTCGGCGCGCAATTTATACCAAGCGCGGGTGAATTTCGGCGCGGTTTTGAAAGATGCGGTCGCTGGCAGAAAGCTCGTGCGCGCGGTGGCGTATGTGATTCGCACCGAGGCGGGAGATGAAAAGAATTTTTTTGAAGCGCTGGAGAAGCTCGGCATTGAAACCAAAATAAAAGATCTGCAGGTTTTTCATACTGGCACCAAAAAAGGGGATTGGGATGTCGGACTCGCGGTGGACGCGCTCAAGACAGCGCCTCGCTTAGATACTGTGGTGATCGTTTCCGGCGACGGAGATTTTGTTCCGCTCGTAGAATACTTGCAGACGATGACTCAAGTGGAAGTGATTTCTTTTGGAAAATCAACTTCCGCAAGACTTCGCGAAGTGGCCGATGACTTTACAGACCTCGGCGAAAATCCTCGAAAATATTTGATGGGGACAAAATAATGATTAACATCTAACTCACTGTTTTTCCTTGTGTTTTGTATGAAAAATGCTACCATCATCAGTAGTTCGTTCGACCTTACAAGTTAATCGGGTTCGCTTCTAGACACAAAGTAGTGCTTCGTTATGAAGCAACACTCCAGTCTGGATACGAACCTACCCTAGGCAAGACCTAGCGGAATAAAATGCAAAAAAAAGAATATAGTGTGGAGATTGGTGGAAAGAATTTGACTGCTATTTTTACGGATTTAGCGGATCAAGCCCATGGATCAGTGATGCTGAAATACGGTGAGACGATTGTCCTCGCAACTGTCTGCATGTCTCACGACAAGCAAAAAGGGCTCGGATTTTTTAATTTGACGGTGGACTACATGGAAAAGTTTTACGCTTCCGGGAAAATTTCCGGCTCGAGATTTGTGAAGCGAGAAGGCAAGCCGTCGGAAGATGCGATATTGGCGAGTCGAGTCATCGACCGAACCTTGCGTCCGCTCTTTGACCAATCGATTCGCCATGCTGTTCAGGTAATAGTTACAGTTATTTCTGTGGATGACAACGATTCTACAATACTAGCGGTAAATGCGGCCTCTTTAGCTCTAGCCGTTTCAAATATCCCTTGGAACGGTCCTATCGGCTGTGTGCGAATTGGTAAATACGACGACGAAACTTTAAAAATAAACCCCACCCATCGCCCTCCCCAAGGGGGAGGGTTGGGGAGGGGTGAAGATGATGCGCAATATAAATTTGACCTGACGGTTTGCGGCAAAAATGGGAATATAAATATGATCGAAGCCTCGGCGCACCAGACTGAGGAAAAAGAATTAGAGGGAGCGCTCGAGAGAGCGAGCGAAGAAGTCGCCAAATTAGAAAATTTCCAGAAGAAAATCGTGGCTGAAATAGGAAAGCCGAAAAGAATCATCGAAAAAGAAACGATAGATCCAGAAAGCGTAAAGTTATTCAACGAAAACATTTTGCCAAAAATGCCGGAAGCTATTTTTGCCGGAGCAGGAAAGGCAAAGATTGATGAACTGCATAACGTCTGGAACAAAATGGCAAAAGAACATTACAGCGATAATTATCCAGAGCGGGAAGATTTTACAATGGAAGATAATTTATTTGATGACACCGAAAACGACATTCTGCACAAAAAAGCGATTGAAGAAAATAAGCGTCCTGATGGCAGAAAAATGGATGAGCTTCGTGATCTCTACGCGCAAGCCGGAGGTATTTCAAAAGTTTTACATGGATCAGGAATTTTTTACCGCGGAGGCACGCATGTGCTTTCAGTGCTCACGCTCGGTGGACCGGAAGACAGACACATGGTAGATGGCATGCAGGCGAAATCATCCAAGCGATTTATGCATCACTACAATTTTCCGCCGTATTCTTCGGGTGAGACGGGTCGCGCGGGATTTACTAATCGCCGAGAAGTTGGTCACGGCGCCCTCGCGGAAAAAGCGCTCGCGATGGTGCTCCCGTCTGAAATGGATTTTCCATACACGATGCGCGTGGTCTCTGAATCTATGGCTTCGAACGGTTCTACTTCTCAAGCTTCCATCTGCGCTTCGACTCTGGCGCTCATGGACGGCGGAGTGCCGATAAAAGCTCCTGTTGCCGGAATTGCCATGGGCTTAATGCTCGAGACGGATAGCAAATATAAAATTTTGACTGACATTCAAGGACCCGAAGACCATCACGGTGATATGGATTTCAAAGTTGCAGGCACGAGGACTGGCGTAACTGCAATCCAACTCGATGTGAAAGTCGAAGGAGTGCCGATAAAAATACTTGGAGAAGCGATGATGCAGGCAAAAAATGCGCGAGTAAGTATCTTAGATACCATAGAAAAAGAAATTTCTGCTCCACGCAAAGACATATCAGCTAACGCTCCAAAAATATTGATTATTAAAATTAATCCGGAAATGATCGGCATGGTCATCGGCGGTGGAGGCAAGACGATCAAAGAAATCAAAGAAAATTCCGGCGCGGAAATAACAATAGAAGATGACGGCACTGTGTATTTTACAGGCAAGGGTGAATCAGCATCTAAGGCGAAGAAAATAGTTGAAGAAATGACGCGGGAGTTCAAAGTCGGCGAAATATTGAAGGGAGAAGTTGTGAAAATTGCTGATTTTGGAGCTTTTGTCAGCCTCAATGCTTCGACCGATGGCATGGTGCATATATCCGAAATTGCCCCATTCCGTGTAGAGAGAGTTGGCGATATAATAAAAGAGGGGATGATTGTGCCCGTGAAGGTTATATCTGTGGATAGAGAGAAAGGTCGGATTGGACTTTCTATCAAAGAGGCCGATAAAGATTTTTTCGCTAAAAAATAATGGAAAAAGATAATAGAATTATTCCCGCAATAGGCGAGGCAAAAAATAAAATTGTCGAAACTTATGCCGAAGATATGGCAAAGGTGATTGAAGATGACCGAGGAGGAGGGTTAATCAAGAAAATAATTCACGGGGAAGAAGAGCACGAGAAAGAAAAAATAAAATTATCTCCAGAATCAAAGAAAAATAAGTTTTTTATGCTCGTGGGTTTTTTATTTATATTAATTGGCTTAGTTACTCTGATTTATTTTTTAAACGGAAGGGTTGCTTCTACCGTTCCCGTGGAGCAGCAGTTTACGCCTTTAATTTTTAATGATAAAAGTATTTTTATTGAGGTAAAAGATTTCGACAAAGACAAAATAGCTCACAGTGTTTTAAATGAAGTGATTAAGGCGGAAGTTAAGCCGGGAGGAGTGAAAGGAATTTATCCCACATTTAATAAACAAATTATGGGCTTGCGACAACTTCTTTCTCTGATTAAAAGCAATTTTATTCCCGGCAGTAATATTTTTGTTAATGATAATTTTTTAATGGGAGTTGTTGTCAACGATACAAACCCCGCCTCTTCGGCGGGCAGGGATTTCTTTATTTTGCTCAAAGTGCATTCCACCGTAGATGTTTTTGACGCCTTGCGCGCTTGGGAAAGTAAAATGTTTTTCGACTTGCACGGATTCTTTGGAGTTGATATTACACCGCAAACGAAATATCTTTTAACCAAGGAATTTGAGAATGGTATTGTAGAAAACAAAAACGCGCGGATCCTTTATGACAAAGATAACAAAATAGTATTGATGTATATTCTCGCGAACGACACATCTGTCGTGTTTACCAATACCGAAAATGCCGCTCACGAGCTCATGCTTCGCTTGGCTGCAAGCCAAGTAAAGCAATAAATTATAGCCAGTTCGCTTAAACTGTCTAAATTTACTATACTGCATAAAAAAACAACTGCTCGTGTGAGTAGATTTGTTTAAGGTTAAAAAACAAATAGGTACATTGAAAGAAGAATAGTTATGAAAACAAAACTGGTTAGTATCACAGTGTTAGTTTTCGGTTTGTTGGGAAAAACATCAGCGCAAATCGTTGCACCTAAAAATATGGTGCTGATTAAAGCTGGAACATTTGTCATGGGTAGTCCTGAGACAGAGAAAGAGCGGAATTTTGACGAGATGCAGCATACTGTGACATTAACGCGAGATTTTTACATGGGTAAGTATGAGGTAACGCAAGGGGAGTATCTGGCTGTGATGGCAAAGAATCCTAGTTTGTTTCAGACTCGGGATCAAAATGGAAAAACAATTAGTTCTGATCTGAATCGTCCAGTTGAGGGAATTAATTGGAATGATGCGACGAATTATTGTGGGAAGCTAACAACACTAGAGCGAACCGCAGGGCGTTTACCAGAGGGATGGCAATATCGTTTACCGACGGAAGCGGAGTGGGAGTATGCATGTCGTGCTGGTACAAGTACAGCATTTCATTATGGCAATGAGTTACGGGATGGAATGGCAAACTTTGATGGGAATGGTGAATATCCACCTGGTCCCGGCGAATCTTTTTACCACTACAACCCAAAAGGAACTTACTTGCCTCAAACGACACCAGTTGGAAGTTATCAACCTAACGCCTTTGGGCTTTACGACATGCACGGAAATGTTTGGGAATATTGTTTGGACTGGTATGGAGAATACCCGGGTGGGAGTGCCGTAGACCCGATTGGACCGACGACGGGCCCGTTTCATACATTCCGCGGTGGCAGTTGGGGTTTCCTTGGCTGGAGTTGTAGGTCTGCTGCCCGATCTTTAGCGACTCGTGCACTGGGCCTACGACTCCTAGTTATTGGTTTCCGTCCGGTTTTAGTATCAACGGGAGACAAAGAAGTTCCGAAATGGAAACAAGCGATTGAAAAGCCACCTATTCAGCCAACTTACAGCACTTTTCCTGCAAAGGAAGATGGCAAGGATAGTTTGGTGGTGGTAACGCATGGGTGGCTGCCTGCATGGCAGTCAATTGACATTGGTTGGGTAGAAAATATGACCAATGCCATAAGTCAGTACTTGGTGGATAAAGGTTTGAGCAAAAACTGGCAGATACATGCACATAAATGGGTGGATAAGGCGCATGTCACGAATCCCAAAAATGCTCTTCTAAACGCAAAAAAAGAAGGACTAAATCTAGGAAGAAGTCTTGTAAGCCAAGGGTTTAATCACATCCATTTTATTACTCATAGTGCAGGAGCTGGGCTAATCCAATCTGCTTCTGAAACCATCAAAGCACTGCGTCCTAATACCATAGTTCACCTTACATTTCTGGATCCTTTTGTTGGGTTTGGTTTTGAGGAGACGAGCAACTATGGCAAAGGAGCAGACTGGTCAGATCAATATTTCTCAAGGGATTTTGAAACAAGCGGCGGAATATTTCCGTTTACTCAAAGTCCTCTAGACCACACCTACAATGTAGATGTAACTTGGTTGGACTCAACAACGAAACCGATAAAAGTTTCGTATTCGACGGACATACTCAATATAACTCAGACTTGCGATCAGATCGTCAGTTCTCATGGATGGCCGCATGATTTTTACCTGAAGACGGTAACGCAATCATGGCCAGAAGCAAAGGGTTTCGGTTTCCCCTTAAGTAAAGAGGGTGGAAACTGGGATTCCGCAACTAGTCAGTATCAGGTAGGCAATAAGGTGCCACAGGTTCTTGGGTCTGGAGAGATATCGTGCCCACCAATCCAATACAGCATTGCTGTTCCTCTAAACATGGAGTCGTATCAAAACTTCTCTAAATTACCAAGCACGTCTGTAATAATAAATTCACAGGAACATGTTATAATTCAGAATCTTGGTTTTACACTCAAAACGTTTTCGCCGGCTTGGCTGGCTGCAATCGTTCCAATAACTAACAGAATCAACTTAGTTTCGTTTGAAGCAAGCTTTACAAGCTCAAGCGGAGCGGAGGGACTTTTGTCGGTATATTCGGAGACCAATGTTATTGGTTCAATTGACGAGCGGATAACTGTACCTGGGACGCGTCAATACACATTTCCAATTCCGGAAATTGCATCAAGTGTAACACAAACGCTAGGGTTTCGACTGGATGCATTCTCTGCCATTCAATCTAGTGTAATAATCACCAATGTTGCACTCGGGTTTATTGGTATCAGAGAACCATTCTCGCTCTCGTTCACTGGCACAAACAATAACAGTCTGCCTGTCTTGCAGCTAACAGGACCATCAGGGTTTAACTATAGAGTTGAATCTTCAACAAACTTAGTCGATTGGTCAACGATAGCAATGCTCGTGAATACAAACGGCATCGTGCGATTCATTGATCAATCATTAACAAACAACGCAACTACTCGGTTCTACCGTGCGGTTGTGCCTTGAATCGCAAGTGCGATTAAATTAGTTCTTCATCAAACAAAAAGAGCTCGCTTCGGCGGGCTCTTACTTTTTAGTGTGTGTTTCCCTTTTTAGATTTTATGTAACTCACGAGATTACCAACTAGAGCACCAAGGACGAACCACACTACAACAGCAGTTATTTCCATGGAAAATACTGGGAGAGAGTGAAAAAAAGCATTATTGTCAAATAAATCTACAAAAGGCAACAATGGGCTTATGAGTAGAAAAGGGAGACAAAGAAAACTGCCGTTACTAGGAGTATCCAGCAAAGTGCATGAGTAAAAAAGTAAAACGAAAGCAAAAGTAACTCCTCCCCCAATTATTCCACCTCTTAACCAATATGGCATTTTTTTCCAAAAGCTCATGTAAATATTATAGCATATAATTTATCGGGCAGTTGCACCTTACTAATCAGACAGTTCTTAATCACAGTCCAGCTAATATTGCGATAATTAATTCATTTTGGACGTCAACATTATAACATTATTTCTACCTAATCTTCCCAAATTCTTTCTAGGGCAGGTTTTCTTTTAAACTAACTATGTTTTCGCACATATAGTTCCTTTTTACGCTCCAAGATATCAATCGGATATTCTCCGGTGAAGCAGGAGGTGCAGAAATTTTCTTTCGGCAAACCGGTCGAAGCAATTAGTCCTTCTAGGGAAAGATAATGCAGGGAAGTCGCGCCCAAGAATTTCCTGATTTCTTCTACTGTTTTATGCGAGCCGATCAAGTTTTTCTGTTCAGGAGTGTCGATGCCGTAGAAGTCCGGATATTTGACCGGAGGGGAACTGACTAAAAAGTGAACCTCTTTAGCGCCGGCTTCAAATAGTTCCCGCACGATTTGACGGCTAGTTGTTCCGCGGACTATGGAGTCATCAATAATCACCACTCGCTTGCCAGCGAGCATTTCCGGCAGTGGATTTAACTTTAGTTTTACCGTGGCCTCGCGAGTGTGCTGCTCGGGTTCAATAAAGGTGCGATGGATATAACGGTTTTTGACGAGCGCCATTTCGATCGGAATGCCGGAAACATTCGAATAGCCGATAGCCGCGGCGATGGCGGTTTCCGGGACTGGGACGACAATATCAGCCTTAACTGGATGTTCTTTGGCAAGTTGTTCTCCGCATTTTTTCCGAACTTCATAAACCAACTTTCCCATTAAATTACTGTCTGGTCGGGCAAAATAAACAAATTCAAAGAGGTCAAATTTTGGATCAGGCGGGACAATTTGTTCTGAGCTAATACCTTTTTCGCCGATGATCACCATCTCTCCGGGCTCTACATCCCGCAAAAATTCCGCGCCGATGGTTTTAAACGAACAGGTTTCGGAGGCGATTACATATCCGCCATCGAGTTTGCCAAGTGAAAGCGGACGGATACCGCATTTGTCGCGGACAGCAATGAGGGAATCTTTAGTCAGTACTAGAAGCGAAAATGTTCCGGTAAAAAGGGGATAGCATGCGCGGACCGTTTCTGGTAGCGTTTTCCCTTCGCGTAAATACACGCTAATAGCGCGCGCCATAAGTTCGGAGTCGGATTCCCCCTCTGTGGTTGGTATGTTTTTTTTACTTAAAAATGAGACTAACGCGGCCGTGCTCGGCAAGTTGCCATTATGCGCTAAAGCCAAAAGTCCGTCATTGGCCCGGATGCCTCCGCCTTTATAAGAAGGGTCAATAACAGGATCGATGATAACAGGCTGCGCATGACTCACATGGTTGCCTTTGGAAGTTGAGTAGCGATTGTGTCCGATGGCGGCAAATCCTGCAAGTTTTTTTATTTTTTCTTCGGTAAATACATTTGAAACCAAACCTTTGTTGCGAAATGAGCGAAGATGTTTGCCATCTGTTGCGGCAATTCCCGAAGCTTCCTGTCCGCGATGTTGAAGAGCAAAAAGACCGAAAAACGCTATACGCGCCACCTCGCGGTCTTTGCTATAAATACCAAAGACTCCGCATTTCTCATTTAGATTTTCCATAAGGCAAATTGTAGCATTATTTAACGAATTTTTTCAATTCTCTCCCACGGCAGATTTTCTTTGCCGAAATGCCCATAAGTGGCAGTCTTTCGAAAGATTGGGTTACGCAGACCGAGGCGTTCGATAATGGCACGCGGCTTGAAATCAAAATTCTTACGGACGATTTCGGAGAGGTCTTCACCTTTTTCATTTACGGCTTCGAGCATGAGCGGCTCCGCTAGGCCGATAGCGTACGCCACAGAGACAAAAACTTCTTTGCCGTATCCGCTTGCGACTAAATTTTTCGCCACATAGCGCGCCATATAGGCGCCGGAGCGGTCTACTTTGGTGGCGTCCTTACCAGAAAAAGACCCGCCGCCGATTGATATTTGCGGTCCGTAGTTATCGATGATTAATTTTCTGCCGGAAAGCCCGGTATCTGCGTCGAATCCTCCCAGAGTCCATTCTCCGGCTGGGTTGATTAGATATTCGTCAGCTTGAATTATTTTTTTGACTAATTTGAGAAGTTCATTGTTTTTCGTATTTTGAAAACTGGCGACAACAGTCAGCACTTTGCCGTTTTCTATTGTTACTTGCGTCTTGCCGTCATACGGATAGACAGCAAATATTTTTTGGCATAAATTACGAGCGAGAACATATTCAAGCGGCAAATATTCCGGAGTTTCATCCGTCGCGTAGCCTTTCATGATGCCTTGGTCTCCGGCTCCGCCTTTGTCCACGCCTCCGGCGATTTGTGGACTTTGCAGAGCAATGTTGATTATTATTTTATAATTTTGTCCGACAATTTCTTTGACCAATTTTTCTATATCGGGGTTGCTCTTTGAAGTCCCTTCGCCATTGATGGTTATCAAATTGTGTCCGCCCATGACTTCAATCGCGGTTCGGCTTTCTTTGTCATTTTTTAAGTAAGCGTCTAAAATACTGTCAGCGATGAAGTCGCAGATTTTATCTGGATGCTTGGGGCTACAGAACTCAGAAGTTTTCTTCATAAAAACAAAAAATTCCTGATAATACAGGAAAAATAACGACTAGATATCTTTCCCGTTAGGGTTGGAGTTAGCACCTTGTATTCTACAGGTTGTTGTGGGGTCTTTGAGCCAATTCTCTACCACCACTCTCGATAAAATGCTATTTAATTGTAAAAACAGTATAACATAAAATTGTCTAGAAACACAACTAGAGCTGGACAACTCCTTGACTTTTGGCGAGGGGCTAGACTCAATTTAGATTAGGGTTCTTTGATAAAAACCATTGTCTATGAGCCAAGCTTTCTGAGCCTTAACCCCTAGGACTTATAAAGCTTGTCTCATTGTTCACAATGAAAATGAAACAAGACGCAACAGTCGGGGCGCATCCGACATAATTGAAAGAGTTCTTATGAGTGAATGGAAAGATGAAGGACTGGCTGGTTGGGAAGGTGTAAATGAAGCACTAAACTGGGTTCTCCCAGCAAGCTGGCAAACCCATATTTATGATGTCAGAAACACTGAGACAGACGAAACAAGACGTGTTCGTGTGGACCCTGGTCAGTCAATTGGCGAAGCGATTGCCAATGGTCAGTGGGCTGACTAAATAATACAAAGACTGAAAAGTGAGACCTCTCCGTAATTTGCGAAAGTAAATTACGGAGTTTTTAATTCGTACAAGTACGCTGTTAGCCTATCAAGTTTCGCCGATTTTAAAAGTTTAAATTCAATATGTTGACTAAGATCTATTGGAAATAAAACGCACAAGATTTTTGTTTTAGGTTTTCCTTCTCTCGCAATTTTATAGGCTATTTTATCGACCAGTTTAGGGAAGAGATAGAGATAGATAAATGTAGCTTTACTAATCTCTGCTTTTAGGCAATTTCTTCTAAACAACTCAATCCTTTTTATTTTATTTTGTTTAATTGACAACAAAGTTTTAAAATATGACCATGGCGATATTTCATAACCGACTGCTTTTAATACATTAAAATTGGAAAGACCTGACATTAAAACGCGACCGTCACCACATCCAAGGTCATAAAGGATGTTGTCAGGAGAAAGGTCACCAAACGATAGAATTTTAAAAATATATTTTCTGGAAAGTGGTACATAGGGTGCACCAAATATTGTAGATATAAGTCCTGATAATAAAAAAATAAACCCTAAAATCAAAAGAGCTGTAAAAAATAATAATACAAGCACTATTAAAATAATTAAAAGGTTAGATATCATATAAATAATTATATTTCATAAACAATATTACACTTCCCCCAATCATAACACTATTTCCCTAATCTTCTCTGACGTAAAGAAAATTCTTCGAGAATTTTCTTTAACTCTTCATAACTAAAATCTGGCCAATATGTTTTTACAAAAAAAAGTTCACTATACACAGACTGCCAAGGCAGGAAATTTGAAAGACGCATCTCTCCACCAGTGCGAATTATTATATCTGGGTTTGGCGCATCAATTTTATTTGTCCACAGATATTTTGAAAATTCTTCTTCATTCAGGGTTTCAAATTCTTCTCTATTTTTTACTTTTGAAATTTCCTTAACGGCATTAATGATTTCCCTTCGACCCCCATAAGAAAATGCAATGACGAGGTGAAGTTTTTTAAAAGCCATTGATTCTTGTTCTATTTTTTTAATAAGTTTTCTTATGTCTTCTGGCACAAGTGATAAATCACCGACAAAATTAACTCGTACACCCTTGTCTTTAAAAAGAGAGGCCCTTTTACTGATCATGGTTTTAAAAAGATCCATAAGATAAGAAACTTCTTCTGTTGAACGTTGCCAATTTTCAATCGAAAAAGCGTATAAAATCAAATTTGATATTTCTTCTTTTATAAACCAATCAACAGCATCGTTTATTTTATTGTATCCAATTTTATGTCCGTGAAAGCTATGAAGATTTCTTTCTTTCGCCCAACGACGATTACCGTCCATAATAATTCCTACACACCTTGGCTTTTTTATTTCTTGGTTACTTTTTTCTGTAGTCATTTATTTAATAAATTATTTTGAAATCAGAAAAATTTTGTGTTGGTTCACTCCACTCTGCGCTAACATTATCAACATGATTTATTATTCTAGTAAGAATTGGACCTTTGTGCAATAATTCTAAAAGTTTGTGAAGATTTGCTTTTTCTCCTACAGCAACAATTTCAACGGAGCCGCCCTTTTTATTTTCTACAGTGCCGACAATATCCAGCCTCTGCGCTTTTCTTTGGACAAAATCACGAAACATAACACCTTGAACTCTGCCCCTAATTATGCAGTGTAGTTGCGCTTTCATTCATCTTATTATATCACAAAAACAGGCAGAACACTTCGCGTTAGGGCTTGCTATGAAAACTTAAAATGCTATCATTGGGTGATGCAGGAAAAGAAAAAAATTATTAAAGAAAAGTTGGAAAAAGAAAGAGACATTCTTTTAGAAGAGCTACGGGACATGGGCAAGCTCAATCCGGAAACAGATGAGTGGGAAGCGACTCCGGGGGTGTTGGATTTTCCGGAATCAGACCAGAACGACATGGCAGACAGGTTTGAGGATTTTGAAGCGAAAAGTTCTATGATTAAAACTTTGGAGCCTAGATTGAATAATATTCTGAAAGCTATTAAGGGACTAAATAAGGAATCTTTCGGCAAGTGCGAAGTATGCAAGAAAGATATTGAAATGGCGCGCCTAGAAGCTAATCCAGCCGCGCGAACTTGCAAGAAACATTTAGAAAATTAATATGAGCTTTTCAAGAGTATATTCCGCGCAGACGCACCTATTGAAAGGTAAAATTGTTACTGTTGAGGTTGATATTACAAAAAAAACACTGCACGCTTTTAATGTGGTTGGACTTCCTGATAAGGCTGTTGAGGAGTCAAAAGACCGCATGAGTTCGGCGCTAAAGAATTCCGGTTTTCGTTCTCCAAAAAGTCAAAATCAAAAGATAGTCATATCCCTGTCTCCAGCTGACCTGAAAAAAGAAGGTCCATATTTTGATTTGGCGATTGCTCTCGCGTACTTGCTTTCGGCTGAAGAAATTGATTTTGATCCAAAGGGAAAAATATTCTTGGGAGAGTTGTCTCTCAATGGAGAACTCCAGCCCATCAAAGGAGTCTTGCCTCTTACGGAGCAAGCCATGCGGCAAGGTTTCAAAGAAATATTTGTACCAAGAGTGAATGCAGAGGAAGCGGCGCTAGTGAAAGGAATTACAATTTTTGGCGCGAAAACATTAAAAGAAGTTATTGATCATGTTTCCAAAATACATTATGACCGAAAGGGGAATCCAATCGAAAAAGAACGTCCTAAAATTTTAGCGCAAAAAGCGACACAAATAATTCACAAAGACGCAGTTCACGACATAGACTTTTCCGATATTCGAGGGCAAGAGAGCGCAAAAAGGGGGTTGGAAATTGCGGCGGCGGGCGGACACAACATTGCGCTTTCTGGTCCGCCCGGCACCGGTAAGACGATGCTCGCGAGAGTGTTTTCGCATATTCTGCCCGAGCTGCCAAATGATGATATTTTAGAAATTACCGGCATTCATTCGATTGTCGGGTTGCTAGAAGATGCACTGGTGACCGAACCGCCATTTCGCGCGCCGCACCACACTGCGAGCTATGTATCGATGATCGGCGGGGGAACAAACCCAAAACCGGGGGAAGTTACGCTTGCGCATAAGGGCGTGCTTTTCTTGGACGAATTTCCGGAATTTGAAAAAAGAGTCTTGGAAGCACTCCGCCAGCCGCTCGAAGACAACATTGTCTCCATTTCTCGGGCGCGCGGTTCAGCGATTTTTCCGTCTAATTTTATTTTAGTCGCGGCGATGAATCCTTGTCCTTGCGGGAATAAGGGTAATAAAGATAAAGTTTGTATTTGTAGACCGAACGATTTAGAAAGATACGCGCGCCGGATTTCAGGGCCGATAATTGACCGGATTGATTTGTGGGTTACCGTCGGGAATGTGGATTATCGAAAATTGGGTGACGAAGTTATCAGAAGCGAGAAAACACACACGATAAAAGCTCGGGTAAAGTCGGCAAGGCTAATTCAAGAGAAAAGATTAAAAGACTCTAAAAGAAAAATAAAAACCAATAGCGAAATGAATGTAAAAGATTTAGGAAGCATGGTAAAACTTTCAAAAGAAGTGCGAGATTTACTAGACGACAGCGCCGAGCGTCTAGCTCTCTCGGCGAGAGCCTATCACCGAGTCATCAAGATAGCCCGCACCATCGCCGACCTCGAAAATTCCGCCGAAGTCGAAGCGAATCATGTCCTCGAGGCGATACAGTATAGACCAAAAGTAAACTCTTAAAATGTTACATTTTCTGCTATCGCAGAGTTTGTAACATTTTGTTAAATAATTTTAAAATTTGCTATACTATAAAAATGTTCTGGTTTAAAAAATTAGTAATACGTTGCAGAGCCATTATCATACATGAAGGCAGGTTGCTCGTTGTTAAACACCCGCACGATACAAGTTTTGCTGTTTTACCCGGCGGACATCTTGAATGGGGAGAAGATGTTAAAGAAGGTCTACGCCGAGAGCTTACCGAAGAACTTGGCATCAGTCCTGAAATCGGTAGATTGCTTTATGTAAATAATTTTATTCAAGGAAAAAGAAAACAATCGGTGGAATTTTTCTTTGAGGTTTTAAACTCAAACGAATTCAAAGATGTTAAATGTAATGATAAAACTCCAAAAGATGAAATTTGTGAGATGTTTTGGGTAGAACCATCTAATTCAATTAATATATTGCCGAAAACTTTAGGGGAAGATTTTAAAGCTGGTAGAATTATTTCTAATGAAGTCAGATATCTAAATAGTAAATAATAGCTAGGTCTTGCCTAGCTGGATAAGTTATCCACAGTAGTATTGTTGACAGTGAACGCTCGTTCACTTATACTAAGTTAAGTCGGGTACCCCTACCCAGCCTCCCCCTACATAGGGGGAGGTGCCAAAGGCGGAGGGGGTAAAATTAAAAAATAATTAGTATAAAATTATGTCACAAACACAATATTTAAAAATGTTGGAAAGAGAGATACAAAGAATCAATAAGAAGATTGATTTGAAGATTCTCCAAGGGGAAGCGTATTTTAAAGAAGCGAGAGATCATAAATTGCTCCTGCGAAAAATTCGCTATCACAATAGGAAAAGTTTAACGCAGAGAATTATTCATTTATTCTTCCAAAAGAATATTTATGCATAACGAATATCAGGTTAAGCTGGAATCTTTTTATTCCAAAAATAAAAGAATGCCCACCTATTCGGAGATGCTGAAGCTTTTTGGTTTCAAATCCAAGAATGCCGTATTTAGGGTGGTGGAGAAAATGCTCGAGGCGGGGATGGTGGCCAAGGATCATTTGGGCAGGCTCGTGCCGACTGCTACTTTCGGCGAAGTGCCAATGCTTGGCTTCGTCACTGCCGGTTTGCCGGCGACAGTAGAGGAAGAACTCTTAGACCGAGTGAATCTCGACGATTTTTTAATACAAAAGAAAGCGCAGACCTATATGCTCGAGGTAGACGGGGACTCCATGATCGACGCGCACATAGAGAAGGGAGACATGGTGCTCGTCGAGAGAGCGAACACTGCCAAAGATGGGCAGATAGTTATTGCGGAGATAGACGGCGAATTTACCATGAAGTATTTTAGAAAAATCGGCGATAAAGCATGGCTCGAACCGGCGAATAAAAATTACAAGCCAATCTATCCGGAGCATTCTTTGAATATAAATGCGGTTCTGAAAGCTGTGATTAGGAAATATTAAAAAGCAACTTTTTATTATAAAAATTTGCTATAATAAAACTATGTCTTTAGCATCTATACCAGAAGCATCAAAATGGGCATCAAATTTTCTTGAAAAAGAAATTTTACCGACGAATATTTCTTATCTTGTTCAATATGGAAAAGTGAAAAAATATGGTGAAAACGGCTCAACCATGATTGATTTGAATGATTTAAAAAAATATTACGATTCTTATAATGGTAAACGCGAAGAAAGTTGGAAAAAAAATCTCGGTAATGATTTAAATTGGACACTTTCCTTCGATAATTTACGAGAAAAAGACACCACGAAACATGTTCATCGGCTTCATCCCTATAAAGGAAAATATATTCCTCAATTGGTTGAGTATTTTTTAGATACGCACATAGATGATTTTAAGAAAGAGGTTTATTTCAAACCAGGAGATACTATTTTAGATCCGTTTTTGGGTTCTGGAACGACAATTATTCAATCTCTTGAGATGAGCATTCATTCTATTGGAATAGATGTTTCAGAATTTAACTGTATGATTTCAAGTTGTAAGGCCAGCCGTTACGATGATAAATATTTACAAAATGCGATTAAGAAATTCATTTTTTCGCTAGATTCTTTTGAGCATGATAACAAAATTCAGGATTTTGAAAACGAACTTTTGGCTGAACTTGCAAAATTCAACCTCAAGCATTTTCCGAGTTACGATTTTAAATACAAAGTTAATCAAGGGAATTTCGATGAAAATAAATTCGCTACAGAAAAAGAAAAAGATTTTTTGCCTATATATCAAAAATTGCTTAAAAAGTATTCAATTAAGATAAAACAGGACAAGTCAGATTCTTTTCTTGACATTTGGTTTATAGATAATGTTCGTTGTGAAATTGATCATGTTTTTCAAACTATTAAAAAAGAAAAAGATGTTAAAACTCGCAAAATTCTCGCACTTATTTTGAGTAGAACAATTAGGTCTTGCCGTGCTACTACACATAGCGATCTAGCCACTCTCAAAGAACCCAAACTTACGACTTATTATTGTTACAAACACAAAAAAATCTGCAACCCCCTTTTTTCCATAGCAAGCATGCTTAACAGATACGCCGTTGATACATTAAGTAGAATTAGAGAATTTGAAAAATTGCGCAAGCCTGCCCACTACGCTGTTTTAACTGGAGACTCAAGAGATGTAAATATTTTTGAGAAAGTAGGGAAGCAAAACCCAGAATTTTCTAAAATTCTGGAAAAGCAAAAAATATCAGGTATTTTTTGTTCACCTCCATATGTTGGGCAAATTGATTATCATGAACAACATGCTTATGCGTACGATCTTCTTGGATTTGAAAGAAAAGAGGAATTAGAGATAGGCCCCCTTTATAAAGGGCAGGGATCAGAAGCTCGGAAGTCTTATGTGCAAGGAATTTCAGATGTATTGAATAATTGCAAACAATATTTAAAAAATAATTTTGATATTTTTCTTGTCGCGAATGATAAATATAATCTTTATCCAGAGATAGCAGAAAAATCAGGAATGAAAATCGTTAATCAGTTCAAGAGGCCAGTATTAAACAGAACAGAGCGTGACCGAACTCCGTATTCAGAAATAATTTTTCATTTCAAGTTAAAATAATTATATGGCTTTAACACAAGATCAAAAGAATCGAATAGGTGAAGTTGTAAAAGATATACTATTAAAAAGAATTGAAAACTTTCCCGAGGTTGGTGCAGAAATTCGTAACGCACCATTCCACACTGCTTTTCTTGAATGTTTTAATAGTCGTTTAGGTTCCTTAAACATAGAAACACCCTATCTCGTTGCAATTGCAAGTTGGTTGCATGGTTTGAATACATCTTTAGGCAGTGGATTTGAGAATATTTCTCATATTCTTTCTGGCGGGTATAAAAGGAAATTTACTGGCTCGTATAATCTTAAGGTCAAGAAAAGCCAAGCTGGAAATATTGAAGCCATTATTAGAACTTTAAAAGCTGGGATACATACACCTAATTTAATAAGAGAAAATGAACTTATATTAAATATAAATGACAAAAATGAGGAAGAAATCGATTCTTTGGGGTTTACAGTTGATTCTTATATAGAAAGGGATAATGAAATTATAGCAATCGAAGTAAAATCTGTGCGACCTAACTCTGGTGAGGGTAGAGGAGAAAAACAAAAAATACTTTATGGCAAAGCAGCGTTAAAATTACTAAATCCAGGAAAGAAAATAATATTTTTGGTTGGTTTTCCATTTGATCCAACATCTAATACTCCCACAGGTTATGATAAAACAAGATTTTTTAATTATTTAATTGAGTTTAAAAAGTTTTTTGCTCAAGATGAGATTCTGATTGCCGGTGAGTTTTGGGATTTTTTAAGCGGTAGTAAAAATACTATGGAAGAGATACTTGATGTCATAACCCAAACCGTCTTACAAGTAAGAAGCTAGAAAAGAAAAAGCCCCCAATGCGGACGGAACCGCATCAGGGCCTTTTTCGTAAGGATACCTATATATTAACAAATCAAAGCAAAAAAATAAAGCGCCCGTGGATTACTTTTTAAAGCTATGATTAGGAAATACTAAATTATACTTGCAAGATTTTTATTTCTATATATAATTACATTGCAAAATATAATCTCAGTAGAGTTTTAAGTGACATTACTCCTTTGTTTCTATTTTGTTCAGGTCGAATTGAAAATCATTATCAATAATTAATATAATTTATATGTTAGATCTAAATATAGACCCAGAGTTACACCTGCATTTTCAAAAAAATAAAGGAAATACAGGAGCACATCCAGTTGAAAAAATTGTTGGCCAAGGAAATGGGTGGGTTAAAGAAGTTGAGGGTAGTGTACATGTAAAACCTGTTGCCGGGAGAACTACACTTGATTTACAGGGAGCTGGTGCAATGAAAATCAACGGCTCACTAGTTATCGGTTAAGAATATTATAGTTAAACAAAAAATACCCAATATGGGTATTTTTTGTTTTTATCTAATTAAATTTATTTTGGTATAATACTCCCATGGATTTCAACAACCCCTGCATATTTTGCGACAAGGAAAATCAGAAAACTAAATTAATTTTAGAAAATGATTTTTTCGCAGCGCGATTTTAGGCTATACTTAGCCTATGAAAGAAATTACGACATTACTTTTTGATATTGATGGGACGATACTTGATACGAGTGAGTTTATTTTTCAGGCTACTGAACATGCGCTTGCAAGCTTAAAATATCCTGTTCCAAAGCGTTCGTTTATGGGAAAGTTTGTCGGGATACCATTTTTGGACTACTATGCAAATATCGCTGGTTCGAACAAAGATGTTGAAAAACTAATGGAAATTCACCGAGAATTCCAGCGTTCCAACTTTCATTTAGCTGAACTTTTTAAGAGTACTGCCAAAACCTTACGCAAGTTAAAAGAACGAGGATACAGACTGGGGGCTGTAACCAGCCGTTCAAAGAAAACTTCAGAGCAGACGCTTGTGGATGCTGGTATTTTTGATTTATTTGACATAGTCCTTTCCGCAGAAGATACGGAAGACCTGAAACCGCATCCAGCGCCACTTTTAAAAGCTCTCAAACATATGAAAGAAATACCCGAGAGGGCGGTGATGATCGGGGATTCGCATTTAGATGTTGAAGCCGGCAAAAGTGCAGGCACGAAAACTATCCGCGCGACTTATGGTTTTCATAAAGACAATCTGCGCAATCCGGAGCCGGATTTCTTTATCAGTGACATTGAAGAATTACTTGACTTGTTGCCGTAAAACAAAAACACCCTTCGAGAATATCTCAGGGTGTTTTTGATTTTGCTTATTTTTGTCTCGCGAGATAAAAATTACGCAACCGTGTCCTTCAGACCTTTGGCTGGTCGGAATTTTGGAACTCTTTTGGCTTCAACCTTGACTTGCGCTCCAGTTTTTGGATTGCGAGCCATACGAGCCGCTCTTTGCTTGACGGAAAAGATTCCGAAGCCAGCGATTGATACTTCCTCACCTTTTTTCATGGTATCAATGATAGCGCCAAACAATCCGTCTATGATTTCCTCAGCTTGAACCTTTGTACCGCCCAATTTTCCGTGAACCCACTCAGCTAATGCTTGTTTATTCATATGTTTTTTAGTTATTTTTATAATTATCTCGACCAATTAGCTTACAATTACTACCTCTGTAGTCTCTAAGCATTATATACCAAGGGTTTTTTAAGGCAAGGGGGAGTGGTTTTACCTCGCATATTCTATAATCCTCATTTCCCGAATCATTGTCACCTTGATTTCTCCAGGATATTTTAGTTCTTTTTCTATTTTCAGAGCGATATCGCGAGCCATGAGCTTAGCTTCTGTATCAGAGATTTTTTCTGGAGTAACAAATATGCGGATTTCGCGTCCAGCTTGCAAAGCGTATGATTTTTCGACAGCAGGGAAGGCGTTTACCAGCGCTTCGAGTTCTTGGAGTCTCTTTAGGTAATTTTCCACTGAGTCTCGGCGCGCTCCCGGACGCCCGCCGGAAATTGAATCGGCGGTTTGAACGATAATTGATTCAATCGTCTCGTACGGATAGTCTTCATGGTGGCTTTTCATGGCGGTAATGATGCGTTCGTCTGCGCCGAACTTTTGCAATATTCGCATACCTATCTCTATGTGCGTACCCTGTACTTCATGGTCGAGCGCCTTGCCGATGTCGTGTACCAAAGCTCCGGCTTTCGCGATTGCCACATCTGCGCCGAGCTCTTCGGCGAGCATTCCGGCAATGTGCGCCATTTCAATCGAATGCTGGAGTACATTTTGTCCGTAACTAGTTCGGAAATATAATCGTCCAATGATAGCAATGATGCGTGGGTCAAAGTTCAAGATTCCGCATTCATAGACTGCTTGCTCGCCCTTTTCTTTGATTATTTTATTTATTTCTTCTTTTGCTTTTTCCACTAGCTCTTCTATCTTTGCTGGTTGAATGCGTCCGTCTAGGATTAAGTTTTCTAAGGCAAGGCGTGCGACCTGTCTTCGGATTGGATCGAAAGAAGAAATGACAATTGAACCCGGCGTATCGTCCACAATAAGTTCAACCCCCGAAGCTCGTTCAAAAGCTCGAATATTTCTGCCTTCTTTTCCGATAATTTTTCCCTTAATTTCGTTGTTTGGGATAGAAACGATCGTTGTCATGAGCTCAGACGCTGTACTGGAAGCCAAACGCTGAATACTTGTCGCCAAAATATCTTTCGCTCGGCGGTCTAATTTTTCCTGATTGGCATTTTCCAATTTTTGGATTCTGGTTAAAATGTCTTCTTCGTATTTATTTTCAATATCGCGGAGAAGCGTCTCTTTAGCTTCCTCCTCAGTCAGTTTCGCGACTTTTTCCAGTTCCGCTCTTTTTTCTTCCTCTATTTTCATCACTTTTTCCTGAATCTTCTTGATGTCTTCTACTTTTACTTTTATGTTATCAACTTCCTTATTTATTTCAACTTGGCGCGCGTCCAAAAACTCATCTTTTTTGATAAGTCTAGACTCTTTTTCTTTCCATTCTTTTTCTATCTTTTTCTCTTCCTCTTTTAGCTCCGCAAACTTTTTTTCCGACGCCTTTTTTGCCTCGTCAGTGATTTGCTGCGCCTCTTCTTTGGCGCTGACCATCATCTGCTTGATATCGATTTCAATCGAGCGCCTCTTGCCGAGCGCGACGATAACGCGCAGGTAGTATCCGACGCCGATACCCAAAACAAGCGCTCCGGCGCTTATCAGAATTATCATTAATGTACTCATAAGCTTTGTTCAGCTTACAAGAATACGCCACTATATTTATGGATTTGTCTTAAGCCCCTTGAGTCCAAAGCGGACTTTAGAAAAGATTTCTAGACTTATTCTTTTTGTCTTTAAACACTGCATAATATGATGGAATATCCCCCTAAACCGATAAAAAAATTTGTAAATTTCAACAGTTGTAGTATAACAAATTACTTATCTTTTGTCCATTTATGATAGAATAGCAATATGCATCCAGGGATACAATCATGGAAGAATCTTTTAAAATACGCTTTTAACGCTTTTTCCATTACATTGCTTCTTGAGACTCTCTTTTTGCCGTGGAAGATGGATAACACCAAAGGAAGCCACTACAGCCTCATTGAAAAGCTGGTCTTTGCTATTGTGTCGCGGGTTTTGGGTTTTGTTGCTCGCGTTATTCTTATAATTTTAGGTCTTGTTTTTACAATTATTATTATTTTAACTTTCCCTATCTTTTTCTTTTTGCCGATTAAAATTAACCCGCAATATTTGGAACGTTTGCCTTCTTTTGGAGCATCACTCTCATATGGGAATACATATATTCTAAATGCTCACAGTCGGGATGTGACGGGTTCGTCTGCCCTGCGTCTTTATGGCAAAGAAAAAGCTCTACGAATGATTGAGCGCGGTCTTTCCAAAGATACAAATCACAATGTTCTTTTAGTTGGGAATGCAGGCATTGGTATAAAAACTTTAATTTCCTATCTCGGACTAATGAGCGCCTCTGGGCTTGCCTTTTCCGGAATTCGCAACCACAGAATCTTGGAATTATTTACTGAAGGCATCAGTCTTCCTGATTTTGATAAATGCCTTCATGAAGCGCAATCTGCGGGCAATGTCATTCTTGTAATTAGAAATATTCATGCGTATGAATCTATATATGAAAGACTTATGCCGTATTTGAATGCGCCGCATCTCGGGATTATAGCTACTACTGATTTTTCAAATTATGATCAGGTGCTTAAAAAACATCCCGAATTTCTTTTAAAATTTGAAAAGATAAATATGGAAGAAACAAATTTTGAAGATACCGTTGCCATACTTAAGAACAATGCTCATATCTCGCATACATCTATAAAGCCGGATGCGCTGGAAGAAATCGTAAGCCTAACGAGCAGGCTAATAGCAAACCAGCCACAACCAATAAAATCAATTCTAATTTTAGAAGAACTTAAAACTTTAGGAAGGAAAATAACAGTCGATGATGTGAGGCAAGTGATATCCGACAAGACCAATATGCCTATAGGCGCTATCGGCATGGACGAGAGGAAAATATTGGTCGAACTTGAGGTTTCAATGAGAAAGAAAATTATCGGACAGGATGAAGCTGTCAAAGATGTGTCCGAGGCGCTGCGTCGCTTGCGCACTGGCATTGCTGATCATAGCAAACCCGCCGGAAGTTTTCTTTTCCTTGGTCCGACCGGAGTGGGTAAGACTTATACGGCAAAAATTTTGGCTGAAAGTTATTTTGGAAGAAAAAATGCGATGATCCGTTTTGATATGAGTGAATTTTCGCTTCCTAGCTCTTTAGAGATTTTCTCTGAAAGGCTGGCTACGGTGATTGAAGAAGCTCCGCTCTCTCTTGTGTTTTTTGATGAGTTGGAAAAAGCCAACAAATTGATACACAATCTTCTGCTTCAGGTTTTAGATGAAGGCAGGCTGACTAGAGGTAGCGGGCGGGAAGTGAGCTTCAAAGATGCGATTATTATCACTACTTCCAATGCTGGAAGCGCTAATATTATTGAAAATCCGAATCTTGATAAAAAAACTTTAATAAATATTTTAATCAAGGAAGGAATTTTCGCGCCCGAATTCCTGAACAGATTTAGCGATATTATTTTATTCAAACCTCTTGATCAGTCGCAGGCGCGCCAAGTAGCTACTCTTCTTATCCAAGAGTTTAGGGATCGACTATTTTCCGATAAAAATATCAATCTTGAAGTAACCGATGTTTTGATTGACAAAGTTTCATCTGCTGGTTTCGACAGAGATTTTGGCGCTCGTCCCATCAAGCGCGCGATAGAAGAAATAATAGAAAACAAAGTCGCCGAATATATAATGGCGGGTAATAATGGAGGAACTCTTAAGATACTTTAAAAACTTCGCAAAGGTGCAAGCTAAAATAGCTTTCCGCCTATGATAGCGCTGTTTTTATCAGGCTTTATTATGATGACTTTTCCTTCGCTGTCGGGCACGCCGAGCGTCAGCACTTCGGAGTCAAACGGCCCGATCCGCCTCGGCGGGAAATTTACCACGCCGAGGACAATCTTTCCGAACAATTCTTCTTTTTGATACAGAGCCACGGCCTGCACGGAAGAATTTTTAATTCCAATTTCTGGGCCAAAATCGATTTTTAATTTGTACGCAGGTTTTTTGGCTTCCGGAAAATCATTTACTTCAATTACTTTACCGACTCTAATGTCCAATTTCTGAAAGTCTTCGATTGTTGCCATAAAATTTTATTTTATTACTTTAATAATATTATTGTAACACAGAAATTAAATTCTTAGGATTTGACAGATTTGGAATCAAATTAAGTTCCTTGCCTATTCTATAACGATTAGCCAATTCATACGTAAGTCGGAGTACAGAATAGTCTTCTATTGCTACGCCGACAGAGTCGTAAAGAGTAATTTCTTTTTCATTATTACGTCCAGATTTTGCGCCGGTGATAACTTCGTGAAGTTCAGCATACACTTTTTTCTTTCCTTCTTTTCTGTCGAACCTCTGTATTTCACCTTCGGCGATAGCCTGGTCGAAATATTCTACGACTATTTTACTGCGGGACAAAATTGAAAATTCAAGTTCAGTTTTTCCGACAGTGTCTCCGCCGAGCGCATTTATATGCACTCCGGATTTTATCCAGCTATTTTTAAGTACGTCCACATGTGCCTTGCAGGCGGTGCAGGTCGTAATGATATCTGCGCCTTCGACTGCTTCCTCGGCATTTTTACATCGTGTCAATTTGAATGAACTATTTTTTCCTCCCAAGGCGTATCCGCCTAGGGCGGACAAATTCTTTTCAAATTTATCCATTGCGTGAGAGTCAATGTCGAAATACCTGACTTCCTTGATTTTACGCACTAAATTTATAGTTTGAACTAAAAATTCACTCTGCGCGCCTGTTCCTATAATTGCCAGTACCTTGCTATTTTTTCTTGCCATTAAGTCTGTTACTAGAGCCGTAGTTGCTGCTGTACGTAGTGCCGTCAGTAATGTCATTTCCGAAAACATCAGGGGATAGCCGGTGTCTATCCGCGAAAGCTGACCTGTAGCCACTACTGTCATGAGCCCACTTTGTGGATTTTTTGGGTGGCAATTTACATACTTGAAGGTGTAATATTTTTCATCGCAGATCAGCATCAGTTCCAGCACTCCTCCCGGCACTTGCATCGAAGGACGAGGAATCTTATTGAATTCCTGCCATCGGCTAAAGTCTTGTCTTAATTGTTTGATTAAATCTCTCAAATAATTTTCTATTCCATGTTTTTTTATTAATTTAGCTAACAACTCCACAGTTAAAATTTTCATATATTAATTAATTTGTTAAACATTCAGCTTTAAGGGACTAGTTAAAAAATAAAAAACCCCTTCTTCGTCGGGGCCGCTTGAACGTATTGAATAAGAAATTTAATATACCCCGACTGCTATTTAGGAGCCGGACTCGGGGAAACTATTTGAGATTTTAAAAATTTATTATTCATAGCTACATTTCTAGTTTACACCAACCTTTTATTAGTGTCAAATCGTTGACCATCTTGACTTCAGTATAGCAATTTTGCTATACTAGATTTTGTTGAACAGTAGTATTATAATTATGTGATGGAAAGCAAATTAAATGTTACAATAATGGACGATGTTCTAGAATTTATTAGAACTCTTTCTATAAAAGAACAGAATAAAATTCTTGGAGCAATAAATACTTTAGGCAACAAGAAATTTGAAGAAGTGTATATAAAGCAATTAGTTAGTAACATTAAAGAATTAAAAGTAAGAAATTATAGATTAATTTTTTTTATACACAAGGACGAAATATTCTTTATAAGAATTTTTATAAAAAAAACTAAAAAAACACCCAAATTAGAAATAGAATTAGCATTAAAATTTTATAAATCTTTTATTCAATTTAATCAAAATATATGAAAATAATAGCTGGACATAAATTCTACACTTTTGAGGAAGTACTCAAAAAACAAATGAAGCTAAAAGGCTTCAAAGAAGGATATGAAAAAGAAGTGGCCAGATTAGATATGATTCATCAAATCAAACAAGCTCGTTTGGCTAAAAATATGACTCAAGAAAAGCTCGCCAAGAAAGCAGATATGCCGCAGTCTGTTATCGCGCGGTTGGAAAGCGGGAGACAGGGATTGTCTTTTACCACTATTAGTAAAATAGCCACCGCTCTGGATAAAAAAATTCAGCTTGTTTAAATAGCAGCTTTGTTTGCCTGAGTGACAGGTGCCTTTGATTTAGTGACTATTTCGTCGATAATTCCATATTTTTTTGCCTCTTCAGCATCCATGAAGAAGTCACGATCTACATCTTTCTCTACTTGTGTAAGAGACTTGCCGGTATTTTTCGCCAAGAGTTTATTTAGGTTGTCCCTTGTTTTCAAAATATGTTTTGCCGTAATTGCGATGTCCGTCGCTTGTCCTTCTACTCCGCCCAAAGGCTGATGAATCATGACTTCCGCGTTTGGTAAAATATAACGCTTGCCTTTCTTGCCGGAAGACATGATGATGGCAGCGCCAGAAGCAGCAAGACCGACGCAGAAAGTATTGATGTCTGGACGAACATGATTCATCGTGTCGACGATTGCCATTGTAGAAGTGACGGATCCACCAGGGGAGTTGATATAAAGGTAGATATCTTTCTTGGCATCTTCGGATTCTAGAAAAAGCAGCTGAGCGATGACGATATTTGCCGTGTTGTCATCGATTGGTCCAGCCAAAAAGACAATTCGCTCACGCAAAAGCCGAGAGTATATATCGTAAGCTCTTTCGCCAAATTGGGATTTTTCGATAACTGTCGGAATTAACATATTTACATAATATATCTAATTTAGATTTATTTCAAGTTATCCACTTTCATATACTTGCGCGTATCTAGAAACATGCTACTATCTTATGCAATGTGTAAGATGCAAAGAAAGAGCTACATAGAGAAGACCGCCACACTTTTTAATATTTCCTTTATTGTTTCATTCAAACAGCCCCAATGATGGGGCTGTTTTTTTACCCGCCCGACCGAACGGTCGTTCGGGCGGGTTAATTAACAAATAATAATCAAAACCATGAAAAAACTTTGGGACAAAAAAGGAGGAGGGAAGACAAATGAGGTAGTGGAAAATTACACTGTCGGAGCGGATTATCTTTTAGACTTAGAATTGCTTCCTTATGACATACAGGGAACGATGGCTCACGCCAAAATGCTGCATAAAATTAAAATTTTGACGGCAAAAGAGCTCGAAGTTTTACTTGGCGGGCTTGAAAAAATTTTAGAACTTTGGAAAGCTGGAAAATTCACCATAGACAAATCACAGGAAGACAGCAGTACCGCTATTGAAATGTACCTTACCGAAAACTATGGCGGCGTCGGCAAAAAAGTTCACACCGGACGCTCCAGAAACGATCAAATATTAGTGACGACGCGCCTTTTTAGCAAAGAAAAACTTTCTGAAATTAAAAAAGAAGTGGAAAGTTTGATAGGAACATTGGATGTGCAGATAAAAAAACAAGGCAAAATAAAAATGCCCGGCTATACTCACATGCAAAGGGCAATGCCGAGCTCAGTCGGTATGTGGCTAGGTTCCTATCATGATAGTTTGCAAGATGGTCTTTTTCTTTTGGAAGCAGTTTCAAATATTATAGACCAAAACCCTCTAGGGTCTGCCGCTGGTTATGGAGAGAATACTTTGGGACTCGATAGAAAATTCACAACTGCCGAATTAGGTTTTAGCAAAGTGCAGGAAAATCCGATGTACTGCGCGATGTCTCGCGGCAAATTTGAAAATATTGTTTTGCAGAATGTTGGAAGTGTAATGTTTGATATTGGCAAAATTGCAAGCGACCTGCTTCTTTTTACCACCAAAGAATTTAATTTTTTCACTCTGCCGGACTCATTTAGAACAGGCTCCAGCATCATGCCGCAGAAGAAAAATTACGACATGCTTGAATTAATCAGAGGCAACATTGGTATCTTTAGTGGATATCAGCATCAAATAGAAAATGTGATTAAAAATTTACCAGCCGGATACAACCGAGAATTTCAGCTGACCAAGGAGCCATACATCAAAGGCATGAAGCTTGCTCTGGAAACGATACAAGTCGCCACTTTGGTCGTAAAAAATTTAGAAGCAAAGAAAGAAAATTTGGAAAATGCCTGCACGCCGGAACTTTATGCTACCGATGAAGCCTTGCGGTTGGTCAAGCAGGGTAAAAGTTTTAGGGAGGCTTATCAGCAAGTAAAAGAAAAATATGTCTAACAAAGAGAATCAGAAAGATCCTTGGGATTTAAAAAAGCAGATGTTGGATGCCATCGAAGAAAACGGCGGATTTGTAAATTGCCATGGTCATTTTGATAAAGCCTACTTCATCACTCGCGAAGGCCTCGATAAATCAATGGTCAGTATGGAAGAAAAGTGGCTTATGTCGGACGGCATAAAAAAAGCAAGCACTATTGAAGATATAAAAGTGCGAATCCGGCGCGCGCTCGATGTTCTTGTTGCCCAAGGATGTAAAATTACTTGTACTTTTGTTGACGCCTATGACGCAGTCGGGCACAAAGCCATTGATGCCGCCAATGCCGTCAAAGAACAATACAAAGATAAAATAAAAATGATTACTATTACCCAGCCGCTCGGCGGACTGGTCGATGAAAACGCTCGCGCGGTATATGAAGAGATCACGGAGAAAGCGGATGTTGCCGGCGCTCTGCCTTCCAAAGACAGTCCGAATCATGAAACGCACTTGGATCACCTTTTTACCATTGCCAAAAAATTCAACAAGCCGGTGCATGTGCACATTGATCAGGAAAACAATCCAAACGAACGCGACATGGAAAAATTAATTGCGGCAGTTCGGCGGCACGGCTACGAGGGGAGGACGGTGGCTATTCATGGCATATCTGTGTCTGCGCAGCCGAAAGAATATCGTATGAAAATTTACAAAGAAATGGCCGAGCTCGGTATCGCGGTCGTAGTGTGTCCTTCTGCCGCGCTCGGCATGCGCCAACTCGACCAATTTCAAGCTCCAGTGCACAACTCTATCGCCAATGTTCCAGAAATGCTTGAAGCCGGAGTACTTGTCGGTCTCGGTGTCGACAATATCGCCGACTTTTATGAACCTTTCGTAGACGGTGACATGTGGACCGAATTGCGGCTCTTGCAAGAAGCCTGCCGATATTACAATCTCGATGAACTTGTAAAAATTGCTTCTACCAATGGGGCGAAAATACTGGCGTATAAATAAACTGATTTACGGAGTGGAACTAAAGGCGGCATAGACTCAAAATTGTTAATTCGATAATAGTATTTTGGTAGCGGTCGCTGTCATTATACTATTTAATTATTATTATGATTCCAGGAATTGGAAGATTTTTTCATTGGTTAGGACATTTTCGGCATGCATCCGGGCGCGTTCGGGGTCAGCGTCCTTGTAATATTCTAAAATATGCTCTATCTCTTTTAGAATTTTGTCTTCGTCTGCCACTATTTTTTCCACTTTAGCAATCTCGTTTAATATTAAAGCAAGCTTGGCTTTTTTGTCCGCGTCATTTCTGAAATCTTTTCTTAGATCTTCTTTGGTCTTACTCAAATGTTTCAAATAATCTTCAAACTTGAGCCCCATCTGAGTAATATCAGACTCCATGCGGTATAAAATTTTATCCAATTCAACTTGAATCAAAATCTCCGGTATTTCGAGCTCGCTCTCATCAATTATTTTCTCAATTATTTTCAAACGAGTTTTTTCTTTTTGCTGGTTTTCTTTTTCCAGCTTAATATTTTCTTTTAATTTTGTTTTAAAGTCAGCAATATCTTTGAAGGGGCCTAGAGCTTTTACGAATTCGTCGTTGAATTCGGGTAACTCAACCCCCTTATTTTCCCCCTTGGCAGGAGGAAGCTCCTTTTCCTCCCCTGATAAGGGGAGGTCAGGAGGGGTTGTATCTTTTACATGCTTCTTCGGCGCGCGGGATTTTCTAATATCCATGATAGTATCTTCCATCTCTTTTTCTGTCACAATAATATTTTTTTCCGCATCGGTAATATCCGCGATTATTTTCTTTGCCAGCTTTTTATAGTCAGCAAGTTTAATACTCGGCAAGACAGCAGTCTTTATTTTAAATCCAAGCGGATTTTTGCGGGCTAATTTAGTGATAGAAATTTCTGGGCGACTAATGGCGTCGATTTTCTCGCTCTCAATTATTTTTGGATAATGCTCCGCGAGCGCGAGCTCGGCCATCTCCTCTAAAATTTTAATTTCCGGAATGTTAGCAAGCAAAACATTCTCAGGAATTTTGCCTTTTCTAAACCCGTCGAGCTCTATATTTTCACTGAGTTTTTTTAAAGCTTTAGCAAAATAATTCTCAAATATTTCCGTCTCGAGTTCTCCCTCGATTTCTACTTGGCTTTTTGGCAGTTTTGCAACTTTTATTTTCATCCCGGTCTAGATTTTAGTATGTGTTCTCTGTCGAGTTTTTCTGCGTGTCTTTTTCAATAGTTTTTTGATTTGATTGCCAGATATATATTCCACCAATCACAAGAATGATGATGATTACAACTAGTCCGACAAACGCTCCGTCTAATTTTTTTTCTGGTTCCATGCACGATGCATTATATCAAAAAAGCCACCAAAAGTAAAGCAACAATATTTAAGATTTTTATCATTGGGTTGATGGCAGGACCGGCAGTGTCTTTGTATGGGTCACCGACGGTGTCGCCAGTCACCGCCGCCTTATGAGCGTCACTTCCTTTGCCGCCGTGGTTGCCTTGCTCAATATGTTTCTTGGCGTTATCCCAGGCGCCTCCGCCGGATGTCATGGAAATTGCCACGAAGAGTCCTGTAACTATAGAGCCTACGAGAAGTCCGCCCAAGACTACCAAACCGTTTTCTTTTCCAAAAGTCAAAATCACTAAAATCGGCGCAAGTACCGGGATGAGAGCGGGCAAAATCATTTGTTTTATCGCCGATCCCGTAATAATTGATACCGCTTTTGCGTAGTCTGGTTTAGCATCTCCACTCATAATTCCTTTTATCTCTCTAAATTGTCTGCGGATTTCTTCTACCACTTTGCCTGCAGTTTTTCCTACCGCTTCCATACAAAGCGCGCCGAAGTAATATGGCAAGAGTCCCCCGATAAAGAGACCAACGATTACATATGGGTTGCTTAAATCAAAAGTAATATGTTTGCCAGCCTTGATAATTTCTTCCGTATAAGAAGCAAACAGAACAAGAGAGGCGAGTCCCGCCGAACCAATAGCGTAGCCTTTGGTCACAGCCTTTGTTGTGTTTCCTACGGCATCCAGTGGATCAGTCACATCGCGGACTTCTTTTGGCAATTCTGCCATTTCTGCAATTCCTCCAGCATTATCCGTGATCGGACCATAAGCATCAATCGCCACAATAATTCCGGTCATTGAGAGCATGGACATAGCGGCCACCGCGATGCCATACAGTCCGCCATAATGATAGCTAACCAATATTCCGAGAACGATGGTGATGAGAGGCCAAGCGGTGGACTTCATTGAGATAGCCAAACCCTGAATAACATTTGTGCCGTGACCGGAGACGCTTGCTAGGGCGATAGATTTTACAGGATAGTATTTTGTGGAAGTGAAATATTCAGTGATGATAACAAGGGCTCCAGTAACGACGAGACCGACGAGGGAACAGATAAATAAATCCGCTACCGAGTATTTTCCATTTCCTGACATTAGCAATTTAGTAACAGGATAGAAAGCTATCGCGGCAATGACACCGGAAGCGACAAGACCTTTATACAAAGCACCCATAATGTTTTGTGATTTGTCTCCGCTTTCACTCAAACGCACAAACCAAGTGCCGATGATTGACGCAAAGATTGCCATCCCGCCGATGACGAGAGGATAGACAATGGCGTTTGGAAATTTCACAAAAAGAAGCGAACCCAAAAGCATTGTCGCAACTGAGGTGACAGCGTAAGTTTCAAAAAGATCTGCCGCCATACCAGCGCAGTCCCCGACATTATCCCCGACATTATCCGCGATCACTCCGGGATTTCTAGGGTCATCTTCTGGAATGCCGGCTTCTAATTTTCCAACAAGGTCTGCGCCGACATCGGCTGCTTTGGTAAAAATTCCTCCGCCCAATCTGGCAAAAACCGAAATAAGCGAAGCGCCAAAACCAAGTCCAACTAGCGCGGTAATGTCGCGAGTGATTGCGTAAAAAAGAGTTACGCCGAGCAGAGCCAATCCAACAACTAAAAGTCCGGTAACTGTTCCGCCCTTGAATGCTAAAGAAAGTGCTTCATCTATTCCGCTTCTGGCGGCTTCGGTGGTTCGGACATTTGCCCGGACTGACACATTCATGCCGATATATCCTGCTAGAGCAGAAAAAATAGCTCCAATTAAGAATCCGAAAGCCATTACCCAACCCAGTTTTGGTATAAGACCGATAATAAAGAAAAGTACTGCGGCGATTATGCCGATAGTTTTATATTGTTTGTTAAGATAAGCGCTGGCGCCTTCCTGTATTGCTTTAGCGATTTCCTGCATCCGCTTGCTTCCAGCACTTTTTGCTAAAATTGACTTGGCTAAAAAAAGACCATAAACGATTGCAATTATCGAACTAATGACTGCAAACCATAAAAATTGATTCATATTTTTCCCGCCCGCCGGCGAATTAACGATTGATAATAATTTATTTCTCTTTTTCTTCTTCAACTGTATCAGAAACATTTGGGGATGCAACTGCGCCGTCGCCTTTTATATCTATTCTCCAGCCGGTCAGCTTGGCCGCGAGACGAACATTTTGTCCGCCCTTGCCGATAGCCAGCGAAAGCTGGTCATCTGCCACCTCTATCAAAGCTTTATGATCTTGGATATCTATTTCAATCGAAAGAACTTTGGCAGGGGAGATGGAATTAGCCACGAAAACTTTCGGGTCTTCACTCCATGGAATGATATCGATTTTTTCTCCGCCTAATTCTTGGGTGATGGTGTTTACGCGGGTGCCTTTTTGTCCAACACATGAGCCGACGGCGTCAATGTGTTCATCTTTGGAGACGACCGCAATTTTAGAACGGGCTCCAGCTTCGCGAGCGATAGATTTTATTTCCACAATTCCATTTTGAATCTCCGGCGCTTCAATCGCAAAAAGTTTTTCGATGAATTTCGGATGAGTGCGGGAGAGACGCAAGTTAATGCCTCGCGGCGTGTCTTCCACCGAGTACAAGTAAGCCCTTATTCGCTGACCTCTTTGGAAAAATTCTCCTGGAATCTGCTCTTCCGCTGGCAAGATGCCAGTCGCTCGATTGAAATCAATATAAACATTTCCTCGCTCCACTTTCTGCACGATGCCGCCGATGATTTCTCCTTCTTTGGTGCCGTACTCATCAATAATCGATGTGCGTTCCGCTTCGCGAATCTTTTGGATGATGACTTGCTTGGCGGTCTGCGCGGCGATGCGTCCGTAATCATCTTTTTGTTCCAATGGAAAAACAATCTCGTCATTGAGTTCGACTCCCTTTTTTATTTTTTTCGCGTCTTCTAGAACTATGTGATGCTCGGCGTTGAAATGCACGCGTTCATCACCAGGATCTTTTAAAGAATACTCACTCCCAACCTCATCCCCCGCCTTCCCCTGAAAGGGGAAGGAGCCCCCTCTCCTTTCAGGAGAGGGTCGGGGTGAGGTGTCCATGATGGCGATAGTTTCATCCACCACGATTTTTATCTGGAAGAAATCCGTTTTGCCGGTTTCCAGGTCAAACTTGGCGCGGATGATCTGTCCCTTCTTGCCGTAATCTTTTTTGTAGGCCGCCGCCATCGCCTGCTCGATCGCGTCCAAGATTTTTTCTTTGGGAATTTTTCGTTCCTCTTCTAATTGTTCCAAAGCTGATTTGAATGTTTTTAGGTCAAGCATAAATTTTATTGGTTATTAATTAAAAAAGTCCCGCTTCGACAGGACTTAATACCTCACTAATATATCATAAGTAATATTTTAACGCAAACGCATTTATCAAAATGTATTGCATTCTTACTAAGAATATGTTATCATAACCTGTACAATAATGTACATATTTTATGCATACAATATATACAAGTAAAAACAATAAAATCAAGCAAATAGCCAATTCTGGCGAGGTTATTTTCCGTGATACAGATCTAGCCGTGGTGTGGGGTATAACCAATAAAAATACTTTATACACAACCATCAAAAGATATGTACAACAGGGACTTTTGGACAGAGTCAGGCAGGGGATATATTCCATGAGAAGTTCAGACACTCTTAATCCCGATGTTGTAGGAGCAAAGATTCTCCATGAGTATTGTTATTTGAGTACCGAGACCGTTCTCGAGCGCGCAGGTATCCTCAAGCAGAAAATCAGAAACATTACTTTTATAAGCGCTTCGTCAAAAAAATTTTCTATTGGCGCGCATTCTTTTTCTTCGCGGCAAATGAAAAACAATTTCCTGTATAATAGTAGTGGTATATATTTCAAAGACGGCATAAACTATGCCTGCGTCGAGCGCGCCGTTGCCGACCTTCTTTACTTTAATCCCAAATATTATTTTGATGCGAGCGTGAATATTGACTGGAAGCGAGTTGAGGAAATTAAAAGAATTATCGGTTACTAAAATTGTATGAAAACAACAAAAACACAAGATGTCCTGCATAAGGCTTGGCTGTATAAAATACTTTCGGCGATATATTCGGATATCTATCTGGCGCAAAATTTATATTTCAAAGGAGGCACATGCGCTTCGATGCTGGGTTACCTCGATAGATTTTCTGTTGATCTGGACATGGACTTCGTCGGCAAGGTGGAGGATATACCAGATATTCGTAAGAGACTTGAGAAAATTTGGGTTGAGCTTGGTTTAGCAATAAAAGACCAGAGTAAAAATACTATCCAGTACTTTTTAAAATACCCAAACACAGATCATGACAGAAACACTGTCGCTATTGACGCTGTTTTCCCAGCGCCGAAAGCAAATATCTATGAGGCTAAAAAATTCATCGACATAGATCGCACGATCATTTGTCAAAATAAAGAGACGATGTTTGGAAATAAGCTCGTGGCAGTGCTTGATAGGTGGCAGAAGCATGGAGCTATTGCGGGTAGAGATATCTATGATATTCACCATTTTTTTTCACAAAATTTTTCGTTTAACGAGGCAGTCATCATGCAGCGGACGGGTAAAAACACAAAAGATTTTCTTGTTGAACTGATCGCTTTTATAGAGAAAAATATTACTGAGACGATTCTTGTTCAAGATTTGAGTAATTTGCTTGATCAAGACCAGCTACGCAAAGCGCGCAAAAGTCTCAAACAGGATACGCTCATATTTCTCAGAACTTGTCTGAAAGCAATCTAAAAACTTTGGCTCTAATGCAAGGGGATTGGGGAATTAAGTTATCCACAATATGGGACAGCAGTGATTGTTTTGCGTTATATTTGACATAATATACGGTATGATGATATCATATATTTAATGAAATTTAAGAGAAAACAGGATGTCAAGAGTGAATTGGAACCAAAAAGAGTATTGGTTGTTTACGGTCCACGAAGAGTTGGCAAGACCACCTTGCTTAATGAGTACATAAAAACTCAATCAGATAAAAAAGTTTATTTTTCAACTGGCGACGATATTAAATTAAGAAATATATTTAAGCCTGAATCCAGGAAAGAAATTCTTGACTTTGCCGGTCCTTATGACATTATCGCTCTGGATGAAGCGCAATATATTCCAAGTATTGGTCTCGGGACTAAAATGATGATAGATGCTTTTCCAGAGAAGAATATTATTCTGACCGGATCTTCGTCGCTTGATTTATCTAATAAGATAGGTGAACCTTTAACTGGGCGCCATTTTACGCTGACTCTCTTTCCTCTTTCGCAGGGAGAAATAGAAATGAGTATAGTTGAACTTAAATGGAATTTGGAAGATTTTCTTATTTATGGTTCATATCCGGAAGTGCTGAATGAACCGGATATTGAGAAGAAGAAAAAGATATTAATTGAATTGATCTCATCATATTTATTCAAAGATGCCCTTGCGTTAGAGGCTGTGCGTTCTCCTGACACTCTTCTCTCTATTACTAAATGCATTGCGTTTCAGGTGGGGAATGAGGTATCTATAAACGAAGTCGCCAAGACAGCGGGAACTGATGTAAAGACAACAGCCAAATATTTAGATCTTCTTGAAAAAATGTTTATCATAAAAAGAGTGAGAGGTTTTAGTCGAAATTTACGAAATGAAATTTCTAAAAAAGCCAAGTACTATTTTCTGGATAACGGTGTGCGGAATGCTGTCATCTCACAGTTCAATCCTTTAGCCTTACGCAATGATATCGGCGCGTTGTGGGAAAATTTTATATTTATGGAATTAGTAAAAAAAAGTTCTATCGAAGAAACTTTCGACACATACTACTTTTGGCGTACGCATACGGGACAAGAAATAGACATCATTAAAGAATCAAACGGAGTTCTTGCGGCTATCGAATGTAAATGGTCGGAAAAAAATTCTTCGATACCCAAGGCTTTTTCGGAAAATTATAAAGATGCGACTTATAGTGTTATTTCCAAAGATAATTATTTAGATTTTTTGATATAATACAAAACAGGTGAATTCTCTTTTGAATTGCAACACTTTCATTAAATAATATAAGTTATTCACGCATTGCCTATTTTGGGGTAGTATAGTATACTAATAGTACCTTATTTAGGGTATTTAGATATATTTATTTATGATATTACAAAGACATATACAAAAGTCAGTTGAAGAAAGTCTTTTCAAGAAGAAGGTCATCATTATTTATGGCGCTAGACAAGTGGGTAAAACTACTCTTGTAAAAGAAATCCAAAAGAAATATCCGAGTCAATCACTCTATTTAAATTGTGATGAACCGGATATTAAGAAAGCGCTTACCGATAAGACTTCCACGCAACTCAAGACATATTTTGGAAATAATCGTCTAGTTATTATTGACGAAGCTCAACGTGTTAAAAATATTGGATTGACGCTCAAGCTCGTGGTTGACACTTTTCCCGATATCCAAATTATTGCCACAGGTTCGTCTTCGTTTGATCTCGCGAATAAAGTGATCGAGCCCTTGACTGGACGAAAAAGAGAATTTTTTCTTCCGCCTGTTTCAGTGGCTGAATGCGCTGGCATAACCTCACGAATTGAGTTTTCAAGGATGCTCGAGAACAGAATGCTCTTTGGCATGTATCCCGGAGTTATATTTGGAAATTCACGCGAAGAAAAGAAAAACATAGAAGAAATAGCCCGAAGTTATCTTTTTAAAGATATACTTCTAATTGATACGATCCGAAATCCGGAGAGCCTCGAAAAGTTACTTAAAGCTCTCGCATTGCAAATAGGCCAAGAGGTTTCATACAATGAATTGGCTTTGACCGCAGGTATAAATAAAAGGACGGTGGAAAAGTATATCCAAATACTTGAGCAATCTTTTATTATTTTTAGGCTCAAGCCATACTACAAGAATGCGCGAAATGAGCTTACTCGATTAAGGAAGATTTATTTTTACGATCTTGGCGTTAGGAATGCTCTCATAAACAATTTTAACGGCTTTGACACCAGAAATGATGTCGGGGTTATGTGGGAAAATTTTCTGATTGCAGAAAGAAGGAAGAAAAATAATAACACTGATATTTCCGCCAATTCTTATTTTTGGAGAACGATTGAGGGCCGGGAGATTGATTATCTCGAAGAAGTGGCCAATATTCTTTCTGCCTATGAGATAAAATGGTCTGGACAAAATTCTTCGATACCCAAGGCTTTTTCGGAAAATTATAAAGATGCGACTTATAGTGTTATTTCCAAAGATAATTATTTAGATTTTTTGATTTAGTTACTTGCTGTGGATAAATGAATTGAGATGTTTTAAGATAAAGGGTATAATAAAATAAAAGTATGAAAGAACCCTTGATTATATCTTTTGGCTCTCGTGTGAAAGGCAGGGCGACAAACCATTCTGATTTTGACTTTGCCGCGCTTGATAGCGGGACTCCTCTTTCTATTTCAAGACATACAAGTATTTCTGGGCGGTTGTCAAAAAAATACAGTATAAATGAGGACAAAATTGATCTTATTGACTTGAGCACAGCATCGCCGCTTTTAAAATATGAGGTGGCAAAAACAGGCAGACTCGTGGAAGGGAAGCCGTTTGATTTTACAAGATTTAAAGTAAGAGCGTGGAAGGAATATCTCGATACTGCGAAGTTTCGCCGTTTGCGCGAAAAATCCATGAAAAAATATGTCAAAAGAATTCATCCTTAAAAAACTTGAGCAGATGAAAACTTTGCTTGGAGAGCTTGCCTCGCTGGCAGACTTGTCTTTTGCCGACTTCAAAAATAAATTTACAAACATCCGTTCTGCGGAGAGAAACTTCCAGTTAGTTATCGAATTAGCGAGCGATATCAATGCGCATATTTCGGCGGAGCGGGAACTGCCGGCGCCCGACACTTACCGCGAATCGTTCGCTCAAATGATAAAAATTTGCATATTGCCTTTAAAGTTGAAGAAAGATTTTATAGAAAGTTCTAATTTGCGAAACATTTTAATTCATGAATATGACTTTGACGAAGATAATTTTATTTTTTACAAATCTTTGAAAAAATTTATTCCTCTATATCAGGATTATATCTCGTTTCTTCATAATTATTTAGAGAAATCAAAATAAACGAAAGGCGTTGTGGATAACGGAATTGAAGTATTTTGCAATAGAGAGTACAATAAACATACATCATTATGAAAAAATATTTCTCAAAGGTTTTTCTGTTGTCGATGGTAATTGTCTCAACTATTGCTCTCGTCACGCCTCAAAAAACACAGGCTGCCAACTGCCCTTCAGGTCAAGAGTGCGCGTGGATAAATCCAAATACCCTGGAACCGGTATATGGGGCAGGGGGCCAATCTATTTATGTTGATTTTGCATCAGAAAATAAAGCGTGCCAGATAGCTGGTTATGACAGCTCAATAGGTTATCGAGATGTTCAAAGATGGGCAAGTCCTGAAGATAATGGATTATATCAATGGAACGGAACTCGTTGGTATACTTATGGTATTGCTCGCTTTCCTCCTAATGAACCTACTGCTGATTCTAGTAATTCTGAGAGAGAACATTTCGAAAGTGATGATGTTCAGTGTCAACGACCTATTATTATCATCCCTTCTTGCTCAACTAGTCCCTATGTTTGTACTACAGGCACAAGCGTCAATAATTCAGTAAGTTCTCCCAACTATATCTGGAATTGTAAAGGTTCTGGCGGCACCAATGCATCCTGTTCGGTACCCATTCCTCCTCCAACCTGGATTTCAGCTTCTTGTTCGGCCTCTGGTGATTCCGGTACTTTTTCATGGAAACTTCCTTCGAGATATACTTTGTCTTACTTTAGAGTTACAGATAATACTACGGGCGTTCAAATACTTTCACAATCTATTCCGGAAGCAATAACGGACACTGGCCCTTCCACCTCTTTTAAAACAACCCCCGGACATAATTATACTGCATGGGTTCACACTAGATTAGCCAGCGGCGCCTACAGCAGCGAGGTATATAGCAGTTTTGCTTGCCCTCTTCCTCCTCCTGTTTGCGGTTCCTCTAATACTGGGAACTTCTCCGATGCTCCGTCCACCAATCTTTGTAGCGCTGGCACAGCCTCTCCAGTT
>OBEQ012520184.1_pt1 | contig 40498 bp, 38 predicted proteins | sample 1670901 | NCBI WGS metagenome assembly OBEQ01 (sample SAMEA104232315, study PRJEB22302) | groundwater metagenome | biome: forest; feature: aquifer; material: groundwater | place: USA | collected 2011-08-07 | depth 5.4 m | reverse complement strand
TGTCGCATGCGCGCGCCAGGCGATTAAGGTTTCGACCACCAATACCCGCAATGGGGTCATTTGTAATGTGAGTGCGGGATAGACGGCCTGCAATATGTCGTTGGCTGTTGGTGCGTCGGCGCCGGGGAATAACACATTGAACGCATGCATGGCGGGTTGCAGCGCCGGCGCATGTTCTGCCGCACGCTTCGCATACTTGAGTAACTGCGCGCGTTCTTCAGCATCTTCCACATCCGTCCAGCGCCATAAGGCGTGCAACGTCCTCACCGACACGGCGAGGGATTCCGTGGCCATTTGCGATTTGAGATGCCACCAAACGTTGCGTCGGACTGCGGGCGCATATGTCTGCGGATCGCTTGCTTGCGCGGCATGTGCCAATATTGCGCTGAAATCCGCCTCATGCTGCGCATTGCGACATTTGGCAGCGGCGGCACACAACACGGTGAGCATCTCTGCACTGCACGGCACCGTGCGTTGTGTGAACCATGTCATCAACTCGCGCGCGTTCGCCAATGATTTCCAATCCGCGCGTTGCAACACCTGCAACAGTGCGGAAGTCACCCGCGGTTCAACGTGTGCGTCCGTATAGAATGCGCGGTGGGCAGGATCGGCACATGTGGCAATGCACGCATCGACCACGTCGTCTGCATCATCCGACGCCAACGCCACCAATGCGTTCACACAGGTATCGCGTAAAATCGGATCGCACAAGCGCGACACGCAATCGCCCACCAGTTCTGTTGCGGAAACCCGCACAGAATCTGCAGCGGCAGACAGCAGCGGCAACACCTCGCGCACGATATTGTCGATCCACAGCGGCGGCAGCTGCGCGTAACTTCTCATGACGGACAGCAATGCGGCGCACATACGATGCTGCAGGTCTGTCTGCGACGGTGCGAGGGCCTTCACTCCATCACATAATGTCCCAACAATGGCGGACCATATCGCTTCGCCATCGCCGGGTTTCAAGACATAGACGGCAACGCCCCACATCCACTGCACATTGTGCAACGTGACCTCTGCACGCAATGTCTCGTACGCAAAACGTGCGGCTGACTGTCGGACACTGCGACCGACATGCGACTCTGCACTGAATTTTTTCAAATCACTGACTAACGTTCCCACATGACCCGTGACAACATAGCGCGCGCGAATGGCTTCGAGACTGCTGTGCACACGTGCAGTAGGTAATGCCACGATGGTCGCGAGTCTGACTTTCATAGTATTATTCCGCCGACACAATATTTCTCCGTAAATGCCACAATCGCTCCTTGGAAAAGTGTCTGTCTCCCATACATATCGGCGCCACACAAAAAAAGTTGCTTGACGCAACTTTTTCTCTGCACTGCCGATATATGTCGCGTATGACTATTCGAGTACGTCGAGCTGGGTCGCCTGCGCCGGTTGTCAAACATTCCGGTCGCACTACGTCTGCGTCCCGTCAAACGACGCGAAAAGCGAGTTCATTCACTTCCGCTGCTGCAAAAACTCTTTCGCAAAAAGCGGTCGAGGCTGCCGCCGATCGTTGGTATCACCAACACGTCAACCTGCGCGGGCCGGAGCCATCCCTGTTTGTCGGTGCACGCGATGCCGTCGAGATCGCAACATGTATTTCCGAATTCGCCGCGTTGCCACCTGCAGAGGCCCGCCTTATCTTGGCCAGCTGGCGACGACTCACCGACGTTCTGAAAAGCGGTGTGCCCTGCCCACATCGTTTTTCCATGTTGCATCGACTCTCGGTGTATCTCTTCGCCCGATTACAACAGACGCGCTGCGATGAGCCGACCTGTCGACGCTTGTTGCACACCGCACGCGCATTGCTGCCGGCCTTACCGCACGTGCTGCAACTCGCCGATCATTGGTGCGGCGCCGGTTTTTGGACCGCGTTGAAATTGCAGCGGTGGCGCATACATTGTGGATGCGTCGTCACTCCGGAAACCGAAGTCGTCATATGCGCCGCAGTGGACGCCGTGGAATCGCGCTATCACGCGTTATCAATCAGTCAACGCCAAGAAAAAATTAATATCCTCCGCGCGAAAATTTGCGGCGATGTCATCGCCACCGTCTGGCAGAAGGATTTGGTCATTCATTGCCTGGCATCGCTGGAGGCATCTCCGGATGACTTTTGCGCGTTGGTCCGCGCCGCGCGACTGTTGCAAGGTCGCACCTGGCATGACATGATGACCGACGGCGAATTCACCAAAGAAGATCTCGTCAAATTCGAACGCGGACTGCCGGTGGTATCTGCGCAAAAATTATCGGCGCAGGCGCGCAAATATCGCATCGACGAGGCGCAGCTCGCAGGCGCCTATGCCCGATTGCACGGCGCGCACATTCCGTGGCGACAATTACACATTGCCCAACCGGACTATTTTATTTCGTCGACCGATCGCGATCTGTTGGCGCAATTGGCGAGGGATTCACCATCTTCCGGAGAATGGCTGCTGCATCAACGCCTGTGCAAAGGCCTTTCACAGCATGAACAATCCACGACTGCGCCATGGCATACACTGAACAGCCGATATGGTGCCTTGGAATCCAATACCAACTATCCTGAATGGAATCATGTGCTGAAAATTCCCGCCGCATCGCGCGATGAATTTTTGCGGCTGATCCTCTGGACGTGGCACCCGACATTGCGCGACACCGTGCGCGGCTATCCGCATTTCATCCATCCGCGGCTCACAACCGAACCGATTTATCTGCAGCCGGAAGATGCCACCTTGCCACAGGTGGTAACGCAATGGGCGCACCAACCCGGCACATTAGGCGAAGCGTTGATTTGGGCGCGATTACGCCCAACTCCGCAGTCGCGAGGCGCGATCGTCCACAGCATGCGCACCCGATTTCATCGCACAGATATTTCCGAACAATACATTACATTGTTGGAACGTAATTACCTGTCACTCACACCAAAAAAATCGCCGCAAAAAATTCCCGCCGCCGCGACCACGATCCATCAATTGGCCGCAGTGTTGGATATTGATCCCGACATTTTACTCACCGCCGCCGCCCACACATCGTTGCCGACCACGAATGTCAGTTGGACCATGAAATATATTCATACCGATGGAAAAGTGGCGTGGGACAAAATCCCATTATATCCAAAACTCTCCATCTTGCGGACGTTGGCCGCCATTGATGGGTGTTCGGTGAGCGATGCCGCGGCGCGACTGAATCCGCGCTTGCATCCCACGTTGGCCATTGAAAAATTGCCCAGCTATCCGGGACACGCGGTGCCCATCGAAGCGGACGATGCGTTGCGCATGCGACTCTATGCACTCATTGGCCATCGCACGATCGGCGAACGCCTCACTTTTTGGCGTTTGGCGGCGCCACGCCATTGGACGGTCGAGGAATCCGCCGCCGCATTGGGAGTGCGCCGCGCACGACTCTCGCGGTTCGAGCGTCGTGAATGGTTGCCGAACGCCGATGAGCTGGCGCGTATCGCAACCATCTGCAGATGGGATTTCGCGGAACTGATGCATATGCGTGCGACCGAACCAACCCAGACTTGGCCTTGCACCGCAACAATGCCAAAAACCCGCGCCCCCTGACTCTCACGCAAAAAACCAAACGGGCGACCCGTGAAGGCCGCCCGTTGGCGATGTCGGGAGAAGGAGTGGGGGATTTGGAGACGGAGGCTACTGCCTTCTCCCGCGCCTCCATCAGGTCGAAGTCGCTCGTCCCAGTTCGAGTTGCATTTGATTGACACCCTGATGTTTCATCATTACTAATCCCCTCCTAATTTAGTTATCGGCAGATCTCCAAAAAAGTTGCGTGTTTTTGAAAATATTTTTTAAAATAACTTTTATTTTTTTCATAAAGCGTGTGTTGCCTTGGTTGGTGGCAGCTGGCGTGGTCTATTGGCTGCTGCACCACTATTCCATGGCGGCCCTCCTCGCCGCGGCAGAACTGGCCAATCCGATTACGCTTTTTGCGTTGGCGCTCGGCTATTTCCTCTACGTCTGGACGCTCGATACCTTCGGTGTTGCCGCATTGCTCTCGCGATTCGGTCCGCGCATTCGCGGTCGCGAATTATTGGGGCTGCGCGCCGCCACCTACCCCATGTCGCTGGTCAATTATGGCGCGGGTCAGGCCTCGTTCGGCTTTTTCATTCAACGCCGGTGGCAAATGCCGGTGGGCGATATTTTGGGCGTTTTTGGACTTATTACGGTCATGGATCTCTTTTGGGCGATCACGTTGGCGTTCGTGGGGTCGTTTATTGGCGAACATCGCATTATGGGTGTCGATTTAACCCCGACTGTTCGCAGTATCGGACTCATTACCTATGTTTTGGCCACGACCCATCTGGTTTTCTGGTCGATGCATTGGGAATATCGGGTGCGCGGTCCGTTCTGGACCCGATTTTTCGCTTGGCTGCGCGAAAAACAACTCTTTCGGATCTTTCACGAGGCCACACTCGCCGACTATTTTCGTCTGGCGCTGTGGCGTCTGCCCATTCATCTCATGCTCATCGGGGCGTTTTATTTGGTGGCGCAATGTTTTCAGAGTCACATCGATTTGAGTGCGCTGCTCGGCAACGCACCCATCGCTGTGTTGATCGGCGTCATTCCAATTAGCTGGGGCGGCGTGGGCACCTCGAACAAAGCACTGGTTGATCTGCTCGCCCCGCACACGCAGATTCTATCGGCCGCGGCGGGCCACATCACACCGGAAGAACTCATTTTGGCCATGAGTCTGCTCTGGATGTTTTTGAATTATCTGCTCAAGCTGGGCTTCGGCATGGTCTATCTCACCCGCCAGCGCACATTAAAAAATTGCCAACCTTCATGAAAATCCGTAAAATGCCGTATAGATGGTTTGTAAGCGACAATTTGCCGTATTTGCGCAACCGAAAGCGAGGTGGCAGTGACGGTAGCGCCCGCCGAGTCGTTGATTGCCCGGGAAGATAACCTCTCGCTCTACTTCCGAGCGGCAGTCCAAAAAGCCACGGCGAAGTTGGAGGTCACCCTCCAAGCCAACTCCGAATTTTATCTGGTCCAACTCCTGGGCGATTTTTGTTTCTCCGAAAAATTCTTCAGCAAATCCGACGATACTTTTGAAAGTGAACCACTCGCACTCATGCTCAAACGCGCGCTGGATTCCGACAGTCTAGCCGGACGCATTTCGTCCTTCAAACGGTTGGGAGATCGCGCCTTGTTTCTCGCCGGTTGTTTTCCCGAACACGCGCGCCGTCGCATGGTCGATCGCAACTACTTCATCGATATGGGCAGCGGCGCGTATCAAAGTCTCGCCACCATGTTCAACACGCGCAATGCCTTCACCGAAATCTACGGCGAGTTGGGTCACAAATTTGCGGGCTGCGCGGAATTGTTGGCCGAGGTGAAACGCGCGTCGCGCGGCAATCGCAACGAAGACCTGCTGCATTTCTACGAACGCTGGCTCGCCACCGGTTCGCGCGACCTCGAACAAATTCTGCAACGTGCCGGCATTCCCACCAACTCCCGCACGCCGAGCATCTCATGAAAATTTTGGAATCGATCGCCGCGGTGCTGCAGCAGTGGTACGGTCTGCCGCCCACGCCGATCGCGCCGTTCCTAATCAGCGCATCGGATTTCTCAGCGCATTGCGCCGCACAACCGTCGGTGCATCCCGCGAGTCGCGAGACGTTACTCATCACACCGTGTCCCGACGACACGATCGAGATTGGACTCTACATCGCCCCCGAAATCGTTGCGCATCTTGACGCCGACAATCCAGCCGCGCAATTGCACGATGGCAATCTCGACGACGCGTGTGTCGCGATTGAGGGCGTGAGTCATTGGTTGTGCGCGTGTGCGAAAATTGAAAACGACGTACCGTGCTCGCTTTTGGAACTCGAACTGCAAGCCGAGATCGACAAATATTTGGTATGCACCGATTGGCTGCGTCGCCAGGGGCAAAGCGCACGGCATTTGTTGGCGCGGTTGTTCGAACACTACGCGCTGCACGGCGGCATGTCAGCACCCGACGCCGAACGCTATCACGCCGCCTCCCATTTCGCCGAACGCTTCTGCCTCGTTGCCGAACACCAATTCCAACGCCGCCATCGTATTCCACACCTCATCGACCACGCCCGCCATTTTTTTCATCTCAGCCACTGGCAAAAATTGCGTCGACTTGCACAACCAACGTAGGCCACTTTCTCGCAAATAGCTGATTGTAAAGCCGACAGACCCCCTCGTTTTGGCATGGCCTGTCGCGGCGAGGGGGTGGCACTCGTGGTTTTTCATTGCGCATTTCCACCGACTCCATCTATTCCCGCGGCATGTTGCACCAACGCTTCATCGCATTTTGCGTACTCACCGCGCTCTGCGCTTGTGGTGACGTAGCGCCGAGCGATGTGTTTGAAGCCAACGTCGCCACCGGCCTTCCGCCCACCGTCACGCGCGTTGCGCCCACCACGGCGGCAGTGGGCAGCACGGTCACGATTTTCGGTTACGGATTTTCGGTGATTCCGACCGACGACATCGTGCTCATCGGCGGCGTCGTGGTCCCCGCCAGCACATACGACGTCGCCACACCGCAGGCCGCGGGCGAAATCGAACAACTCACCGTGGTGATTCCCGTGGATCAGCCAGTCGGTGCCACCACGCTCGGATTGGTGGTGTACGACGAGGCCAGCAACAACGATGTGGCATTGACCATCACGCCGTAATCATGCATGAAGAGCGCCATGACGACCACGGAACTGCAATCACAAATCGACACGCTCTTCGCCGAACTCCAATGGCCCGCCGCCACCGCGATCACGCCCATGCATGGCGATGCCTCGGCGCGCCGCTATTTTCGCGTGCAGCGCGGCGACGACGCTTCCGTTGTACTCATGGTCATGCCCAGCGGTGCCAGTAGCGCAGCGGAGGAAATTACGAATTTTCGCGGCGCCTCGAAAGAACCGCCGTTCATCGCCATTGCAAACATTTTGCGCGAGATCGAAATTTTGGTGCCCGCGATTTTGCATCACAGTCCGGAGCGGCGCTGGATTCTGCTCGAAGATGTCGGCGATTTGCAATTTCTGGACGTCGTCCGCACCGCCGAATCCACCGAGCGCGTGGCGTGGTATCGCGCGGCGATTGAACTCATGATTCAGTTGCAAGAACGCACCGTGCGCGTCGATCCGTCCAGCTGCATCGCGATGCAACGTTCCTTCGACGAAACATTGCTCAACTGGGAATTCGATCACTTTCTGGAATTTGCCCTGAAGGCGCGCGGACAGAAACTGACGGAAAAATTCGGCAAAGACTTTGAACGCATCACGCGCGCGCTCACCGAAGACATCACGTCGCTGCCGTACGGCTTCACACATCGCGATTTTCAAAGTCGCAATCTGATGGTCTTCGAGCAAAAACTCGTGCTGCTCGATTTTCAAGACGCGTTGCGCGGGCCGTATGTGTACGACCTCGTTTCGTTGTTGCGCGATTCGTACATTGCGCTGGCCCCCGACGAACTCGATCATCTGGTTGCGTACTACGCCGCCCGCAAAGTCATGCCCCCCGCCACCGTGCGGGCGCACTTCGATCTGGTCACAACGCAACGCAAAATGAAAGACGCCGGACGTTTTGTCTACATCGATCAGGTGAAAAAAAATCCAAACTTCATGCAATATCTCCCGACGACGCTGCAGTATGTGCGCGAGGCGCTCCAAGCCATTCCGCGCGGTCGCGATCTGTTCACACTGTTGCTGCCGCACGTGCCGGAATGGCAAGACGCGCCCGCCGCCGCCAGCGGAACATTTGGCGCCACAAATTAATCCATGACCGCCGCGCCCATCACCAAGGCCATGCTCTTCGCCGCCGGATTCGGCACGCGACTGCGACCGTACACGCTCACGACACCGAAACCGCTGTTGCCAATCGGCGGACGTCCGCTCATCGATTTTTCGCTCGAAAAAATCGCCGCGGCGGGCATTCACGACGTCATGATCAATCTGCATTATTTGCCCGACGCGATTCGCGCGCACGTCGGCGACGGTCGTTCGTTTGGATTACACGCGCATTACTCACTCGAAACGCCGTGTATCCTGGGCACCGGCGGCGGATTGCGTCGTGTCGCAGATTTTTTTGGTGAGGCAGATTTTCTCATCATGAATGCCGACGTGCTGACCGACCTGGATCTGATCGCGTTGCTTCAAAAACATACCGGTGCCAGGCATCCGGCGGCGACGCTGGCGATTCGGCGTTTGCAGCCCGGCGAGTCGTTTACGCCGCTTACATTGAACCCCGACCAATCGCTCCATTCTTTCGGTGCCGGCGATTTTCATTACACGGGAATCATGATCGGCACCCCGAAATTATTGCAGATTTTGCCCGCCCAGGGCCCCTCCTGCCTCATTCGCCAAGGCGTCATCCCTTTGCTCGAACGCTCAGAAATAATTGAGACTTTTGCACATGACGGCGCCTGGAACGACATCGGAACCGTCGCCGCATATGAGGGAATAGGCTCCTATTCCCTATTCCCTTGACGAACCCCCACCAATCGGCCAAATACTGGCCTCGCAGGCCTTTTCAAAAAAAAAGTAAAAAAATGCATTTTCGACGCAACTTTTTTTGAGATCTGCCGATACTATAGGTAGAGTATGCCAACATCATCGATACAACATGCTATTGCCCGATTGGTGGCCACCGAAGGCGGCCCCAAGCCGCAGCCGCGTCAGGCGCCCGTTTACGTTCCAAATTCACCGATTCAAAATCGCCCGCAAGGCCCGCAGCGCCAGCCCAATACGCAGCGCCCAACTCAACCGCGACAACCGCGAACGGGCCCAGCGTCTGTGCCGCGCGGCAAACCAGGATTCGTAGCGGGCACCGGTTTATCGCAGCCGAAACAAGTCGCACACAAAGCATGGGTCACGACCGCGTACCGAGAGGCCCCAACGATTGCGTGGGTGTGCCTCATCAGCGGACGCAGTCAGCCGAACCGATCCAACCTTGAGGCGCAACTCTACACCACCGCCATCATGCGCGGGATTTTGCAAAACGCCGGCCCCGCCGCAAACTCTGACACCGTCCAATCGCACACGACCCACACCGCCGCACCAGTCGGCGTCACGGGCGTTGCCATTACTTCGGCCGACACGTTATTCGCTGCAGTCCAACGCGTCGCGCTGCAGAGTTTTTCCGAAACACGCGTGAGTGCACAAAGTAATGTTGCCTCACCGTCAACGAACGTGATCGTCACGGTCGACACTGCACGTGGTGTGGTCACGGCGATCACGCCGGAAGGCAATCGCAGCACTGGCGATGTCGCGCAGTTGCGTTCACCAAATTCGGTCGATGTGCGTGTTGTCGTCGATGCCCGCGCCAATGGTGCGTTCATTAGTGTGCCGACCAGCACACCCGGCCTGGACGCCAACAGCGCGGCCTTGGTGGCATCGCTCGGCGGAAAAAATATTACGAGCACGATGGGAGCCAGTAACGCCGCATCGCAACAATCCGCGCAGAATTTGCTGGCGGGTGTGGCGGCCAAAGTCAATTCACTCACGCACAACAACGCGCGCCTCGGAAATGTTTCGGCGCCGAATGTCGCGGTGTATCTGAATGCGTCCGGCGCAGTCGTCGGTGTCGCGGCGCGCGTGGCCTACAACGGTCGCACTCTCGTGATTCAAAAAGGCGTGCCGAGCAGCATCGTCGCCGATGCCAGCACGCTGGTCGCCAGTCCTCACGGCACGCTGCAAGGCGTGCGGTTCATCAACGCTTCCATCGAAACCCAACGCGCCTTCACGGAAGCGGGCATTGCCTCTGCCATTCGCGAACAATTCGCTCACATCAACAAACGCCTCACCAAACATAATCGTTACTCCCGCGATCGTGTCGCCAAAGTCCGCGGCCGCCGCGCCAGCGACGCGCGATAATTCACTTCCCGATCATTGCTCGACTTGCGGCCCTTGTTATGGCGCTTGGACCTCAGGACCTGGGACATCGGGACACATGAGATGCCAATAACGACTGGGGATATTATCCTGTTTTTTTCGGCAGACACATCCGGCATAGCGGGACATAATTAATTGACAAAACAGTTTAACTGCAGTTAAACTAATCAGCATGCAGAAACCAATCATTAAAATCGGCAGCTCGCTGGCGGTGATTATTCCGCAGGCAGTGGCGCGCGAGGCGGGGTTGCAACAGGGCGATCTGGTCGACATCGCGCACGCCAACAATAGCATTTTGATCCGCCACACCGCCACGGTCCGCCCCGTGCAGGTTGGCGGCGCGGTGCGTTCCCATGGCGCCACGCTCAAAACATTGAGAGCGGCCCGCCCTGCATTCACGCGGCGCAGCAAATCCCGATGCAACACTATCTAGCCGACACCCACGCCATCATTTGGTACGTCGAAGACAATCCGCGGCTGAGCCGGCGCGCCCGTACCGCACTCGATCGCCTGCGAGACGGCAGTGCCATCGTCCATCTCTCCATCATCAGCTTTTTCGAAATGGATTATCTGATCGCCCGCAAAAAAATCAGCGAGAAAATTCCGCACATCCTCTGGCGCGCCGTGCAACCGACCGAATCCGCACTGCGCCTCGCCGAAGTCACCGCGGGGGTCTATCAGGCCTTCCTCAAAATTCCATCGCACGCCGTCCCCGAACTTCCCGATCGCATCATCGTCGCCACCGCGCTGGCCCACCACGCCCCCCTCATCACGGCCGATCGCAAAATCACCCAATGGGATGGCGTTGAGACGGTGTGGTAAAAAAATTCCCCGCAAATCTTTTGACTCGCCATCGCACCACTCTTATAATTCGCGCCTCTGTGCAATAAATCATCAAGTATTGCGTCGAACATTCCGTTCTTACGGTGAAGGATTCTATCTTTATGGTCGCAACCGCTCGCATCAAACGTCAACATTGCAAAGAACTCTACGCCATTTTGTGGCTCGCCCTCGGAGTGTTTCTCGCACTCTGTCTCATTTCCTACGATCCCGCCGATCCCGCACTGAATGTCGCCACGAATATGGCGGGCGTCACGAATTTGGGCGGACCGGTCGGTGCGTATTGTGCGGATCTGCTCTTCATGATCTTCGGCATTAGCGCGTACGTCTTGGCGGGCCTCTGTTTTCTGACCAGCACGATGCTCTTTCTCGGTCGCCAAGTGCATCTCGACTGGCGCCAATTTGTGGCCGCGCTCGTCATGATCTTCGCGACCGCCGCCATGTTGCATATTCGGTTCGGCGTGATCATGTTTCGCGCGCAACCGATCGAGGCGGGCGGTGTGGTCGGCGGACTCATCGGCACCGGCGCCACCCGCTACCTCAATACCGCCGGGGCCTACGTGGTGGCTGGCACCTTGCTTTTTCTCTCGTTTCTCTACGCCACCAAACTCTCGGTCGCGCTGATATTGCGCTACACCAGCGCCATGAGCGTGAACCTCGCGCGCTTTTTCTGGCAATGGACGATCATTTATTCTGGTCGTCTGCATCGCATGTTTCCAAAAATTGTGCGCGCGCTCGCGCAGCGCTGGTCGGATTGGCAAGACGCGCGTGCGGAACGTGCCGCGGCGGCAATCGAATCCGCGCCCATCGCCGTGAATCGCCCGGCCCCGCGGGTGGTCGTTGTTTCCGACGACCGACGACCGACGACCGACGACCAAGATCAAACCGATCACGATGACGAAGACACCGATCACGAAACAGCCGATGCAGATAAGAGCGATGTTACCGGCGACCGGCGACCGGCGACCGGCGACGGCATTTCAGGACCAAAAATCTACGCACGGGCCGACGTGAAAGAACGGCGGCGCAAGGCCGCGCAGCTGGAACTCACACGCATTAGCGGACATTACATCTTTCCGTCGCTGGGATTGCTCGAAGTCGAACAGCAAAAGGCCGAACCGATCGACGAAGGAAGTTTGCGGCAACACGCCAAAACCCTCGAACAAAAATTACTCGAGTACGATATTGAAGGACGCGTCTCGGAAATTCATCCCGGTCCCGTCATTACCATGTACGAATTCGAACCCGCGGCGGGCGTGAAGGTCAACAAAATCGTCAGTGCCGCCAACGATCTATCGGTGACCATGGGCGGTCGCTCTACGCGCGTGGTCGCGCATCTGCCGGGCAAGGCCGCGGTCGGCATCGAAATTCCCAACACGGTCCGCGAAACCGTGTGGCTCAAAGAAATCATCGGCGATCAAAAATTTCGCCGCGCCAACACCATGCTCCCGCTCGCCTTGGGGAAAAATACCGAAGGGCATCCGGTCATCGCCGATCTCACCAAAATGCCGCACTTGCTGGTCGCCGGGGCGACGGGCGCGGGAAAATCCGTCGCGATCAACGCCATGATTTGCAGCATCCTCTACAAGGCGACTCCCGCAGACGTGCGCATGATTTTGGTCGATCCGAAAATGCTCGAGCTGTCTATCTACGATGGCATTCCGCATTTGTTGTTGCCGGTCGTGACGAAACCGAAAGAGGCCGAGCTGGCGCTGAAGTGGGCCGTGCGGGAAATGGAGCGGCGGTATCGTCATTTGTCGAACGCCGGCGTGCGCAATATTTTGGGGTACAACGAGGCGATCGAAAAAGGGCAACTCACCTGCGTTTCCGAGGAGCAAGCCGAAACACTCACGATACAAAATCCCGAGGCCGTGTGTCACACGGGGAAACTGCCGTATCTCGTCATCGTCATCGACGAAATGGCCGACCTCATGATGGTCGCCGGTCGCGAAATCGAAGAGTCGGTGTGTCGACTGGCGCAAATGGCGCGCGCCGCGGGCATTCATCTCATTCTCGCCACGCAGCGACCGTCGGTCGACGTCATTACCGGACTCATCAAGGCGAATTTTCCGTCGCGGATTTCGTTCAAGGTCAGTTCGAAACACGATTCGCGCACGATCATCGATGGCGTCGGCGCCGAACATCTGCTCGGCCAAGGCGACATGCTTTTTCTCGCGCCGAATTCCTCGCACCTGCTGCGTTTGCACGGCGCGTTTGTGAACGAGCACGAAATTCAGCGGATCGTGTCACATGTGAAGCAACAAGCCGAGGCCGTCTACGACGAATCGATTTTGGAACCGGTTGTCGCGGAAGGGGCGAGCGATATCATGTCGGAAGAGTACGATGAATTGTACGATCAGGCCGTACGCATCGTGACCGAAACCGGCCAGGCCTCGATTTCCATGGTCCAGCGCCGCTTGCGCATCGGCTACAATCGCTCGGCCCGCATGATTGAACGCATGGAAGCCGAAGGCGTGGTCGGTCCCGCCGACGGCAGCAAGCCGCGCCAGATTTTGGTGCAGGGACATTAATGTCCGATGTCCCTACGTCCTTATGTCCCTACGTCCTTATGTCCCTACGTCCCTATGCCCTTACGCCAAAAACAAATCCGTCACCTGCCGCTAAAAGACGTAGGGACATAGGGACGTAGGGACATAAGGACAAAAATCATAAGGACAAAAATCATTGCACGCATCGCAATCATACGCTAATCACTGCCCCTGAATTTGGGGAATCACTCACGAACAAGGAGCGCTGCACAATGAAGAAATCCCTCTGGATGGCCGCTGTGTTGGGAAGCTGCGTGTTGGGCATGATCGCGTGCAAAAAAGCCGCGGACACCACCGCACCGGGCGACGCCACCAAGAAAACCGAAACCGCACCCACGGCTGCCGCCATGAAGGCCGAAGATATTTCCGATGCGCTCTCCAAAGCCGTGTGCGGTCGCATGGTCGCCTGTAATCAAAACGCTGGCGTCTCCGAAGCCGATTGCGCCACCGGTATGTCGAAGGATCTCGTGAAGGCGCTCCCCGAAAAAGCCAAAACGATCAGCAAGGCGACTCTGGATTCCTGCGTCGCCGCGATTGGCAAGGCCACCTGCGAAGAGCTCTCGTCCCCCAACCCGCCCGCAGGCTGCGATTTCATGGAATAAATAAAAAAACCCCACAATTGACCTCTAGTGCCATATGTGGCATCTTTTTAGGTGCTATGAAATTATCTGTCGATATTCGCCCCATTACCTATCTCAAAACTCGCACTGCGGAACTGGTCAATCGTACGCGTCGCCATCGACGACCCGTGATCATCACTCAAAAAGGTTGCGCCGTGGTGGTGGTGCAAGACATTGAATCCTACGAGCGAGATCGTGACACGCTCTTGATGCTGAAACTCTTGGCACAAGGGAACGAAGACGTAGGGCGGGGGCACGTTGTTTCGCAGGATGCCCTATTTGACCGACTCGAAAAACTCGTGAAAAACACCCGCAGTTCGCAGTCATGAATTGCCGCTATCACGTCCAATGGTCGCGTACTGCGAGCCATGACGCACAAGCTATTCTTTCCTATATAGCGCAGGAGAGTCGGCGCACAGCGCTGCATCTGTTGAAGCAATGGCGCATGAAGGCTTCGACACTGGCCCGCCACCCTCGACGTGGCAGAGCACTCCCGGAATTAGCGCATATTCCCGGACTGCCATTTCGCGAGTTAGTGATGACTCCTTGGCGCCTCGTATATCGCGTCGACCGCCACACGATTTCTGTGCTCGCCCTACTCGACGGACGACGTGATTTAGCTGATTTGTTGCATGAACGATTGATTCGCGAAAAATAATTCCCCACCCATTTCAATTCCGCAACGGCTTGCCGTTCATGAGCATGTGTTGAATTCTTGCTTGCGTGCGTTCGTCGCCGCAGAGTGACAGAAAGGTTTCGCGTTCGCGCGCGAGGATGTCGTCTTCGGTCGCCAAATGCACATTGGGGTGATTGCCACCGGTTAAGATGTGCGCAAGTTTTTCGCCCAACACCTGATCGTACTCGGTCACGAGTCCTTGCAAGCGCGCTTGCGCAATCGCATTCACGAGTGCGTAATACCCACCGGCGCCCGGCAGGCTAATATCGGTGCGCATGGGCGGCGGAGTGTAATTTTTTGCGAGCGCCAACACATCGGCTTTCGCATCGCCCAGTAATCGCGCGCGATCGATCGTGATGTTGTCGTCGGCGGAAAAGTATCCGCAGTTTTTGGCTTCTTTGGCCGACGTGGCAACTTTCGCATAGCCGATCGATTCGAAGGCGCGCCGCACTTTCGGAAACGGACCGCCGTCGCGCGGCGACATCCAGATCTGATCGCGGGGGTGACGCTCGGCGATTTGCATCGCTTCACATTGCAGCAACATATTTTTGCAACCCGCACCCGCCGGAATCAAACCGACGCCGAGTTCGACGAGTCCAATGTAGGTTTCCGCGTGCGCGCGTACCTGCGTGGCGCCCAGCGTGAATTCACAACCGCCGCCCAGCGCCAACTGGAACGGCGCCGCGACGATCGGCTTTTTCGCAAAGCGCATGCGCTGACACAAACCCTGGAACTGACGCACGATCGCGTCGATCTTGTCCCAGTTTTTTTGCTGCGCCTCGAGAAAGACTAACATGAGATTTGCGCCCGCACAAAAATTTGCACCGTCGTTGTAGAGCACGAGACCCGTGCCGTTTTTTTCCGCGCGATCGATCCCTTCGTTGACGAGATTGATAATACCTTCGTCGATTGCGTTCATCTTGGTGTGAAATTCACACGCGAGCACGCCATCGCCCAAATCAACCAGCGCACCACTCTCGTTTTTAAAGACCGTGCGCTCCTGTTCTTTGAGCGACGGCAACAACAGAACGCCGGGAGATTGCGGAACGACGCGGTGTTGCAGCGTGTGCAGATCCAGAAAACTGCGCACACCTTTGTCGGTGGTGTAAAAATGGTCGATGCCTTTCGCCAACATTTTTTTCACGAGCTCCGGCACCGCGCGGCCCTCTTTTTCCAGTCGCGCCACGACATTTTTCACACCGAGCGCGTCCCACGTCGCAAACGGTCCAATCTCCCAACCGAATCCCCATTCCATGGCGGAATCGACGGCCAGAATATCATCGGCGATTTCTGGCACACGATTCGCCGCGTACACGAGCGACGCGGACACCAATGGCCATGCGATGTTCCCGGCATCGTCGTCGGCCCACACCACCGTGCGAATTCTTTCCGCCGGGTTTTCCATGTCGCGCACCGCACCCAGACTGGGTGTCTTGACTTTTTGTTGCGGTTCGTATTGCAGCGTCTGCACATTCAGCGCGAGGATTTCTGTGCCGCCGTCCGCACCTTTCGATTTCTGATAAAAACCTTTGCCGGTCTTATCGCCCAACATTTTTTCCGCGACCATTTTTTCGACATAGGCGGGCAGGCGATGCAGATCGCGTGATTCGTCGGTCGCGCAACATTCCACGGTGGTCCGCGCCACATGCGCGAGCGTGTCGAGTCCGACGATGTCTGCGGTCCGGAAACAGGCGCTCTTCGGGCGTCCCACGGCGGGACCCATGACTTTGTCGACAATTTCCGGTCGCCAGTTTTTTTCGACCAGCGCATGCATCGCCACCATCATGCCCTGCACGCCAATCCGGTTCGCAATAAAATTCGGCGTGTCTTTCGCGCGCACCACGCCTTTACCCATCACATCGCGCAAAAAAGTTTCCATGTGGACGAGCACCGCCGGATTCGTATCGGCGCCGCCCACCAACTCCACTAATTTCAAGTAGCGCACCGGATTGAAAAAATGCGTGATGCAAAATTGTTCGCGGAAATTTTTGCTGCGGCCATCGACCAGACGCGACCACGCAATGCCGGACGTGTTGGAACTCACGACCTGTCCGGGTCGCACATATTTTTCGATCTTTTCGTAGAGTGCCTGTTTCGGTGCGAGTTGTTCAATGATGACCTCGACGATCCAATCGCACTCGGCAATTTCCGCCAGATTGTCGGCAATGGTTCCAGCGCGAATGAGCGAAAGATCGGCGGAGTCGTACAGCAACGCCGGTTTGACTTTCGGTAATTCGGCCACACCTTTTTCGACGAGCGCGCGATCGATGTCGAGCAGCAGACTCGGAATCCCGCAATTCGCCAAATGCGCCGCAATCCCTTTGCCCATCACGCCCGATCCAATCACCGCCGCTTTTTTTATTGAAGACATACGATCTCCTTGTAAGAAAAAATCCCCACCGATCGCGCTCGCTCACTCGCCACAGCGAATAAGTTACGAGCGACCGGTGGGGCACTGCGCTCTTCGGTTGGCCGACAACGCGGCACAACCAGGGTGATCAATCTGGACTCCCCTCATGCGCGCTCCCGATTTCCGTAAAAATCGAGACTCTGGCGTGAAGCTGATAACTCCGTGTGGGAGTGCTGGGGCCGCGCGACGCACCGGAACCCGACATTGTTGTTGCGATTGTCCGGGTGATTATTGTTGCGGAACGACGCCCGCAAGTTCGCCGGATTGTTGTTCCACGACGAGCCGCCGTTGTGATCGATCCCCCTTTGACCCCGTGCGTAAACCAGCCGCGCGAAAAACGCAACCGTCATGCAATGGTAAAAGAGGAAAAGGGTAAGAGTGTCTAATTTAGTTGTCGGCAGCGCGCCAAAAAAGTTGCGTACTGGAAGGCATTTTTTCTGAAATAACGACACAACATAACGCGTCGCCTTTCGTTCAGCGAACATCACTCCATCTTTCCTTGCCATAAGTGATGGAGGAACTCACGCACGGGTAATACCGTGACAGCGCCGTGGTGTTGCACGTGTTCCCCAAGATACACGCCCCACAACTGCACATGTTTCTCACCCAATTCCTCCCGCAACCGCAACAAGCCACGCTGATATTTCGATTGCCATTCTGACGCCGATTTCACTTCAATCGCACAATATCCCGTTTGCGTTTCAAAAAAGAAATCGACTTCGACGCCGTCGCGGCTCGACCAAAAATGGAGCGGATAGTGTTTTCCGGTGTACGAGAGATACGCGCGTAATTCGTGCCAGATCCAGGTTTCGAGCAACGTGCCACGTTCTTCGGCTTGCATTGGATAGGGCAAACGGCCCGAAAGCGCGCGTGTAATACCAGCATCGCAAAAATAAAATTTTGGATGGGCCACTTGATGTGTCGATCGTTTCAGTTGCCAGGCTGATAAAAAATCGCCGAGCAAGGTATCGCGCAAAATTTCAAAATAGCCTTGCACCGTTTGCCGGGCAACTTGGGCATCGCGAGCGATGTTGGTTACATTGGTGATCTGCCCATTTTGACGCGCGGCAATTTCGAGAAAGCGCGCAAATCCACCCAGATTGCGGGTGAGCGCTTCCGCCGCCACTTCCTCTTTCAAATACGTTTCGCCGTATGCGCGCAAATAGTCTGCGGGATCGGTGCCGGTCACGGCCATGGGAAGTAACCCGAAGGACAACACGCGATCTGCATCGAGTGCATGTGGAATTTCCGCCGAAACCAGCGGAAACAAATTGAGCACGCGCGCGCGACCCGCGAGTAGATTGGCCCCACCCCGTTTTAATTTTCTCGCACTCGAACCGGAGAGCACAAAACGAAGTTTTTGCGATTCAATCAGCGTGTGGACTTCGTCGAGCAGCGTCGGCACTTTTTGGACTTCATCGATGACAACCCACGAATGTTTGGGAAGCGCGCTCAGATCAGCGCGGAGCAGCTCCGGCGATTTGCTGAGCCGTAGATATTCATCGGCGCGTAAAAGATCGTAAAAGCGTGCGTGGGGAAAATGCTGATGAAGCCACGTCGATTTTCCAGTTCCACGCGGCCCGAACAGAAAAAACGTTTGATCTATAGGCTTTGCATAGCGTGACCACATCGTCGGCATATTAGCGGAAAAAACGCCGACATGCTATACAAAATTGTAAAGCATTGTTATTTTAATGGGTTGTGCTCATTGAGGCCATTCCCATCAATTCAGCCGTTCAATCACCGTCGCCACACCTTGCCCACCGCCGACGCACATCGATTCGACACCGATTGATTTGCCCGTGTGGCGCAATCCGTTCAGCAGCGTGGTCATGATGCGCGCGCCGGTGCAACCGAGCGGATGTCCGAGCGCAATCGCGCCGCCATGCACGTTGAGTTTTTGTGGATCGATGTTTAATGCCTGCACGACCGACAGCGTTTGCACGGCGAAGGCCTCGTTCAATTCGAAGAGATCCACTCTGCCCAGCGCAAGACCGGCGCGTTGCAACGCCTGCGGCACCGCGAGAATCGGGCCTTCGCCCATGGTCGCGGGATCGACGCCTGCATTCGCAAACGCCAGAATTTTCGCCAACGGTTTCACACCCATTTTTTTTGCGCGTTCTTCCGACATGATGATGGTGGCCGCCGCACCGTCGGTGAGCGGACTGGAATTGCCCGCAGTCACTGATCCACCCGCTTCAAACGCCGGTTTGAGTTTTGCGAGTGACGCAATCGATGAGTCAGCGCGCGGGCCTTCATCGCGATCGACGCGTTTGCTCGAACCATCGGCTTGCACGGAATGCACGGCAACGATTTCATTTTTGAAAATTCCCGCTTCCATTGCAGCGACCGCTTTTTGATGCGATTGCAACGCAAACGCATCTTGCGCCTCGCGACCGATTTTGTATTTGTGCGCAAGTTTTTCCGCGGTGGATCCCATACCGATGTACGCCTCGGGTGCAGGAACGCTCAGCAATTTCGGATTGAGCGATGGATTGCAACCGCCCATCGGGACGTGCGACATCGATTCGATACCGCCGCACACAAAAATATCGCCGTGACCGGCTTCGATGGCGCTGACGGCCATGTTGATCGCGGTGAGCGACGACGCGCAGAATCGATTGACCGTGACGGCAGGCACCGACAGCGGCAGACCCGCCAGGAATCCGATGTTGCGGGCGACGTTTAATCCCTGCTCGCCTTCCGGCATGGCGCATCCGAGCAGAAAATCGTTTACGTCCGCGAGTGCCAGCTGCGGCACGGCCGCGAAACACGCCACCAACACCTCCGCACACAAATCATCGATGCGCGTGTGCGCAAACTGCCCCTTCAGGGCACGACCCATCGGGCTGCGCTTGGCGGCAACAATAACGGCTTTGGACATAATTCCCCCTTCGGCTAAAAAATGAAAATGTAGAGACGCTCACTAACGAGTGTGCCTGCGAAATGCAAAAGTAATCGGCTCAATATGATACACCATGAACAAGTCCCACCCGTTTCGGGTGATAAAAAACCCACACGCACGGAACCGTTCACAAAAAAACCTCAAAGAAATTGCGACAATTATTTTGGCGCCAGATTTGCTACACTAATGAGCGATGCGATTCGCACGTTCATGGCGATGGGGACTTGGCGTCTGCCTGGCACTACTCTTGGCAGGTTGCGGAGCGGCCGGTGTGCCGACCAGTAGCGGCGGATCGTCGACCATTGTGCCGATCGAAATTCCCAGCGCGGCGATGACGATTCAGGAGATTCCGCGTGGTGGTACCGCTCCCGTGCTGAGTTCCGGCGTGAGCGATCTGGCGGTGTTGACCAAAAGCACCGCACTGAAGACGTCGTCGGGCAGCAATGGACTCAATCTGACCACCTTCACGCAAGCGAATTTTCCGAGCAGCAGCAGTTCGGGCGGTTGCCTGGCCGCGAACGACGCCCAACAAGCGATCGCCGCCGCCGCGCAAGCCGACTACCAGCTCTGCCTGATTCAAAGCACGGTCGGCGCCCAGTCGGCCACCGCCCTGGGTTTCGATCTGTATGATGGCAGTTATCACACCGTGAATCTGAGTTGGTCGGGCCACACCTATCCCGTGCGACTAAAGGTGGTCCGCCCCAGCACCCTCATTACCAGTTTCGAAATGGAAATGTGTCAGGGGATCCAGGTCAATTACAGTACACATACCCTCACGGCGAATAGCGACGGCACCACCGCGCTCGCCGAGCGCACCATCAGCACGTCGAGCTCCTCGATGCAAACCGACATCACCGTCACCGGCACATTGAATTCCAGTTTGCAATTCACGCGCAAACTGATTCAGGAAAATTATGTGTTGAACCTGCCGTCGTTCGCGCCCTGGTGCCAATATTCAGCAACGCAAACCAGCAGCACACTCGCGTACAACGGCGCCTGCAATGACGCCAACAACAGCTGGAGCACGCAGGTCCTGGATTTCCAATTGTACGATAACAATACCTCGACCGCCATGAGCAGCTACACGCCAAAACTGTTGGCGATGGGCGACGGCGGGATTGTGGTGCAATTGCAAGGCGGGACGACCAACTTGCAGCAGGCATGGACGTACGGCAGCGACACGCTCACCACAGCCAGCAGCGCCAATAGTTACCTGACGGCGGCGCGCGCCACCACGGCCGCCAGCGTCCCCAGCCAATTCGCGGTGAGTTATGGATCTGGACAAACCTGGAATTGTCAGGCCGCCACCGGCGAAACACCACCCACGGTGACCGTGAGTCCAGGCGATCTGTCTGACAGCTGCGGCAGATACATCGACATCACGGCGCGCGAACGTGTCGAATGTTTTGGTCTGGATAGCACCGCCACGCCGTAATTACTGCACGCGTTGCGCCACCAAGCGTGCGCGAATCGTTCCCATCGAGTCCGTGACCGCGCCCGCTTCTTCAGAAAATCCACTCGTGAGTCCGTCGGCGCGCATGCGCGACTGATCGAGCACGAGTTCGTTTTGATAATCGAGCACCTGACCGTTCAGGCGATCGAAACAGAGATCGAGTGTGGTCCCAATCACGTACGGCGTGGTTTGGTCGGTTTCGACGCGCACAAACAGATGCGATGGATACGCCTCGCGCGGGAGTTGCGCGGCATTCAACATCACGCGAAAACTATCGCAGTCGCGGCCCGCCACATGACGGGACCCGGCCGCCGCAATCGCGACCGCGTCGGGGTGCAGCTCGATGAGTTGCGCCAGCAGCGTCATGGCGGTCGGTGGGTAGAGCGACATTTGTGCATTCGCCAAATTTGCGGTTAATTGCCCGGGCGACAACGGATGGCATTGCCAATCCTCGCCCTGCTTCACACACTGACTGTTGCCCGCCACATCGATTTTCACCGGCGACGCCCCTTGCGCGATGACGAACGGCGCGTCGCCACCAACACTGCGCAGACTACTTTGTTCGTAACTCGTTTTGCCCAACGCCTGCACATCGACGACAAAGTTGTAGGTAATATCGAACGCCGCACTGTTCGATTGTGCCCGCACCAGATACGTGTGCAGCAATTCCGCACCCGTCGCGGCCTGCAGCGAGGTCGCGGCCACGAGGGCGAGTGCAAACGTCAGCCCACCAAGATTTTTTTTCATACGAGACTCCCTTCACGCAGACATGACCCGACACGCCTGTGGCAATTTACCCAGCGCGCACAGCGCGCGAGAGGGGGAGGCTCCATCCGGCTTTGCCGGTGGAGGGGGCGACGTGAGCCCCTGTAATAACACATGGGTTGGTCGATAAGCCGAATTCTGTCAAGCGCGCAAGCGCGCCGTATGATCATTTCTCTGGGATGAGTGTTGCCACTCACCTCGGGCAGCCTACCCGCCATCGCGCCGAAACGATTACTCGCCCGACTCGGCACGAACCGCGCCGCAACCTGCGTTGACGATGACTTATTTGGCTTTGCTCCGCATGGGGTTTACCGTGCCGTCTTTGTCACCAAAGACGCGGTGCGCTCTTACCGCACCGTTTCACCCTTACCTCTTGCGAGGCGGTTTATTTTCTGTGGCACTTTCCGTCGGATCACTCCGCCTGGACGTTATCCAGCATGCCGTTCTGTGGAGTTCGGACTTTCCTCTGCGATCGTTTGCACAATCACAGCGATCATATGACCAACCCAATTTTTCAAAGAGCGTGTGCATCGATCGCCTGATTCACCAACGCGTCGGCTTCGCAATTGAGTTCGCGACGGACGTGACGGATTTCCACGCGATCTAGGCGCGCGATTAATAATTTCGCCTTGGTGAAAACTGGTTTGAGGCCTTCATTTTTCACGCGATATGTTCCCTCGAGCTGGCGGACCATGAGTTCAGAATCGCTGTGGATGATCGCCTCGCGCGCACCCAATTCGAGCGCGCGTTCCAATCCCGCGATGAGCGCCTGATACTCGGCTTGATTGTTGGTGGTTTCGCCCACGTACTGCGCAATTTCCGCAACGACCGCATTACTCGCATCGCGAATCACGACGCCAATCCCCGCCGGGCCGGGGTTGCCCCGCGCGCCGCCATCGGTCCACAGCGTGAGACAGGTCATCGGCGTTCAACCAGGCCAAAGGCGGTGAGCAAGGTTTTTTCTTCCATCGGCGAGAGACACGAGAGAATTTTTTTGGCGCGGTTTGATAAATGTTCGCAGCCCTTCGTGTCGTACGGCGTTTGCGTCGACGCAAAAATCTTGCGCAGTTCCATCGCGAGTTCGCGCAACACGTTCGCAATGTCTTCGCGCGACATGTCCTCGCCCATCTGCGCCGTGGTCACCGAAAAATCCTCGTGATCGGCCAGATACTGCAACATTTCTGCGGCGGCATCGATCGGCATACTCTTCAAAACCGTGGGCATCACCACTTCTGCTGCTTTTGCCATATATCCTTCTCTCCCTTAACTCGCTTGTGCCACCACTTCGCTGGGATCGCAAAATAAAATGCGATGACAGGTGGGGCAATCCAATATTTTTTCAAACCGTCGTAGTTCGTTGTACCGTTGCGGCGGCACGCGCATGTTGCACCCGCGACACACGCCGTGCGTCACCACCGCCAACGCATCGAGATGACGGCGTTGCGTACGGTGATAAAATTCTTTGACCTCGGCCGAGAGCTCCGTCGCCAACTGCGCCACACTGGCCTGCGCGGCAGACCGCGTCTGCTCTGCGTCTGCGGTCGCCACATCGAAGGCCGCACACTGTGTTGCACAGACACTCTCTGTATCGGCACACTGCACAGAAAGTTGCGTGCGATCCTGCATTATCTTTTCAAGTTGTTCCATTAATTGAAGAATTTTTTCTTCGCGATTGCGAATGAGCAATTTGACTTCGGCAATTTCTTTGAGGCGCGCCTGATATTCTTTGTCGGTTTTCACGGAATAGAGCCGGGTCTCGAGTTCCTTGCAGCGCGCCCGGTCGACCTCGACATCGCCTTCCAGCGACCGCCGCGCGGTCTCGCTGTGCGACTGGTTCGCCTCTAATGATACAACCTGCGCGCGCAACGCCTCGAGCGCGGTCAGGGCCGCCTGCCGTTCGGCGGCAATCTGCGCGATGCGTTGCCCCGCCAGCTCGATGGCCATGTGCGCGTCTTGATAGGCCTTCAGCAACTGCAATTCCCGCTTCCAGTCGGTCGTCATGCGGCCCGTATAAAGGGTCCCGGGTTCAGGGTCAAGGGTTCAGGGACACAACGGCGGCAATTCGTGCATATTCTCCTTGCCAGTCCCAACCCACCATGATTATTGGCCGCTACATCATTGGCACCGAGGTCTTCGGGGGGAGGCATCGCACGACCGTGTGCGGGCTTCCCTCATTTTTTTGCTGAAAATATTTATTTTCAAAATCACGCAACTTTTTTTGCGCGGTGCCGATACACAAGATGTAATTGCCACGATGGCACAAGATGCCGCAGATGAGGGTTGGATTTTTTATGAATGACGATAAATCAATTCGCTACGCAAAAGGCCTGTGCAAGCCGCTTTACGCGGATTTTAGAAAAAAATTCACCACACCGGACGATAGTCTGGTGATGATTTGCGAAAACGTTGATGTGTATCTCTGCGCCTGCGACAATCCGACGGAGACTTCAACGTGCGGTAGCGACCGTTCATTCATTCACAATTGCCTCTCCGAGAAAATGACAGAGAATTGTTATCGCAATAAGACGTGTGGTGTGGACTCGGCAAAGCTACCCGTCAAAAAAATCGTCAAAGTGGTGAAACCACCCAAAACACCGCGCAAAGTGGTGCGAAAGCCGGTTGTGGTCGTAGACCAGACTCACGTGGTTCCGCCCACGGTCGTGGCTCCGCCGCCTATCATCATTCCACCGCCGATCGTCGTAGAACCGCTGGTTGTGGTGGAACAGCCGGTTGTGGCTCAACAACCCGTCGTGACCCAACCACCGCCGCTCGTTGACCCATACCAGCCGACGCTAGACCCCGCCGCCATTCATTGGGCGGTGGGCGTGCAACTCGCCGGGAATCCGCTGCATCGCAGCTTCGTGGCGGAAGGCAGCACGGGCGCACCGGCGGAATATACGGAATTCATGTTGGGCGTATCCTTCGTCCATAATTGGTATATCGCCCGCCAAAACCCCAATCTGAGTTTCGACCTGCAAGCGGGCGTGAAGGCCGTGGTCGGATTTGGACTCCCGCAGAGTCACGACATCGAGGCCGGAAAATACACGACGGTAGAAGGCGGCCCCACCGGTCGCATCATTTGGACCGCTATTCACACGGATCTGCCGCTCGACATTTATGGCAACCTGGTTTTTGTTGTTGGTTCGCTCTGGACGCGCGATCTGATCGAGGTGGGCAGCGACAGCGCTTGGTATCAGGCCGAGCCGCACCAGAAAATGCAGTGGTCGTTCGAGGCCACCGCTGGCATCGGCACGCATTTCGATTACGATACCATGCGCCTGCAACTTTTTTTCGGCAGCGGTTTGCGGGTAGCGCGGTACAACGACTCATTTAGCGACGCACAAAATACGTCTATCAACGGGAACCAGCTCTCGGTGCCCGTTGAAGGCAGTTTTGATCTTGAATTTTAACATTGTATAGGAGGCCCGTATGGCAAAAATAGCTGGATATAATGGACGAAGCATTCCCCGTGCGCTCACGCACGCGACGCCACTGCCGAGTCGCCCCAACCTGATGGCGCGACACGCGGTGTTGGCAGCGACCGCGCCGCAGGCAAGTCATGCGCGCGGCTCCGTAGGTGGCACCCGCTTTGGCACTGCCGCTGCGGCCGTTGTGGCGTTGCTCGCGCTGCGCTGCGGCGGTAGCAATGAAGGCGTACCAAAACCTGGCGACGTCAAAGATACCAGCGGTGAAGTAACCAACCTCGACGCCACCGACACGGTCGATTCCTCGGATCTCTTCGTGCCCACCGACACCGCCGACACGGCGGACGCCGTCGTCCCGCAAGACACGCCCGACACCGCTGACACAGGAGTGGAAGATGTCGAGGTCGCCAGTGATATTCCGCCGACGGGCGATGGTCCGGTGGTGGCAGAAGATGTCGATATGTGCGCGGCGCTGGGGCTCGACTGCAGCGAGACTGCTGATGCCGATGCAGTCTCCCCCGAAGACGTCGAAAACGACGCCATCCTCGATGACATTCTCGGTGATGCAGACGCTGTGGGGGAAACCGCCGTACCGGATGGCGAAGACGGTGTCGTACCGCCCGAAGATGGCGGCGTAGACACCGGCCCGATTGTAACGCCGGGCACTGGTCTGGCACTGTCCACCAATCCATCCGCCAGCTCTTGTCTCGCGGCGTGGCAAACCGAAGAAGCCCAATCGCCGGGTATCATGGCGGCCGTCTCGCTGTGCGCGTCGCTGGTTGGAATGGACAACGGGGTCACAACCCTCGATGCCAAACAGCTCGAGGCCTTGTCAGCCTTGCTTGAAAGCAGCCCCATCCTTGGACCAGATGCTTTTGTCGCCAGCGCGGCCGCATTTTTTGTGGGAGAGAAGGTCGATGCCGACAGCGGACTCACGGTTCCCGACTTCGACGCACCGCGCTCTTTCACCGCCAACGCGGCCGTGACCTCCGGCACCTCGGAACCCGAGGCATTGAACGGCGTCACCTTGTCATTCGTGCCAGAAACAAATCTTGCGGGCGTCTATCAGGTGTGGGTGGCCAAACAAGGCCCCAAAGTCCTGGGCCGCATCATGGTGAACTGGTGGACCGGACAGGTGTCCATCAAGGCGTCGGCGCATCTGGAATTTGAAGACGCGGCGTTTGATTGCGATTGGGTTTTCGAAGCGCCCTTCGACGCCGCCGCCGGCGCCGTGAAAAATTGTGCGACACCACAACCATAATCACCGGGGAGATTTTATGAACACACGATTCTACACCATCTTATTATTCGCGCTGGGCAGCTGCGCACTGCACAGCACGACCGGTTTCGCCGCCACGCCCTGCGTGGTCACGACCGGCACCGGCAATGGCGCTGGCTCGTTGGCGTATCAAGCCGCCCACTCGGTCACGGGTTGCCCCGTCATCACGTTCGGCGTGAACGACATCACCCTGACCGACACCATCGTGATTCAAAGCGGTGTCACCGTCGATGGTCTGCAAGCCGATGGCAGCAAAACCATCATCCACGGCACGTTGCCGGGCAATCATCCGCTGCTCATGCTCTCGCACACCAGCAGCGTGTTGCAGAATCTCGGGCTCGAACGAACGGGCGGCATTGCGCTGCTCATCACCGGCAACAACAACCGCGTCACAAATTTACACATCACCAACAGCGCGGTGGCAATTCGGGTGTCGGTCGGCGAACAAAACAGCATTCGCAAAACGACGTTTGCAGGCAACACCAAGGCGATTGAACTCGAGAGCGGCGGCAATAATTTGCTGAAGTCGCCGACCTTCACGACCGCCAAACTCAGCAGCGACGGCACCACCTGGACCATCAGCGGCACCGCGCCAACTAGCACGATCGAAATCGATCTGTACGTGGCGGGTCCGGAAGCGACGGCGCAGGGCAAAACATTTGTCACCACGATCAGCGGCGCTGAAATTCAGAATGGCACGTTTACCAAACAATTGCCGGTGAGCCAATTTCATCCGAAATTAAAATTCACGGCCGTCACGATCGATAAAATGAAAAATACCTCGGTGTTTTCGGCAGGGGTCGTTCCCGCCAGCATCGGCGGATTCTTCGTGAATCTGCCCGGGTGTGAAACCGCCATCTGGTGGCTCGATACCGTCAATGGTGGATTTGCGGGCGACTTCGACCAAGGCACCGTCACCAATGGCAATGAAGACAAAAATCATAACTGCGTGATTGATCCGGGCGAAACCGATCCGACCAATCCGGCCGACGACGTCGTGAAGGACGCCGACAACGACACGATCCCCGATGACAAAGACAATTGCCCGACCACTGCGAACACCAATCAGCAGGACACCGACGGCGACGGTTTGGGTGACGTCTGCGACGACGACGATGACAACGACGGTGTGTCCGACCCCACCGACAATTGCCCACTCGTCGCCAGCGCCGATCAGACCGACACCGATGGTGACGGCATTGGCAACGCCTGCGACGTCGACGACGACAACGACACAGTGCCCGACACGAAAGATAATTGCCCACTCGATTACAATGCGAACCAGACCGATACGGACCACGATGGGTTGGGTGATGTCTGCGACGGCGATCCGGGCACCGACCTCGATCACGACGGTGTGCCCAATATCAGCGACAATTGCCCGTTTACGGGCAATCCGCAGCAGGAAGACACCGACGGCGATACCATCGGCAACGCCTGCGACGACGACATGGACGGCGATACCATTGTGAACGCGTTCGATAATTGTCCGATCGCGCCGAACGTCGATCAACTCGATTCCGATGGCGACAACTTCGGCGATGCCTGCGACAAAACGCCGAATGGAACGGTGGGTCCACCGATCGACACCGATCCCGATCACGACGGCCTCCAAACCGCCGCCGACAACTGTCCGTTTGTGGCGAATCCGCTGCAAGAGGATTTGGATGCCGACGGCGTTGGCGATGCCTGCGACATCGATCTGGACGGTGACGGAACCAACAACACGTACGACAACTGCCCCCGGACCGCAAATGTGGATCAGGCCGACGCCGACACAAATAACATTGGCGACGCCTGCGACACCGGCCACACCAACGGGACGAATGGCACCGACGGAACCAATGGCGTCGATGGCGCAAATGGAACCAATGGGGTCGATGGAACGAACGGGACGAACGGCACCGATGGCGTCGATGGCAAATTACCGCCCGATCTCGACAATGACGGCGTACCAAACGAACTGGATAATTGCCCGTTCGTACTCAATGTCGCGCAAGAAGACACCGATCACGATGGCATCGGCAACGCGTGCGACATCGACCTGGACGCCGATGTGATCAACAATGAATTCGATAATTGCCCCGCCGTTGCCAACCCGGAGCAGCAAGACAGCACCGGCGATGGTCGCGGTGATGCCTGTCAGTTGCAAGGCAAGGAACCGGACGACGACGGTGATGGCATTCCCAACGCCGCCGATAATTGCCCCGAGATCGGCAATTTCGATCAGGCCGATCAAAATCATAATGGCGTCGGCGATGTCTGCGATGGCGATATTGAAGGCGACGGCGTCATTAACAGTATCGATAATTGCCCCGTTGCTACGAATCTGGATCAAGCCGATCGCGATGGCGACAAAATTGGTGACGCCTGCGACGCCCAACCCGACATCAGCAGCATTAGTTCGGGCGCTGGCACCAGCACAGGCGGGAGCGACAGTGCAGGCGTGCCTCCGCTGGCCGCACCGACCGGCGAAGCAAAGCTTGTGGGCGGCGGATGTACGTTGATCGTTCCGAAGAGGAGTCACTTATGAAAAATTTCTGGATGAAAATTGTGGTGGGGGTGGGACTCGTGAGTCTCACGTCGTCGGCGTTCGCACTGAATGTGCAAACGTTCCGCCCGGCGATCGGCCCCAACGGCACGTTCCGTTTGTTGGGGAGCGAGGCCGTCGCACCGCGGAGTTTCGCGTTTGGCGTCTTCGGGAATTACCCCAAGAGTCCACTCGAATTGCGTGATTCCGTCACGGGCAATCGGATTCAGTCGTTGGTGAAATATTCGCTGACCAGCGATATCGTCGGCGAGTTCGGGATTCTGCCCCGCTGGTCGATCGGTTTCGATGCACCAGGCACGTACATCAGTCACAACGGCACCACCGGCACCCTGGCCACCACGAACAATTATCAATTCGGCGATCTCTCGATCTATTCGCGCATCACCCTTGTGGACCCGAATGCGCAACCGGTCGGTGTGGCCGTGATTCCGTATGTGGAAACCCCGACCGGTTCGCAAAAGAATTTCACCGGCGACAGCGGCACCAACATCGGCGCCAAGGTCGCGGTCGACAAAAATTTCGGCCGATTTTATTTGGTGGGCAACGTGGGATTTCGCGGTCACACGAAAAATGAAACCACCGCCGTGTCCGGCAGCACCGACACGCTCGAACTCGGTCACGAGGTCACGTACGGCGTGGGCGGCAGCTACGACGCCATTCCGAATCGGTTGCAAATCATTGGCGAGGTCGCGGGCTCCACGGTGTTGAAACAATTTGCGCAACACGCCAACGCCTCGCCCGCCGAAGCGACTGCGGGCATTCGCGCCTTTTTCAAAGACAAGAGCATCGCGCTGGTGGCCGGTGGCGGCGCGGGTTTGGGCCGCGGTTACGGCGCGCCCACGTATCGTGTGTTTACCGGACTCTCGTTTAACCTCCCGTCGGGAAACCGCGAAGTCGTGAGGCGCAAACCAGAAATCGGCGACATCAAGACCATCATTTTGCAAGGGGTCCATTTCGACACCGCGCGCCACGCCCTCACCGCCGACGCCAAACATATCCTCGACATGAATCTGGGCGAGATCGTGAGCAACCCGCAACTCTCGCTGCGCATCGACGGCCACGCCGACGCCCGTGGTGGACGCGCGTACAACTACGCCCTCTCGGAACGCCGCGCCGCGGCCGTGCGCGATTATTTTTCTGCGAAGAGTGTCCCGACGTCGCGACTCCACGTGGAAGGCTTCGGCAAAGATGTCCCCGTCGCCCCCAACACCGGCCCCGCCAACTGGGCCCGCAATCGCCGCGTCGTGATCCATTTGTATCGGAACGACGTCGAGAAATAATTTTACAAACACCACGCGCTATGACAGGTAGGCCGCCATGCCAGTCTTTAAGACACTCATCTTGATTGGTCGTCCGGCCAGCGGGAAGTCGGAATTCATCCACGCGATGAAACAGGTTGCCGATGCCGAACGCGCCGCGCGGTTTCACATTGGTCCGTTGCACGAACTCGACGATTTTCTCTGGCTCTGGGAAAAATTCACCGACGACGATATCTGGGAATCCGCCGGGTATCCGCGCCGCTATTCCAAAAAATCCGCACACGGTTACGTCGTCACCGATGGCGCACTGCTCGATTATTGTTTTGCCAAATTCAACGCCGAGTATGCACGCATCACCACCGAACATCCCGGCACGCTCTTCATTGAGTTTGCGCGCGGGGCGGGCGATGGCGGATATACCCACGCCCTCAATCGTCTCTCCGACGAACTCTTGCGCGACGCGGCGATTCTCTACATCGATACGTCGTACGAAGAATCCTGTCGCCGCAATCTGGCACGCTACCAGGAAAAATTAAAACACTCGATTCTCGCGCATAAAGTTCCCGACGAAGATATGGTGCGCTTCGCACAACATTCCGATTGGGCCACACTCACCGCTGGTGCACCGCACGGCGCACTCACGATTCGCAATATTCCGGTGCCGTTTGTCACGCTCGACAACGAAATCGAATTGACCGACGGAACCGCGTTTCAGGAACGGTGCGAACGCAATCTTGCGCAACTGTTGCAACTGGTACAAACCGCGACGCACGGCGCCCGCCGCCTCGCCGCGTAAGCGAGTTTACTCGCGAAAGGAACCTATGCGCCTCCTCGCGACCCTCCAAAAAAAACTCGCCGTCTTTGGCATTGCCGCCCTCTGTTTCGGTTATTTTGCTTCGTACGTTCCCTACTCCATGCTCACCAAACTCCTCACGAGCGGTGCGCTGGACGGCATGAACGGCCAGGGTTTCACCGGATTTGAAATTCAGCCCGTGGTCGTCACCGCAACCGTTGTTGCGCTGTACGTGTATCTCACCGCGGCCGGTTGGTGGAAATACGCCACGCACAGCACCGTGTTGGGATTCTCCATTCCGCGTCCGCAATGGTTCACGTGCCTCGCCGGTTTTTGCACCGCAGGCATTATCATCACCACGACACTTGCGTACACGTTTCAAGGCATCAGCATCGTATTCGCCATGTTGCTCATGCGCGGCGGCATGTTGGTACTCGCGCCCGTCGTCGATCTCATCGTCCGCAAACGACGGCGCACCATCTACTGGCCGTCGTGGGTCGCCGCCACGCTGAGTTTGTCCGCACTCTTCGTCACGTTCTCCGGAAAATCCGGCACCGCACTGTCGTTCGCTGCGGCGCTCAACATCGGGATTTATCTCGCGTGCAATCTGCTGCGACTCTTTCTCATGAGCAGTTTCGCCAAGAGCACCTGTCTCGACGAAAAGAAACGGTTCTTCACCGAAGATCAAATGACCGCCAACGCCGTGTTGTGGGTGTGTGTCATCGGCACCGGCCTCATTGGATCCACCATGGATCCCCAAAGTCTGCCCGGACAAATGTGGTCGGGCATTGTCGCATTTCCGACCAAAGGATTTTTGGGCACGGCGATTGTGATTGGACTCTGCTCGTTCGGCGCCGGACTATTCGGCAGTCTGATTTTTCTGGATCGCCGCGAAAACACCTTCACCGTCCCGGCGAACCGCGTCTCTAGCGTGATTGCGGGCGTCGTTGCCAGCTGCTGGATCGCGTTCCAGTATCACGCCGATTTGCCGCCGACCAAAGAGTTCGTCGGTATGGGACTCATCGTCACCGCGATTATTTTTCTGGCGTATCGCTCCATTGTCGAAAAACAGCAACGTGCGCTGGAGCACACGTTCAATGAAAAATTAAAAATGCAAAATGCAAAATGAAATGCCAATCAGTCCCTTTCCAAAAATGTCTCTTCGTCTGCGAGAACGAACGCGCGCCCGGCAAGGCCTGTTGCGGCCCCGCGGCTACGGGCTTGCGTGAATATCTAAAAGCCGCCGTAAAAAATCGCGGCCTCACCGGGAAAATCCGCGTCGCCAAAGCCGGCTGCCTCGATCACTGCAGCACCGGCCCCAACATTTTCGTCTTCCCCGACAACCTCTGGTACTCCGCCATCACCCGCGAGGATTGGGACCGGATTGTGGAGGAACAACTCCCGATTGCCTAAATTGCCCTGGCTTTTTCTGCCCTGGCTTTTTCTTGTGGCGCCCTCAGCACCGTGTTACACTGGAAACATGACTGTACGCTACACAACCATTCTCGAACGCCAAACCGATGGTGGTTATCATGTGTCCTGCCCGGCACTCCCTGGCTGCCACGCCGAAGGTGACACATTAGAAGATGCCTCAGAAAATATGCGCGAAGCGATGTCGCTGTACGTCGAGAGTTTGAAAGCGCATGGCGAACCGCTACCACAAGAAGACCTCCTCATCAAATCAATGGACGTCGCGGTGTGAGGCAGCTTCCCTCGCTTAAGCCCCGCGAAGTCGTCCGCGTCATCCTGCAAATCGGCTTCGTGCCTTTCGTCAGAAAGGCAGTCATGCAATCTATTTTCGTTCGCACGATCGTCGTCGCGTGGTCATTCCCATGCACAATAAGGATCTGAAGCCCGGCACACTCCGCGGCATCATTCGTGATCTGGGCCTCACCACTGAAGAATTTTTTCAAAAAGTTTAATTTCTCCCCCGAAGCAACTTTTTCTGCGATCTGCCGATAATATGAATAGAGGATGAACATGGGCATATTCACGCGCGCCGACCTACAGGCCATTCGCAGCAGCGCCATTGCCAGCACCGCCGCGTACGCACGGACTTTTCTGGTCACGACCAGTGCACAACACATACGAGCACCTGCTCGTCCTCACTACGTTGATAATCGTGGGGTGCTGGAATCCGATCACTACACCACACGCACCCCAATGGGGCGACTACGCACGGCCCTCACGCGTTTGTTTGCACAACGCTCCACCGTCCAAGCACTCGTCATTGGGGCCGGTCAACGGTGCACCGAAGCAGAACTGAAAGAGGCGTTTGGCCATACACTCCAGATTACTGAGGCCTCGCCAAATTACTCAACCAACCCAGGCGTGGACCATATTCTCCCCACAGCGGGGATTGATGACGCGGAGCTCCCACCGGACACCTTTGATATCGTGTGGTCCATTTATGGCAACCTGTATGGCACGGATCAACAAGCGATCTTACAAAAGGTCGTGAATAGTCTGCACGTCGGTGGGGAATGTTTTTTGATGTGGGAAATTCGCGGCGCCAACCACGCACTCAGCACTACAGCACGCTGCATGTCCGCTGTTTTTCGAGCGGTCGGTCTCGATCTGGTCGTGACCACAGACGAAATCGGACTCTTTCGCGCCTACGTTTGGGGAAAAAAATTACTCCCCACTATCGATCTGTCGCGCGCGTGGCAGACCAGTGCCCTGGTGTTGAAAAGCCACGCTTGGCTGAGCAATCACCAATCCAGCCTCGCACGATTTGCTGCGCCGGATGCATCGTCACATCCCCTGGACCTGCAAACGAAAATTCGCCTCACCACTGACGGCCCCTTCTTGCCGATTCATAGCGCGCATTTGGGTGGCCTGCGTGCGTTACCATGGCTGCATGAAGTCGCCGCCGAAATGATCGACGCCGCACTGGCGATTTTCAATGTTACACCGCGCGTCATCGCGAAACAGCTCGATGTGAAACGCATCGAAGATTATTTTTTGGACGATGACGGACCATACGGCGGAATGACGAATCCTCGACTCCTGAGCCTGGAAGCTGGAATGCCACTTTCGCAACTCATCGTACACGAACTGGCCCACCTCGCCGCCGCCGCCACCGGCAATTTTCCGCTCCCATATTTTTTACCGCCAACCCGCGGACTCGGCGCTGGCGTGCAAGTGCGCGGCTTCCTCTAATTCCCACACCATTTCCCTTGCCAAGTGAACGATCGTTCACTATAGTGCGATTGTCATGGACACCATCATCGAAAAATTGCGCGGGTTTTACAAACGCCATCAACGCGGGCCCAGCTACAGCGAACTCGCCAAACTCGCCGGGTTTGCCTCGAAACAGGCGGCGTTTCGGTTGGCGCAAAAATTAGTCGAGGCGGGCATTTTGCATCGCGACGCCACCGGCAAACTCGCACTGGCCGCGCAACCATTAGGCGCGCGTTTGTTGGGTCACGTGCAGGCGGGTTTCCCGTCCGCCGCTGAAGAGGAACTCGTCGACACCATGAGTCTCGACGATTACCTCATCCGCAAACCCGAGGCGAGTTTTCTGCTGCGCGTCGTGGGCGACTCCATGATCGACGCCGGCATTCACCCCGGCGATCTCATTATTGTCGAACGCACCGGCCGCACGCCTTGCAACGGCGCCATCGTCCTGGCCGAGGTCGACGGCGCCTGGACGCTCAAATATTTCCAGAAACATGGCTCCAAAATCCGCCTCGTCCCCGCCAACAAAAAATATCCCGTCATCGAGGCTGAGCAAGAACTCAAAATCGGCGGCGTGGTGAAAGGATCGATGCGACGGTATTGACATTGCGAAGGACGAGGGACGATCGCCTGCCACAGGCAGGCTCGGACGAAGGACGAAACGGCGCATACGGTATGCCAAAAACAATCCACAGTGTCCGAGATTTAAACGTGTACAAATTAGCCTTCGCAAGCGCGATGGAAATTTTTCAGCTCACGAAACAGTTTCCCATCGAAGAAAAATACTCGCTCATAGACCAAATACGGCGATCTTCCCGTTCCATTTGCACGAGTCTCGCGGAAGGCTGGCGCAAACGCCGATACAAAGCAGCATTTCTGCATAAAATCAGTGAAGCAGGGCAAGAAGCCGCCGAAACACAAACATGGTTAGAATTCGCCCTCGCTTGTGATTACTTGCACCAAGCGCAATACGCAACATTCAATGAAAAATATGAGCACATCTTTGCCATGCTCATAGCGATAGAAAGAAAAAGCGATTCATTTACTCAGCAGCTGTTTCGTCCTTCGTCCTAGCGACCGCCGCAGGCGGAGAGCGGTCGTCCCTCGTCCTTCGATACAAAGGAGCCCCGCCATGCAACAGATGATTACGCTTCGTTCCTGGCCCCGCGCTATCTTGCACCTCGATGCCGATGCATTTTTTGCGAGTGTGGAGCAGGCGGTGCATCCGGAATTGAAGGGCAAACCCATCGTGACCGGCGCGGAACGCGGGATTGTCTCGGCGGCGAGTTACGAGGCCAAGGCGCTGGGTGTGCAGCGCGGCGTCTCGCTCACCGAGGCCGCGCAACGCTGCCCGCAACTCATTATGGTCCCTTCCGACTACGAAACGTACGGACTCTTTTCGAAACGCCTCTTCGCCATCGTGCGCCGCTTCACGCCCGACGTGGAAGAATACTCCATCGACGAATGCTTCGCCGACCTGACCGGCCTGCGCCGTACCTTTCCGGGCGACGGCTACCAAGGCATCGCCAAACAAATTCAAGCCGCGGTCCTGCAAGAACTCGATATTGGCGTGTCGGTCGGCATCAGTCTCACCAAAAGTCTCGCCAAACTCTGTTCGAAATTTCGCAAACCGCGCGGGTTCACCGCCGTGCCAGGTTCGCTCATTCATATTTTGTTAGAACGCACACCGCTCGAAAAAGTGTGGGGGTTCGGTCCCAACACCGTGGCCAAACTCCACAAGCTCGGCTGCAAAACCGCGCTCGACTTCGTGCGCAAACCGCGTTTTTTCGCCGAAGACCATTTGGGGAAAGTTGGCGTCGATATCTGGTCCGAGTTGCGCGGCGAAGCGGTCTATCCACTCGTCACCACGCCCAAAACCGATTACGCCAGCATCAGCAAACACAAAACCTTCAGCCCCGCCTCCAGCGATCCCGATTATCTCTTCGCGCAAGCCGTGCGCAATCTGGAATCGGCCTGCATAAAAGCGCGGCGCTACGATTTGGCCACCAGTCGCCTCGTCTTGTGTCTGCGCCAACAGGATTTTCGGAGCATAGGTTGCGAAGCGCGCGTAAGTCGCCCCACCAATTCGCCACTCGATCTCGCGCCCGTGTTGCGCACCCTTTTCGAAAAAATTTATCGCCCCGGCGTGTTGTATCGCGCCAGCGGCGTCGTGCTGTCGGCATTGCAATCCGCACATCCCGCGCAAGGCGATCTCTTCGAAGATCCGATCCGCGTCGAAAAAACCCTCGCGCTGAACGACGCCATCGACGACCTCGGCGCGCGGTTCGGAAAACACACCGTCTTCATGAGCAGCGGATTGTTTCTGGGTAATACCCCACAAACCCGCGCCACCAGCGGACGCCGCGGTGGAACGTCGTGGCGCGCCAGCGCCCAACTCCCCGGCGAAACCTCACGCAAACATTTGCGCATTCCGCTGCTGAGTCATCGGCAAATACATTGACAATGTAGTCACGCAAGAACAATATGACTACATCGGGAGGAACGCATGATTGAAGTGGGAATTCGCGAATTAAAAAGTCGACTCAGTTATTACGTGCAACTCATGGAGGCCGGCGAAACCATCGCCATTATGGTGCGCAAAAAAATCGTCGGATTTTTTTCGCCCTTCCCACCCACACCATCCAAAGAAAAATCGGCCCGCGAACCATCGCGGCGTGACATGCAAAAACTCATCGCCCAATGGAAAAAGGATGGCTTCGTGATTAGCGGCGGCAAACCGTACAAATATCGCCCCGTCAAACGCGTCCGCATGAAAGGTGGTCACACCGCGCAAGACATGATCCGGCAAATGCGAGATGAAGGGCTATGAATCTGTATGCGGACACATCCGCGCTCGTTAAACACTACCATGACGAAATCGGTTCCGATCAAGTCGATGACTGGATGCGCAGTGCCAAGCAATTTTTCAGCTCGGCGCTCACGCGCCTGGAGATGACCGCCTTTGTGGAACGTAGCAAAATCAATCGTCGCTTCGATTCGCCCACCTACCGCACCATTGTGTCTGAAATCGAACGCGACATCGCCACTAAAAAAATCACGTTGCTCGATATCGATCATCATGTTGTCGCCGGGGCCAATCAACTCATCAAGACCCGCCGTTTGCGAGTCCAAGACGCCCTCCAACTCGCCAGCGCCCTCGCGCTGCAACAGCGTTTGGCGGCGCCGCTCGCCTTTCTCTGCGCCGATCAACACCTGCTCTCGGCGGCACGACTCGAAGGTTTGCGGTGTTTGAACCCGCTGTAGGGTGTGTGGACAAACTGTGTGGCCGTGTTTGCACAATTGAAAAAGAGGGGCACTCAAAAAAGGATATGGCCACAAAAGAACACAAAGATAACAAAGATTTTCTCTGTGTTTCTTTGCGTTCTTTTGCGGCAAAAATAACATGCTCACACGTCCTATTTCAGCAAATTATCGATCGGGATCGCGCAGATATTTTTTTCGACTTGCTGACCGAGCGCACTCTGCCGAGCGATGAGTGTGAGGGTGCCATCCATGCTGACCTGACTCGATTTGACCGTGTACGTCCCGGTGCAATGCAAAACATTTTTATCTGATTGCGACGCGACCGTCTGGCAATCGATGGTGTTGGTGTCATTCACGGTCAGCGTGTAGCCGCCATTGTGTATTTGCATCTGAAAGGGCGCGGGTTGGTGCGGAAGCGGGGTCTGCGCGCTCACGGGCATCACGGTGGGCGTGACACTGTTCCCTTCAAACATCTCGACCTGAGTCGCCTGGCCACTGGCGTTGTAGACCACGTGCACACGTTGCACCGGCTGGGTCTTGGCGCAATCCTTGAAAATATTCCAATCTCCAGAACGGCCCGCGGTATCCTGCAGAAATTCCATCGCGCTATCGTATTGCCAATCGCTGCCCGCTTGCTTGAATTGATATATCGAAAAGGCGCGACCCGAGGCATCGAGGTCGACAAATCCTGCCAGCGTTGTGGTGGTGGTGTGATTATTCACCGTCGTTTTAAAGTTCAGGATCGATGAGTAACCGACCCATTGCTTCGCGACGTCTGCTGCTGACGCACTCTGCGCTGGCGGAGTCGCCGCGCCCGCAGCCGTATTTGCAGGATTGGCCGTCGCACTCGCGCCCGGCTGACAACCCGTGAGCAACGCGGACGGTCCCGTACAATCCGTCGCCGCATTGGCCACCGTACCAGACGCCGCCGGCGCCCCGCCCGCCTTGATTTCCAAGGCAGCGCCTCCATCACCACACCCACACAAACCAACCACGAGAAATAATGAAATCAATGAATACGCACGTTGCATACTGCCTCCTTGGTAAAATTATTATCGGCAGTGCAGGAGGCAGGAGTTGCGGGAGCTCACGTATTATTTTTTCGGTTTGCGTTTCGAGACAGGCCGCTTGGTGGTCACCTGGCCGGCATCGACAAGACCGCGTTTCGCGACGCGCTCGGCGTGAATTTTCGCCCTGTCGGCGGCGGATTCCGTGCGACGTTGGTGCATAGCGGTTTGCAGCGAAGCCCACCATCGATCCGAGGCCTTGTCGCAATAGCCGTCCAATCTTTCGATGGAACACCTGCGACGCCCGACCAAATCGCAGACCGCCGCGAACGGACGACCGAAAATGCGCCCCCGCTCCGCGGCAAATATCCACGCGTCGATACGATCGGTGTCGCCATCCTGCGCCGCCCAGCGGGCGAGACCGCCCACCAATTTTTGCGCGGCCGCCAGGGCGCGTGGTAATCCCAAGGTGCGTAAGCGCGGCAGCAAATGCAGACATTCGAGCGCCGCATCTTCCGTGGGCCAGGCGCGCAAAAATTCGCCACACAACGCAACGATTTCGTCGTCGGTGAATGCCTGTGCGCGCAATCCCGCCACCACACTATCGCCATATTGCAACAACCCTGCAATGGCGCCCAGGGTGCGTTTTTTCACGCCAATGATTTCTGCGATTCGTTCGAGGAGGGACACGAGTTTTTGGGGGATCGGCTGCAGAATGTCCTGCAAGGCCGCCTCGACATCATCCCCCGCATACCGCAGACAAAAATATGCGGCGAGCTGCGGACACAGTCTGCGATAAAATTTCACGGAGCGAGATTCACGCACCCGTGTCGGTTGGCGGCGCGATGATTTAATCACCTGCTGTGCCAACGCGTACAACTCGCGACCATCGGTAAGCGCGAGTCCCGCTTTACTGGCCGCATCGCTGATGCGCTCACAGTGCGCGAGGAGTTTGTCGAAGACGGGACGTGACGGTGCGCAAGCAACGCAGATACTTTCAAGAATGCGCGCGGCGGATTCGGTCCAACCGGAGGCAAACATCTCATGCGGTGAATAGTGCGCGAGGTATGTGGTGGCGAGATGCGGATACGTCACCCGCAACACACAAATGCGATGGGCTTCGAGTGGTTCGCATCCCAAATCATCCAGTCCCTCGTTGGCCAACAGTAATTCGGTGCCGATGCACTCCATGACGGCCGTGAGCCCGGAAAATAATACCGCGGGGTCGGCCAGATTTTCGGTCATGAGGTGACGCCACAAGGCCGAGACGGAGTGTGGGGTTTCGGATGATCCGAGCGCCAGCTTGAGGCCAAAGTCTCGTGCCAAACGAAAAGGCTGGTTGGCGTCACCGTCGACACCACAATGCTGCAACAGAGTCTGTTGCCCCGCAGGTGTCCGCAAATAGCGGCCCAGCGCGCGGGCGTTGCCTGGTTCCGGCGCGATGGGCGCCAGCGTACGCACCCAGCGCTGCATGATTGATGTCGCGACCTGTGCCATATTTTCTCCAAAATTCGTCGGTCGTGTGTATGACAGTGCTCAATCTCAGGGGCGGGCAAAGCCCCCTCCAGCGGCAAAGCCGCATGGAAGCTAGCTCGGAAGGATTCATCACTGCCGCGTAGTTTGCCTTCAGCCACTGGCTGAAGTTTGCCTACTT
>OBEQ010432148.1_pt1 | contig 40513 bp, 49 predicted proteins | sample 1670901 | NCBI WGS metagenome assembly OBEQ01 (sample SAMEA104232315, study PRJEB22302) | groundwater metagenome | biome: forest; feature: aquifer; material: groundwater | place: USA | collected 2011-08-07 | depth 5.4 m | reverse complement strand
TTTGCCGCAGCGAGAAATGGCCGATAAAGCCTCTTTTCGCTGGGGCAAATCGAGACAGAAATGTGCCACAAAATAGAGCTTTTGTCAAACGTCAAATGTTGGTATCACCAAAGAAAGACAGGTGGTTCAGTGGGCGATATTTATTGTACTTCTGACGCCTTGAAAATCAATTCAGACAGAGTAGAATTACGCTATTATAAGATATGCGCTCGGCGTAACTCCCATTTATTACACTATGGAAAATGACATCATTCCATCATCTCCTCACAAAGATTTTGAATCCATCAAGCAGCTGGATGAAGCTGGTGTTGAGTGTTGGGAGGCTCGTCAGCTCATGCGCTTATTGGATTATACGGACTGGCGCAACTTTCAGAATGTTATCGAAAAAGCCCAAGAAGCCTGTAAAAACAGTGGTCAAATTATCCACAACCATTTCGTTGAAATCAACAAAATGGTGGACATTGGCTCTGGAGCCAAAAGGCCTCAATTAGACATACAGCTGTCGCGTTATGCCTGCTATCTCATCGCCCAAAATGCCGACCCTTCAAAATCAGAAGTCGCGCTGGCTCAAACCTATTTTGCGGTACAGACCAGAAAGCAGGAAATCTTTGAACGTCTTTCCGACGCGGAAAAGCGCTTATTTGTCCGTAATGAGGTCTCCAATGAAAATAAGAAGCTTTTCAAAACAGCGAAGGGTGTTGGCGTATCGCATTTCGGACTGTTCAATGATGCTGGATACCGCGGCCTTTATGGTATGCCCCTTTCCGATGTAGAAAGAAGGAAATGCATAAAAAAAGGCGAACTTTTAGACACGGCGGGTTCCACGGAGCTTGCAGCCAATCTTTTCCGTATTACACAAACCGATGAAAAGCTCAGTAAGGGCGATGTGCATGGTGAAATTGATGCTGGAAAAGTTCACAACATGGTTGGTGGAAAAGTCAGACAAACAATCAAAGACATCGGCGGAAAATTACCCGAGAACCTGCCACCGGAAAAACATATAAAAGATGTCAAAAAAGAAATCCGACTACTCGAAAAGCAAGAAAAGAAAAAGTTGGCGAACGGTAGTAAGCCGTGATGAAAGAAGTGGTGAAACTCACCGTATGGTAAAAATCACACCGTCTCCTCCCTCAAATCAGGAATATAAATCGTCGCGTCGTTCAACTTCACAAAAATAGTTCTGACTTCCTCTCTCACGGCATCCCAACAATAATCGAATTGGAAACAGTTCGATTATTGTTTTAGTTGAGAGGATTTTGATGGTTCTGACAAAACAATGGTTTTGTATATACAGAACGAGAGTTGGAACAAGGTTGAACAAAAACCCTTTAGGAGGTTACGATACTCATCGTATGAAAACTTGCATCACATGTGGAATGCCGTTTGAAGGAGCTCATGCGAATGATGTCGCATTAGAAACAAGGGAGGGACTCATTTGCGTCTACGATATAAAAGACGGAAAGATAAAAAGTCCGGAAGATATTTTTGAAGGCGGTGTGCAATTTTTTATGATGCAGGTTACAAACAATAATCGTGACCTTGCAGAACGGCTGATCCGCAAGAATATGAAATCTCTCGGCTATTGGAAAAAACGTCCATTCATTGGTTTGGATGGAGCGGAGGCAACCGACCAAGAATTTAGGCAAGCAATAGCAAAGCTCTCATCAGAATGAGCGTCACGCAATATTAAAAATTCAATGGTACTGAATGTTATCAAGGAGATGCTCTCTTTAGAGAAATCTGTGTTATCCTGGACGTATATGACATCATCTCTTTCCCCACGTCGCGCAGGTCTTGCGCTCGGAATCTTGTTCGCCGCCGTGCACCTCATATGGTCCCTGTTTGTCGCGCTCAATCTTGCACAACCTTTGATGGACTTCGTTCTGCAGATTCATATGCTGCAAGTGCCCGTGAAAGCTTTGCCCTTCTCTTTTGGTAATGCGCTTGGTCTCATCGTCATAACGGGTGTGATCGGCTATGTCATGGGTTGTATCCTTGCTTGGCTTTGGAACAAAGCGGGGAAGTCCGCGTAATGCGCCGTTTCATCTCAAGGAAAAGCGCTCATGCATCAGGGAAACCAATAACCCCAACCCGTATGCTCGTCAAAGACATCATGCTTACGGAATTCATCACAGTAACCCCGTCGATGTCTTGGAGGGAAGCGGCCGAGCTTTTGTTGAAACACCGACTGTCCGGAGCCCCCGTCATTGACGCAAACGGACGATTGATCGGCATTTTGTCGGAAAAGGATTTGTTCCGGGGCCTGTTCCCCTCGCATGCCGAATGGGCCGAGACGCCGCATGACTTTATGGATTTCCAGGCATTCGAATCGCGCGCATCCGACATGCGGGAAAGAAAAGTGGAAGACGTCATGTCGCGTCGCGTGATCGACGCGCGACCGGATACGCCGGTATTGAAAATTGGCGCCTTGATGGCTTCAAGCGGCATTCACCACGTGCCGGTTGTCGAGAAGGGAAAACCGATCGGCATGGTGAATCGCGGAACGATTTACCGCGCGATATTGGAAAAGGCATTCAGGACAAAAGGATGACGCATTCAATTATTTTCAACACGTCTATGTTTAAAAGATTCAGCGAAAAACAGTTGGGAAGAACCCGCAACCAGCCGAAGGAAGATGAACGGATAGCGGAAGCGAGGCGCTCACTTGCGGCGCGAAAAATGGCGAATGAACAGGCGCGCGAAATGCGCGGCCATCTAGAAGACAGATTAAAAGAAGCGGAAAGGAGAGGCGATCAAATCGAAATGGGTCAATGTCGTACAAAACTTGCATCCACCGATTCTTGGAAGCAGATCGAAACGGAAACGCAAGCGATTCATGCGGCATTACGAGAAAAATTGAACAGACCGAATGAAAAGAAATAGGAAATCAACATGTCAACGCGAAAAACACCCGACACATATGTCGGGTGTTTTGAAATAGAGGATTAAGTCAATGTTTTTGAACTTTTCCTATGTGGTGCCCCCGGCAGGGGTCGAACCTGCAACCTCGAGCTTAGAACGCTCTCGCTCTATCCAGTTGAGCTACGGGGGCATAAAATTATCCTTCCATTAATTCTTTCACTTTCTGCCGCAGACCCCTTGATCGCGTCACGTCGGTTATCGGTTTGCGTCCCGCGCGCACGAGGTTAATGGTATGAATGATCGTATGCGGATCAAATACCTGTTCGGATCCTTGAATGCGGCCCATCCGACGAATAATGACATAAAGCTCATCAAAAGAGACAATGGCACGAAAGCTAGGTTCCATGCCAATCTCTTTAGGCGCTGATTCATCCTTTTTTATATAATCGAATGGATCGAATGTTTCTGGCTTCCTAGACATAGTGATTGATGTGAGAAGGATTAACAAACTGCCTTTCTGCGTTCTTCTTACTGCTTCCTGCTTCCTCCATGAAATTTCTTGTGCACTTCTTTCAACTGCTTGTTGGTGACATGGGTATAGACCTGGGTTGTGGTGATGGACGCATGGCCAAGAAGCGATTGCACAGAACGGATATCCGCGCCGTTTCGGAGCAAATCCGTTGCAAAGGTGTGGCGTAATGTGTGCGGGGTGATGCGTTTGGCGATACCACAGGCGCGCGCATAGCCGGCGACGGTGCGCTCGATACTGCGCGGGGTAAGCGGGCCAGTTTCTTTGCGCCCTTTTTTTGCGCGATCATGCGATACGAAAAGATACGGAGAAAGGTCGCGGCGGGCCATGACATAGGCTTGAAGCGCGGCCCTTGCCTCATCGGAGAGAAAAACGATGCGGGGCTTGTCCCCCTTGCCGCGCACGGTGAATTCGTCGCGTTTCAAATATACGCTCTCCGTGGCCAATCCCGCCAGTTCAGATACGCGCAAACCCGTTGAAAACAACAATTCAATCATGGCCCGATCGCGCAGGGCAACAAGCCCTTCGGTCATGCGCCCAGGCGCCGCGCGCAGGCGGTTAAGCTCGTCAGTTTCCAAAAAATCCACGACGCGAACGGACTGCTTGGACAATTCGATGTGTTCCGGCGCGAGCGACTTTATGTCCTGCCGCGCCAAATATTTCAAGAAAGCGCGCAGGGCAATGAGATGATAGTTTTGCGTGTTCTTTTTTATGGTTTCCCCTTCATGCCCGAAGAGGGAACGGTTCAACCACAAACGATATGTGTGTATCATCTCGCGTGAGATGGCATTTGGATTTGCATCCTTTGCCCAATCCGCAAAACGCAAGAGATAAAAATGGTAATTGCGGATGGTACGCGCGGAACGGCCGCGTTCTATTTCAAGATATTCGAGAAAATCCGTCATCAGTTTGCGCAAGGAAGCGGTAGGCATAAGAAAGCGGCTATGGGCTCGAAGAAAGCGGGGGACGAGTATCATTATACGACACATTCGACGATGCGGGAGTGTGTTATGATATTTCCACTTCGATCTATGATTTTCTTGAAATGGAATAAACGCATCCGTATTCTCTTGCTTGCCTTGCTTTTTATTGGCGCCATGCACATATCCGGCACCGCCACATGCAGAACCGACCTTTATTTGCTTCCCTATTGCGCCATTGAGCGTTTGATTTCTCCTTCAACCTTCATCGACATCCCCGCCGCTCTGCCTGCACCGATGCGCCTCCTACTCCTCGCCTATGTCGCGATCATTATTCCCGCTACATTATTGATGGTCTCCTCGAATTTCGCTCTCGTTTGGCGACGACGTTTCATTGAAGTGCATTTGCCTCGCGGCGTCCCCTGGGGCGATCGGTTTCTTCCATACACGGTCGCGATGAGGGATCCCTAAGAGTTTGTCCAAGATCTTCCAAGAGAGATCGGCTGTGCCGTGCTTTCCTGAAGGAGTCCGCGACCGAAGGATCTCATGGGCCCGATGAGATCCTTCACTCCGACTGCCTTCGTTCAGGAAAGCACGATGATAAAGTGTTCAATCTAGAAGATGCTAAACGGACTCTTAGAACTTCTCCCTTTACCCATTATGGACTCCACCAAATCCTACATCGATTCCTTGCCCCCCAAAGTCGCCTTCATCGGCGGCGTGGTCACAACCTTGCTTGCGCTTGGCACCGTCGGATTCATCGTTCTCGGTTCCTGCCTTCTTTCCGGCAAATGCGCCCTTGGCTCCTCAAGTCCCGCCGCGCAACCGCTGGCCGCCGCCCAACAACCGCTCAAGGCTCAACCTTCTCTTGGCGAACCCGCCGCTGGTCCTATTCCGGACATTACGACGGCAGACCATGTGCGAGGTGATAAAAATGCGCCGGTAACCATTGTTGAATTCTCGGATTTCCAATGCCCATTTTGCGAGCGCTTTCATCCAACCATGTTGAAAGTCATGACCGATTATAAAGGCAAAGTACGCTGGGTATTTCGCCATTATCCACTCTCTTTTCACCCAAATGCCCAGCCGGCCGCCATTGCAAGCGAATGCGCAGGACAACAAGGAAAGTTTTGGGAATTCGCCGATGCGATGTTTGCGGGCCAGTCGGCCAATCTTACGAGTGATTCAGCGACAGCCGAAACATTTTATACAAAAACAGCGACAAGTCTTGGATTAAACACGACAAAATTTGACCAATGCCGCAAAGATCCAAAAGAGTTGGCTGCCGTACAAGCCGATGAACAGGGAGGAGTTACCGCGGGCGTAAACGGAACGCCTGGTTCCTTCGTCATTGCAAAAAATGGAACGGTGCAACCGATTCGAGGCGCGCTTCCCTATGAAGCTGTCAAAACCATGATAGACGCGGCACTCAAATAATATGAAACAATTCGCTTTTCTCGCTGTCAGCGTATTCCTTGTCTTAACCGGAAGCGGTTGTCTTGCAAACAAAACAATTGAAACGTCAACGGGCACCCGTATAATCAAATCGGACTACAATGAAAAAACCGAAACCGGAAAAATAATATACAAAGATGAAAAAGGAGTGACCACTCAACTGGAAAACCGCGGAGCAGGGGAAGGATTGCCCGAAGGATTTCCAAAAGAATTTCCCATCATGAAAGGAGTGACCCAGGTAACGGCGAATGCGATGACGGATAAAGACAATAGAATTTACACCGTGGATTGGAGCACCAAATCCTCCGTTGCGGATGTGGTAAGTTTTTACCGAGACGCATTTCCCAAAAATGGCTGGACTATCACCAGTTCACACCTCAGCGACGGGGAGGCGACCATCGTCGTTACGCGAGGAACAACAGGGTCCTCCACAACAACTCTTACGATTACACCCGAAGACGGCGTCACGCGAATCGGAGCGTGGATTTCTGAAATCAAGCCCTAAATCCTAAGGCAATCTGGTCATTCTTGTCTTGACGGAAAAAACCATTTTCCTTAGAATGCTTTCGTAATTCATCCGCGCACGCGCCTTGGCTGTGGGACTCGAGCTCCCCTTGCTCGGACGCGCGCATGTCTATATCCATTATGCTCGATGCGAAGAAAAAACAGAAGATTATCGAGAAGTTCCGCACGCATGAGTCCGACACGGGTTCTCCTCAAGTGCAAGTTGCCATCCTTACGGCCGAAATTGCCGATTTGACGGAACATCTCAAGATGCACAAGAAGGATTTCTCCAGCCGCCGAGGCCTCATCAAAAAAGTGAATGAGCGCCGTCGTTTGCTGAAATACTTGGAACGTGAAGATCCCAAGTCTTTTCATCAACTCAAACAAGCTCTTGATCTCAATTAAAACAAACCCCCTGGATTGCCTTTGGCAAAACGGGGGGTTCGTCCTTTTCATAAGATAGTCAGAAAATAAATTAATTCCCATCATCGTCCTGCCGAGACTGTCGATTTCGATATCATCGAAATCCAAAGCTTCGGCTGGACAAAACGTATGCAAAAAATCCAAGCGTTTGAAACCATGTGGGGAGGAAAAAAGCTCACGATACAAACAGGGAAATACGCCAATCAAGCCAATGGAGCCTGTGTCGTGCAATACGGCGATACCGTTGTTCTTGCGACGGCTGTCATGAGCGAAAGCGCTCGTGAAGGCATCGATTTCTTCCCGCTCATGGTGGAATTTGAAGAAAAGCTGTACGCGGCGGGTCGTATCAAGGGAAGTCGTTTCATCAAAAAAGAAGGTCGTCCAACGGATGAAGCCATTCTCACGGCTCGTTACATTGATCGCGCTCTTCGTCCCTTGTTTGATCAGCGCATGCGCAATGAAGTGCAAATCGTTGTTTCCTGCCTTGCATTCGATGGCGAAAATGATCCGGACATGCCCGGCCTTATCGCCGCAAGTTGCGCCCTGCATATAAGCGATATCCCCTGGAATGGTCCCATTGCAGATATTCGTGTAGGACAGATAGAGGGCGAATGGGTGATGAACCCGACCTACGCGGCTCGCGATAAATCCTTGCTGGACCTCGCCTTTGCCGGCACGAAGAGCCTGGTGATTATGATTGAGGCGGGCGCAAAAGAAGCGCCTGAAAAAACGGTTTTGGAAGCCTTCCGTTTCGGGCAAAAACACTTGACCGAACCCATCGATTTGATTGAAAAAGTCCGCGCCGCCGTCGGCAAAAAAAAGCGTGACCTGGCCACGCCCGCCACGCCCGAGGCCAAAGCAAAAATCGAAAAGCGTGAGAAGGCCATTGCCATTGCCCAACCATTCATCATCTCTCAAGTGTGTGCATTGTTCTTTGGCACTCCGCAAGCGACCAAGGTCCAACGCGCCGAGCAAAAACGCGAAATAAAAAAACGCACGGAGGCTTTCCTTGTAACCCAGGGTCTTGATGCGGATGACATAAAGGCTGGCGCATCCGTGGTCGGCGATATGGTCGAAGCGGAAGTAATGCGTGCCATTTTAGAAGAAGGAAAGCGCGTGGACGGCCGCGGCCTTACCGAAATTCGTCCTCTATTGGCTGAAGTGGGCGTGCTCCCGCGCGTGCACGGCTCCGGCCATTTCATGCGCGGCGAAACCCAGGTCCTCTCCGTCATTACTCTCGGCGCTCCAGGCGATGAACAAACACTTGATGGTATGGAATTTGTGGGGGTGAAACGCTATTTCCATCATTATAACTTTCCTCCGTTTTCCGTTGGTGAAGTGAAGCCCATGCGCGGCCCGGGCCGTCGCGAAATCGGGCATGGCGCCCTCGCGGAAAAAGCGCTTGCGGGCATGCTGCCGGAAAAAGAAATTTTTCCGTACACCGTACGTGTGGTGTCCGAAGTTCTTGGCAGCAATGGTTCAAGCTCCATGGGTTCCACCTGCGGCTCAACCTTGGCCCTGATGGATGCGGGCGTGCCTATTAAGGCGCCGGTTGCGGGCCTTGCCATGGGTCTTGCAACGGACACAGCTGGCCACTGGAAAATCATCACGGATTTGCAAGACTTGGAAGATGGCGCCGGCGGCATGGATTTCAAAATCGCTGGAACAAAAGATGGCATTACGGCTATCCAAATGGATACAAAAACCAAGGGCATCAGCTTGGAAGTCATCGAACAAACATTCGCCCAGGCCCATGCAGGTCGTCTGCAAATACTCGACATGATGTTAAAGACGATTCCCGCCGTGCGTCCGGACCTTTCCCCGTACGCGCCACGCATCATTACCTTGCGCATCAGTCCGGAACTGATTGGGAATGTCATCGGCCCCGGCGGGAAAATCATCAATGAAATCATCGCCACCACCGGCGTGCAGGCCATCGATATCGAAGACGACGGCCTGGTCATGATTACCTCCGTAAACGCGGAAGGGGCAAAAAAAGCCGAGGAATGGGTACGCAATCTCACGCGTGAGGTGAAGGCGGGAGAGCTATTTACTGGGAAAGTCGTTCGCCTGATGGATTTTGGGGCTTTTGTGGAAATTCTTCCGAAACAAGATGGCCTTGTCCATATAAGCGAGCTCGCTCCGTGGCGCGTGAATGCGGTCGGTGATATCGTAAAAGTTGGGGATACAGTCCATGTAAAAGTGAAAGAAATCGATGAGATGGGCCGTATCAATTTGTCGATGAAACAGGTTGAGGGCAATGTATATCCGGAACAAACTCCCGCCAATACAAGCCAGGGCAATACAAATGGCCTGCGCACGGGGCGCCCATCCGGCCGCGGAAGGTAATTTTTTCAAGATGCAAAATTTGCATATTCCTTTAGGCAGACCGCACACAACCCGCCCCTTGAGGCGGGTTGTGTGGCTTGCGGCGCTTCTGCCGATTTTCCTGGTGTATTTAGGAAGCCTGTGGTGGTTTACGAGACCGGATATAGGCAATGTCGCTCCAGAGGGCACGGTGCTTATTGTGCGACTCATGCCAAGTCAAAAATATTGGAATGATGTCGCGAGCGTGATTGGGGAATTACCCATTGTTTCCGGACATGGATTAAGCGTGCGGAGCCTTATTCCCTATACGCACGGGGATTTAACCCTATTTATCGGAGAAGATGGGCGTCGGAGCGCCGCTCTGCGTACCAAGGCTGGACAAATTCCGCGGGCTCTTTTGGATAGCCAGGGCATTTCCGTTCAACAAGCCGCTCCCGATCTTTTTCTGCTTGGGGATCATGCAAGGCCTTTCATGCCTATTTCTTTATCACGACCGAGCTTTTGGCTTTTTTCTTTTGGGGCTCATTCATTGGGTTATGTGCATATTCGTCTTGGCGATACCTGGCTTTCTGGTCGTCTTCAAGCTAATGCAAGCGGATGGCAAATACTTATTCCTCACCTGCCGCTTCCCTCTCTTCCTTGGCGAACGCTTCCTGAAAATACGATAGCGGCAATGGCTACACCGGTGTTGACAAAAGATTTTAATATTTCAGGGATTACGGGTCGCATGGATGCACTCCTTTCCCATTTTGATATTCCTCTGATAAGCGGTTTGACAGATAAGCTCCTCCAAAATCATGGTCTTATGCTTATTACTCAAGATAATGATGGTCTTGGCATGCTCATGTCTGGGATGGCGAATCAATTGAGCACCGAGGATCAGAAACATATACTCACGGTGGCAAGCGCTTTGAAGAATCCCGTTGGAAAACGCTGGATTTTGCCTGACAATACATCTGCAACCGAATTAAATGCCGATCCTTCTGGAATTACGATCGATGAAAAAACATTGTTTGGTACTACGGTTTTGCAGGCCAAAGCCCGTTCAAATGAAACTTTACTGATCGCATCCCATGATAATCAGTATGCCCTTACGAATAGAGAACCACTTATTTTGGCTTGGATTGGCGGTAAAATTGATAAACCAATGACAGCTGGTTCTTGCCGAATTGACAATAGTAGTTATCTAAATTTACAAAAATTATTTGCCGTTTCTTCCCCATCGCTTCAATACACCCAAGAAAATAGTATGCGTATGCTTGCAGAGCAATTTTCAGAAATATCTATAAGAAATTCATTCATTTTCTCAATAATCCAAATGTGTTTTTAAACATGTGGATAACTTGTGTCTAAACACTTAAAACTGTGGATAAAGTGTGATGTCAAAAAATCTTCTTGAACACTAATAATACAGTTTATCAATTCTACCCTAGTAAAATATAGCTATAACATAGATTGACACGATGACAAAAAAACGGTATACTGGTTGTGTACCTTGAATGAGCAATGCGTTCTTTCCACAGACACCAAGAGAAGTTTCTCGAAGGCACCCCACGTCTTCGAGAAATATCCCGCTTCTCTACTGATCTGCCATAAACCGTCCTAGCCCGGAATATGGCTGGGCCCGTTCACATTTATGACATTCTTCTAAAGAATGTTCCGTGAACAAGACCAAAGGTATGGTAGAGAAGGCGTGTCATCTTAAGATGAGATGCGTTATGTCGATTGTGGATGTAGAGTTTTGAAAAAAAATCATCTTTTTTCAGAATCCTGCATCCGCACAGACTGCGTGCTCTTCTTCCTTTCGGGCCCTGGCCCCTTTGCACTCACTTTTGCATGGGCCTTGGCCCGTTGTTATTTTTATGGGTCTCTTGAGAAGAGCCCATCCATCATTGCCTTGAAACAGAGTTTTTGCTATAATTTTTCCGAGGTCTCTTTCATAAAAAGATCTTCGAAAAGATTCTCCCATAACTAATCCCGCAGTTATCGCTGGTATGGTTTCCTCCACGTTTATTAATGAAATGAAGGCCCGCCTTCTCGGAGAAAAGCTCCGTTTGGAAGGAGAGATGGCCCGTTTCCCTCATCGCCAAACCAGCCATGAGGCTGATGAAACTTTCCAAAAAACAAGTGAGAGTGAAGATGAAAGCGCTTCGGATGTCGCCCAGTTGAGTGATAATTTATCATTGGAAGAAGAATTGGATAAAAGTCTGCGTGATATTTTATCTGCTTTGAAGGCTATGGAAAAAGGCGTATACGGCACCTGTAAATATTGCAAACAACCAATCGATGAACGCCGTCTTCGTGCCCGTCCCATGTCGAGTTCCTGCATTAAATGCAAAAAAACGCTCACTCAGGAAATGTAGCTCTCACGTCATGCGCCCATCAAATCGTCTTATCCCGCTCATCGCCCTGTTGATCATTTTGATTGACGGTTGGTTCAAATCCTTAGCTTTGACTCATTTTCCTGCAGACTCCACCTTGATGGACCCTGGCATTTTTGCTCTCGCTGTGCACCATAATTACGGCATTGCTTTCAATATTCCGCTTAAACTACCTTTCATTCTGCTCGTTTCTCTCTTGCTTGGGGCCGTGTTGATGCATGTGGTCTGGGTGAATCGCCACAAAAATACCGATCTCTGGGCTGCTGCTCTTTTAACCGTTATAGGTGGATTGGGAAATATATATGATCGCATTGCGTATGGATTTACCGTTGATTATCTTCTCTTGTTTGGCCGTTCGGCTATTAATTTGTCGGATATTGTCATTCTATGTGGCATTATTTGGATGCTCTTGGCTAGTCGTCCACACCTGGGTGAAGAAATCCTATTGACGGAAACAAAAAAATAAGTTATTCTGTCTTTAGAATAAATCTCCCCCAACCAATGTTGGGGGAGATTTTTTTATGCATCACATATTATCCGCTGGCATGGTGGGGGTGGAGGCTGTCCCCGTATTGAGCGAAGCCGATATTTCCTTCGGTTTGCCGGCCTTCAATATCGTTGGATTGCCAGACACGGCCGTGAAAGAAGCCCGGGAACGCATTCGGGCCGCGATCAAACACACGGGCCTGCCCTTTCCGCACACGCGTATTACGGTAAACCTTGCGCCTGCCGATTTGAAAAAGCAGGGACCTATGTTTGATGTGCCTATTGCTCTCTCCATTCTCGCCGCCCAAGGCGAAATGCCGCCCATAGCTTCCTCTGATGCATTATTTCTTGGAGAACTTGCCTTGGACGGCTCCCTGCGTCCCATTCGCGGAGCATTGGCAGGCGCCATGCTCGCAAGACGGCTCAAAAAACAAGCCCTATTTGTCCCAATGGAAAATGCGCGCGAAGCGGCTTCGGTTGGAGGCACAATCGTTTATGGAGTGGCCACTCTCGGAGCCCTTTTGGACCATTTAACCGGAAGGGCAATTTTGCCTGCCGCGGAAGCAGAAGGAAAATGGCAAGAACAATGTCTTCCACCTCTTGTCGACTTGCAACATATTCTTGGCCAAACGCATGCAAAGCGTGGACTCGAAATCGCCGCGGCCGGCGGCCACAATATTTTGCTCAATGGCCCCCCAGGAACGGGGAAGACGATGCTTGCCCGCGCCCTCCCCGGCATTCTTCCGCCATTTTCACGCGAAGAAGCGCTGGAAGCAACCTTGATCGCTTCGGTTGCCGGTACTTTGCCCGCAGGTTCTGGTTTATTGCGCGAAAGGCCGTTTCGCGCGCCACATCATTCAAGCTCCGCCATCGCTCTTATCGGCGGAAGCGCCAATCCGCGACCAGGAGAAGTGAGCATGGCCCATCGCGGCGTTTTATTTCTTGATGAATTGCCGGAATTTTCTTCCAAAACCCTGGAACATTTGCGCCAGCCATTGGAAGATGGGGAAGTCACCATTTCCCGTGCCTCGGGAAGCGTGCGTTTCCCCGCTCGATTCTTGCTTATTGCGGCCATGAATCCTTGCCCCTGCGGATATGCGACCGATCCGAAACGTCCATGTACCTGCACGCCAAATCGCGTGGCCCTGTACCGCAAGCGCATTTCCGGGCCGCTTATTGACCGCTTTGATATTATGATCGAAGTCTCAAATCCGGATCCGGAAGCTCTTGTGCGCCGAGCAAAGGGAGAAAAATCAAGCGAGGTTGCCGCACGCGTGGCTCATGCGCGGGAAGTACAGCAGATACGGTTTCGCACAACAAATTGCCTATGCAATGCCGATATTCCTCCCGCCAGGTTTGACGATTGGTGCGCGCTTGATGAGACCAGCCAAGCATTGGCCGAACGCGCCTTACGTGCCCAAGCTTTATCCGCCCGCGGTTTCGCTCGCATCCGCAAAGTCGCCCGCACCATCGCTGATCTCGCCGGAGAAACAGATATCAAGGAATTACATCTTGCGGAGGCGCTTCAGTATCGATTGGCGAAAGGAGAGATGATAGATAAAACATGATCTATGTTCTACCGAATATACCCAAGCGGATTTTGAAATTTTCCATTCTTAATAACTTCAAAGTGTAAATGGGTACCTGTGGAATGACCGGTGCTTCCCGTTTGGGCCAAAAGATCGCCCGCTTTTACCACATCACCCACATGTACATAGAGCTTAGAATGATGGGCATATCGGGTAATCATTCCATTTCCATGATCCACTTCGACCGTCATGCCATATCCCGTACGCCAACCACTGTAAATAACCACACCCTCCGCGGCCGCATAAGAATGCGTGGTAAAATCGCCGTCAATATCAACGCCTGTATGTCGCCAGCTGAAATATTGCGTGATAATACGCCAATCTGTCGGCCAAACCCAATTTCCTTTGCCAAAAGCCGAACCACGAGAAGCGACGGGCATTCCCTCGGAAGGTGGTTCTGTAATAATGGCTCTTCCGTCCGATGTCCTTTCTCGCTCGGTAAAGAGATTGCCTATGGGTGCTGGGCGACGGACGGGCATTTGTATCGCTGGAGGCTCTCCGCCAGGCAAGAGGATTTCGACGCCGACGGAAAGAGCGCGATCGGGAGATAATTTATTAAAAGCAATAATTTCCTCCATATCTGCCTGATACGTTTTTGCGATTTTTGCGAGCGTATCTCCTTTTTTCACCGTATACAAAACGCCATCCACGGGCGGAATTTTCAGCACAAGCCCCGGATGAATTGTGTAATGAAACGTTAAATTGTTGGCCCACAAAATAGAGCTGAGATTGAGTCCAAATCGATCCGCGATTCCCCCAAGCGTATCTCCTTCGGCAATGACATAGGATTCTACTTCATTGCGAGAAGGAATGGGCGGACGCACGTTTTGACCGGGTACAGAACCAAATAAAGAGGAAACGGATCCTCCGGTAGTGGTCACGGCATAGTCCGTGCCAAATGAGGTGAAATCAATATGGGAAGAACGAGGTGACGGATCATTCGTATAGGAAGACGCGCTTGGGTGGTGAATAATGGATGCGTTTTCCGTTTCAAGCACGGCAGAGTCATCCTGGGAGACGAGATTGTACAAAAAACTTTGCCGACCATAGGTTTCGGCTCGCACCCCGTTTGACCCTATATTCACGATCACAACTGCCATCGCGACAAAAAAAGCCGCGACATGAATGAGCTTGCTATTGGTGGCGAAAACAAGAACGCGATTTTTTTCCGTGCTCAACATGCGTCCCGATAAACGCCGGAGCAAAAAATAGAGTCGATAGAAAGGAATGCCAATGCCTCGCAAAAGAAATCGTCCGAGAGTAAAAAAAGGAAAAAGGATGGCTCGTGCGGTCGGGCCCGCGTGACGCTTCAAAAAAACGAAGCCACGAAGCACCGAAAGAGCCAAATGAACCATCCATTGTTTAAAGGTAAATTTGATATGAAAAATAGTTCAAACGAATTGTCAGTCTATTCAAAAAATACCTTTTTGTCAATGAAACAAGGCCATTATACCATGGAGAGATTGATGATAATTCGTCTCTACATGGTGAATATACGATAGGTCATCCGATGAATCGCACACGGACCATGCAGGCGAATGGCCTCTTTGTGTCTGGCCGTCCCATACCCTTTGTGCATTTCAAACCCGTACGCGGGAAATTGTTTCGCGCATGCCGCCATGTGCCGGTCGCGTGTGACCTTTGCGACGATGGATGCGGCCGCAATGGATTTGATTTTGAGGTCGCCGTGAATGACACCGCGCTGCGGAATGGAAATGCCAGGAATACTCCACGCATCGACCAGGATGAAATCCGGCGGCACGCGCAACGATTCGACGGCTCGACGCATCGCGAGCAGGGAAGCCCCGCGAATGTTCAGCGAAGAAATTTCCTCGACGGAAGCGGACCCCACACTCCATGCGGTGGCCCGTTCGACGATGAGCGGATACAGCTCTTCGCGCGCTTCTTCCGACAGGAGTTTGCTGTCGCGCACGCCGCCAAGCCGCGAATCAAAAGGCAAAATGACGGCCGATGCCATCACTGGCCCCGCAAGGGCGCCACAGCCAACCTCGTCCACGCCCGCGATAAGACGAAAGCCTTCGACGGCAAGCTGTTTTTCGACGTGGAATGAGGGATAAACGGCCATACAAAATGGAGGATAGCGCAGAGCCGTTGGAAAGAAAAACACCCCGTATTCCCGAACCGAGGTTCGAGAAGGCGGGGCGCATAAGCCGGTCAGTCGAAATCGTAGACGACCGGAGCGGGCTCCATCAGCCCCTTGAACCCGTCCTTCTGCACGTCCTTTCCGATCATGCCGTCGGTCAGGTGGTACAGAAGGGTCTTGATTCGCAAGTCTTCGGGCAGCCCCTTCACGATGTCGCCGTAGAAGGCGTGCACGCCGCCGGGGAAGTGCTGGCAGTCATGCAGGAGCAGCTCGCAGCCCGAGCCGAACCGCATCGTGGTGGTGGCGTCGAAACGCGTGTCGCCGGAGATGTAGACGCGGCCGTCGATCACGAGACCGACCGTGTACATGCTGTCGTCGACGCGCTCCGAGGTATCCGGGATGTGCTTGGTGAGGAAGGTCTGCACCCGGATGCCGCCGATGTTCTGCTCCCACGAGTCCACCCCGAAACCGTCGAGCTTCATGGGCGGCACGAGGTTGAAGAAGTGGCCGGTGAGCATCTCGCCCTTGGGGCCGTTCAGGTCGATTTCCTCGCTGAACGCGAGCCCGCCGCGCAGGGTCCAGCCCCAGAGAGCCTGGGCATAGCTGTGCGGGACATAGAGGTTGGGGCGGAACTTCCCGCCATTCCTCGCCGCCAGGATCCGGGCCATGTACATGCCCATTTCCTCGTCCTTGCCCTTGGGCGCTTCCTCGATGAACGGCGCCTCATAGCGCCGCTTCAGTGCCAGTTCCTCGACACTACCGCAGTGGTCGGCATGCGAGTGCGTGACGATGAGATGCTTCACGTCGTGCACCGAGAGGCCGAACTCGGCCATCTTGTGCGTCGTCTTCGTGCCGAGATCGATGAACAGCGCCGTGTTCCCCTTCACGATGATGAAATTACTCTGAAACATCTTGGTGGAGAAGGCGGCCCCGACGCCGAGCGCCATCACTCGCAGCTTGCCGTCCTGGGTGGTGAGCGGCAGCTTGTTCTCATAGCCCCACACGCCGACGCCGGGAGCGACGAGCTTGGGAGCATATGCGCCGAGATTCAGTTCCGTTCGCTTGAATGACATGGCCGTCTCCTTGGCTGAGGTTTCGGACGGGATATCCGCGAACCTACTTAAATAATGCCTTGCATGACCATAAAGTGTAATATATGTTTATAATGGTTAGACAAATAACCATATCCTATGCAAAATGCTCAGGGAATACTAAAAGAACTTGGTCTCTCCGAAGCGGAAACCAAACTCTATCTGGCTTTGCAAAGCGCCGGTGCCCAAACGGCCGGGGAATTGGCGAAACGTACCAAGGCAAAGCGTCCGACCATTTATTACGCGCTGCGCCAGTTGGAAGAACGCGGGCTTATTCATAAAGTCGGTTCACTTGGCGTCGAACGCTTCCAGGCGGAACGCGGCGACAAACTCCTGACTGTGTTGACACTGCGGCGGCAAAAAATCGACGCGCTGGAAGCCGAAGTCCATACCCTCATTCCCGTTCTTGAGAAGCGTTCGACGCAACCGGAGGCGAAGCCGGCCATTTTGTTCTATGAAGGGGAAGAAGCGATGAAACAGGCCATCATGGATACGCTCTATTGCCGCGACGGGCACATCGATTCCATCGCGCCCGGGGATAATTTCTTCTGGCAAATCGGCCAGGTGTTTTCCAAACCATATATAGACGAACGCGTGCAACGAGGCATCACAACGCGCAACCTTTGGGAGCGGCCTCTTGAGCCGGCCATTATGCTGAAATCCTATTCCGGCCTTTCGCACGTGCGTATTCTCCCCGAAGCCATGCACGCAAAATTCCGCACCACGGTTTTCCTCTATGACGACGTGGTCATGTACATTTCAAGTCTCGATAGCGGTTATGTCTTGCTCGTCCGTTCCAAGGAACATCATGAACTGATGAAGGCAATCTACGAAGCATTGTGGCTGGCTTCGACCGCGACGAATATCTCTTGACGTCCATTCGTTCTTTGGCTACACTCAGCCCATATTTTTGCCTTTCCTTCTCCGTGTATGTCTTCCGCCATCCTCGAACATTTGCCGAAAAACACCGTAAAATTCACCGTCACGGTCCCCGCTGACGAGGTGCGCCCATACATGGAGGAAGCGGCTATACGTCTTTCCGAAAAAAGCTCTATCCCCGGTTTTCGTCCCGGCAAGGCTGGATACGAGGTCATAAAACAGCGCTTGGGCGAAATGAAAATTTTGGAGGAGGCGCTCGAAACGATCATCCGCCGTACCTATGTGGAAGCCGTAACGGCGAATGACCTTAACACGGTCGGCTCCCCGCATATCGACGTCGAAAAAATGGTTCCGGGCAATGATTTGGTTTATACCGCGGAAGTCGCCCGCATGCCGGCCGTAACGCGTTTGGCCGATTACAAAAAAACCAAGGTGCGGACCAAATCCATTGATGTTGGCGAACATGACGTCGAACAAGCGCTCAATGATTTGCGCCGCATGCAAACCAAGGAGATGCGGGCCTCGGCGGGAACGCAAGCCGGCGGCACGCATAAAGTCGTCGTATCTATAGACATGAAAAAGGATGGCATTCCCATCGAAGGCGGGCAGGCGCCGAATCACGCCATTTATCTGGGAGAAGAGCACTATATCCCGGGCATGAAGGATCAGATTGTAGGTTTGAAAGAAGGCGATAAAAAGTCCTTTACCCTTCCGTTTCCCAAAGATCACACGTCAAAAATGCTTGCGGGTTCCAACATTTATTTTGACGTGAATGTGAAGGAAATTTATTCCTTGGAAGCCCCGGAAGCAGACGACGCCTTTGCCGCCGCGCTTGGCCAAAAGGATTTGGCGACCATGAAAGGCCTCATCAAAACGAATTTGGAAAAAGAGAAGCGGGAAGCGGAAACCCGTCGCCAGGAAAAAGAGCTGTTGGAATCCATTGCCAATGAATCGCGCTTCGAGGACATTCCGGATTTGCTTGTCAATGAGGAAATCAACAAAATGGCTTATGAATTGCAACGCGGCGTGGAGGAACAGGGAATGGATTTCGTGGAATATCTGAAGAATATAAAAAAGACATTGGCGGATTTGAAAATCGATTTCACCCCACAGGCGATCATGCGCATCAAAATCGCCATCGTCCTACGCGATATTTTCAAAAAAGAAGGCCTGCGGGTGGAAGAAAAAGAAATCGACGCGGAATTAGACGAGCTCGCCGCGCGCTATGAAGACAAAGAAGCTCGCAAGCAAATCTATTCACCGACCTATCGGGAGTATGTTGAAACCATGCTGATGAATCGCAAGACGATTGCATTGCTAAAGGAAAAAATATGCTTCTCACCGTCCACGTAAAAACGCGGGCAAAGCGTAATACCGTCGCCAAGTGGTTGGACGCGACGACGGTTAAGGTGAATGTCACAGCCGCGCCGGAAGGCGGAAAGGCCAATGAATCTGTCATCAACGTACTCGCGGAGGCGCTCCATCTCCCGAAGTCGGCATGCACCATCGTTCGCGGCGCGACAATGCGAATGAAACACGTGGAGATTCGAGGATGGGAGCCAAAAAACCAGGCCTAATTGGTCTGGTTTTTGCTTGGGGGAACGGGATCATATCCACCATCGGAAAGAGGATGACATCGACATAAGCGCCAAGCGGAGAGCATAAACCCCAAAAAAAACCCATATTGTCTATACGCTTGTATACCATAATCGGAACATGTCGGATGGAAACGGCAATAGCCATAGGGGAAAAACCGCTTGAGCGGCCCATGGTCGGGAGACAAGGTTTTTTGATAAAAACGAATGAGCAAAATCATTAAGACGTCCATATTACCTGACTTGATTTTGTTTAGGACGGCGGGGAGAAACAAGACCACCGCGCGCAAGGACAAAATCCAAACCGCGCGCAAGTTCCGCAAATGTCTTTTTTATCGCTGGCGATCGAACGATGAGCACCACATCAAAACCTGGAACAAGGTGTGGAAGCCGCATACGCACTATTTCTCGCAAACGGCGGCGCAAACGATTGCGAATAACGGCTTTTTTCGAAACGGTGTGCCCAACCACAATAGCAAATCGAGTTTCTTTCATTCCGTTTGATTTATATTTCAGTCCGCACACAGAATCAAACACGCTCTTCCCTTTCGTGAAGAGCGTTTTAATATCCTTGTCCTTTCGTAAGCGATTGGACGGGGAAAGCACATGGTCAATTCTCTATTTTAATTTTTTTGCTTGTGTGGATACGCGCTTGCGGCCTTTGGCGCGGCGGCGCGCAAGAACATTGCGACCGTCTTTCGTGCGGGAACGCACACGGAATCCGTGTACTTTTGCGCGACGAGCTTTTTTAGGCTGATATGTTCGCTTCGGCATAGGGAAGAAAAGAAGGGAAGCGGGAGAAAAACGTGAAAATAGCTTAACATACTGTCCACAGGTTATCAACTTGTTTTGAACAAGAAAACAACTTGCCCACATGTGGATATCTATCCTACACTGATTCCATCACCAATCTCCTTACACTCTTTTGGGTGTTCGACCCTTTTCTTCTTGGTATGAATACGAATGAACTTTGGCTCGCTGTGCTCGGAGAGCTGGAGCTGACCTTGAGCAAGGTCAATTTCACGACCTGGTTTAGAAATACCTTCGTCGCCCTTGTGCAAGAGGGGGAAATCGTAATTGGCGTGCCAAATTTGTTTACCAAGGCGTGGCTTGAAAAGAAATATCATCGAGAAATCCTTCTTTCTTTGCAGCGTTTTACTGATCAAAAGGTCCGTATTGTCTCTTATCGAGTTGAAACACGCCAAATACCGGCCTATTCCGTCGGCATAACGGTTCATGAATCCGAATCTGCCACGCATTTACCGCCATCGGCGGTGGAACCCGTGCCTGTGTATCCAGCGCAAAAGCCCGTCGTTCAAACTCCCCATCAAGTCGTCCCCGCCGCCTCTCCGCGTCTTGGTGAATTCACGTTAAACGCCAAATACGCTTTTGAAAACTATGTCGTTGGGAAGCAAAATGAGCTTGCCCATGCCGCCGCACAGGCCGTGGCCGGCCAACCCGGGATTGTCTATAATCCTCTCTATATTTATGGGGGGGTTGGGCTTGGGAAAACCCATCTTTTGCAGGCTATTGGCAATGAAATACTCCACCGTCACCCTGAAATTCGAGTACTATACGTGACAAGCGAGCGATTCACCACCGATTACATTAATGCCGTTCGTACGGGGCAGGGTCGCGATTTCAAAAATTATTATCGCAATGTTGACTTGCTTTTGGTCGATGATATTCAATTTTTGAGCGGAAAGGAGGGCACCCAGGATGAATTTTTCCATACCTTCAATCAACTACATCAAAATAATAAGCAAATTATTATTTCCTCCGATCGTCCGCCCAAGGCTATCGCAGGTCTTGAGCCCCGTCTTGTTTCGCGTTTTGAATGTGGCATGCTGGCGGATATTGGCAGTCCTGATTTTGAAACGCGTGTGGCTATTTTAGAGCTAAAATGTCGTGAAAAAACGTTTTTAATGGGAAGGGATATCCTGCACCATATCGCCACCGCAGTTCAAAGCAATGTGCGGGAGCTCGAGGGAGCGCTGAACAAAGTCATTGCCTTTCATCACTTTAAAAACACGATCCCGACCATCGATTCCGTCCGCCCCATTCTCTCGAGTTTCCAGCCGGCTTCTTCCAAAAAATCCGTTACCGCCCGCCAGCTCATTCAAACTGTCGCCGAACACTATGACTTACAAATCGAAGATCTCACGGGAAAAAGCCGAGAAAAACGCTTTGCTTTCCCACGTCAAATCATTATGTATCTTATGCGCGAGGAGATGAAATCCAGCTACCCGTCTATCGGGGCTGAAATTGGAGGACGCGATCACACGACTGCCATGCATGCCTATGGAAAAATCACGGGATGCATAAATGAAGATGAAAAGCTTCAGCATGATCTAGAGCTTATACGCCAGCGCTTATACACGACTTAACCCCAAGTTTTCCACAAGATATTTACGAGTGAATGAACCTTGAAAATACATGTATATCATGTGAGAAAGTCGTGTATGGATTTGTGGATAGTTTTGACTTCCGAAATACCTAAGAAGTATATGCACGTTTACCTCTCACTTTCTCCCCATCTTCATCCACAAGTTAAACAAAGAAAATTCGCGAACCTTAGAGATTTTTCTTCTTTCCTCCACCTCATCCACCGCTTCATAATCACCACCACTTTCTCTTCTCCTTTAATCTGAATATGAAGTTTTCCTGCACACGCGACAATCTGTATCAAGGACTCTCCATTATAAATCATGGAACGGGGAAAAACAGCAATCTTCCTATTCTTCAGAATGTGCTCATAAAAGCCGATGGGGGATCCATGAACCTCACAACGACAAATTTAGAAATTGCAATAACCTGCGCTGTTCGTGGCAAGGTAGAAGATTCCGGAGATTTTACCGTTCCCGCAAAGCTTCTCTTTGATTATGTTTCTCTCCTTCCAAATGAACATATGACTCTTGGTGTTGAAGGATCTGTTCTTTCCATTGTATGTGGAAATAATAAAACAAGAATGAATGGTCTTTCCTCTGCAGATTTTCCGCCCATGCCCCATCTTCAAGAGGAAGAGACCTATCAGATTCCCGCGCAAGGCCTTCGTGCGGCTCTGTCGCGTGTCTTATTCGCCGTTACCATGAATGAAGCCCGTCCCGAACTTACCGGTGTCTCTGTCGAATTTAAACGAATAGGAGAGGAAACAAAACTTATACTTGCCGCGACGGATTCCTATCGTCTTGCCGAGGCCATTCTTACCATTCCTCCTCAAACAGTTCAGGAAAAAAAGGTGATTATTCCCGCAAAAACATTAGCAGAAGTGAATCGTATTCTTAGTCTTTTTCGCGATTCGATTGAAGCCCCTTCTTCCATTGTTCTAGGTCTTTCTGATAATCAAGTCGTTTTTTCTTTTGGTTCCGTACAACTTATTTCCCGCACGATTGAAGGTCAATATCCCGATTATCGGCAAATTATTCCGCAACAATTTCAAACGCAAGCCGTTCTTGATCGCGAGGATTTTACCAAATCAGTCAAAACGGCAAGTCTTTTCTCTCGTCATGGTTTATTTGATATTACCTTGTCTTTTGAACCTGCGGAAAAACGTTTGGATGTAAAATCGACGGATGCAGATCGCGGAGAAAATAGGGCAAGCTGTTTCTCGGACACTCAAGGAAAGTCAAACGGTGTTACGCTGAACTATCGCTATTTATTGGATGGATTGGCGGCCGTTGGAAGTGAAAAAGTACAATTTCAAATGGTAGACGCTTCAAATCCATGTGTTCTAAGAGAACAAGACGGAAAAGCGTCGTATCTTTATATTATTATGCCGATTAAACAGTAGTCGTTATTTCTTCGGAGTTGGCGGAGGAAGAGGAAATGGATTTAACGGTGAGTTCGGAGAGCCATCTGTGGAAATGAAGCCGGGCTGAATATGAATGAATGTTCCGGCCGTTTCAAGCAGAGGACCACCGGATTTTACGCGAGCCACAGCGGATAAAATCCAATCACCTTTGTCTGGCAAATCCCAAGGAATTTGAAGAAAAGGAGAATCCGGATTTATTTTTGATCCAATGAATTTCTTTTCTCCATTTTCAATACTTTGAACATACAAGGTGACAAGAGAAAATTGTTTTGGGTCGTCGAGCGTGAGAGTGATGTGATATTGTGGGATGTCTCGAACAATTATTTGATTTTGTTTTGGGTCCATGATATCAAAAATACCATGAGGACTGTCTTCATTGAGATGAAAGTTCAATGTGGTCGAACCGCTATTGTTCGTATCATCATAGGCGATACCTTTCAGGGTATGCACGCCGCGACCAATTGAACTTGGTATTGTTTGATGAAGAGCATAAGGAGATTGTCTGTTTATAGCGATCAGTTTTCCGTCGATATAAAATTCCACGCGCGAAATGCCGCGCGGTGCCGAGGCCTGGAGAGACGCGTCAATCACGCGACCGGAAATTTCTGTATCCGGTGCCGGGCTGTTAAAAAATATATTGGGAAAGTTGGCGGGGACATGAATATCATCCATCTCTGTTGGTAATTGCTGGGCGCTTAAATGAATTCCCGTGCGGGCTTCCTCGCGTGCGATCCAGTCGGCGATTGCCCCTTCCCAAACCTGATAATACGGGTCATTTTGTGGGTTTGCGGGAGGCGGACCAAGCGGATCCGCGCGGTCAACATAGTGCAATAAGGAATGGTATTCCGCAAAAATACGTTCTTCGCGAAAGGAAATAGGGGTATATTCCGTTGCGATTTTTCCCGAAGCCCGATCAAGAATCAGGTGTTGTCCTGGTAATTGGCCATCCAATACGGGCCTGCCCGTTACAGGAATTTCCGGTTTTTGAAATGATTCAATCGGCTTATCCGCCAAAGCGGCTTTCATAAAATCATTCCAAATGGGCGCGGCGACCACCGAACCGTCCGCTTTGATCGTCATGGGTTCATTGTCCGTATTGCCAACCCATACGCCCGTAGCCAAAGAAGGAACATATCCCATGGTCCAGGCATCATAATTTTTATTGGTGGTGCCTGATTTTGCGGCCACGGGGATTTGTTCAAGTTGCAATGAGCTCTTTGGTCCGAAAATATATGCCCGCGCCGCATTGTCCGACAAAACATCCGTTGTCATGCGCGCATGGTTCGGTTCAATGACCTTTTGTCCGTCAGTTGCACGCCATTCCGTCAATGTGTTTCCCTTGGCATCCTTCACGCTTAAAATTGTGGCAATATCGTGGCGGACCCCTTCATTTGCAAGAGTTGCATATGCATTTGTGTGTTCGAGAAGTTTTACCTCGCCCCCCCCAAGAACCACGGCAAGGCCGAAACGGGATCTGTCATTAAACGTGGTATATCCCAAAGAGTTGGCAAAATCCAAGGCATGTTCAATACCCACCATGTACAACATTTCAACCGCAGGGATATTGAGCGAACCTTGAAGGGCATCACGAACGCGTATGGGACCGCGCTCCTTCAAATCGTAATCCGTTGGTTCATAGGGTACGGTTGGCGTCGGGAATATTGTTTTGACATCCCACAAAATGGTGTTTGGAGTATAGCCAAGCGAAAAAGCCTTGGTATACACGATAGGCTTAAAACTGGAGCCTGGTTGGCGGGGGCTTGTGGTGACATTATTTTTCCCCTTTATGCTATTATCGAAATAATCTTTGGACCCAACCATTGCAAGCACTTGGCCGGTTTTTGGATCAATGGCGACGAGGGCCGCATTATTAAATTTATACGCTTTTCCTCGAGCTTCCACCCCTTTTGTTATCGCCGCCTCGGCTTTCTTTTGCAAATCATAATCAAGCGTTGTGATGACTTGCAATCCCCCCTCTTCCACTTGTCTGCGACCATAGGTCTGTTCAAGAAATTGTTGTACATCGATGGTGAAGTGTGGCGCCTCGATGTGGCTGATGCGGGTGAAAATGGGTGTATCCGTGGCCCATGCCTGGGCCGCCTGTTCTTTTGTGATGTAACCGAGTTCCGCCATGCCTTCGAGAATGGCATCGCGCCGCGCTTTAAGCCGGTCCGGATTATTGATGTAAAAGGTTGGCAATTGCGGAATGGCCGCGAGCGTAGCGGCTTCCGCTAAGGTCAATTCCTTGACCGGCTTGTGGAAAAAATTTGTGGAAGCCGCTTGAATGCCATAATACGTTGAGCCATAAGGAATTTCATTGAAATAAATTTGTAGAATTTCATCTTTGGAATAACGGCGTTCCAATTCCACGGATAAAATAAGTTCCTTTATCTTTCGTGTGAGTGTTTTTTCATTGGAAAGAATGGCGTTTTTGACAAGCTGTTGAGTAAGAGTAGAACCGCCACCGCGGCTGCCGCTGAAAAGAGCCGCGCGCCCAAGGCCTTTGAGGGTGAAGCCGTGGTGTTCACAAAAAGCGTGGTCTTCCGAGGCAATCGTTGCTTGCAAAGAATATAAAGGAATGCCATTTGGATCGGTGGAAAGATGTGTGTCATCTTTGCAGAAACCCTGCTGAACTTTTACTAAAGTGCGATTTTCATTGCCAGCAATCTCATACAACAAATGGGTAGAGGTGCGATCGTAGATTTTTGTGCTTTGTTTGATAGTGCGTTTGGTAAGCGCATTTGGATCCGGCAAATCTCGGCTGACATAGGCAAACAAGCCGAGGACGCCAAGGGTGCCGCAGACAAATAAAATGAGCAAAACCAAAAAAAGGTTTTTGATCCATGCAGAGGAGGCGCGACGGCGCTTCCTATTTTTCCAACCAAATGTGGCAAGGGAAGACATGAAATTTCGGTTCAAAACTCTGTCGGTTAGTATAAAGGATTATCGCTAGAATTTGAAGCTTTTCGGGCCTTGGGCATTGACAAAAAGGCGTTTTTATGATACGCTGATTTGGCTCCTAAAATAGTAAGGGGCATTTTTATTTGGCATACCCCAGCGTTCTTCCAAACGTTGAAGTATGCAAAATATCTTGTCGATGGTACACGCGCCGCGCCGTTTTATGCGGATGTATGCTTCGGATATTCTTGTTGGATTTGTCGTAAGCATGTTCACCATTTCTATTGTCGGTCCAGCGATTGCCCATGCGGATGTTGCCACGGCATCTTTTCAAGAAACAATTTCTCAAAACGCCAGTCTCCCAGAAGCGGGGCCCGCCGCGCCGCGCCGCATTGTGCGCATCGAGGTCTCGGCTTATACTTCTCGCCCGGAAGAAACAGACAGCACGCCATTTATTACCGCTTCCGGTACCCACGTGCATGAGGGAACCGTTGCCGCAAACTTTCTCGCGTTTGGAACCAAGGTTCGCATTCCGGAACTTTATGGCAATAAAGTGTTCACGGTTGAAGACCGTATGAATACGCGTTATCCCCACACTATGGATATTTGGATGGGAAATATCAATGATGCCCGTCAACTGGGCCGTCGCCATGTGCTCATTGAAGTGTTTTAACAAAAACGAGCGCGCCTAATCGAGGTACGCTCGTTTTGATTTTATCTTGGAGGCCTGGGAGGGAGTTGAACCCTCGTATAGCGGTTTTGCAGACCGCTGTGTTAACCACTTCACCACCAGGCCGCGGACGGAATGTAGCAAACAGACCGTCCCAAAGCAAACACCATTTACGCCGCTTCCTGCACATGTCCGATCAAATCAATCAGCTCTTCGCCCATGAGATTTTTTGGAACAAAAACCTGGGTGCGTTTCAGGAGATCAATATGCAATGATTCTTTCAATTCCTCCAAGTGTTCATGCGGAACGGTGAAAACGAGGGTTTCGAATTCTTTGTTTTGCCACCGACGCATCAAGTCTTTATTGAGAGATTCGTACAGGTGTTCGCGCGACCACTCCTTGCGGTCATCTTCTTGTTCCGCGGACCCCATGCTTCCGTCTCCGCGCTTCACCGCATTGCGGTCCTTCTCCAATTTGTCTGCTTTGGTGGAAATATGCCGGATCAATTCAATTTCTCTATCGGCGGCCCGGTACATTTTTGCCTGTTCATTATTCGTAACAATAATAAGGGTGGCGGAAGGAAAGGGGTGAAGTTGGACGGGGATATGCATAGAGAAGAGAGAATAGTAAGAACAGTATACAAGAAAGAGAGATGTTATACTCTATGCATATGGCTATCCATTTTGAGAAAACAACAGAAGAAGGAAGCCTCTTGTGTACGGTTTGCGGCATGCCGATTTCCGACATAGGTCAAGCCTTTACCGAAGAACATGCAGGACAATTGTTGGCTTTTGATCGACAAGAATGCTTGAAGGATTTTTTGGAAGATCCAGAGAGATATACCCTGAAAGGACCGAAAGAACCATAGGGAAATCGTTGACATTTTTGGTTTTTCGGGCTACGTTTGTTTTCTCTATGGCTTCTCGCCGCGTCTATCTCGATCATGCCGCCACTACCCCGCTTGACCCGCGTGTCCTTGCGGATATGCAGCCTTATCTCGAGACGATTCATGGCAATCCATCAAGTTTCCACAGCATGGGCAAGCAGGCAAAAGACGCGATGGATGCGGCACGGGGGCGCATGGCGAAGACGCTTCATGTGCGTCCCGATGAAATTTTGTTTACCTCGAGCGGCACTGAATCCGACAATCTCGCTGTGCTCGGATATGCGCGCGCCAATGCGGACAAGGGCATGCATCTCATTACCACCGAGATGGAACATCATGCGGTGTTGGAAGCCATGCTTCACTTGGAAAAGAAAGAAGGGTTTCAGGTGACCTATCTCAAGCCTGATGCTTTTGGCCGCATCACCGCGGATCAGGTGCTCGCGGCTCTTCGCCCGGACACCTTACTCGTGTCCATCATGATGGCAAACAATGAAATAGGAACGGTGGAACCCATCGCGGCAATAGGCAATGCCATTCAAAAATTCCGCCAGGAAAAGAAACAGCCTTTTCTCATGTTCCACACGGATGCATGCCAAGCGGCGGGGGCGCTTGATCTTGATGTGGAAAAGGCGCATGTGGACATGCTGACGCTCAATGGCAGCAAGATCTATGGTCCAAAAGGCATTGGGCTTTTGTATGTGCGCCGCGGATTAAAACTTCGACCGCTGATGTTCGGTGGCGCGCAAGAGCGTTCCTTGCGTCCGGGAACCGAGTATGTCGCGGGCATCATCGGTCTCGCAACAGCGCTTGAGCTTGCCCAGGCAAAACGAGAACAAGAATGTGCCAGGCTCATGCCCTTGCGCGATGCGCTCATCAGGGGCATCCTCGATCACATTCCAAAAACCCGATTAAACGGCCATGCAAAAGATCGGTTACCGAACAATGTGAATGTGTCCTTTATGGATTTGGAAGGGGAGGCCCTTCTGCTGTATCTGGATGCCGCGGGCGTGTATGCTTCCACAGGATCGGCTTGTACATCGGCGTCTCTTGATCCAAGCCATGTTATTCTTGCCCTCGGCATGCCCTATGAGGTGGCCCACGGTTCCCTCCGCTTCACCCTTGGGCATGAAACGACGCAAACGGATATCGATTATGTGCTCGAAGTTCTTCCCCCGCTTGTGGAAAAACTGCGGGCATTAAGTCCGGTTCGCGTGGACGAGAAATATTTTAAGTGAAGGGCTAAAGCCCTCGCCCCTTCCCTCTATGTCCTCCAACCACAAACAAGATTCTATCGCCGGCACCCAAGGCGACGTCACCACCAAAGATGGCGTTCAGTCTTGGTTTTACACCGACACAGTGAAAAGCCACTTTTTCAATCCGCAAAATTTTGTGAAGCAAGACGAAGATATGACGCGCTTCAATGCCATTGGCAAAGTCGGCTCGCCCGCATGCGGCGACGAGTTGCGCGTTTGGATGCGCATTGAGCCTGCCACGGAAAAAATCCAGGAATTCAAATGGAAAACGTTTGGATGCGGAAGCGCGATTGCTTCAACGTCCATGGCTTCGGTCATGGTGACGGAAAATGGCGGCCTCACCCTTGAAGAGGCGCGCAAACTGAAGCCGCAAAACATCATGGAACGTTTGGGCGGCCTCCCCCAGCGCAAATTTCACTGTTCCGTTTTGTGCGACAAGGCATTGCGTGACGCGATTAATGACTATTATCGCCGCTCCGAGCAATTTAATAAAGTGATTGCCGAAGCCTCGCGCCTTGTGGATCCGATAGCCAAAGTGACGGATCATGATATCGAAGAAGCTGTGCTCGAGGGAGCGCAAACCATAGAACAAGTTCAAGCGAAAACAAAGGTGGGCATTGGAAATCCGAGCGTCCTTCCCGCGGTTGAGGATTTGATACGCTTCTATCGCGAAAAATATTTTGCGCAGTAGCCCGCTATTTTTTACCATGTATGCCAATCATTACCATCAAAGTCGATCCGGATTTGTGCATTGGCGCCGCTTCCTGTGTGACCATCGCGCCGGAAACGTTTCAATTAAACGACGAAAACAAGGCTTATGTGCTGGACCATGGCGCGGAACCGACTCCGCGTTCCTATGAACGGGTGCTTGAAGTGACGGAAGCGGAAAAAGAAAACATCATTCTCGCGGCCCAGTCATGTCCGACTCTTGCGATTTTTATTTTTGATGAGGAGAGGAAGCAGCTTTTTCCAGAGGAGTAATATGCGCCACATCATCATCGGCGGCGGGATGACGGGTACAGTGGCGGCCGAGGAGTTGCGCAAGCTCTTGCCCGACGCGGAAATCACCCTTGTAAGCGAAGAACACTACCCCGTCTATTCCCGAGTGCTTTTGCCTCATTATGTGAAAGGAAAAGTCTCGCGCGAACGCTGTTTTTTGAAAAAAGAAACTTGGTATATCGATCACAGGATAGAATGGCTGCCCGGAATGCGCGTCACAGCGATGGACGCGCGCAACAAATGGATTGCGCTTTCCGATGGACGCAAGCTTTCGTATGACAAATTGCTTCTTGCAATCGGCGGGGAGGTGCGCCCGCTTCCGGAAGATCCGCGCGGCATTTCCTATTTTCGTACGCTCGATGATGCCGACCATTTGTTACAGCTCGCGCGCGAGCTTCCGGCGGGCGCACGGGCCGCTATTTACGGTGGGGGATTTATTGCCTGCGAATACGTGAACATCTTCGCCCATTTCGGCATTCCGACCACGGTTGTTTTTCGGGGGAATCATTTTTTCTCCCGCACGCTTGATGCGGCATCCGGCGCGCTCATCACAAAAAAACTGCAATCCGACGGCAAGGAAATTATTGCGAATGCCGCGCTCATGGGATTTGAAAGCGGTTCCTCATTGACGGCGCTTCTCACCGACAAAAAAATCATTCCGTGCAATCTGTTGGGCATCGGCATCGGGATCGAGCCTGATCTTGCCTGGCTTCGCGACGCGGGAATGAAAGTCGGGAGCGGTGTTCGGACGAATGAATATCTTGAGACCAGTATTCCCGATGTGTACGCGGCCGGAGACGGAGCGGAATTTTTTGATGTCATCGTTCGGCGTCGCATGATGGTTGGCAATTGGATGAGCGCCGTGGCTCAGGGCCGCATTGTCGCTAAAAATATGGCGGGCGAGCGCATGGCATTCAAACTCGTCTCGTCTTATGCGACGAATGTGCTTGGATTGGAATTGATTTTTATCGGCGACACGAAAAGGGAAGCGGCCGACCGCATCATCGTGCGCGGCTCGGAATCAGAAGAAGGAATCACTCAATTATTCTTGCGCGGCGGGCGTCTTGTCGGAGCGACGCTGGTGAATCGGAATGCGGACCGGGCGTGGATTACGCATGCCATTCAAGGAGGAAAAATGCTGCACGATCTTGATCATGACCTTGAAACGATTGACAAAAGCGAAAAAACTTGATATAAGTGCCTGTCGTCCGGATGCCAATAAAGAGGCATGCTGGCCGGTGTTCATTCACAATTCACTCAAAGATTTTCCCGAGCCTAGCTCGGAGAAAGGAAATGACATGGCCGGACGCCCACCCCCCATTCCTTCGCGGCATCGGGGAGAATTTATCTCCAACAAGCTTGGAGAAGTAACACAGGAAATTTTCGAGACGCAGATTCGCCGTGCGCTCGAAGCAAACCCGGGACGTTTCGCGAAGATGCTCGGGCCGCTCAAAGACATGCCGGAGATTTTTGAAAAGACCGCCGGCATTTTCACCGCCGGCGCCGCCGGTCTGCTCGCCGCCGCTTTGTTTGCCAAGCTCGGCATTCCGAGCGGAGTTGCGCGGCTCATCGGCCAGAGTCTCGACGAGGCCATCAGCGGAGCGATTTCGGCTTTTGCGGAGGCGGCGCATCGCGGTCGCGTGATACCGACGACGGCAATGCCCGTGCTGCTTGCCGATTCGATGAATGTGGCTTTCACGCCGGCCGATCCGACGCATTTTCACGCCTTCTCATCGACCAACAAAACACTCGTTCTCTGCGCGACATTTTTCGCGTTGAAGACGAAGTGGGATGCGCGGCAACTCGAAGCGTCCGCGCAGAGAGGTGGCCGAAAAGATGGAGGTCAGAAAGGCGGAGGAAAATTCCCCGTCGAGACATTCGACATCAAAGAAGCGGAGCAGATCGGACTTGTCGAGTGTCCGAACTGCGCGCCAAAAACCAAGGCCGCACAAGCGGCCGCCGAACCGGAGGCCTCCGTGGCCGATAACATGCACGCCGCTGGCCACCAGGCCGAAGCGAAGGAAGAAGGCCGTGAGCGTCTCGACACGACCAAGCTCACCGCTCGCGGCCGGTATCTCATCGTGGCTCTGACCGCATCTGTTCCGCGGGAAGAGGCCGATCTCGTTAATGAAGTGATGTTCGCCGACCCCATTCTCATCGAGGAGGTAGCCGCGCGCGTCACCTATCGCGAGGCTGTCGCTGCCGGCATTCAGATGCAGGCTGGTGATATCCCCGATGACGGGATCGTGGCCGCTTTGCCCGACGTGTTGATGGCGCAGAACGTGGAGCTCTGCATTCGGTTCCTGTTCGGCACCGGCGTGGGGCAGGTGAACAGCGCCACGCGCGTCGAAGATATTCTTCACAGGATATTCAACAGGAAGGAAGAGAAGGAACGCTCGGAGAATCTCTTCCGGGCAGTCGAACGCGTCGCCGAGCTCGAAGGGGATGTCGACGATCTCAATCGCAATATCGGCGAGATCGACATCGCTCGCAAGGACTACAAAGACGCCAAGGAAGCCCTGGATGCGCTCACGGCGGCTGGTGCGTCCACGGCGCAGGCGAGTGCTCGGCTCACGCGCGCGCAGGCCGCGCTCGACGCCCTGACCCCGAACGAGGGCCAGTTCCGCGCTGATCTGCGCGCTGCCAAGACCGAGCTCGCTCGCGCGAAAGGTGAGAAGGAGGCGCTCACTCCGCGCCCGCCGAAGTTGTGGCATCGAGTGAAGATGATCATCGGAACGACCGGTGCGCTTGTGGCGGTGGGGATTGTCCTCGCCGCTCTCGCGCTCTGGGGCATCTTTCATTGGGCGGCCAGCATGCTGGCCGACCTCCACAAGTTTTAAGAAAGGAGAAAAAGTGGATACTCTCGACAAGCTGCTCCTCGCTTACACGATCTTCATGATCGTGGTGGGCGGTCTCTGGCTTCTGAAGAAGTTTGCAGGCGGGTTGTTCGACAGCCTGCTCCGCAAGCTTCGCCTGGCGCCGACAACTCCCGCAGCAGGAACCGCGCCAGATTTTCTTGCCAGTCTCATTGGCACCGTGTCCCTGATCGTCGGCACATTCACCGTGCTGATGGTCATTGCCAAGAATTCGGGATTCCTCTTTGCCATGATCGGGATCATCATCCTGCTCATTGGCAGCGGCATGCTGCTTTATGGGCATGGCACGGACAAGCAAATCGCCGATCGGAATATTGGTACGTCCAACAAAGTCTACAAGATCGGAGGAATTGCCATTCCGGGTATTCTCCTCGTCATCTTCATCACGGTGAACCAGAACTGGTTCATTGACACGATTGTGGCGCTGAACTTCGGGACATTGGAAAGCCACAAGCGGCTTCTCATCGGTGCCGTCGTCTTCATCGGCATCGGTCTGTGGCTTCTCATGTCTGGAGACGGCAAGGATGATCACGCCGTCAACAAGAAAGGAAATGCGCCATGAGCTCTCCCAAGAAGATAGCTGGCGGGCTTTTGCTGATCGTAGGGAGTGTCCTGTTTCTGTGTTGGCTGATCGCTCCGGGAATCTTCGGGGATAAAAGTTCTCCCGACCCATCTCCGCCGATCGCCATCTCGCCGCCGCCCGCGCCCCCGCAGCCGCCGCCGGTCATTCCCGGACCGATCGTGCCACTCGTGGCGCCGCCTCCCCCGCCTCCTCGTGATTTCGGAGAAGTAGCGGCGAAATCCAAGCCTTTTCCCGTCGCACGGTGCTTGGACGACGAGAAACCATTTGCGGGCGACATCACGCGTCTCAAGTGGTGCACGGGCTGTGGCAGTGGACACCTGTCATCACGCGGCTATGTCCTTCTCGGCTGCGACCCGGAGGAGTGCACGCCGGAGAAATGCGAAGACTGAAGTGTTGCCGCCTGCCTCCCAAGCCCTATTTCTCGGGCAAGGGAGGCTTTTTTTGGACTTTTATCTTTGTCCATAGACCGTTGACAAAAAGGCAAAAATGCGCTATACTCACTTCTTAGTAAAAAGACCTTAAAACCATTGGAATAAAGGGAAATTGGCCAAAATAGCCCATTCCCCGTTCTTCCAAGGGATTGGCCCTTGCCGAAGGACAGTTCGTTCAAAACTGAACAATAGAGCCGACCGGGCTAGCCCCGAGTCGGCAGAAAGGAGAGCCCATGCGGCTTCTCCGGAGTTTCATTCCCGCGATGGTCGCGGGGGTTCTCGTCGGATGTGCAACCGTGCACACCGACACGATCGATGGGTCGATCTGGTCCCCCGCCAGCGCCATCGCCTTGGAGCAAGTCCAGGCGGTGAAGGGTGGGGGTGTCGCGAGCAATTGCGACAGGGAAGGTCATTGTCAGACCGTGACCGTCTTCCCGAAATGGGGAGACGGTGTGGTCTACGGTGGCTCTACCAGCCCTGCCGCCCTGCTGTATCCAGAGCAGGCGGCGCTGAATGCCATCACCGGCGCGAGGCTCATCGTCAGCGACGGTGAGGCGGACTCGCGCGGCGATCTGGACTTCTTGTTGGAGACGCATCGACCCAACAAGAAAAACAAGAACAAAAAGAAGTGATTTGAAGATCCCCCACCCAAACGCGAGTGCAGGCCAAGAGCCGCCTCGCAAAGGAGAGTTCATGCGTATCATCGCGTTCGTCCTCGCGCTCGGCCTCATGGCCTGCGCGGGAGGAAACAAGGTCATCGTGCGTGACGTCGCCGGCAGTGGCGAGGTCACGTTGAACGAATGCAAGAATTTCGCAGACCAGGAACTCAAGGTCTGCGAGCTCGAGAACCTCCTGGCCGTCGAGCGCTACAAGCGCAAGACGGCCGAAGATGCGATGCTCGGCGGCGGCAGCCAGCGCCACGGTTCCACGCCGGCCATGGCGGCGCCGATGATTATCGGCGGCCGCATCCTGCCGATGCCGGTGATGGGGCAACCCACCACGGTGCCCCAGATCCAGGGCTCCGGCATCCAGCTCGAGCGCATCGAGCTCGGTGGGTGGCCCGAGTCCGACCACCGGCTCATGGCATGCATCCGTCGCAATGGGATGCGCAAGGACGTGAACGGCGGTCGACCGATCTTCGTCGATCCAGACGGACGCGGCACCGCGGAGCCCCTTCCGTGGAGCTGTGCCACACCGGGATCGACGGTGTGGATTCCGGGAGTTGGCGCGAGCGAGACGGTGCAAGTTGTCTTCGTCGCGCCAACGGGTCAGTCGGTGGGCGGCAGCGAGATGTATGCCGCCGCGGTGATCCGGGATTTCGAACCCGGATCGACCATCGGTCATTACACCGTTCGACGGGGAAGCGAGGGCACCCCGATCAAAATTTTTGGTCGCTAGCCCAGCGATCACATACGACCGGCGTTTGTTCCTACACATGGAGCAGACGCCGTTTTTCTTTTTTACCTATACAAAAACCAGGGAGAAAATCCCTGGTTTTCATTTTCATTAACCAGCTGCGGTGGTGATTTGCGTGATAATAAAGCTCGCAATGGCATAAGCGGCGACGATAATGATCAAACCAATGATGGAATTGATAATGAGGCTTTTGGCCTTCTCCGCATTCTTTGGATCACTTCCCGCTTGCATGTACAAAATGCCCGCGTACACAATAAGAATGACGAACACGATGCCCATGACGCTTAAGACGACATTGATCAGGTTGCCGATAAGCTTTGGCAAATCCGTCGGACCGCTCGCGGGCTTTGCCTGGCCAAGCGCTTCCGCAGCTTTGGATAACTGAGCATATGTAGTGGCGGGCAATAAGAGGACGGGGAGCACGGAAATACCTGCGGCAATTTTGTTCACGAGATTTTTCATAGAGAAGAATGAATGATATCTATCGAGTATTTTCCTCTTCTGGGACAACATTGTCAACCCGAAGGTTGTGTCCGGGAACCGAGGACGGCGCCAAGGGTGCCAAAGAGGAATTTCACAAGAGCAAATGCGGTAATAATAATAACCAATCCGATGGCGGCGGACATAAGGGTTGCCTTGGCATTTTTTACGCGATCTGCCTCGCCTTGCGAAAGCAGGTATTGAATGCCGCCCCACACAAAGAGGACAAAAAAAGCAATGCCCGAAAGACCGAGAACCGCATTGACTATTCCTGACACGATAGTCGCAACCGTAGGGGCCGTATGCCCAAAACCAGCTTTTCCTGCCGCTTCATTCAATCCTTCGGTTGTGTGTGTCGCCTGTGCGAGTGCGTCATGCGCGAACAAAAAAAATGTGGCGTTCATGCCGTAGAATGTTTTTTGTTTGACATTCTTCATACAAGCTCTTCTCCTTTTTTATGCGCCGCTTATTGCCTTTGACAAGGTTGAGAACACAAAAGTCGTGACGGCATAGGCGGCGAGAATAATGATGAGTCCGATGATGGCGCTTAGAATCATTTGTTTTGCCCGCAGGGCATTCTTAGGTTCCTGTCCCGCTTGCATGTACAAAATGCCTGCGTACACAAGATACACAATCAGCACGATGCCGCTTATGGACAAAACGCCATTCACGGCATTCCCGATAATACTTTCAGGAGACAGAGGAGTCAAAAGGCCGGAGACGGATGCGGCGCTATTGAGACTTGATTGAACATTTGATGCGGCCGGATTTATTGCCAAACTCGTCATAAGCTCGCTTCGTCTCTTTCTGAAGAGGCGTGGCGAACCCATGTCCGATATGAAAACATCGGATAGGGGGAACACGTATTAACCAGCATTGCTGACGGCGCCTGTTACTTGCGTAATGACGAATTGAGCAATAGCGAAAGCGGCGATGACAATCACGAGGCCAATAATGCCTTGAATGATAAAGGTCTTCGCTTCCTTTACCTTGGTTTCACTTCCGCCGGCCGTCATCCACTTGAATCCGCCCATGAGAATGATAAGCACGGCGACAATGCCGAGGAATCCAAGCACGGTGCGAATAAGAGAGGCAATCGTATCGGTGAGACTGCCAGAGGCAAGTCCGGCATTGGCGGCGAATTGCTTGCTGTCGGTGCCGCCGAAGAGATCTTCGCCGGTGAGGGCGGTCTTCGCTTGGGCAAAAAGACTGCCGGCCGCGAGCGTTATGGCCGTGGAGGCTCCCATGGCGTATCCGAGAAGTTTCTTCTTCATACTGTTTCCCCGAAGGGTTTCTTAAAGAATGATTATTAGCTTGAGACGCCCGCAAGCGTTTGAACCAAAACGTTTACAAGCGTGTACGCCGTGAATATTACCACAATCCCCAAGGCGGCCCAAGTCAAGGTGGCTTTTCCTTTCTTCACCATGTCGGCGTTTCCGCCGGAAATAAGCCACTGAACGCCCCCCCACACGAACATGAGCAGAGCAATAGCACCCGTTAATCCGAGGGCGGCATTGATGACTTTGCCAATGCCTTGATTGATATTATCCACACCAAGCGGGTTCTCAAGCTTTTGGGGAGTTGAGCCTGTTGTTGTGCCAGCCATTGTTGTCGGCGCGGCAAAAGCAAGAGGAGCGATGGAGGGCAAGGCGAATAAAGAGGAAGAAACAAGCAGGGCGATAGCGATTTTTTTCATCATATGGCAAGCGGTTTAAAAGCGCCTAAGGTGTCGGGCTGATCTTGGTGCAACAGAGGAAGGTATTGCTGCCGGGGCATTGATTTGCTGTGCAATTTCTCTCCTGTTTTATTCCAGCTTCCATATCCTTTGTTTCAACGCATTCGTACAGAGCCGATGGAGACGTAAGATTTTTTGCGTCGCATCCGGAAATGCAGGCAAATTTCCCCGTGCTGAAAATTTGCATGCAGGTGCTGTACTGGGCGCAAGGTTTCCCTTCATCCGGTTTCCCCGCCTTGCAGTCGGCATAATTTCCCGTCGATCCGCCTGCAACCGTTTTATCCAAACTGTTTTTGAGCGTGGTTATGGCTGCGAAGGCAACGAAGACAATGACCAGTCCGACGGTTGCTTTTTTAATTGTTTCTTTTCCTTCTTTGACGCTGGTTGCGCCGCTGCCGCTTGTGAGAAATTGGATACCACCCCAGACATAGAAGAGCAAGACCAAGGCGCCGACAATACCAAGAATCCAATTCCCGATATTTGCGATAACGGTTTCGATGTCCGAAATTTCACAATCACCCACATTGCCACATTTAGCGGAAACACCTTGCATGAAAGGGCCGACTTCGTCTTTTGTGCATCCCGTCGCTTCATGACCGCACACCACCGTGGACTGCGCGAGAACGGGAAAGGCCGCAGGCAGGAGAAGAGCGGCGGCAATGCCGGCGGCGGAAAGAATGAAACGCGTCTTCATAGGGTTTGGTTTACCTTGTTTTGAGCTTCTCCCGTCGCTTGGTCTATATCGCCCCCGCTGTTTGCGATATCAATGAGATTCAAGAAGGCCTGTTCGGCCACCGCGGCATTATTTCCACGGTACCAGGTTTTTGCCGTAAGCAGTTGATTAGCAAACACGGCCAAGTCCTCGTCTTCCAAAAAGCTGTTAATCAGCGCCTTGCGAGCTGGTGGTTTATGAGCAGATTTTAGATAAGAAGAGACTTGGGCGGCCGAGGTGGCGAACTGAATGAAGTCCCAACCCCAGTTTTGGTTCTTGCTTGCCTTAGCTACGGTTTCTACCCAGTAATTTGCGTAATTTGTCGCCGCTCCCGTGCCAATTTGCGGCATGGGCGCAATGCCGAATTTCAATTTCGGATTTTGCGCGCGCAAGAGAGGAATATGATAGGAATAGCCGAAGAAAAAGGCGGTTTTGCCATTTACGAAGGCCTCGAAAGAACCGGGTTGCTTTGCATTCCACGCATAACTTTCTTTCACCGGATTGGCAAAATCGGTATAAAAACGCACAGCCTGGCCACCGCGGGAAATGCGGGATTGGTCCACGTCGGCAAACCCGGTCCCGCCTCGATCGGTATTCATATCCGCTCCGTTTTGCATCATGAGGAGAGACAAAAGGTCAAAAGATCTTTCCACATTGCGGGAAGTGCCAAGGGCGGCGCCGGATTGAACAATGACATCATTGGGGCCAATGCTTGTTAATTTCGGGACGGCATTTTTCTGAAACGTTTCCCAATCCGTTGGCGGGGTGGCGATATTTGCGGCATTCAGCAAATGACGATTGTAAAACAAAGCCATGCTGTCCACGGATAAAGGGAGGCCATAAATGCGCTGCTCTATTGGGCTTTTTGGTGTGGCTTGGAATGGGCGAACGACATCATCACTTACGGTATCGAGGAATTCATTGCGCAGTTGGCGCAAAGAAACGGTCGCTTCCGTTTTGAGCGTTACCACGCGTTCTTTTTTCAATGTCCCTTTGATTTCAACAAAAGGAATGGAAAGAGTTTTCGGCATCGGCGCGATGAGGGGGATTTCTTCCCCGATCCAATCATTGTGCAAGGAAAAAATATCCGGACCTCGACCTTCTGCAAAGGCGCGCACCAATTCATTTTTATATTCGTCTACGCGCAGTTCTCGATATTCAAAAGAGATATTTGGGTGCAATTTTTGATAATTCGTCATGATGGCGCTCAAGGTATCTTGCCCATCAAACGTGCGCCAAACCACCAATTTTACGGGGACGGTGGCTTGTTGTTCGGCGACGCTTGGCCCGCCGCACCCAGATCCAAAAAGAAGAAGGGAAGTGGCAAGAACGGCATGCAGGAGACGCGAAGGAGTTTGTCGCATAGAACTAAAGGGCTTTGAGAGACGTGAGGTAATGGGCGAGCTCGAGGCCGATTTCCCGATGTTTTAGTCCAAGTTCTATTTGAGCCTTGAGGAAGCCAAGCTTATTGCCGCAATCATAGCGCGTCCCTTCAAATTTGCATCCGTAAAGCGCGCGTTTTTGCTTGAGATAGGTCCCGAAGGCGTCCGCGAGCCGTATTTCGCCGTCTTTCCCGGGCTTTTGCGCCTGGAGGACGCGGAAAATATCTGGCGTGAGCACATAGCGGCCAACAGCGATGAGATTCGAGGGCGCCTTGCTTGTCATCGGTTTTTCGACGAAGGTATCAATTTGCCAAGTCCCGTCGTCCAATACTTTGCCTCCGATGACGCCATAGTTGGTAACCTCCTTAAGAGGTACTTCCTGCAAGGCAATGACAGGATCGCGATATGTTTCGTACACGTCAACGAGCTGGGAAAGAGCTGGTCGGGATCCGTCGATAATATCGTCGCCGAAGAGCACGGCCACCGGTTCATTCGGATCGATGAAAGGAAGGGCCGTCAACACTGCGTGCCCGTCGCCGAGCGGCTTGCTTTGACGCACGAAGGCAAATTTTGCGAGCTTGCCGATGGAACCGACCAGCTCCAATTCTTTCTTTTTGCCTTTTTGTTCGAGACGGTATTCAAGCTCGAAGTTCCGGTCGAAATGGTCTTCGATGGCGCGCTTGCCGATGCTCGTCACGAAAATGATTTCCTCGATGCCGCTCGCAACCGCTTCTTCGACAATATACTGGATGACAGGCTTGTCGACGACCGCCAGCATTTCCTTGGGTTGGGCTTTTGACGCGGGAAGAAAACGCGTGCCGAGGCCGGCGACGGGGATGATGGCTTTGCGAATCATAGTCTCCTCATTATAGCGGAGCTTGGGGGAAAATCCTATGTTCTGTCGATTGACGCAAGGCTTTTTTCGTGTTACCTTTCAGGCCGCCCACATCATGGAGAGGTCGCATAGCTGGTCTAGCCCCGCCCGTGGATTCATGGCGGGGTTCCGCCGTGGGTCACAGGCGGGATGCGCGCGCTCGAACGTGCTTGAGAAGCCAAAATAACGGAGAGGTCGCATAGCTGGTCTAGTGCGCGCGACTCGAAATCGCGTATGCCGTAAGGCATCGAGGGTTCGAATCCCTCCCTCTCCGCCAGTTGGGAAATGTGAGTCTAGGCTCGCCCGCTACGCGGGCTCGTCAGCCGTTTTTCGGGGAAATTTCAAGCCGTTTTGAATTCAG
>OBEQ011906511.1_pt1 | contig 40565 bp, 31 predicted proteins | sample 1670901 | NCBI WGS metagenome assembly OBEQ01 (sample SAMEA104232315, study PRJEB22302) | groundwater metagenome | biome: forest; feature: aquifer; material: groundwater | place: USA | collected 2011-08-07 | depth 5.4 m | reverse complement strand
TCCCGGAGCAACAACATTAACAGTAATCCCATAAGAAGCAAGTTCTAATGCAAGACTCTTACTCATTCCCCATATACCTGCTTTTGAGGCATCATATGCAGCTGAACCAACCTGCCATGGTCTTAACGAATCAACAGATCCAATATTAATAATCCTTCCTCCTCTACCTTGACTAACCATTTGTCTTGCAACTGCTTGATCTGCTAAAAAGGTACTATTTAAATTTGTATTAATAACTCTTTGCCATTCATCAAAAGTCATATCCAACATTGGTTTAAATGGATAAATGCCGGCATTACTCACCAGAATATCTATTCCATTAAATCTATCTACTGCATTCCTAACTAATCTTTCAACATCATGAGGTTTACTTACATCTGCTCTTACAAAATGTTTATTCGTTAACCCTAAATCTCTAATCGCTTCCCTACCTTTAGCGAGGTTTATATCGACTATTACGATTGTTGCATCTGCTTCTGTTAATCTTCTAGAAATTTCAAAACCAATACCCATTGCTCCACCCGTTATAACTGAGACTTTACCCTTTAAGGAAAGCAGTGCTTGATTTGGTACTCTTTCAGGCATATTTTGTAGCATTATATCATTTTAATACTGAAACCTAAATTTGCTTCCACCCCAAGGATGGAATGAGCAGTGAATGGACACACTGAGTGTGAATTTATATTGGCACACTGGGAGACTTATTCATTAGTTATTCAGTTGGAGCTATCTTGTAATAGGTAAATAGCTGTTTGGCTATTTCAAAAAAAGTGGGCGCAGCAGTTTCCGCTCCAAAAATAGAGGCGGTTGGCTGGTCATAGCGAACCAATATCACAAATTTAGGGTCATCAGCTGGGGCAAATCCGACAAAACTGGCAATAGTTTTAGTTGGATCATAGTGTCCAGCTACTGGAATTTGCGCTGTCCCAGTTTTTCCGGCAATTTTAAAATTAGTTACTCCTCCGTGCGTTTTATACCAACTAGCCTCTCCTTTATCTACTGCAGCAACCATCATTTCAGTCATTACTTTTGCTGTAGCCGGACTAATAACTGACCTTAGCACTTTTGGTTTAATCTCAAAAGTGCTTTGATTATCTTTAATTTCCTTAACCACATGGGGCTCCATTAAACTACCACCATTAGCAATAGCTGCAATAGCTGTCACCATCTGAATTGGAGTAACAGCAATCCCTTGACCAAAACTGGCAGTAGCCAAATCAATTTCTCTCCAATTGGATTTTGGTCGAAGCATCGTATCAGCGGCATCTTGTAAATCAATGCTGGAAGGCTGACCAAAACCAAAGTTTCCGATATAACTGTAAAGTTTATCTACCCCTAACTTCTTTCCCACAAATACCATACCAGTATTATCAGAGTGAATAATCACATCAGTCATTGAAGTATTGGGGAAATATTTATTATCCCAAGTCCTAAGAGTGTAATCACCAACGTTAACCGGCCCAGAGCAGATATCGCAAGTGGTTTCTGGAGTGACTAATTTCTCATTTAAAGCGGCTGACATTACTAAGACTTTAAAGGTCGAACCTGGTTCATAAGTATCTGCCACTACCGGATCTTTAAAGTATTCTTTGGGAAACTGGGTATAATTTCCCGGGTCATAACTGGGAAAAGCCGCTAGTGCCAATATTGCTCCAGTTGTAGGATCCATCACCACAGCCGAAGCAGATTTGGCACCATATTTTTCTATACCAGTTTTTAAGCTTTGCTCAACAACAAATTGTACAGACCTGTCAATATTTAAACTTAAATCTTTGCCATTTTTAGCATCATTGCTTAAAAAATTTCCTATCAAAATTGGCAAACCTAAAGCATCTATTTCATGACGAAGTAATCCTGAAATTCCTTTCAGTTCTCCATCATAGAAACCCTCAATGCCAAAATATCCTTTGCTCTCACTCTTTGAATCTGAACCAACAAATCCTAAAATATGAGCTGACGATGACCCCTCAGGATAAAACCGACTACTGCCTTGTTCAAATCCGATTCCGGGTAGCCCCAAATCCTCAATTTCTTTCTTTTTTTCAAGAGATATCTGCTTTTTCAAAACTACCCAGTATAGATCTTGAGATAATTTGTCAATAAAGTCTTTGGCTAGATCAGAAATCTCAGCATCCTGTTCGACCAAAAGTTTAGCAAGGGAATAAGCAGTTTTGACTTTTTGTTCTTTTGTAAGCAACTTGGGTTGTCCAAATAGCAGAAAGGAAGGATTGGAAGAAGCAAGCACTGATCCATCACTAAAAAAAATGTTGCCCCTTGAAGCCTCTACCTTAACATCTGTAAAATGCTGCCCTTCAGCCTGGACCTGCAAAAAATCTGCTCTTAATATTTGCCAGTAGTATAGTCTGGCAAAAATTGCTATAAAAAAAATTACAAAAAAGGATTTTATCCAAAATATCCGCATTAGCTTAGCGAATATATTCTATACTTTGTTGGTTGGAAAAACCAAGCTCTGCTGATTTTGAAGAAATATTAATAAGTGAGGCGTCTTTGGCAATTTCGTTTTCCAGAACCTGATTTTCCATTAACAAACTTTTCTGCAAAAGTGCTAATTTTTCAAATTTCTCGCCGTAGACAATTACAACATTACTTACCCAAATTTGAGTCAGTGTCAGAATGAACAAAACTCCAACAATTAATATCACATATTTTTTGGGAAATTTCTTTTTCTGTTCTTCAGGTTCAAATTTTTTTATAATTGTCATGTTTTTATAAAAACCCTCATTTTTGCTGAGTGTGACCTAGGATTAGTGCGAATTTCTTGATCAGATGGAACTATCGGTTTCCTTGTTAAAACCTCACCCAACCCTTCCTCCTTCCACTCTCTAAAAGTATTCTTAACGATCCTATCCTCAAGTGAGTGAAAACTAATGATAATAATATGACCATTTTTTTCTATTAAATCCTTTACCTGCCCTAAGCCCTCAGTTAAAGCACCCAGCTCATCATTTACAGCAATTCTTAGAGCCTGAAACACTCTCGTGGCCGGATGAATTCTTTCCTTTCTTCCCCCTACTACTTTTTCTATAACTGCTGCCAACTGTGTTGTATTACTAATACCTACACCCTGTAACCTGCCACCTTTTACTTCACGGGCGCTGACCAAAGTATCAGCCAGGCGCTTAGAATATTTTTCTTCACCCAAGCTAGAAAATAATTTATATAGCTCCTTTCTTGTTAAAACGTTAATCAAATCCAGCGCCCGAACTTGCAAATTCGGATCCATCCTCATATCCAAGGGGCCTTTTTTTGAGAAAGAAAAACCCCTTTCGGGGCGCATCAGTTGCAAACTGGAAACCCCCAAATCAAAAATTGCACCTGCAAATTTTTGATCCTCAAGTTCCGTCTGCTTTCCTAATAAATCTTTTAACTCTCTAAAATTTCCCTGGATCAGGTGGTGTCTTTCCTTACCTAAACTTAAATTCTCAAATCTTTGTTTAGCTCTTGAGATTGCTTCAGGATCCACATCCATTCCAACTACGTTCCCTCCGTTTTTAATAATCTCAAGTGTTTGTCCACCATCACCTAAGGTACAATCCAAATACCAACTTCCAGGTTGGACATCCAAAGCATCAATAACTTCTTTCAGAAGAACGGGCTTGTGATATCCTTGCATAGTCTCTTGCTATCTCCTTTAAGTGCTTTTTCCAATTCTTACTATTCCAAATCTCAAAATGATCACCCGCACCGATAATGGTCACTCCCCCTGTAACGCTAGCAAAATCAAGTAGGGCAGACGGTATGATAATCCGACCCTGAGCATCTAACTCCACTGATTCGCTGCCAGAAAATAGGTATCTGCGCAAATACCTGGCCCGTTCTTCTGTTGCTGATACTTCAAGCTGTTTTTTAGCTTCTACCTCGAAATCCTTAAAGTCAAAACCCCAAATGCAGCCCTCAAATCCGCGGCTTAAAATAACTTCCTTACCCCTTAACTCTTGCCGAAATTTCCGAGGTAAAATTATCCGACCTTTTCCAGAAAAATTTGTGTTATATTCGCCCAAAAACATGAGGTCATCCTCCTGTAGGGCAGAATATTCACTTTAAATCACCATCTATAACCATTTTGAACCATTGTAAACCATATTGTCAAGGGGCAAAATTATCAAAATAAGCAAAGTGATAAATACTGGCAGTTTTACTTTTTAGAGGTTAACGCAGCAAAGATACCTGCTCCATCTGCCTTAGCAGAAAGCTTGCTTCCATCTAACTTCATATCTAGCTCTACCCATTTATTTTGAGAATCATCATACCTAGCTAATTTAACATCAGCAGGAGGGTTTTCAGCCATTTCTAGTTTAACATCTCCTGCCGGTAAGCTCTTAGCAATTGGTACATTCAAAGCATAAACTTTTCCCAAAATTTGTTTCCCCTCTGGTAGTTTAGGCACACCTGTTAAATCATTAATTATGGAAAACCCCACATTTGATAAAGCCTGTCTATCCCCGTTTACCCTATACACAAGATGTCCGTCTCCGGAGGTTAAATTCCCTAAAGCTATATCTGGCTTTTGCAAATGCCACTGGGTAATCATTTTATAGATCTTATTACCCTTTTTAATATGTAGGGTTAAAGTGCCATTTTCCACCCCTTGGTCGTATTTGCAGACATTTTTGCTGCATGTTCCAAATAAAATTTCCTGTTCATATTCTCCTTTTTTATCTTTAGTGTCAATTGTTCCCTGCACTCCCCTATCAATACTTCCGGAACCTGTGGCAGATTCTTCTTCCCGGTTTCCGGCTACTCTGATCTCATCTACTTTCGAGGTATAGGCTAACTCGTAAGTTATCGCCTCATAAGAGACAGTTCTCTTAAGGTTTAAAACCAAAGCGTTGCCGTCTCGACGGGGACTGAGCAGGGCGTATGGTCCTTCCGCATCAAAAGTTAAATCCACTTCATCCACTGGCCCGGGTTGCTTATTAACAAATCTCTGAAACCCAAACCAACCCAACCCAACCAATAAAACAAGGATGACCACCAAAATAACAGTAGTTTTATGAAGTGCCAGAAAAGCTTTAATCTTATCCACTATATATTTATCTTACCATGAAGATAGATCTTTAAATCAACTATTCTTATTCTTTCCTGTTTAGCGCTGTCTCTATCTCTTACAGTTACCATCTCGTCTTTTAAGCTGTCAAAATCAACTGTTATGCAGTATGGTGTTCCTATCTCATCCTGGCTGGCATATCTTTTGCCAATGTTTCCTCTGGCATCCCAGGCTACCATAAAGTCTTTCTTTAAGTCTTCATAAATTTCCCTGGCCCTCTTAATGAGTTCAGGTTTGTTAGCAAGAAGAGGAAAAACAGCCACCTTATACGGGGCAATTCTGGGGTTAAGTTTTAAAAATATTCTCCCATCTTCCTCCCTATAAGCATCTATCAAAAGAAACAATGCTGACCTATCTACTCCGGCTGATGTTTCAATATCCCAAGGAATAAATTCCTCCCCAGTCTCAGGATCCCTGTATTTTAAATCCTGGCCAGAATATTTCTCATGCCTTGATAAATCCCAATCACCCCTATGATGTATCCCCATAAATTCTGCCCAACCAAATGGAGCATTATATTCAATATCACAGGCAGCTTTTGCATAATGAGCCCTTTCTCCTTCCGCATGATCCCTAAATCTTAAGTTTTCTTTTTTCATTCCTAAAGATAAGTAAAAATCCATTCTGTTCTGTTTCCAATACTCAAAGTACTTTTCTCCTTCACTAACATCAGGTCTTACATAATACTGAACTTCCATCTGCTCAAATTCCCTTGACCTAAAAGTAAAATTACCTGGTGTTATTTCATTTCTAAAAGCCTTCCCAATCTGAGCTATACCAAAAGGGATTCTAACTCTTGTAGAATCCAAAACATTTTTAAAATTAACATGCACCCCATTTGTTATCTCCCCCCTAAGATAAATTTCTGACTGTTTACTCTCTAAGATTCCTAAATAAGCTTTAACCAAAAGATTAAACTGTTGAGGCTTTGTCCACTCAACTTTTTTGTCTTTGTGAGATCGTTCGTGCTCCTCCATCTCGTCAATATTATCTGCACGAAATCTCTGGTTACAAATTTTACATTCAACTAAGGGGTCAGAAAAAGCTTCAACATGACCAGATGCCACCCAGGCCTTAGGATTCATCATAATGGCAGCATCAACTCCCACAATATCATCTCGAAGCTGAACCATTTCTTTCCACCAAAGATCTTTTAAATTCTTTTTCAGAAGAGCTCCCGCAGGTCCATAATCCCAAGTTCCACCTAAACCTCCATAGATTTCAGAACCTGGATATATAAATCCCCTCCTTTTACACAGAGCCACAATTTTTTGCATTAAATCTTTGTCCATAATTTTGAAAGCAGCTGCTATATCCTTTTTAAAAACTGTCTGCTTTTAAGTGCCACTTCCGTTACTCTTTCTAAATGATAACGTAACAGTCTCTCAAGTTCCAGAGCCTCTTTTTCCTCCACTTCAATTCCCCCAATCTCATCCCATTTACTAATCTCTAATTGTCTTAGAATACCCATTAGTCTCTCACTTCCATTAAATGGATGGAATTGTAGGTGCAGAGTGGGATTTTGGAAGCTTAGAAAACCTAAGTTGGATAGTATTTTCATCTCGAATGCTCTTACCCAGATTTGGCGGGGAGTTTGAGATAATCTGCGCAGTGCCTCTACCAGCTCAATATATAAAATCCTGTTTTCTTGATTCTCTGCTGTCATCCTATCAACCAACTCAATAATATGGTAAGCATAAGTTATCAAAGTTAAATCTTCTTTTATTTTTTGAAAAGTCTCCAAGCTTTCTGCCTCTGTTAAAATAGGCATCCCTTTTCCTAAAAATAAATACATTGAAACTCTATTAAGCAGTTCAATATTGCCAGCCCTTCTAGAAGTAATTCTTCTAACTCCTTTTGCCAGAATAGAAATCTTGCCACGACTGAGAGTAAAAACAGTTAAAATCCGATCAGCCTCCCCAAAATTCCTCCTTTTTAAAACAATGCCTTCGGTTTTAAAAGTCCTCATCAGTGAAGTTTAATACGAAAACTATTAAGTATCAATTTCGAAGTCAGATTTGGAGAACTAAGTGGATTATTTATCCTCTGCACCCTGCTCTGTCAAGGCTCGAAGTTTTAAAGGAACCACCAACGCTATTATTAATACGCTCAAAGTAAAGAATTACTTTTGCTGGATAGACAGAACCATACTGCGTACCACTAAGATCAAGCGTATAACCACTGGTAGTATCTATTGTATTAGACAAATAAATTCCATTGACAGCATAGAGCGCCACGTTGCTACCAGTGAGATTGACACTCACAATGCCTCCCCCTTGTACAATATCATCTACCTCAAATTTGGCTGCAATATGACCATCTGCTGGAGTAGTTGGGGCTGGACTTGATGGCCCAACAAAATTCCATGAACTGCAAGTAACAGCAACAATAGTAGTAGGAGTTGGCGGGATTGATGTAGGCGTCGCTGTTGGAACCGGCGGGTTGGTAGGTGTAGGTGGAATTGGAGTTGGAGTTACTGATGGCAACGGGGTTGCTGTAGGGGTTGGCGTAGGAATTGAAGTGGGAGCAGGTGTTGGTGCTACTCCAGTAGTTATTTGCCCCAGCACTACACCACTACCAACTAAGCCGTCTGGATCTGTCACAGTTATTCTAATATCATAGGCTGTATTTGGAGCTAGATTGGATAGAGTAGCTGAGAATTGATTATTAAAGACCACCGGCGCTGGAGTTGGTGTTGGAATAACCCCACTATAAAGCTGGGACACCTCAGTTGGAGTTAAGGCTCGATTATATATCCTAACATCATCAATTTTGCCGTTAAAATATGTATTAGCTCCTAAATCACCAATCACTATAGGAACCGTAGTATCTGGTATGGAGGCGCCTGGAGTGGTATCTATGCCAATCTGGACGCCATTTTTATAAAGTACACAGCTGTTGTTACCATTAAATGTAAAAACCAGCTGCTGCCAACCACCTACAGTAACCGTATTAGGAGCACTTATTGCGCAGGGATAAGTATTCCCCCCAGCCACTACCTGCCAATCCAAAGTACCGCCCCCCCGAAGTAATAACCAAGAAGGCCACTTGCCAATCACTATTTTATTAGTACCATCAACATTAACATACACCCAAGCTGCCACACTCAGTTGTGAGGTATTATCAAAAATATTGGTACCAGGATCAGGAATTGACACATAATTATTCACTCCATTAAAATTACCGGCACCATTAATTTGCCCGGTAGTCCACTGAGAACCCAATGTTCCACCCCAGGTACCATTACTACCATTTCCCGAGGAGTCACCAACAGTGCTACCAACTCCTTCATCAAAGTTCCAGTACCCAACCATACCTCCATTTGAAACTATAGTTGGAGTAAGCGTTTGAAGAGAAGGCGTAGGGGTTGCTGTTGGTGTTGGCAAAGGAGCAGTAGTAGCTGTAGGAATAGGGGTATTTGTGGGTATTGGTGTAGCAGTTGGCAAAACAATAGTGGGAATTGGTGTGTTGGTTGGAAGAAATACTGTTGGTGTCAGAGTTGGGCTTAAACTAGGCAGGGTTGCCTGTGCTGCAAGCAAGGCTTTTTGAGCATTAATTCGGCCAAAGCCGTATGATTGGCTAAAACCAGTCTGACCGCCAATAAGATCAGTCGATCCTTTGATAATATTCCATACCAATTGGCCTTGTTGAAGTGGAGGTAAACTCGTAAAGGCAGGGTCAGCTGCCTTAACAGAATAAATTAGGCCAGCCAGACCAGCTACGTGTGGAGCAGAAAAGGAAGTACCAGTTCCAGTACCATAATCGCCCGCTTTCCTGGTTCCATTAATACCCACTCCTGGAGCTACTACCCCTGTGGAACTTAGCAGGCTTGAGCCGCTCCAAAGATTATCATTTGAATCGGTTGCCCCTACAGAGATAACATTGGGAATGGCAGCTGGGTAAAGGGTGGCTGAAGAGTTACCGCCATTGCCGGCGGAGGCGACCACAACCACTCCCTTACCGAGTGCATAATTGACTGCATCTGTGAGGTTTGAACTCGGCGTTGTCCCACCCTGGCTTATGTTAATTACTTTGGCGCCGTGGTCGGCTGCATACTGTATTGCGGAGATCAGGTTGGAATACAAAAAATTGCCGCTGGCATCTGAGTCGCGGATTATGAGAACTTCGTTCTGGCGTGCTACCCCCGCAATACCCGTCGCATTGTTGGTAGAGGCACCAATGATTCCAGCTATATACGTCCCGTGACCATAGACATCCTGAGGATCTTCGTCGTTATCGATGTAATCGTGGCCCAAGATCATCCTTCCATACGCCGGCAAACCTACAATTGTCGTCTGGGGACCGGTTAGATCCACATGCAAATAGTTGACGCCTGAATCAATCACTGCGATGATTATCGATGGGCTGCCTGTCGAGATATCCCAGGCTGATGGCGCCTGGATTCTCTGCAAATACGGCAGTTGGTTCTGGAATATGGGATCGTTTGGCGAATCCAGGGAGGTACCTATTGTATCAGGTTCGGCAAACTCTACATCTGGATTATTTCTTAATTCTTGGATGATTCTATCTCTATCCTGGGGTAAAACCTTAAGTTTCTCTATGTCTAACTTTTTCCTAAATTTATGATTGGGGAAAAAAGTGCGGAATACTTGAGTAAAAAAATTGGCTGATTTGGAAATTTTCTCTGTCACATCCTGGACATCTTTACTTTGGATGGTCTGTTCAACTCTTAAGTTATACTGGCTTCTAAGCGCTTGTCTATCTTCATCTGGAACTTCTTTTTTAAACTTGATTAGGATAACATCAGCTGCTGTATAAGACTGAGTCGTGGTAACTGCTTTGACAGCACCAGAAGAGGTATGTACTCCTTGGACAGCAGATCGAGACAGTGTTGGACCGGCGGTCCAGTTAGTCTCGGAGGTCTTTTTATATTCCAGAGTAGCAATAGCATTATTGTTATCATCTCCAGCAAAGGCAAGTTGAATATTTACTAAAGTACCGTTGGCAGTTGCAGTAAGTATTCCCGGTTGAGTAGTTAAGGCAGCATGAGAGAGACGTTTAGGAAACAATTTAGATAACAGTCCCCGGTTAAAAGGTAGGGTAATTACTCCCAGTATTAAAACAATAACAGCTAAAGCAGAGACAGACAGTAACAGGCGGTTGCCTGATTGATACTTTTTAATATACTTATTAAGCAAATTATTCATTTTTATGCCTTCTTTAGCATAATATAACTAAAACAAATTTTAGTCTACATCCCAAACTGATATTCTTTATCTGTATCTAATTTAAGATCGGCTTTCTGAGAACCATTAATTTTTATAATGTATCTAAAATCTTTAGCTCCTGGTTGTTTTTGAATTAATAATTTGTATTGACCCGAAGGTTGATAGGGAATTTCATATTCTAGTTCCAGTTTTCGAGAGTTTTGGGGCCTAACCTGAATAAAGGCTTCGAAAACAGTTTTTCCCAAGTCTTCAATTGTTGTTACCTCCACTTCAGATCCTTTAGATGAGATGAGTTTACTTCCTTTAGGAACATAAAATCTAACATAATCTCTGTTTATCCCATTTAGCCAGGTATTAAAAGCTTGAGGGTTTTTATACTCAATAGTTACTTTTTTAGTTACTTTCCCACCCGAAATGTTAATTTCCTGAGAAACTACCTGATCGATATAAAGATTAGATTTTCCTCCAGCAAAATTGGAATCATTAATATGTAAATAGTCTCCATCAAAAGTTTTGATTTCTCCTGTCCAATTTAATTTAGATAGACCACTCTGCAAGCTTAAATCATGAACAAAAAACATGATATGTTTTTCAGCGGCCAGTGTTGCCATAGTTTCAATAAGCTGCGGCAGTTTTTCAATATCACTACCCAGAGCTTTTGCTAAAATTTGTTGCATTAAGACCCCCAATACCGCTTTTCTGTCCTTTTCCCCTTTGGCGGCAATTTCAGCATAAGATTCTAATTCATAAATAACATTAGGACAGTTGCATCGCATATCTTTTTCTGCAGAATACTTGGTACCAAAAACATCAATTGGCCCAGTTACTTCAATTAATCCTTCCACAACTTGAGAGTCGATATAAATAATGCCATCAAAGGGCAAACCTCCTCCCAAAAGCTGATACATTCTTTCAAACTCCTTAGCCGAAGTCGGCACATCCGGAGACAGATTAGAATCCCTCATACTCCAGGCTGACCTTGGCTTTCCTGAAACCTCGGGTAAATATTTAACAATAGGGGGTGGGGGAGTAAGAGGACATATTTTAGTTAAACAAACATTGAGAAGTTTTTCGTCCAGTCTATAAATATCATCCGAACTAGTTGAGCTGACTTGTCCATTTTCAAGCTGCAAAGTCGCAAAAGCTGTCATAAATCCTCCTGTGGCACGGATTTCTTTATCATTTTGAAAAAGCAGAAGATAATTTTTGCCAGATGGTATTCCAAAAGCTGCAGGGGCAAGAGTTATTGCCTCTTTTCCTTCTGTGACTGCCACCGCAGCCCCCAATATAAAATTTTTTGCTACTTCCACATTTTTTTTGATATTTTTATTACTCAGCTTTTCTGGATATTTACTGGTATCAATATCTTTAACCTCATCAGCACCTTTTTTTAAATTACCTTCAATAGTATTAAGAATCGGGATTGATTTATCCAAAATCTTCAACACTTGCGAAACCCGATCCGGTCCAGACTTAGGATGATTATCAAAACCTAACTCTGCTTTCTTAGATTCTAAATTAGTCAGAATAGTGCTAAGAGCGGTTAAATCTTCAACCCCTCCACTTATTAATCCTTTTGCATCTGAATAATAACCGCCAACAAAAGGTATTACTTTTAACCAGACTAAAAAGGTTAAGGCAAAATCCATTTTCTGCAAACCGCTTTTTGTGGCAGTAGTTTCAGCCTTAAGTTGATCATAATTTTGCCCTTTATAGGCAGCGACTAAACCTTTACTATGAAATGATACTTCTTTAAAACCGAAAAAAATAAATATCAAAGGAATAATAAAAACAATCACCAGCAAAACCAATATTCTAATAAAGTTTTTTTTGAAAGCTGATGCCTTTTTCTTTTTGTAAATGTAGTTTTCTTTATCTAGTTTTTTATTTAAGTTAACGAACATTTTAATCCTTAAACCGCCCCTTTTCCAGACAAGACTGCTGGGATAGTCTTTAAAAGAAGCCAAAGATCATAAATTATTGAACGTTTTTGAACATAGGAAGCATCCATTTGCACTCTTTTATCAAAATTAATCTCGGACCTTCCGGAAACTTGCCAAATTCCGGTAATCCCCGGTTTTCCTGATAAAATTATCTTAACATATTTTCTGGAACTAGGATATTTTACCTGTTGATGTTCCAGCTCATCCGGATAATAGGCCCTGGGACCAACCAAACTCATCTCTCCCCATACCACATTTAAAAGTTGTGGCAGTTCATCCAATGAGTATTTTCTGATAAATTTACCAACCGGAGTAATTCTTGGATCATTGTATAACTTATAGCTGCCCTTTTTATATTCTTTATAAAGAGCCTGAAACTTTGGATCTGTCCGTAAAAGATCATGTGCATTAGAAATCATTGAACGAAACTTAAACATTCTGAAAAGCTTCCCATTTTTACCAACTCTCATCGGAGTATCTGCAAAAACAGGGCCGTTTGAGTTAATTTTTATTGCCACTGCCACCAGCATTAGAATTGGGGACAAAATCATCAGCCCGAACATGGAACCTAAAAAGTCAATAAATCTTTTAATAAAGTTATACATACTTATGAATTTAGACCAACATATATACTACGTTTTGCGCAAACAAAAGGCAAGGTTCTGCGAGCACGAAGTACAATATTTTATACTGGTTGCGAGCAGGTCCTTACAATAAAGAGGCAACTATTTGCCTAAAATTCCCGATAAAATTTTCCTTACTAAAGGCAGCTGCGTTTTTTTTGCAATCATTACTATCTATTTTCTTCTTATCTAATTTTTTAATTGCGTTTACCATACTCTCAACCGTTTGATTGTCAAAAAAAAGACCTGTTTTATCCTCGATAATAGTTTCCAGAGTACCGCCCCCGCGATAAGCAATTACTGGCTTGCCCAAAGCCTGTGCTTCCAGGGAGGTCAACCCAAAATCCTCAATTCCGGGAATAAGCAATGCTTTGCATCCTGCTATTATATTAACTACCATCTCATCGTCTAAAAATCCTGATAGAATTTTTAATTCAACTCTTAAATTTTTGCAAGCCGCAGTGGCCAAATCAAACTTTTTATATTTATTAGGCCTGCCCACCACTACAAAATAACCCCCATCAAAGGTTTCAATATTTTTAAATCTCCCTAAGTCGACAAACGGGTAAATTACCTTTGAATTAACTCCATAAATTCGCTTTAATCTCTTCTTGGCATTCTTTGAGCCTGCAATAAAGTAATCCACTCTTTTGGCACTAACTTGATCATAAACTCTTAAGCCTGTCATAAGTATCTCAGCTAATCCATAATTTCCCTCTCCCGAAAAATGCCACAAAAATCGGGGAGGAGTGTGACAATAACACATATGAATAGTTTCGGGCTTGGTAACGATAGATTTTGCAAAACGCGTGGTGTTAGAAATTACCAAATCAAAGTTGGTAAAATCAAATTGTTCAAAAGCTATTGGGTAAAAAGGGAGTAATGTTTTATATAAACTGATTGCTCCGGGGATTTTTTGCAAAAAAGATGTCATTACTTTTTTACTGCCAAATCTTTCTCGCAGTTGATTATTCGAATAATCGAAAACAGCAGTGAATATGGGAGCATCTGGATATATTTCACAAAGCCCTTGTAAAACCCGCTCTGCGCCCCCCCACTGAACAAGATCATCATGAACTATGGCTACCCGCATTTTGAATATACCTCCAGGGTCTGGTTGGCTAATTTTTCCCAGCTATACTCTTTATATCTCTTTTTACCTTTTTCTATTAACTGCTCTCTCAACTCCGTATTTTCCAGCACCTTAGAAATTTTGTTAGCCATATCATCTAGATCTTGTGGATTAAAATACACAGCAGCATCTCCACCAACTTCTGGCAAACTGGCCACATTTGATGCAACAACAGGACAACCACAAGCCATAGCTTCCAAAATAGGCAAACCAAAACCTTCTTCAAAAGAGGGTAAAATAAATGCTGCCGCATTCTTATAAAGAGCCACTAACTCATCATCATTAATAAATCCTGTATAAGTAATTCCTGGTAGACTATATTCTTTCTTTATCCTTTCCCAAAAATAATGATCACCTCCGGATAAGACTAAGCTTAAACTGGGATATTTTTGCCTTAACTTAACAAAAGCTTTAATTAACCCTTCTACATTTTTATGCGGATGAGCATTACCTACATAGAAGAGGTACTGCTTCCTAATCTTAAACTTATTGATTAGTTGCTCACTCCCTAACTTCTTGACTCTTTGACTCAAAGTTATTATTTCCTCATCAACTGCCTCAGGAGTAACAATTATTTTATCGGAATTCACATTCCACTCACCAACTAATAATTGTTTCACCGAATTTGAAGGAACTATAATTTTGCAAGATTTAATCACCGCATGCTCAAACACTTTTCTATACCCGATCTGTTTTATTTTGAAAGTAAAAGGATTTAAGGTAGTGGCTCTTTTCATCTGATGATGTTGATGAATTAAATCATGAATAGTTACCACAAATTCTCCTTGATAAAAAATGGGGACATTAAAATGAGGAAAATGTACCAAATCAAGTTTAAACTTTGTTAGCAGTTGCGGGAACTTAAATTGTTCCGCAAAACTATACCAAGGAAAATCTACTTTAACTTTTTGAAAGTTCTCACCAGCTATAAATTGGGGTAAATCTTCAGCCAGCAAAAAAATATAGTATTCATTTATACTGTCCAAAACCGAAAGTTTTTTGATGAGGTTTTGAAGATATCTTCCCACTCCTGATTCATTATAAAATCTAGCATCAATTCCTATTTTCATCTGCTTGCTAAACCTTCATATATCTGGCTTAAATTTTGCGCTATTTGGTCCCAATTATTTTTTTCCTTAACTAATTTCTTAGCGTTGCTAGCAATTTTTTTTGCCAGAGTAGGAGTTCTAATGACTTCTATTGCCGCTTCTGCCAAATCTCTGGGATTATCCCTTAGAATTACATCTTTCCCATCTTTAGCATCTATTCCACCAATACCGATTGAGGTAGTCACCACAGGTAAGCCAGAAGCAAACGCCTCAAAGTTTTTATATCTAGTACCTCCCCCTCCATAAATTGGTGCCACCAGTACCCAGGCCTTTTGATAAATCTCTCTAACATCGGAAACTTCCTCAACCCTAATATTTAAACTTGCTAAATTATGAAAAAAAATTCTGGCATCTTTACCTATTATCCATAGTTTGACCGAGGGAATATTTTTACTAATAATGGGCCAAACTTTATTAATTAAAATCTTAACTGCTTCTCTATTTTGCAGCCAAGTAAAATTTCCCAAGTATAAAACAACCGGATCGGCAAAGCGCTGAGCCACCACCTTATTAAAATACTCCGTATCAACCCCATTCGGTACAATCTCCGAATCAAGTCCGGGCAGTTGAAATTTCATAGTTTTCTTATCCTCGTCCGACATCGCTGCAACTATTGAAGCTCTGCTCCAGAATTTTTTCTCCCAGAATTTAAGCTTTTCAACATCGATGTATAAAAAGGGTTTTAAGATCAAATTCGGAAACTCATCAACAAAATGTTTATAGACTAAATATTCAATTGTTTGTTCGACCAAAAGTATTGGAATTTTGGTCTCCGGAATATGCGGCATAACATAAAAAGTTTCGGCATGAATTAAATCAAAATCTTGCTTTTTTAGCCTTTCTTCAATCACGCCCTTTTCTCCCTTTGCCCAATTCCTAATGACCAGAAATGGATAAACCGAAAAAGCAGTTCTTAAAATATTGGCAAAAGTCCAAGGCTTTTCTGGTCGTTGAAAGACTTTAACTTCCAGACAAAATTTTTCTAATTCCGAAACATATTTTTTTTCTTTTTCACTTTTTACAAGGCAAAAAAGTGTAATTTGGTGTCCCAGAGTAGCTAACCTTTTAATCAGGTTGTAGGACCTAGTTTGCCCACCGGTTAAAAGTGGGTATGGAAGATATGGAGTTAACATTAGGACCTTCATATTTATGGTTCAGGATCATTTGGTGTTAAAGGGGTGACAATGAATCTTAAATCAGCAATTACAAACCGGGGGTTATCTTCCAAAATCCTAAAATGTCGTAAGACCCAATTAGTTTTATCATCCCGGGAAACTGATATAAAATTGGTTACTCCGTAATCTGCTACCATTTCAGTTAAAGGAAGAGGGGTAAAAGGAAAACCAGACCGGTTGGTTTGATATAAAAAAGCAGTATCTCCATTATATGGAGCCACTATCATAGCTTCTGCTGGCAAAATTTTATCTGCCTCTTTCCCTGCTTCCACTATTACCGGATTATTTACCTGATAAAATCCTTTAACCTGAGTGTAACTAAAATAAAAAGATAAAGGTAAAAATAATGTTGCCAGAATAATAGTCCAAAAACGGGGTAAGAACTCTTTAACACCTGTTATTAGATAAACAAAACCCAAGGTAAAAAATACTGCAGCAATTGGAACAAAAATATACTGATAATAATTATGCCTGACATTACCGGTAGCAAAAATTACAAAATAGGCAAAAAAAGATAACAGCCAAACATGGAAAAAGTAATTTTTTTCTTTTGGTCTGATTAATAAGCCAATCACAAATAATACCAAACCTGTTGCACCCAGTATTTCCCTGCCAATTCTCTCTGAAATTAACCACCACCAAAAGGCCGGTCGGAAACGAATCCCATCACTATTCAAAAGCCACCCTGATGCCGGAATTCCCTCAGCATGATTAAGGATCCACAGTCTCCATAAAATAAAGGGCACTAAAGCCAAAACAAAGAACCAGAGATATTTGATACTTTTTTTCAAACTCCCCTCTTTTTTGATAACCGAGTAAACAAGAGGCGGAACAAAGAAAATAGCCCAGGGCTTGATTAAAAAAGCCACTGCTGTAAACACCACTGCCCAGATCCCCCAATTCCTCTTGCTTTCCCAGATCCCCTTATCCACAAAGTAAATCATACCCAAAGAGAAAAAAAGAAAAGTCGGTTCCGGTAAGCTAGTGCGGGAGAAAAATATATTAAAGGGTAATAACCCATAAACAGCCACAATAATAAGTGCTGTAATTACCCCCAGGTATCTTTTACTTATCAAATACAAAAAAATAATGCTTCCCAGAGAAAATAAAACTGATACCAGTCGGGAGTATTTATCAACCACACCCAATAGTAAATACAGGGGGTAAACTACAATATTATATATAGGGAATTCTACAAAGCGATAACCATTAATATTAACAACCGGGTGTTCGGAGATTCCTGACAAATCATCAAATTTTGGAACAAAAGGATTAAACCCATACTTAATAAAATTTCTGGTGACAGCTGCCGTATCAGCCTGTCTCCAGGAATGCCAGTCGGCAATCGGTGAATCAATTTTATACAACCTGGCCACCAAAGCAACCAGCAAGATGGACAGCAGCCAAAAGTATTGATTCTTTAATATTTTCATCATATTCTTCTGGCAGCTAAGCCCAAGCCTAACATCAGCCACAGCAGGGAAGCAACTTTGGATGCTTCCAGAACATCAATAAACAATCCGTTTATTAAATAGGCGATCATCATCGAAAAAACTCCCACAGAAAAAAACCGCACTAATTTGCTTTCGCTTCTAAAACCTTGAAAAAGTCTCTTACCAATTTCAATGAAAACTAATATTAATGCTAAAGTTCCCAACAATCCTGCCTCACCCAAAGACCGCAGGAAATCATTATCGGTTGCAATATCTATTGAGGAATATCCGGTACCCAATAGTGGATTTTTAATAAATGCTTCAATTGCTCTGGGCCATTCGATATTTAAGCGGATCTCAAAAGAGCGATATACACCCAGCTGAGTTGTATCAGTTGGTTCTCCTGGAGTAATATCTGTTGCGATTGTGCCGGAAGGGGAAGCAAAGACAGAAGTAGATGCTGATTGACTGGAAGTTTTTATAGCCAGAGTGGGAATGTTTAATTTACTTCTTATTTGTTGGTCCTGAGTTTTTCCCTGATATCTTGATCCTTGTTGAAACAAATTAACGGTGATAGTTGAGATCAACCGATCCCTTAGTTGAGAAGGATAAATTAAGATCGCAACCGTTGCTATTACAAATAAAAAAATATACTTTTTTTTGTTGGCCAGAATAAAAACCAACATCATTCCGGCAAAAGCTGCCAAAAATGATTGTCTGGCAGCGGTCATGATTAAAACAAATAGCGATAACCCACCTAAAACAATTACCGGTAATCTAAATCTCTTTTTTAAAACGAAAAATAAAGACGTCAACACAGTGATCGTCATTGTCAGATAAACAGCCAAATCATAATGTCCGGCAAAAGTAGAATTAACCCTGGCTCCCGGAGTTAAACGTAGAATTAGGCCTTTGGAAAATTCCGAGTTGGATGTAGAAATAACCGGGAAATCTAAATATTGTTGACCTAAAGCATATAAATTAACTGCCAAAACTGTCAGCGCCAGAACCACTAATATCGTTACTAACTGGTTTTTCTTTTTTATAACATCCACCACCAAAGGCAAAAGAAGAATAAATTCAACTCTTCTTAGAAAATGCAGAAAACTAAGATGAGGAACTACTGAGTGGGTTAAAAAAACAGCCGAAAACGTAGACACTATAGCCACAAAAAAGAACAGAAGAATAGTTTGATTTAATCTATCTTTCACCAGAGCTTTAAGATTTCCTGATAGAATTACGGAAATTCCCCACAGGAAGATTGCGATTGCAATCAAGATATCCTCCAGTCTGATGGCCACAAAAGTTCCTGAGACGTTAAATAAAGGAAACTTAGGATATAAAGGGATAAAAGCAAAAATAAAAGTTATAAACAAAAACAGAAATTCATTTAAAAAAAATACTAATTTATTCATGACTAAAAATTATTTTTCTTCCCAGCTTATAGGTAAACAAAATTGATAAGCTAATTCCCAGCCACACTAAAAATTTAACAAATACATTTGACGGATAAAACCTGAGTGTTGTTTTAGTAAGCCAAAGGTGACCACCAACTGCAAATTTGATAGCTCCCCAAAATTTAGGGGTACCATCTACTTCAAAAGGTTCAAAACCATTAACGTAAAGAGAATCTCTCAAAGGATAAACTAATTCTTCCAGATAAGTGCTGTCAGTATATTTTTTTATGGCTGTCCAGGCGTACTCCGGCGCATGGTTTATTATTATTGGAGGAAAAGGAAAGTAGGAATTCTGCTGGTAATTTGTCACATAAAACGGCACAACAAATCTACGGAAATTATTGGAAAAATATCCGGCTACATTGGGGATTTGGATAGTATCTCCTTCCAATGTAGATTTATCAGATTGCGGCAAAGCCTGAAAATCAGAAATTTTACTTGGTCCTGGCCAAAGCATATAGACTAAAAGTAACACGGAAAATATGATGAAAAATAATTTCATAAACTTAAAGATTATTGAAAAAGTCTTGCTCTACCTAGCTTATATTTAGGGTCTTTTAATTTTCTTTCCCCAATAACCTGTGCCGGAACTCCTCCAACAATGGCAAATTCGCTGACATCTTTGGTCACAACCGCACCGGCACCGACTATCGCACCTTTACCAATCTTAACACCTGGCAAAATAATAGCCCTGGGACCGATAAATGCATAATCTTCTATTACAACAGATTGGGTTATTGCCTGAAAATCCTCCGCATTTATATCGTGTTCGCTATTATAGATCATTACATTTGATGCAATGTCGACATGTTTTCCAATGGTTAAAGAGGCCCTTCCATCCAAAAGTGCATGGTCGCCTATTATTGTATCTTCACCGATTGTGATACCTACGGGATAGTAAAACCTGGCCCACATATGAATATGAGCACTCGGAGAGATTTTCATTCCGGATAAACAGTAGAAAAACCATCTAATTGTGTGAATAGGGATATAACCTACAAATGTTAAAACCATCAGCCAAAAATCCAAAAAAACATTACCTACTCTGTTTATCCCCTTTTTAGCAACCTCTGAGCTCGTTAAATATCTACCCATTCGGTCTTTAAAAATGGCCATATGCGTTAATTATATGGAGAAACCTTACTATAAGCAAACCCCCTGTCCCTATTTTAACTTACACACATCAAGCATTAATTAACCAGCTTTGGGAAAATTTTTAAAACTTCTCTGGCTGTTTTTTCCCAGGAGAATTTTTTGGCTTGGAGCAAACCAGCCTTTGAGTATTTCTGTTGCAGGTTTTTATCGCTCGTTATTGTTCTGATGGCCTGCTCTATTTGATCAACAGAATAAGGATCAACTAGTAAACCAGCTGATCCCACAACTTCTGGCAGAGATGACACATTAGAAACAATCACTGGTGCTCCGCTTCCCATAGCTTCCAGAACAGGAATTCCAAATCCTTCCCAAAGAGAAGGTAAAACAAAAGCCAGCGAAGAAGATAATAAAAGGGTAAGTTCATTAGCTGGTACAAAACCTAAAAATTTAACCCTATCTTCTATTCCCAATCTTTTAGGTGCCGCCAAAATTTCTTCAAACTTCCAACCCTCTCTATCTTCTCCAGTTGTTTTTCCAACAATAACCAGTTGTAATCCCCTATCTATTTTGGCAAACGCTTCAACTAGCCTAACTAAATTCTTCCTCGGCTGTATGGTCCCTATATATATAATGTAGCTATCCCCTATTTTATATTTTTTCTTTACTTCTTCATCTTTGATCTTTGATATTTGATATTTAAACTTGTCCTTATTGTATCCGGGATAAATCATCGAGATTTTCTCCTTTGGCACACCATATTGTTCCACAATATCTTGCTTGGAAAAATTAGAAATGGTAATAATATGGTCGGCGTTTTTCGCAGAAAATTTGGTCCAGGCCTTTAGTTGCCAAAGATCTTTTTTATTAAACATTTCCGGAAAGTGTAAAAAGGATAAATCAAAAATAGTACAAATTCTTTTTATCCCTGATGGACAAAATCGGGGAATATAATGAGTAGGAGATAAAAAAATATCTGGCTTGTCACGGCTTAAATATAATACTCCTGGCAAGGCTATTTTTGTCCAGAGTCTTTTAGGCCTTAAGATTTTATATTGCCAACCAAGTCGTTCTTTTGGCAAATCACCAAGCGGAGCATTAGGGAGTAAAATAGTGTATTCATTTTTTTGATCAATCTTTTCAAGATTAGATAAAAGCTCAAAGGCCCATTGAGACGAACCTAATCTTTGTCCGATATTTGCCTCATAACCATCAATCCAAATTCTCATTTCATTAATCTCTGATAAACTGCTACTGTTTCTTTAGCTGTTTTTTCCCAGGAGAATTTTTTGACTTGAGTGAAACCTTTTTTAATTAAATCTTCTCTTAAAGCCTTATCCGCCAAAACCTGTTTTAATTTATTCCTAATATCTCCCACATTTCTAGGGTTAACATAAAGTGCCGCATTGCCTCCGATTTCTGGCATGGAAGAAACATTTGAGGTGATAACTGGTACCCCACAGGCGAATGAATCAACAATTGGCAGCCCAAATCCTTCATAAAGCGAACAATAAACCAAAACGTTTGCCGAGCCGTAAAGTAATTCAAGCTCTTCAATTGAAAGCCAAGGTACGTTTTGACCTGCGACTACCAGATTATAATCCCTACAGGCTTCTTTAATTCTTGCCAAATTCCTTCTTTCTCCAATTCCCCCAATTGCCAAAATATAATCCTTAGGCAAATTATATTTCTGCTTAAATTTTTTTATTTTTTCTTTTGGCTGAGGTTTAAAATTTCCAGTCGGAGCTTCATATATAACTTTAATTTTTTCTTCTGGAATATTTGAAACTTCCAGCAAATCTTTTTTTGTAGTTTCGGATACTGCAATAACAAAATCAATCTCATTTTGCACCAGTTGCAGGCGCCTTCTATGGACAGAGATAATTTTGGGATATGACCAATCCGGATACTTTATGGCAATTACATCATGATAGGTGGTAACCTTTTTTGCTCTGGATGGGGGTTGGATCCAATCAGAAGAATGAAAAATATCCAAAGGGCCAATAAATCTCTCAATCGATACATTTCTCCATCGATTAAAAAGCATTTCAAAAAGAGTGGGCGGTAGCTTATATTTTTTAACGTTTTTAAGCTGACCATGATAAGGTTTTCTTAGGGAGGAGTAAAAATAAATCATCTCCAAACTGTCAATCTTGGAAAGTTGATTCGTTAAATTCTGCGTGTATGTATGCACCCCACCTTTATGAGCCAGTTGTGATATATCCATGCCAACACGTAGCATGAATCAATTGTATCAGATTAGTAAATTTTTCGGCGCAAAATGGCCGCTGTCCCAACTTGTTCTACCAAATCATATTTTTCATTTATATATTGATCAATTTCTTTGGCAAACTCGGTGATGGACTGATTTTCTATTTTAACCGTTCTATCGGAAACTATAATATTTGGTCTGTCTTTTTTTATTCCTTCCAGTAATCTATTCTGAGCTACCTTAATAAACCAGGGAAATTGAAAAACAAATACATTTCCAGTAGGTAAAGTCCTGGTCATCTGGTAAAGGTGTGGAACTGAGCCAAAGATAAATATTTTTTCTTGAGGATGTGTGTAACTTTTAATTTTTGAGGCCAGTGCTTTAGTGTCAGCATCAAAAAATAATACTCTATTGCCAAGATGGCCTTTATAAAAAATGCCTAACCACCAAAACGCAATAATAAAATAAACAAACAAGATGAATTTTAATATATTTTTATGACCAAATTGATAAATACCCAAAACTGTTGCCAAAGTTGCAAATGGCAAAGAAGGCTGAAAGTGAACAAAATCAGCTCGATCAAATATACCAATTATGGAACCTAGTAAAAAAATGAATATTATTGCAGATAGTTTTTTATCCCTATAGAAAAAAAGTAACGAAGACATACCATAAACTAAAAGTGGTCTGGTCACAAAACCAACCGAATTAGGTAAGCTGGTGCCAGTTCGAGCAAAAACTGTTAAATTAAAAACAACTGTCCAATACCAAAAATCCTTTAAAACTCCGATACTAGATATATATAAAAGCATCCCGGCAATTGGTATCATTAATCCGCACAAGTATGTTAGTGTAGGTCTAATTTTTCTACTGTGCCAATATATATATACTAATAACATTAGGGAAAGTGGGATTAGAGTTTGCTTAAAAACTATCCCTACTCCTAAAAGAAGACCTGTCAGAAAAATCTTTTTTTTGATGAGAGCAAAAAAGGCTAAAAGTAAAATAATGGGCAAAAATGAATCTATCCAAAGTACCCATCCTTCAAAAAAAGGTTGCCAAATCAAGTAGAGAACACTCGCCAAAAGAGCCTTAGTTTTACTTTTTAGTAATCTACCAACTATAAAAAAAAGTAGCAAATGTACAACGATGACTATCGCTATTGACCATAACCTTGCCTCTTCCGCTGTGTTCATTCCTAAATTATCAAGATTAATGGGAAGAAACATTAGACCGGGAAAATGCTGATCTAAAATCTGACTATATGGTTTTAACCCGTGATTTGTTAAATAAGGATAAATAAACAGTTCCGGATAGGGGGAAAACAAAAGCCTAGTAAGTATAAAAACATGAGCCAGTATTAATAATATCAGGAAAAAAAAAGTTAATTTATTTGACATAATGATAAACAAACCCGACTCCATAAAAATTGTTCGTTCCTATTTCTCGATAACCTAACTCATTAAGTTTCTTTTTCACTAACCTATTAGGATCACTTATCTCAACTAAATAATCAACTAAATAAACATCTCTACTAATTCCATTTAAAACAATCAATCCGCTATTATCCTTAATTGGAAAATCCTTTAGGGCTCCCTTTGAATTAATTGAGTTACCTGCATAATAATCAAAAGGCGGTAAAGTACCCGGACTTTCAAATAAAGTCAGGGAAGATGAAGCTTGAGATTGTAAAAAATTAACCAGTCCTCTCCAATCTTCTCTTTGATAGACTGGATTCAAAAGATATATTGAAGAAGAAACAATTTCAATGAATATAACTAAAGATAAAAAAATATAGCTGGCCTCTTTTTTAAAAGAGACAATCCCGAGAGAAGTTAAAATTAAAAATGCCGGTAGAATAAAAATCATTCTAAAATAAGAGTAAATCGGAACAGCCAATGAAATAAGAGTAGCGGCTATCACTGGAATAACTATCCACAAAATAAGTAGTTTCCTAAAAATCGGAGTAGTAATTTTGATCCCCCTAATAATTAAAAGCATGAAAAGTAAACAGACAGGTAATAAGATTAACGCGTAAATAAATTTATCAGGATAGCTAATTCTGCCAATAATGAATTTTATATAAGTCAATGGAACGGCTTTTACATCAAATCCGCCAACAATAAATTTCCATGCAGGTAACTTATCCGCTGTGACTGAACCAACCTTCAGTTGATTTAAAAAGGTGGGTATCCACCATATCTCTAACACAAAAGCTGCAACAAATGCCGTAATCCATCTCTTTATTTTTGACCGATTTATATTGGTTAAGAGAAAAACTAACTGGACTGGGAAAATTAAATAAGCCACATAATCCGACATCAGTATTAAATAATTACTGAGAATCAAAAAAAAGTAACTTACCTTTTCTTGTTTTATCAACTTAATAAACAGATAAATATTTACTAATACAGAGATCGTTGCCAAAGAATACATCCTGGCTTCCTGGGAATAATAAATATGCAAAGGATTAATTGCCAACAAGAATGCACTGATTAGACCCAGTTTTTTTGAATAGACCTTTTGACCAACCAAGAAAACTATATATATAGCTAATACACCAAAAATCACTGATGGAATTCTTACAGCTATTTCACTGGTGCCGAATATTTTGGCCCAGACCCATAAAATCATAAAAAAGCCAGGTGGATGAAAGTCTGCTTTTGCATATTCCGTTATCATACTGACAAAGGAATAATTCCGTGTAGCTAAAACATTAATCACCTCATCTAACCATAGGCTCTGATTTAAACTTATCAATCTTAAAATTAAACCTAGAAAAATTATCAACCAGATCATTTTTTATCATTCTCCAATTCCCAGACTTTAACCCAAAACGTGATTTTATAAAATGCCATCAGATAGGAAAGTACAAATCCTCTCCAGCCATCCAAAAATCCTCTTTTGTAAAAATACCTTAATATAAACTCATAAACTGGATCCCACCAAAGTTTCCATATGGAAAATTTGATACCCTGAATGACCATTTTCTTTGCCAGCAATCCCGAGTAAAAATCATTTCCTTTAATAAAATCCTCAATAGTTTCCTGTTGGTTGTGAATCTTACTGTGTCTTAATTCTCCTATCTTACCGTCTACGAACACTTCCTCATGTACTTCACCTACCCATTTTCCGCTTTCTTTTCGCCATAACCAGATATGTTTGTCCGGACTCCACCTGGTGTGTTTTATTTCTGCTCCTAAAATAAAGTTTCTTCTGGGAATTAAAAAACCGCTATAATATTGATTCTTTATAGCTTGTTTAATTTCTCTAGCTAACTCCGAAGTTATTATTTCATCCGCATCAACTGAAAGAATCCAATTTTTGGTAGCTTTTGAAGCAGCCCAGCTCTTTTGATTGGCAAAATTATCAAAATCCCGGTGGAATATTTTAGTTTGATATTTTTTTGCTATTTCTAATGTTTGATCTGTAGAACCACTGTCAATTAGAATAATTTCAGCATCCAGATCTTGAACAGACTTTAGACATTGTGAGATTTTTTTCTCTTCGTTTAAAGTAATTATAGTAACTGATAGGTCATTCATTATCTCAGTATCTCAAATTTTCCAGAACTTGTTCATACCGCTTAGCTACGTTATCCCAGGAGAATTTTTCCGCCTGTTGCCGGGCTTTCTTTTGCCAGTTAATTGTTAATCCTTCTGCGATTGCCTGCTGATACTTATCTAAATTTTCAGCATCTACCAGAATTCCTCCGTTACCAATAATCTCTCTTCTCGATGAATCATCCGGAGCGATTACACCCAGTCCGGAAGCAAGAGCTTCCAGATATACTAAACCAAAAGCCTCTCTATCCCAGGATGGAAGAGTAAATAAATCAGCTGATCGATATACCTTAGGCATTTCCTCATATTTAAAACTTGTTATTTTAAATTTTTCACCTAAAATTTTTTTTCCTAGGCTTAGCAGTGTTTCTTTTCCTTCTCCCTCACCTACTATTAATACAGATCCAAAACCTAATTTGCCAACAGCTCTAATTACACTTGCATGATGTATATACCAAACCAAAGCACCTACCGACAGAATGATCGGTTTTGGTAAATTAAACTCTATGGTTTCACCGGTCGGAGAAAATTTTTCTAAATCTATGCCATTGGAAATTTTAACTATCTTTGTTCCCCATGCCCATTGGTTAGCCCAAACCGCCATCTTTTCAGTTAATGCAACAAAAACATCCGGCCGGACTATTGCAATATTCCAGATATCATCCCGGCCAATCCCACTATGCCCGGAAATTAGTAATTTATATTTTCCGGTAAATCTTCCCAAGGAGGCCTTTAAACTTTGTAATCTTCCGTTAACCGGTATCACCACATCATAATCACTTGTTAATATTTTGTCTAATGAGTCTGCTTCCTTTCCGGTTAAGATATCCACCTGGTGTTTTTGAGAAAGTCTAACTGATAATTCTTTGACAAAATTTTCCACCCCTCTTTCAACTTTATTCTGATATCTGCTTAAAAATACAATTTTCATAATTAATTGGTAAAACGGTATTTAAATAATGCCCATATGGCTATTATCCCATCAGTGAATCCTATCTTTTTCCCTTCCGAATAAGTTCTGGGCTTGGTAATAATTGGAATCTCAAATATTCTAATTCCCTTTTTCAGAATTTTTGCAGTTAATTCCGGTTCAAAATCAAATCCGTCTGACTGTAATTCAATATCCTCTATTACTTTTTTTGCGAAAACTTTATAGCAAGTCTCCATATCGGTTAAATTTGAGCCATACAATAAATTTGTTACAGTGGTTAAAAATCGATTAGCCAACAGGTGGGTTGGTAAAACTGTTTTATTGCTACCCCGAAATCTTAAGGGATAATTTTTTAATCTGGTTCCATATACTACTTGTTGTTCTCCCTGTAAAATAGGTTGCAGCAGCTTGGCATAATCTTTTGGACTATACTCCAAATCAGCATCCTGAATTATCATTACATCCCCTGTTGACTGTTTTAAGCCGGTCCTTACTGCCGCACCTTTTCCTTGATTATTAAGATGAGAAAAAACTTTAAACTTTGCACTTTTGCTTTTAAGTTCCGATAGAATCTTATTAGTTTTATCAGTTGAACCATCATCTATAACGATTATTTCTTTTTTAATACTTGCCGGAAGTTCTGCCGCAATAACCAATCTTAATAACTGACTAATGGTCTTCTCTTCATTATAAACCGGAATAATAATTGATAATTTCATTTAGATTTTTTTCGCAATAATTAATACTGAAGTACCAATTGGAGGTTCAATGATATTTTCTATGTATAAAATTGGAGACAATAAATTAAACAATTTAATTTTGTATGGAGTAATACTTGTGTTATGCAAAATCCTGCTGGAGACATACCAACCAATTGCTCCCAATAAGTTTAACTTTCTCGTCATAATTATTTTTAGATTAAGATTAAGGATTTTTGTCACTAATTCTGATGAATTGTACCTACGAAAATGTCCTATTGATCGATCAATCTCTCCATACAGAAATTGATGTATTGGTACCAGTAAAATTAAAGTTCCACCTGGTTTGAGTAATCTGAACATATTTCCAAGCGCCTGATTATCCGCTTTAATATGTTCCAAAACATTAATACAAACAATTGTATCAAAATACTTATCTTCAAAAAAGTAGACTCCTCTTTCTATATTCCCAAATCCCGCTTTAATCTTAGGATTTTTGCTGACAATTTTTTTTATAAAGCTTTTATCTACATCAATTGCAGTAACTTTTCCGTAGCTTGCTAACGTTAATGTAAAATTACCTACCCCACAGCCAACCTCCAGAATTTCCCCGGTTAAATATTTTTTGAATTTATTTAACGTCCATTTATTATACAAATTTGCTTGACTCATACTTTCTAATGTTTGTGCGCCTGTATATACCTTCATTTTACTTTTGGGCCACCACTACCAGATGTGGCCCCCAGAAATTGAACGGATAGATACCCCATTGTCCTAAAAGACGAAAAAATTTCTGATGAATCCTTGAGTTAGGCAATTCCTGATCCCAACAAGAATTAAAGCGACTGATAGTCATTCCTTTACTCTTTAAAAAAGATATTAAGGATCTTATATATGGCTCAACCGTGGTATCAAAATCAACATCATATTTATTCTTATTGACAATTGGTATTACTTTCATCCAACCCAGCTTATCTAATTCCTCAAAGTTAAACCAATCTTTCATAAAACCAGCTAGTAATTTGTTTATTCTCGAACCTTTAAATACTGGCGAACAACGGTTGGGAGCACCATAATTAGGGGCAATTAACACTAAATATCCATCATCTGAGGCTAAACGAATTGCTTCAGATAAAATCTTCTCGGGATTAGTCGAATGTTCTAAAACGTAAGCAGAATATACCAGGTCAAAATTTTCCCCAACAATCGGAATCCTTTCTAGATCTGCTTTTATAAATTTAATTTTAGGGTATTTTTTTTTAGCCATGTTAATTGCTACTTGACTAATGTCTATTCCTAAGGCAACTTTATTTTTAGCCAAAATTTTAAGACGTGACCCTTCTCCACATCCCAAGTCTAAAATTTTATGAGCATTTGATGCCAGTTGCTGCAAAATCCGCATTCCTGGATGACTCATATCTAAACTACCTTCCTTTGCCATTTGGTAGTAAAGATTATCTCTCCAGATTCCAGATTCTAATTTCTGCTTAATATCCTCCATCAAACTAATCATCCTTCTTTTGATCTTTCTAAGAGGTGTTAACAACGTTGATTTTATAAGCAGTAGTCCTGACAGTTTAACCCAAGGGCTAGAAACTGGACTTGGAAAAGGTTTGTATAATACTTCGGGATATTTGAATCCAGCTGAAACTTTATTACCCAACTCATGTTTAAATTTATCAGTATCTCTTTTTACACTTGATCGTTTCAAATGAGTCATATGTAAGTAAGGACTATCTAAAAAAATAGTTCCTTTTCGCTCCTGAATTAATATGTTATCCCGGTCAAAATAACCCTCCTGCGGATGGGGTAAACTAACATGCAAGCCGGGAATTTTTCTATTAATTGCTCTTAAGTTTAGATGACCTTTTTTGCCTAAAATTTTATATTGGCCGGCTGCTTCCTCTTGAAAATGATAAATATCTCCGACAGGAACAACTACCGGTACTACAACTGCATCAATATTCTGTCCTTTGCTCTTAATTTTATTAATCAATTTTCTAATAGAAGCATCCCACCAGATTTCATCTCCATCCAGCAGTATTATCCAATCACAATTTGAATGCTCCAGCATTTTTTGACGAAGAGCCGAAACCTCTTGCGGATCTATTTTGCCTATTTCTTTAAAAATTATCTTTTCTTTTTTTTTCTTTTTAATCGCTTGAATTATTTTGACAGTTTGATCTGTTGAACCGGTATCCCAAACCAGTATTTTTTCTACATAGTCAACAATACTCATCAAAGCAAACCAGATAAATTTATCCTCATTATTAACAATAGTGTTAACCCAAATTTTCATGTTTAGTTGTTGTTTAACTTAATTAGCATCCAAATTAATGGATAGATAAAATTAAAGGTGGTACCAATCAACACCGTGATCGATGCTCCCACTATCCCGAAATTTGATATTAACAGATAGCCAAGTCCTCCAATAATCAATAAATGACCAATCGCCACCCGAATAAAAACATCCGGTCTGCTAAAATAAAAGATAATGCTATTGTGTATTGGAACCGAAAATAAAAAAACCAGCATCGCCAAAAAGATAAAAATAAAAGGCCATACTGCCTCCTGATAACTTACTCCGTAAATTACCGGAATTAAATAACTGGCAACAGGAATTACTAACAACCCAATAAAACATAACCCACCTACCAGAATCTGTAATTTTTTCATATAGGTGAGCATTTGTTGATTAGTATGAAAACCGGCAAATTTAGGAGCCGCTACCAGGCCAATTGCTGAAACCAGCTGGGGCATCACCTGATTTAATTGGGTAGCGGCTCCATATATTCCTACTTCTCTAATACTTAACAGATTTGCTGTTAAATAAGTATCCAGTCTGGCAGAAAATGCCGAAATAACAGTAAAAATCGCTACCGGGACATTATAGGCAAAAAGTTCTTTTGCTAAAGTAGTTTCTCTTCTTGCAGATATTATTTGTCGGGTCGGTAAAATAAACAGGGCAATAAAAAAACCAAAAAAAGGAAATAGTATATAGACAAACAAACTAGTTTGCACATTAGCTGTTAATGTATATCCTAGAAATAGTATAAATAGCAGCCTTAAAAGATTAGTAAAAATATTAATACTGCTCCATAAGAAATACTTCTGAAATGTCTGCAGAGTTGACGTGGCAAAAGAAAAAAGTAAAGCGCCACCCACTCCCACGGCCACCAGACGAAAAGGCAAAATCAGCTCCGGTTTATGAAAAAAATGGATAGCGATGGTAGGGGACAAAGAGAAAAAAATTAAAAACGAGACCAACCAAACCACCAGTTTAATCTCCAAACTTAGTTTTAAAAACCTCATAGCTTTATCTTTATCCCCAGCTAAGTTAGGTGAAACAAAACGGATTAAACCGGTATTTGTACCGATATCAGCCATATCTGAAATTAGAGTTAAAGTAACAGTGGCGATTGTAAGTAATCCATTTCCAACTGGACCTAAAATTCTGGCTACACTGATATAAAATAATGCCCCTAATACCCCATTAATAACAGTCCCTGCAAAAGTTACAGTGGACTGCTTAAAAGTGGCTGTCCGTAGAATAGATTTCAGCATACAGTCATTATATCTTAAAGTCTTTCAATATAACCTTTTTTTATAAAATCATTTGAATAAGAGATTATAGTAATTACTAGCATTCCAAAACCCAGACTCCCTATCCACTCAGCAATATCAAGAATATTTAACAAATAAGTAAAAATCATTATTGTTAAGAAAATAAGAGCACAAAAAATAAAAATTTTTCTAAACCTTGGCCAAAGTAGACATACTGATAGAGTTATAGAAAAAAATAAGGGTTGCATCAGAGTAGGAATTTTATTTAATGATGTTTCATATTCTAAAAAAGAAAATACTATTATTGAGACAGCAAATATTATTATCACTTTAATAATTTTAAACATGCTTATTCCCTCTTCTCTTTAAAATGGTAATTACTATTAGACCTAAAGCTGCAGCTGTGGATATAATATATCCAAAACTAACCGCTTTCTGAGGTTCAAATTCTATTCTAAATTCGTATTCACCTGGTTTTTCTACAAACCAGGCATTAGCAAAATAATTCCCGATATAGTGTTTGTCCACACTTACCCAAGCATTGTTAATTTTTACTTTTAAGGACCAACCCGGGTGAAAAGTTTGCGAAAAAAAGATAAAAGAGGGCTTTTCCAGAGTAAACTTACCAGTATATAAAACTGGCGACTGACGCTTGCTCTCAATTATTTTCCCACTAATCCAACTATCATTTATGTCCTCAGGTTTCTTTCTTAAAAAAATGGTGTTATCTAAGATTTTTTGTACCCGGACATACCTCACTGATAACCTTGGGGGGGAAGCTGAAATGCTATATTCACCTGGTATAATGAACTTTAACCTTATTTTTTCAATGGCTGGGTTAAGCTCCTCTGTTTCAAAGTTAAAATTTTGCCAACCAGCTATCTTTGAATTAAATTGTAATGGATAACATCTGTGAAAAAGGCACATCTGATTTCCCTCATCCGCATATTCTGTATCCGTTACAAGGACTAAAGCAAAATTGCTGACATTCTCCAAAGACGCTTCAAATGAAATCTTCAGTTTCCCACCCCCAGTTGCTTCGAAAAAGGGACTTGAAAAGATATTATCCTGGTGTTGCCACTGCTCAAAAGGAAGTATGTGATTAGGTAATAAGAGCTCATTGGTGCTAATCTCGAAATTTCCCTTATCTAAGTTTAATTTGCCAAAATTTCTGGTGACCCCGTTAATCCTTAGATCAATATTGGAGATTAACGTAGGATCTTTCACCTGATTATCCATCATCAACTCATATTCATTCCCAGTTGGAATAGCAATTTTAAAGAATCGTCTATTAATTTCCCTGTCGTTTTCAAATACAGACTCATATTGAGGCAAAAAATCATTCTCAATTAGTTTTGCTTTTAAAGTTTTTATCATCTGGCTAACTAACTGGTTTTCGCTTTGGCTATAAATTTGCTGACTCAAAATAAACAAATGAATTTGAAATAGGGAGTTTAGAAATGATCTAAAAAGTTTAACTATACCTAAAGTCTTAAAATCATTTTTAAAATTATCATTTATTAATTCTTTATATGTATTCATAAGTAAGGATATATCCGCATCTTTGTTTGTTAATTTCTGCTGATAAATATTAAATAAGGTTTTCGTAGATAATATTATTTGTTCTGTTCTCCTCTTGCTTTCTAACTCTCCAGATTGCTCAAAATAATTTCTCGAAAATTCCAATTTATTTAAGATAGAATCTGCCCCTGTAGGATCTTTTAAATTACTGTAAACCATGTTGGCAATAGCGCTAGCAGAGGCCTGCTGGTAAGATACTAAATTTTGGGGAAATATTAATATTTGTTTAAATTTAGTATCAGGTATGGATTCATTTACAGGAGTCACCGTCTCCCCGCTATTTTGAGCATACGGCAAACTAGTTAGAGCAGGCGTATCTCCCGGAATAATAAGTTGAACATTATTTGATATAAAAATTCTATCTTTAAACTTTGTATCAATTAGTTTATAAATATCCAACTTACCAAAAGAGGCTACTTTTTCTAGAAAAGGTAGATTATCTAAAGTGTCTGCAATTTTATTAGGATCATTTAGTTTAGTATTAATACCATAGGTATCAACATCCAACCACTTTGCGTCTTTATGTAAAACAATAAATCTGACATTTAAATTTTCGAGGATTGTAAGTATTTGTTCTTTATTTGATGAAAACGGCTGACTAAAAATTAATGTCAGACTTTTTAAAAAGTTGTCTACATTTTTAAGATTCGTTTCTCTTGAAATTGATGGATGAGAACTAAACAATAACTCATTTATCTCTACGCCATGATAACCACTACCCCAATCATAAGTTACTACATCTCTTCCTGAAAAAGATAATTGTAAAATATTCCCCTCTTCTTTCCTTTGCCCCAGTAACCATTCATTAGCTTGCTTATAATAATTAGGTACGTCCACTTCGAGCGGATGTTGTTTATTACCAAATATATGACCTGTAAACATTGGTAGACTATATCCAAAAAAGACCAGCAAAATTATAATAATGAATGCTCTTACCCTTTTAGTAGAATTGATAATTTTTTCTAACCCAATAACAAAAAGTAAACTTCCAAAAAAGGGTAGTAAAATTCCTAATTTTTCATACGGATTCCTAATCACTCCCAAAAAGTAAAAATGCGTGAAAGCAAAAAGTAGAGGTGCACTAAAAGGAATTGCCACTCCCTTAGCAATCACTACCACAATAAGGTAAGCAATCGCGATATAAGCTGTAGAAATATTCGATAAAGAAGTAATAATTCCCAAAAAAATTATTACCGTTCCTATCCAGGGAATAACTGTCACCGGGAAGTTTTTGTAAGCATCACCAAGTTCCTTAGTAAAAAACAAATAGAAAGGGTTTGTTAATTGAAGTGTGTATGGAAGAATAGTCTTTCTACTGATATTAATTAAACTGGTCAAGTTATCATCAGCGCTATTAGGTTGGGACAGTAATCCAGTACCGGTTGTCAGTATTGGAAGTAACCACCAGATATTTATTAAAATCCATAGAATAAAACCAAATAAGAATCTTTTTCCTATCTTTGTCGAATTTTGAATTCCCTTCCAAGGAAAAAGAATTAAAGGAATAGTTAATAAAGTAAGCAGTAACCAAACTGTGATTATTGAAGAGAGATTTCCATACATATAGACAGCTGAAAGGTTTGTCAAAAAGAATAAGCAAAGATACAACAAACTTCCCTCAGATATCCATTTTTTCCAAAAAAACGCCAAAAATGGTAAGAAAGCTGCCAGAAAAAATCCCGTGTAAACGAACCTATGCCAAACATCAACCATAGTATAGGGATTAAACATGTAAAATAATCCAGCTAGGAGCGCATAATTTCTTCGCTGCTGACCAAGAATCAATAAAGTAAACAGATATACTCCAAAACCCATTAGAAATAGCAATACACAAAAAACAAAACCTTGAAGTACAACCGGAGAAAAACCTAACCACTTAACCATTGATAATACAAAGTAAAAAGGAGTAGCATTTAAAAAATGTGGTATTGGCCAACCAGGTGCAACTGCCTCCCACCAGAGAAACTTTTGAATTTCAAACCATCTAGCCGGATCATAAGTTAAAAGACCAACTTCAGCTCCTCCATATAATAATCCCTTTCTAAACCAGATAATACTTAGGGTCAAGGAAATTGCGAAGAATACTAAAAAAGGTAAAAACCATTGTTTTGTAAAAAAGTAAAACTTCTTCATAATCTTTTCTTCCTCACCCATTTCAGAGTAACCAATACTATAAATAAAGTTAGTGCGGAAACAGACAAACCTGGATAAACTCCTTCTTGTGGTTTAAATATTACTTTATAAACTCCATTTTTTTCTACCCTAAAACCATTAAGCAAGCTATAAACCGGGACTGCTTGTTGGGTTCCAAGATACCATCCCGGATCAAAGCTTTCCGAGAAGACCAAAAAACCTGTCTCTTTAAGATTGGAAACTGTCACCCGAAACTCTGTAGGACTAATCTCCTGATAAGAAACAACAGCCGAAGAACTACTGGTATTTTTTTGATTAAATTGTAGAACTCTACCAACTTGATTTAAATTTCGGGCTTTTGCTTGATAATCTAGCCAGCTATTGGCATCTAAGACTGCTACAGCATTCATAATATTAATATCACCCTCCGAATTTATGAATAATTCTCCATCTGCTACTAATTTCCCAATTTCAAACCATCTAGTATTTGTATTCTCTTTTTTTGTATTAATTTTTCCGACTAAATTATTATCCTGGTAAAAACTTAAGGTACCAGATCTACTGCTTTCTAAGACTCTAGCCAACAAAACTTTTCCTTTCTTAAGGTTTTCACTTTTCATTTTTAACTTTAAACTTCCCTCTGACACTGCCCATCCTCCTCCCAAATCAAAATCCTGATTATCAATAGCATATTTTGTTTGTAGAAAATCCCGCCACTTTATTAAATCTGATCCATCCTTTTTCCACCACCCATTCTGATCCGGTTCATTTTTTAATTGGTTAGCCGGGAAAATTATTTGAGAGAATGAAATAAAACTGGCTGCTAAATCATTTAGATTTTTATTGTTGAGAACTATTTTAGAATCGGGAAACTGATCAATTTTGCCTCCTAAATGGGGGTCTTCTTCAACAAATAAAAGGGCGTTTTTGGAAAGCTTTAAGGCGCTACTTTTAGTCGACTCCTTATATAAATCATCAGATCCAACCACCCACCATAAATTAGGTGTAATAAAAAACTTGTCTTGATGATTTTTCACTCTAAGAAGAGGTATCGGTGATTCATTTTCTCTTGAAAGCCAGGAAAGACTCGAGAGTTGACTTAAAAAGGTATTGAAGTAATGTGTATTATCAAAAGATAGATTATCTCTTCTTGGATCGAGAAATGGGTAAGCAATAAAACCAATTCCTGACACATCAAAAATTTCACTTATATAAGGAGCTTCGCGTAAAAAGTTAAGTATTTCATAAGCTCCTTTTGTACCAATCCCAAATGGTCTTTTTTGTACTATCCGCAGCCCTTCGATGGAGGGGTGAATAGAGCTAAAATAACCCAATGGTGGCTTGGACGGAAGCCAAAGAATACGAGAAAAAACTTGATCTTTCTCAAGCAAAGAGGTCAGTGTTGAGTATTCTGCTTCAAAAGCCGGCTTCGAGAATGTTCCAGTCATTTCTCCTCTTACGACCGGTCCCGTAAGAATGAATATATATATAATAAGAAAAAGAAAAAATAATAATCCCGCTTTGGGAAAGCGACTTATTCTTTTTAGAATCTCATCCACTGTAATTGCAAATAAAACCGTAAAGGATAGTCCTATCAGGAAAAAGAATTTACTTGAATCACGAAATAAAGAAAATCCAGGAATATTAGCAAATAACCATTGATAAACATCCGGAAATGGATCAGTGCTTCCCTTTGCTAGAAAAATACCTATCAGCCCAACGAGAAGCCAAAATCCTACTACTTTTTTTTTAGGTTTTAGAACAGGTGTAAGAAAAACTAACAGTGGAATGAGTATGAATATAAATTGAAGTTGTGATACATTACCAAAGACATTCTTATACCAGTGCGGGGCAAGAAGAAGCAAGCCGTGTCCCAAACTGGAAGAGGGTTGGAAATTAATTTGTGTTAGAGCCTGATAAGTGTTTTTTGATATAGGGTTTAATGTATATGGATATAACCAGTAAGCATTTAAACCAATTACTATAAAGAGACAAAATAGTGATGTTTTTATGTATTCTAGCACCAGCTGAACTCTGTTTTCTTTAATAACCAAAATAGAGTACAAAAAATCTACTAAAACAAGTAAAAATAGGATATAAATTACTCTTATATCAAATATCCCTATCACCCAAACAGCTAAGGAGGCCATTATTTTTTCTCTGACAGAGCTATTGATAGATTTTTTTATTGCCATAAAAGTAATCGGAAATAAGGAGTAAGCCAGAGCTATCGACAGCTGTCCACCATCAATTAATAAAAGAATATATGTGTTTGTAAGATAAATAAGACCAGCCAAAATTTGTGCGTAAATTGATAAATCTAGTTCCTTGCAAAACTTCCAAATACCTAATACTCCAATCAGTAAACAGGGTATTATCAAAAAAAGTCTTTCTTGCAGGGCAAACCCCAGTCCTAACTTCGCGGATAGACCCGACATCAAGTTGAAGGGCCAACTCCATAAAGTAAATCCTGAATACTGACCTAGTCCTTCCACATCCTTTTGGGCCCACATCCTAGGCAAATCTAGCTGGAGGATAAGCTGATGATCTGCAACTTTTGGGAAATCAATTGATACTCTATCTCCTGGCAGCAACCATCGCCAAAAAATAACAAATAAAATGGCTGAAACGATCAACAGGGCAGGCTTATTTTTCATTTTTTAACTCCAAAATATATACCAAATTCCCAGCAACTAAAATCCAGAAGGAAATATAAATAAGCTTTAAAGCAAATCCGAAGTGATTAGCAGCTAATAATATTCCCGATGTGATAATAAGTGATAAACCTAACAGAAAGATGTACTTACTTTTGCCCCCCATTAAACAAATTATACCCCATTCTTTGATCTTTTATATTCTATCAATGACTGAATTAATCCAATTATCCATAAAAGTAAACTAGTCCGCATCAAAAATTCACCCAGGTTTAATAGATTAATTGAAACTGCTAGACCTGAAGATATAAATAGGGTAAAAGCGACTTTTAAAGTAAAAGTTGCTTTATAACCATAATTCCACAAAAAGATTACATAAAAAATCCAAAACCACCAATAAAAAAAAATCCAAAAGAGAAGTGAGATTAAGTTATTAAATAATAGATATAAGATCATTGATAAAAGACCAATGGCCAATAAGCTACCGAGTGATATTCTTTTTATCTTATTTGTCATTTTTTAGGTAAAACTTCCATATAAATAAAATTAATCCTCCACTGAAAATTATCATAGATGTTTTTTCTCCCGTTGCTAGTAAATTCTGTGGTATAAATTTAATAGATAGTTCATAACTGCCCTTATCATTGATAATCCATCCGTTTGCATAAGTATTGGCCAAAAAATGCGTATCTTTGAGTTCTTTTCCATCTTTTAACACTTTCCACGCTGGATCAAATAATTGACTAAGAATAAGAATATACTGCTCCTTTGCTCCCTCTATTTTTACTTTATACTCACTGGCATTCACCTTTTGATAGTTTATTTTTGGAATAGGAACATCAGTAAAATTATTATTTTCCTTAATTAAGAATGGAATTTCTGTTAAAGTTTTCGTAAAAGAAATATTGCTTACTACAACCTCCGTGCTTCTATCATATGGTTTCCTAAAATTTTCATTTAGACATCTCTCTTTTCCGTTTGATTCAAAAATATCTCTGCAATTATTCCATGGTTTTGCTTTAAATATTAGATTAATATTATCTGCAGTTGGGGAAGGAATAAAATAGGTTGTAAAATTCTTGGTGGCAAAGTCATAAGTATCTGGTTCTAAAGTTTTACTAAAACGTGGCTCTAGTTTGCCTTTATTTATTCTATCATTATTTTGTTTTGCATCAATCTCGAAACCACTTCCTTTTTTTATCAAGTAATCAAACGTCAAATCGTAAGCAGAATACGGGTCAAAATTATTTAGCGAAAACGATTTCTCAACCATACCATGCTCTACGTTTAAATTTAACTCCGCAGGTTCTTTAACTAAATTTATTTCTTCTGGTGTATTCCAAGCAATTTCGTGTTTACCTGGTGATAAATTAAAAAAGCCATAAGAAATAAGATTATTACTAAGTCTTATTCCTTTACGATAAATGGTTTCTTTATCAACTTGAAATAAAACATAATTATTTATAGGAGTTTTGAAAAATTTATTCCAGGATCCAGAATCAATTAAAAGTTCATAATCTGCATATTCCTCAATAGCAAATTGATATACTACTCGTCCATTAATCGGGAAGTCCTGACTTTCTAAATATCCAAAGTTAGGAGCTATTTTAAAATCAATTAATTTTTTTCTTAAGCTTTCTTCCAAATTTCTAACTTCCAGTTTTCTTTCACTTGGGAAAGCATCATTTATCTTTCTCAACCTATCAAAGTGTCTTGAAAATATTTTGTAAACATCCTCCTGTAATAAAAAGAAGTCTCCTCGAACCTTGCTAACGTCTGCTAAATAAGGCAATAAATCATCTAGTTGTGTTGTGTATAAGGTAAGAGCAGTTTCCGATCCTTTTATTTGTCCTTTTTCTACTTCGATTGAAGCCTCATTTAATCTTTTACCTAGCAAGGATAACTTTTTTAAAATTAGGGCATTTTTGTCTTTCGTAAAAATCTGCTCAATTTTTTCCTTAAGAATAATTATCGGGTAAAGTTTTTGAGAAGGAAGAATTTTTACTGTAGGAAATATGAAATAATCACTAAGATTAATATCTGTCGACCTTCTTCCACCCAAACCGAACTGAGCCACAGGTTTAATAATTTCAAAGTTAACTAATGAATTACTCTTTATTGCATCTTTACCATTGTAAACTACTAAATCTTGATTGTTCCCAATGCTTAAAATATCTTCAATCGCAGGATTTCCTAAAACTCTAATTAACCCTTTAGCTAGATAAACTGTATTATCCATCCAGGTAGAATTTTCCCAGAATTTCAAGTCCCCAAATTGCTTAATTATTTTAAGTTCACCGTTTGGGGCAATTTCCTGGAGCCTATTTTCAATCGACTGAGGATCCCTCATACTTCGAATTTTCCAGTTAATATCAGGCCTTATCACGATAAATTTAGCGTTTAAAAGATTCATTATCCTTGTAAAGTTATCCCTGGTTAAAAAAATCCTTTCCAAGTTTTGAGATATCTCGTTATAGAAAGGAATATTAGTACTAAAAGATACAGAAGTTACCGGGAAAATTTGATTTGAAAGTTCTACCCCCGAGTACCCTTTGGACCAAGAATAAGTAATACCCTCTCCCCCTATTGGAAAGACTATTAATCGAAAATTATTGCCTTGAGAAGCTAACCAACTCGAGGCATCTTTATAAAAGGAGGGTACATCCACTTGATATCCTATATCTAGCTTATTGGTAGGAACCTCTGTGCTCGTAAAGACAAGGCCACTCCAAAAAGGAAATCCCCATACTACAAGTAGCCAAAATAAGATAAACAAATAAATTATTTTTCCCCAACCTTTAGTGAATTTCTTAATTAATAAAGTTGCACCCAAGCAAAAAAGAGGGGTTGCAGAAAGTGGAATAATAAATCCTATTTTTTCGAAAGGATTTCTAAATAGTTGTAAGAATGAAAATTTTATAAATGCCTGATCAAAAATTTGACCAAGAGGTGGATTATTACCTTTTGTAAAAAAAAGATAAAAAATAAAAAGCCCCCCAAAGAAAAGT